>OOAQ01000668.1_pt1 | contig 28182 bp, 18 predicted proteins | sample 1671051 | NCBI WGS metagenome assembly OOAQ01 (sample SAMN06348117, study PRJEB24527) | human gut metagenome | biome: human gut; feature: ankylosing spondylitis patient; material: feces | host: Homo sapiens | place: China | collected 2015-10
CTCCGAGATACGATGTTGTGGCTCGCTTCCAAGGCGGACCGAATGCCGGACATACACTCGAGTTCGAAGGGCAGAAGTATGTGCTCCGTTCTATTCCCTCGGGAATTTTCCAAGGTGACAAGGTGAATATCATTGGTAATGGCGTGGTGCTTGATCCGGCTCTCTTCAAGGCAGAGGCTGAAGCATTGGAAGCATCCGGTCATAACCTGAAAGCGCGCTTGCATATTTCTAAGAAAGCGCATCTCATCTTGCCGACCCACCGCATATTGGACGCCGCTTACGAAGCTGCGAAAGGTGATGCTAAAGTAGGCACGACGGGTAAAGGTATCGGTCCGACTTATACCGATAAGATTAGTCGTAACGGTCTGCGTGTAGGTGATATCCTGCATAACTTCGAACAGAAATATGCTGAAGCCAAAGCTCGTCATGAGCAAATTCTGAAAGGTTTGAATTATGAGTATGACCTGACAGAGATTGAAAAGGCCTGGATGGAGGGTATTGAGTACCTGAAGCAATTCCCGTTGGTAGACAGCGAGCATGAGATTAATAACCTGCTGAACGATAATAAGTCAGTACTTTGTGAAGGTGCTCAAGGCACGATGTTGGATATCGACTTTGGTTCATATCCGTTCGTTACTTCTTCCAATACTATTTGTGCAGGTGCATGTACCGGTTTGGGTGTGGCTCCTAATAAGATTGGTGAAGTCTATGGTATCTTCAAAGCATACTGTACACGTGTAGGTGCAGGTCCGTTCCCTACGGAGCTGTTTGATAAGACAGGTGACCAGATTTGTACACTGGGACATGAGTTTGGTTCGGTAACAGGTCGTAAACGTCGTTGCGGTTGGATTGACTTGGTGGCGTTGAAGTATGCCATTATGGTAGACGGTGTTACCAAATTGATCATGATGAAGAGCGATGTACTCGATTCATTCGAAACAATCAAAGCCTGTGTAGCTTATAAAGTAAACGGTGAAGAAATTGATTATTTTCCGTATGACATCAGCGAAGGTCTTGAGCCGGTTTATGTTGAGTTGCCCGGTTGGGAAACTGACATGACAAGAATGCAGAGCGAAGATGAATTCCCAGAAGAATTCAATGCTTACCTGACATTCCTGGAAGAACAACTTGGTGTGCCCATCAAGATTGTTTCCGTAGGTCCTGACCGTGGACAGACGATTGAACGTTATACAGAAGAGTAAGTCTAACTATATTATAATGAGATTACATCAGATATACATGCTGATGTAATCTCATTTTTTATTAACCCATCCGCATACTTTATGATGAAAACACACCTTTTTTTATCCCTTTTGTTTGCAGCATCCTTTTTGCCTGCAAAGGCGCAGACTTATCAACCGTCTGCCGAGAACCTGAAAGCCCGTCAGGAGTTTCAAGACAATAAGTTTGGAATATTCCTGCACTGGGGACTATACTGTATGTTGGCTACCGGTGAGTGGACGATGACCAATAAAGATTTGAACTATAAAGAATATGCCAAACTTGCCGGAGGTTTCTATCCTTCCAAGTTTAGTGCGGCTGAATGGGTAAGTGCCATTAAGGCATCGGGAGCCAAATATATCTGCTTTACAAGTCGCCACCATGAAGGGTTCTCTATGTTTCATACCAAGTATTCCGCTTATAATATTGTAGATGCAACCCCTTTCAAGTGCGATGTAGTAAAAGAATTGGCAGACGAATGTCATAAACAAGGTATTCGGCTTCATTTCTATTACTCCCATATCGACTGGTATCGTGAAGACGCACCTTGGGGACGTACAGGGCGTGGAACCGGAAGGCTAATCCGAAAGGAGACTGGAAAAGCTATTATACTTTTATGAATAACCAGTTGACGGAGTTGTTGACGAACTACGGTCCGATAGGTGCTATCTGGTTCGATGGCTGGTGGGACCAGGATGCTAATCCGGATTTTGACTGGCAGCTGCCGGAACAATATGCGCTGATACATCGCCTGCAACCTGCTTGTCTGGTAGGGAACAACCATCATCAGGTACCTTTCCCAGGGGAAGATATACAAATCTTCGAGCGTGATCTGCCGGGGGAAAACAGTGCCGGACTATCTGGGCAAGATGTCAGTCACCTGCCTCTGGAAACTTGTGAAACTATGAACGGGATGTGGGGATATAAGATTACCGATCAAGATTATAAGTCAACGAAAACATTGATACATTATCTGGTGAAGGCTGCCGGAAAGGATGCAAATCTTCTGATGAATATCGGCCCTCAGCCGGACGGGTGTCTGCCAGAAGTGGCAGTTCAGAGGCTGAAGGAAGTGGGAGAGTGGATGAAAGTGTATGGTGAAACGATTTATGGCACTCGTGGCGGTATTATTCCTCCACATGATTGGGGAGTGACAACACAAAAAGGAAACCGACTTTTTGTTCACATCTTGAATTTGAAGGATAATGCGCTTTATCTTCCATTGGATGGAAAAATGGTGAAGAAGGGTTTTCTGTTTAAAGATCAATCCCCGATACGAATTACCCGTACCGGACAGGGAGTGGTGTTGCAATTACCAGAAGTTCCCGCAGATACGGATTACGTGATAGAGTTACAACTTGTTGGGCAATAGTTGGTTTTCGCTAATTCTTCCTAAAATATAAGGGAAACTGTAGTAAAGCTCACGGTTTCCCTTTATTTTTGGCAAACAATTTGTATTATATATAACAAACGACACATTTTTAATTACTAAAAACAGAAAAAGATTATGGAAGGAATGATAGGAATACAATGGATTATCTTTATTGGTATAGCTGTAGTTAGCTGGCTGGTGCAAATGAACTTGCAGAACAAGTTCAAGAAGTACTCCAAGATCCCTACCGGTAATGGAATGACGGGCCGTGATGTTGCCCTTCAGATGTTACATGACAATGGAATTTATGATGTTCAGGTGACACATACGCCGGGACAACTGACAGACCACTATAACCCTGCCAATAAGACAGTAAACCTGAGTGAAGGTGTATATGAAAGTAACAGTATCATGGCTGCTGCCGTTGCCGCTCACGAGTGTGGACATGCAGTGCAACACGCACGGGCTTATGCTCCGCTGACTATGCGTAGCAAGTTGGTGCCAGTGGTATCGTTTGCTTCACAGTGGATGACCTGGTTGTTGCTGGGTGGTATCTTGCTATTGAACACGTTCCCGCAGTTATTGCTGGCAGGTATTATCCTGTTTGCTATGACCACACTGTTCAGTTTCGTCACTTTGCCGGTGGAAATAGACGCAAGTAAGCGTGCATTGGTATGGTTGAGCCGTTCGGGCATTACGAACTCCTACAATCATAAGCAAGCCGAAGATGCACTTCGTTCCGCTGCTTATACCTATGTGGTGGCTGCATTGGGTTCATTGGCAACGCTGATTTACTACATTATGATATTTATGGGACGCAGAGACTAAATTTTGTTTCTCACCACAGAGTAAAAGAGGAGTCCCACAGAGTTTAATCAATTTGAAATTAAACTCTGTGGGACTCCTCTTTTACTCTGTGGTGAAATCTTATTCCGTCAATTGGAACTTGCGACTGACTTTCATCAGGTTGATTGTATAAGTGACAACGTTTTGGGCTTCCTGTATCATTGTCAGATAAACCATGCTGACTTTGATGCTGCCGGCTTGGCTTTGAATGCGCTGTAACTCTTCACGCTTCAAGTGCGATAATTGTCCGTTCAGATCATTCGCTTTCCGGAGTTCATTCTCAAACTCATCATAATCATTGTTTTCCATCTTGTGGCGGCAAACTTGTAATAAGTAGATAATATCTTCCGTAACGTCAGAGAACTCACCTTTCTGAATGGTATCCAATGGCTTGAAGTTATTGTCGATATGTTCGAGACAAGGTTCACAGAGACGTCCGATGCTATATACCAGTTCGCTGGCGAAATCATTACCTTGATAGTAGTAAAGACCTTTTTCCAATACCGTATTGTTGTCCAGGCGACACATGGCGAGGGTGCCGGTACGTTTCATCTGCTTAATGAGTTGTTTTTCAAATTTCACAGAACCCATGGAACGACGTAATCCGCGAAGGTTTTCGTGCAGGAATGCCGTTACGGTACGTTCTAAGTTTTCTTCGGTAAATGCCAGTACCTTCACTAACTCTTCACGGGTATGTTTACGCAGCAGTTCCAGAATTTCTGCATTGTTGCTACTCTGCATCAGCTGTTTGATGGTTTCATTCCCTTTTTCTTTAGCTTTGCGTTTCTTGTACATCACCTGGCTACGAATCAGTGAGAATATTGCCAAGCCAATCAGCGCGATGATGGCAAATGTACCACCGAAGTGGATTATCATGGCAACGAAGAAACAGATGGTAAATGCGGCACCGGCTGTAATAAACCAGCCACCAATCACACTAAGTACACCTGTGATACGGAATACGGCAGAGTCACGTCCCCAGGCACGGTCGGCGAGGGAAGTACCCATGGCAACCATGAAAGTCACATAAGTGGTGGAAAGAGGTAATTTTAATGAAGTACCCAATGCAATGAGCAGACCTGCCAATACCAAGTTTACTGAAGCGCGAACCAGATCGAATGCAGCACCATCGGCAAGGATGGCCTCGTCTTTGCGGAAGCGGGTGTCGAGCCAACTCTTCATACCTTCGGGCATCACTTTAGAAATATTATTGGACATTGTCATACTTAAACGTACCAGTGTGCGGGCAATCGGCGTGCTTCCGAAGTTCTCTTCTCCTTCATCCTGGCGGGCAAGGTCGACGGAAGTCTTGATTACATTATGTGCTTTTTTAGAAGTGCAGAGAGCGTATACCATGATGATACCTGCTCCGAAGAGAAAATACCAGGGTGTTTTGGCGGGACCGAGAAGTGAGGACATCAGGAAACCGTCCGGTGAACTGTCTGCTCCATTAGTGGTAAAGTCGATGAAAGAAGAATATCCGGCTAAAGGTACACCTATGAAGTTTACAAGGTCATTGCCAGCAAAAGCGAGAGCCAGGGCGAAAGTACCCAACAAAACCACTACTTTGAATACATTGATTTTGAGCCAGTGCAGTACTTGCATGAGTATCGTGAAAAATATAAAACAGAAACCGATCAGCATAACTGTGTTATCCTGTATCCATTGTTTGTTATCGGGGGTCATGAATGAGCTGTCCTTCAAACCTTTTATCAGCATGAAATAGATGATGGACGTAACGGCGATACCTCCGAATATCCCGATGCTGTATTTCATTTTCTTCTTGTAGTTGAAAGTGAACACCACGCGTGCCAGCCATTGTACCAGCATACCGAAGAAGAAAGCGATAGCGACAGAAACGAAGATTGCCATAATGACGGATAGTGCTTTGTCTGTATTGATGAGATCGCCAAGTCCCAGCGTATCACTGCCTTGCACCTTGATCAGTGCCAATGCGAATGTACCTCCGAGTAACTCGAATACCATGGATACGGTAGTGGAAGTCGGCATACCCATTGTGTTGAAGACGTCCAGCAGCACAACGTCCGTCAGCATTACGGCAAGTAGGATGCACATGATTTCGGCAAAGTAGAAATGCTGTGGTTGATAGATACCGTGCCGGGCGATGTCCATCATTCCATTGGACAACGCTGCACCGATGAATACGCCCAAACCGGCGATAAACAGTACGGTTTTGAAAGAAGCAGCCTTTGCTCCGACTGACGATTGAAGAAAATTGACTGCATCATTACTGACGCCCACAATGAGGTCGAACACCGCAAGGACGAACAGGAAGATGACAATGCATAGATAAATAGTTTCCATAATAATGTATTTTATTTCTGGCTGCAAAGGAACGTAAATCGTGTTGCAGAGAAATGTCATACATATTACATAGATGTTACAAAACTATTCAGTCTTCTCCTTCAGGTATTCATAAAAAGTATATTGTGAACGTACTTTTTCCTTTTGTGGATGAGCTGATTTCCAACAGTTACGCAGATTCTCATCTACAAAACAGGCTTTACGCTTATCTGAGAGCTGGATAGAAAGCATATCTATCAGTTCCTGCTTTGCATCCGGGTCCAGTATGGGGGTGACGGCCTCGATGCGACGGTACAGGTTACGCCGCATCCAGTCCGGTGAGCCGAGGAATAGTTTCGGATTTCCTCCATTACCGAAATACCATATACGTGCGTGTTCCAGAAATGTATCCACAATACGTGTGACACGAATGTTACGACTGTATGTTTGCCCCGGTATCAGGCAGCAGATGCCACGGACGATCAGGTCTATTTCCACACCGGCTTGCGAGGCTTCATACAGACGGTTTATCATGGTAGGATCTTGCAGTGCATTCATCTTTAGTATGATGCGACCGGCTTTTCCTTTTTTCGCCAGCTCCATTTCATGATCAATCAGACGGTTCAGTTCCGGTATCAGGTTAAAACGGGCTACCAGTAAGCGGTGGAACTTCAGATTCTCTTTACCTTGCAGGGTACGGAACAAGTTGTACAGATCGTTCACGATGATCCGGTTACAGGTAAATAGACCACTGTCTGCGTAGAGCGTAGCAGTCTTTTCATTGAAGTTACCGGTGCTGATATAAGCATAACTGGTTAGTTTTTTCCCTTCTGCGTCGCGCCGAAGAACGAGGGCAACCTTGGCATGTACCTTTAATTTAGGAATACTATATATGATATTAATGCCCGAAGCTTTCATCATTTCAGCAGTGGCAAGGTTGTTTTCTTCGTCGAAGCGGGCTTTCAGTTCCACAAAAACAGTAACCTTTTTGCCATTCTGTGCGGCGGCTATCAGAGTGTTGATTACAGCTGAGTTCTCGGCAACCCGGTATTGTGTTACCATGATTTCACGCACGGTAGGTTCGTGTACGGCTTCGTACAGGAAGTGGATGAAATGTTCGAATGAATGGTAAGGATAATGTAGTAGCAAATCCTTTTTCTCCACATAGCGGAATATGGATTCCCGTTCATCAAGGCAGGTCAGTTTCATCGGTTGCGGCTTCCGTATAGGGTGTATATTGGGGTTGGGATTAGGCAAATGGCGTAAGTCTTCCAGGTTGAGGTGCTTGTCTCCCGGAACCAACTCGCGGCGGTCGATATGGAAAGCGTCTACCAGGAAATCAAGAAAATCCTGCGGCATGGCACGGTCGTACACAAAGCGGCATACATCTCCTATCTTGCGTTTCTTTACTTTAGTCTTTACCTGTTCGATGATTTCGGAAGTGTTGGCGGCATCGTCTATCAGTATATCCGCATCGCGAGAAATCTTGATGCAATAACTGCTTTCTACATCATAGCCCGGGAAGATAACATCCAGATTAGCCTTGATGATATCCTCTATGAACATCAGATAATAGTTGTTTCCTACTTTGGGCAACTCTATGAAACGTGGAACTTTGCTGTACGGCTGTTTCATTACGAAATATTGCGTACGTCCCGGAGCACCGGGCGGCAATCCTTTCTGTTGAAGACGGACGGCAAGATACAGACGATTATCGCGCAGAAATGAAATGACCTTGTCCTTGGACACCGGCACAGGTTGCAGGAACGGGAAAATCTCTTCCCGGAAGAAACGACGTACGAAGTCGTGATGGAAGGGTTCCACATTTCGGCTCTGATAGAAAATGATATGATTTTTCTTCAGGGCAGGAAGTATCTTTTGCTCGTAGATACGGATACGGTCCTCCATTTGGCGGTTTACTTCAAGGTTTATCGCATCCACCAGTTCGATGGTAGACTGTACGGTTTCCTCGTCACTTTGTGCAGCACCGGTAGCTATAGCTTTATGGTCGGCAACGCGTATTTTGTAGAATTCTTCCAGGTTGGAAGAATAAATGGATATAAAGTTAATGCGTTCATACAGAGGCAAGGTGTCATCTTCTGCTTCCAACAGAACACGGTAATTGAATGACAGCCAACTAATGTCCCGTTTAAAATATTGATATTGGTTTTCCATACTCATCAAGATTTTCCCAAATATAGTTACCTTTGCACAGATAAACAAAAGAAAGATGACAAAAGTTGGTTTATTATCCGATACACACGGATATTGGGATGAAAAGTATCTGCAATATTTCGAAACGTGTGATGAAATCTGGCATGCCGGTGACATCGGTTCGCTGGAAGTGGCGCAGAAGTTGGCGGCATTCCGTCCTTTCCGTGCCGTGTATGGCAACATTGACGGGCAAGACATCCGTCAGGTCTATCCGCAAATCAATCGTTTTACTATTGACGGTGCCGAAGTGTTGATAAAACATATTGGCGGCTATCCGGGCAATTACGATCCTTCCATACGGGGAAGCATTCTGGTGCGTCCGCCCAAACTTTTCATTAGCGGACATTCTCATATATTGAAGGTGAAGTATGACAAAACACTGGATATGCTGCACATTAATCCGGGTGCCGCAGGTATTTCCGGATTCCATAAGGTACGCACAATGGTCCGTTTCATTGTTGACAATGGAGTGTTCAAGGATCTTGAAGTAATAGAGTTGGCAGGTTGAGAAAGCTCCTAAAAATAAATTAAATTATTTTGTACTACATTTGCTTTGCATTATCTTTGCGACTTGAATAGCAAATTGAGAGCCGTGGGGCTTGGTCCTCCTTCTTATTTTATTCTATATTTGTATCAACCGAAAAAAGAACTGAAATATGAAAGGAATTATTCTTGCCGGTGGTAGCGCCACCCGCCTTTACCCCTTATCAAAGGCTATTTCCAAGCAGATTATGCCGGTTTATGACAAGCCGATGATTTACTATCCGCTTTCCACGCTTATGTTGGCGGGGATACGCGAAGTGTTGATTATTTCCACTCCACGTGACTTACCCATGTTTCGCGAATTGCTCGGTACGGGTGAAGAGCTCGGAATGTCCTTCTCTTATAAGATACAGGAGAAACCTAACGGACTGGCACAGGCTTTTGTCCTGGGTGCCGAGTTTCTGAATGGTGAACCGGGATGTCTTATCCTAGGTGATAATATGTTCTACGGCCAGGGCTTCTCTGCTATGTTGAAGCGTGCCGCTTCGATAGAAAAAGGCGCATGTATCTTCGGCTATTATGTAAAGGACCCACGTGCCTATGGCGTGGTGGAATTCGATGCCGACGGCAAAGCCATTTCGCTCGAAGAGAAGCCTGCGCAACCCAAAAGCAACTATGCCGTGCCCGGTCTTTATTTCTATGACTCTACTGTCACTGCCAAGGCTGCCGCTTTGAAACCATCTGCCCGTGGCGAATATGAAATCACCGATCTTAACCGCTTGTATCTTGATGAAGGCACACTGAAAGTAGAAATCTTCGGCCGTGGTTTCGCATGGCTCGATACGGGTAACTGCGACAGTCTGCTGGAAGCAAGCAACTTTGTGGCTACCATACAGAACCGACAAGGTTTCCGCGTCAGCTGTATCGAAGAAATAGCCTGGCGCAAAGGTTGGATAGATGCCGATCAGTTATATCGTCTTGGTGAACAACTCGGCAAAACGGAATACGGTACATACCTGATGGAACTTGCCAATTCTCACCGTTGAGAAAATCATAAATTATAAATTATAAATCATAAATCAATGAAGACTTATCTCGTAACCGGTGCAGCCGGGTTTATCGGCGCGAATTATATCAAGCACATTCTGGCAAAGCATGATGATGTCAAGCTTGTGATATTGGATGCTTTGACTTATGCCGGCAACCTCGGTACCATCGCCAAAGACATTGATGATGAACGTTGTATCTTTGTGAAGGGTGACATTTGCGACCGTGTATTGGCTGACGAACTGTTTGCCAAGTTCAAATTCGACTATGTGGTGAACTTTGCCGCTGAAAGTCATGTAGACCGCAGTATTGAAAATCCGCAGCTTTTCCTGGTTACTAACATTCTGGGTACGCAGAACCTGCTGGATGCAGCGCGTCGTGCCTGGGTGACGGGTAAGGATGAAAATGGTTATCCTACCTGGCGCAAGGGTGTACGCTATCATCAGGTTTCTACCGATGAAGTGTATGGCTCATTGGGTGCCGAAGGATACTTCACAGAGCAAACTCCGCTTTGTCCGCACAGTCCTTACAGTGCTTCCAAAACAAGTGCCGATATGGTGGTTATGGCTTATCATGATACGTATAAGATGCCGGTAACCATTACCCGCTGCTCCAATAACTACGGTCCGTATCATTTCCCCGAAAAGTTGATTCCGCTGATTATCAAGAATATTCTGGAAGGAAAGAAGCTTCCTGTTTATGGTGACGGTAGCAATGTGCGCGACTGGTTGTATGTGGAAGACCACTGCAAAGCTATCGACTTGGTAGTTCGCGAAGGCGTAGAAGGTGAAGCGTACAATGTAGGCGGTCATAATGAAAAGACCAACCTCGAAATCGTGAAGTTAACTATTGCCACTATCCACCGATTGATGACGGAGAAACCGGAATATCGTGAAGTTCTGAAGAAGAAAGTGAAGGATGAAGACGGTCAGATTGATATCAGCTGGATTAATGAAGACCTGATTACCTTCGTGAAAGACCGTCTCGGCCATGACCAGCGATATGCCATTGATCCGGCAAAGATCACTGCTGCTTTAGGCTGGTATCCCGAAACGAAATTCGAAGACGGTATCGTGAAGACTATCGAGTGGTATCTGAATAATCAGGACTGGGTGGAAGAAGTAACCAGCGGTGATTATCAGCACTATTACGAGAAGATGTACGGAAAGAGATGATGTTAGTGATTAACGGTTAGTGATTGCTATTATAACACTAAGAAGAATCCCCATAAACAGCATATTGCGCTAAGTCTCACCCAGCATGCTGTTTAATTTTTTACCGCTTCGTATCTTTACCATGCGTTTCCAGGTAGTTACGTGGAAATAAAGGTAGGTGAAAGGCATGAAGATACCTGCATAGTTCCAGCCTTGGGCAAACCAGAAGGAAAGCAATGTCGCGATGATGCCGAGCCAGAGGTAAAGGTATCTGCCGAAAGGTTCTCCGAAACGGACGATGAGCGTACGTTTTCCGCTGAGGGCATCCTGATCGCGGTCGCGATAATTGTTCACAACTAATAAGGTATCTATTACCAGTCCGCTGATGAGCGAAGCAATGATGACGTTTGGGGTGAATGTATATGCCTGCACATAGTATGTGCCGCCTACCGGAACAAAGCCGAAGAATATCAGCACCAGTAAGTCGCCCCAACCTTGATAGGAGAGGACGGTGGTATAAAGGAAGGCAAATATTACGCAGAATACTCCCAGCACAATGAGTTCCCATCCTCCGTGAGGCAGTTCTTCCCAACTTGTGTATAGCAATCCGAGACCGGAAATGCAGGATAGAATGACGATGACACCGATTCCCACTTTCATGGCTCCCGGTGTAATCCAGCCTTGTGCGCAGGCACGTTCCGGACCCAGGCGGTCGGTACGGTCGGTACCTTTCAGGAAGTCGAAGAGGTCGTTGATGAAGTTGGCGGCGATCTGCATACCGCAGGCAAAGAGCATACACAGCAGAGCGGGAACAATTTTGAATTGTCCGTCGGCAAATGCCAGTGAAGTACCTATCATCACAGGAATGATAGCTCCCGTCAAGGTTTTGGGACGGGCTGCAAGGAGCCATGCATGGGGGGAATTCTGTTTGATCTCTTTCATATTCCGGTTTTAGAAGTAAGTTATCATTTACCAATTTTGTAGCAAAGATACAGAAAATGCCTATCTTTGTATTCGTTTATGATGAATAATGTGCTCACTTGCGATGAATAATATACTTGCCTATGATGAATAATTTATTTTATATATGTATCCTTTCCTTACTATTTTTTTCTTCCTGTAAGTCGGGTAGCAGTATGTTTTCGTCTTCCAAGTCCGGTTCCGGATATAAAGGCATCAGTCGGGTAAGGACTTATGAATTTACCCATCCCGATGTACCAACTGCTTTCGATGGTTTTCGTATTGCCTTTATATCCGACTTGCATTATAGAAGTCTTTTCAAAGAGAAGGGATTGGCTAATTTAGTCAAGTTGCTCAATAACCAGCATGCAGATGCATTGTTGATAGGTGGTGACTTGCATGAAGGTTGCGAATATGTTCAGCCCCTTTTGGCTGCCCTGTCCGGGGTGAAAACACCGATGGGGACGTATGTCGTACTGGGCAATAATGACTATGAAGCTTGTTATGATGATATTGTACGTGGATTGCAGAAGTACGGTATGCACTTGCTGGAACATAAAGTAGATACTTTGAGACGGGACGGAGAAGAAATTTTGATTGCCGGCGTACGTAATCCTTTCAATTTAAAGAAGAATGGCACATCTCCCACACTTGGACTTTCACCCGATGATTTTGTCATTCTGCTGACGCATACGCCTGACTATGCGGAAGATGTTCCCATTACGAATACCGATCTCGTACTTGCCGGACATACTCATGGAGGACAGGTCACTCTATTTGGCTTGTACGCACCAATCATTCCATCCCATTATGGTAAGCGTTTCCGCACCGGATTGAAATACAACTCGCATCACATACCGATGATTATAACCAATGGCATCGGTACATCCAATAAGAACATCCGACTCTTTGCGCCCAGCGAAGTGGTGATGATTATACTGCATCAGCAGAAAGACTAATACCTACTGATGCAGATGGCATCTTTTGCATGTTCACTCACCGGGTAAGAGTACAATACCCAGCTTCTTCTTGCCATCCATCTTTACTGTTACAGGTTGTTCGAAGTGGACATGCCGCAGATACTTGCTTTCGTGTACGGCCGGTTGTGCATTCAGGAAGTCCTGATCATACACGCCATCATTCATAAAGGCATTAATAGTGAAGTAGCCTACACCGAAAGAAGTCAGGTTCTGGAAGAAGTGGGTCCCTTGGCTGGGATCTACGCGATAATTTGTCAATCCGGCTTCCACAATGACGCGGGCGGCACTGATATGTGGCCATTTTACAGGAATACCCAGCCATGTGTCACTGCTACCCCAACGTCCGGGACCAACGAGAACATAGTTCCTGCCTTCATCAAGGAATTGTTGGTTCAGTTTCTCTATCTCCCAGGCAATCTCTTGATTGTGTGATGCGCTGTAATCATCCGTCTTCACATAGATGACATCATAGATATCATTCATAATTCCATGTCCCAGGGAATTGTTGGAGCGAAGCAGTACTTTATCGTCAGGTATGGCTGTCAGATCTTCGTCCAGCATCTCTTTCGTATCTACGATGGGGCGTATCTGCAACAGGTAGAAAGTACCCGATTTGTCCTGTTCCCGACTCATGGTGGCGGCAAATTCTATTTCGACGGGGCGGCGCATTTCCTGTTCACCGTATTTCAGTACCAGTTGCAGTATGCGTGCCAACGGGAAAACGTCGTGTTGCAGGATATTGGCGAAGGTGATGACTTTGCGTCCGCCGGGATATAGACCGTCGCGAATAATCTGGTCGTAGGGATCGTAGGTAGAGGCTATATAATTCAGTGCTCCGTCCTTTTCCGCCTCTTTCACGTGCAGTTTCAACAGGTTGAAGCCGTCGTCCATAGAGAAATCGTGTCCGGCATTACGCAGGTCGAGAGCGTAGAAACGGGTTTGCGTCTCTTTCAGTGCTATTTCCATTTCGCTGGTCTGCAATATCTGGTGGGGATGATAGGGAGAGAAGCGGAGTGTCATACCACCGTCTACGATATATTTTCCCAAACCGAGGGCGAGGTTCACAGTACCTTCTTCGGCTTTTTCATCACCGATAGGATAATAGTTCAGCGAGCGTGCCACACCGGACATACTGGGGTAGTAACGGTCACCATATTGGTTGCCGACTACCTCTTGCAGAATGACCGCCATCTTTTCCTGGTCGATGACATTGCTTGTGGCCTGCATATATGCTTTACTGTCTCGGAAGTAGACCGAAGCGTACACGCCTTTTATGGCATCGGACAACATACGGAGCATTTCGTATTTATCATCCAGATAGGGGATCATATACGTATTGTATATTCCGGCAAAAGGTTGATAGTGTGAATCTTCCAGCAAAGAAGACGAACGAATGGCAAGCGGAGACTTCACTACATCAAAGAAGGTAAAAAAGTCTTCTACCAGTCGGTCGGGTAACTTCGCTTTCAGGAAGTATCGCAGGATCACATCGTCCTCCGCATCCGAAAGGGCTACCTGATACAGATTGTTTGTCTCCATAAACTCGTCGAAGACATCAGTACAGAGCACTACGGTCTTGGGAATGGCAACGCGGGCGTTATCGAATTCTTCGAATTCAGGGTGATGCTTCACCATATTGTCGATGAAAGCGAGGCCGCGCCCTTTACCTCCCAATGAGCCGTCACCGATGCGGGCGAAGTTGGAGTAGCGGTCGAAACGGTCACGCTTGAACACGGCTACCACACCCTGGTTCTTCATCTTACGGTATTTTACAATTGCTTCGAAGATGATTTTACGGTGGGCGTCCACATCCTGCAAACTGTTCCAGGTGATAGGTTTCAGAAATTCAGCTACCGGGAACATGGCGCGTGAATAGAGCCAACGGCTGACATGGTTGCGGCTGATATGATAAAGGAATGACTCTGCCGGTACGGCAAAAAGGATGTTTTGTAATTCCTTCAGGTTCTTTACACGTGCTATCTCTTCCAGTGTGTCGGGATTACGGAAGATAAAGTCGCCGAAACCGAAATTGTCCGATACGATGCGGCGCAGGTCTACGTCCATCTTCTTGGAATTCTTATCGATAAAGGCGGCACCATATTTTGAAGCATAAAGCGCATTCTCCGATTCGGACGACTGAATGATGAGCGGTACGAAGGGATCTTCCTTACGGATGGCAGCGCAAAGCTTGATACCGGCAAGTCCGTCCTTTTCACCACGTTCCACACGTGGAAAGCGGACATCGGTAATGACTCCTAATATATTATTTTTGTATTTCTCGTAAATGCCTATAGCTTCTTCATACGTACGGGCCAGTACAATCTTCGGACGTCCACGCATACGCAACGTGCGCTGGTGGGCGTTCAATGCTTCGGTGCTGAACTCCTGGCTCTGTTTCAATACGAACTTATAGAGGTTGGGCAATATGGATGAATAAAAACGGATACCGTCCTCCACAACCAGAATCACCTGCACACCTACTTCATTTACGTCGTGTTCCAGGTTCATCTTGTCCTCTATCAGTTTGATGATAGACACCAGTAGGTCCGTGTTTCCCAGCCAGCAGAAGATATATTCGAAAGGACTCAGGTCTTCGTTGGCGATGCGTTTGGTGATACCGTGGCTGAAAGGGGTCAGTATCACCATGGGAATATGTTCGTAAAGGCTCTTGATGTGTCGCGCCACATCGAAACTGTCGTTATCTCCCGTTCCCGGCATACAGATGATGAGATCGAACGGTACGGTAGAGAGTTGTGCCAAGGCTTCCTCGCAAGTCGATACCTGGGTAAAGCGGGGTGGATAGCGCAGAGAAAGTGAAGTATATTCATTAAAGATTTTTTCGTCAATGCGTCCGTCGTCTTCCAGCATGAAAGCGTCATAAGGATTGGCTATCAGAAGGACGTTGAAGATGCGTCGCGTCATCAGGTTAGCGAACTGCGTGTCTTTGAAATAGAGCTGGTTTAATTTAAGCTTGCTGAGCATGGCCTATCACGGTTTATTGGTTTGATGGACAAAAGTAATAGAAATCAAACCTATTTAGATAGTTTTTAAACCACTTTTTTTATATTTGTGTCTAATATTGCATCCGCGAAACCTATAAATGTGTAATGCGGACAGATAATAACGATATTATGATAAAATACATTTTCACCTTACTTATATTTCTCCTTCAATGCTTCACTTTATTTGCCGGTTCGTTTCGTCCCCTGAGTATAAAAGAAGGGTTGAGCAGCCGGCAGGTATTTCAGGTCAGTAAAGATTCTGCCGGTTTTATATGGGCCTATACCCATATGGGGGTAGACCGGTATGACGGCAATGAAATAAAACACTATCAGCTGGACGAAACGGTGGAGTCCAAAGATCATATCCTGTCTTCCACTACCATGACCTGTGATTATTCGGGGAATATCTGGATTGCCTTGAAGAACGGAAAGATATACGCGTACGATAATCGGACGGATGCTTTTCAACTGCGTGTCGATGCATCCGGATATCTTTCTTTTCCGGTCTTGAATAATATCCTTTTTGATGTGGATAACCGCCTTTGGCTGTGTATGTCAACGGGTGTTTACTGTTGGGAAGAAAAGTCCGGCTTATTGCTTGCCGGGTTGAAAGGACAATGCGTCAATTGCATTGTGCAGATAGATGATACTGAATTCTGTGCCGGAACCAATAAAGGTATCTATCGGTTGAAGCGAGCGAATAAAACCGGTTTTTCTTCAGAGGAAGCGATACCTCTTCCCGCGGAAATGCATGTCGAATCATTGTGTGCTTTCGAAGATAAATTATTTGTAGGTACCTTTTCCGACGGGGCTTTTGTCGTGGATAAATCGACAAGGAAGGTGCGGTCTTTCAAAGAGTTCATCCCCCATGTTCCCATTCGCACTTTTGCACAGCCTCCTGATAATACCTTGCTGATAGGAGCTGACGGTGCCGGTGTTTTTCAGATAGACAGGACTACGGAACGGCTTCTGAAGCATTATATCACCAATGAAGATGATGAAAGAAGTCTGAATGGCAATACTGTTTCTGATATTTGTGTAGATGAATTTGGCGGCATTTGGGTGAGTACTTCCACCAATGGCATCAGCTATTTAGACCCCAATATTCCTGATGTAAGGAGAATGAAGCATGAACAGAATAATACTAATTCCCTGAAATCGGATCATATCAATGTCATATTTCAGGATTCCGAGGGAGATTGCTGGTATGGCACAAACAATGGAGTCAGCCTTTACCGGCACAAACAACGTCAATGGAAGCACTTTCTGGATGGTACGGAGCATGGTTCTAAAGTTGTATTGGCTCTTGCTGAAGATTCAAGAGGAAACATCTGGGTCGGTGGATATGGTATCGGTCTTTATGCTGTCCATAAGAGAACAGGCAAGGTGCAAAAGATGGAAAAACGGAAAACCGGTTCGGACAAAGGTGTGGCCACCGATTACATTTATGCTATCCATGCGGAAGGTGATTATCTTTGGATAGGTGGTATTGAAGGCGAATTTACACGCTACAATATGCTGACGAATACTTATACCTATTATCCGATTGATTGTGTAGGAGACTTGAAATCCGGTAGAGACGGTTCATTACTGATAGCAGGATGTAGTGGTCTGGCTGTTTTCGATAAAGCTACGGGAAAAGCACAGTGGCATCAGAAGTTCGGAGATATTTCCCTGCACTATCCTATCCGATGCTTATTGCAATCTTCATCCGGAGATATATGGCTTGCCACCGACGGAGAAGGATTGGTACGTTTCAACCCTGATAGAGGAGAGGCGCGTGCCTATACTACGGATGACGGTCTTGCTTCCAATTCCATTAATAGCCTGTCGGAAGATAACGATGGCCGTATCTGGTTCAGTACGGAAAAAGAACTCTATTGCCTGGACTTATCAAACGATATTCTGATCAGTGCAAACGATTTTCTGGATATCACCTGGGGATATTATAACCCTAATTCAGCCTTCAAGCTGGACGACGGATGCCTCGCTTTTGGTACGGCGGAGGGAGTGATAACCTTTTCTCCTTCGCTGAACTTCGGACAGCATGGCCCTATCGAACTGATACTGACAGATTTTAAATTGCTTTATGAATCGGTGAAGGCGGGTATGAAAGGTTCCCTTTTAAAGACTAATATCAACGACACGCAGAAGATCGGCTTGAACTATAACCAGAATTCATTCTCCATTTCTTTCTCTGCCATCAATTTTACGGCTCCGCACAGAATAAGGTATGAGTATATGTTGGAGGGGCATAATGAAGAATGGGAACATTCCAATTCGGTGCGGAGCGTGAACTATATGGACCTTTCTTCCGGTACATACACATTCCGGTTACGGGCATTCGATAAATATACCGGGCAACAGATAGGGGAGCGCAGTCTGAAGGTGGTAATCAGTAGTCCTTACTGGGTTTCATGGTGGGCATTGCTGTTTTATTTTATATTGTTTTCTGTCTTTGTTTATATCTTTGTGCAGTATCGGAGGCATAAAGCCAATGAAGACCGGGTAAAGGAGAAGATACGTTCCTTTATCAGCATAGCACATGATATACGCACCCCGATCAGCTTGATAAAGGCACCTCTGAGCGAACTTGAAGCACAGCGGGAGCTTCCGGAAGAAAGTAAGAAGACAGTGGCGGTAGCTGTGAAGAATGCTGAGAAACTGTTGAGTATGGTTACTCAGTTGTTGGACTTACAGAAAACGGAACTGCATGCCGAATGTCTGAAAGTCTCTCCTTACGATATCAAAGCTTATCTGGAAGAAAAGATAGCGGAGTTCCACATGGCCGTCCTGCAAAAGGGAGTGGAAATTCAGTTGAAGGCAGAGGCGGACATGCCGCAGGTGTGGATGGACCGGGATAAGATGGATCATATTGTGGACAATCTCCTTTCGAATGCCTTGAAATATACGGAGAAAGGGATTATCTATATTACGGTAAGAACAACGAAGAAGAAATGGTCGATTGAAGTAAAAGATACAGGTATCGGCATTCCAAAAGAAGAACAAAGAAATATCTTTCATGAGTATTATCGGGCACAGAATGCCATGAACTTTCAGGAAACAGGTTCAGGTATCGGGCTGATGATTACACGGAGGATTGTGAAGCAGCATCACGGTGATATTTCGTTTAGCAGTACGGAAGGTAAAGGGACGATATTTACCGTTACATTCCCGTTGAAGATAAAGTCGGGGATAGTTGTTGAGCGAAAAGAAAATACGCAGGAAATACCCGCTGTTGATACCTTCCCGGAGCAGGAAGATGCCGGTAAGAATGTGTTGCTTCTGGCTGAGGATGATAAAGATATGAGGGAGTATCTGATGAACAGTTTGTCATCAGAATATAAAGTAATCGGAGTGCCCGATGGCGGGAAGGCTTTGGAGATGGCAAGGGAGATCAATCCGGATATCATTATTTCGGATATTGTCATGCCCGTGTTAGAAGGTGATGAATTGTGCCGTATACTGAAGTCTTCTGTCGATACGAGCCATATTCCTGTGATACTATTGACGGCTCTGAGTGAAAGGGAGAATATCATATTCGGACTCGAAGCCGGGGCGAATGATTATATAATTAAACCTTTCGACCTCTCTGTCCTGAAAGCCCGGATACGGAATATCCTCCAGAACAGGCAGCATCTTCGCGATACGGTGCTGTCCATGGATACTCCACCGGAAGATACGGACTATACCAGCCAGTTGGACAAGGAGTTTATGGATAAAGTGATGGAAGTGATTGATGAAGAACTTTCTAATTCAGAATTCTCTATCAACGACTTTTGCCGTATGTTGGGCATGAGCCGTACTTCCGTTTATAATAAGATCAAGGCCTTGACCGGGCAGGGACCTAATGATTTTATCCGTATTGTCCGTCTGAATAAGGCGAAAGAACTTCTGGCTTCCCGAAGATTTTCGATTGGTGAAGTATCTTCCATGGTTGGATTTTCTGATTCAAAATACTTCAGTACTTGCTTTAAAAAGCAGTTTGGTACGAGTCCCAGCAAGATTTAAAGTATTAAAGATAGCTTTTTAACCACCACGGACAGGTATCAAACCTTTTTTGTTAGATAATCAACTCCCGTTTTCCTGATAGTGCGTAATATTGTGGACAGTAAACAATATTAAAAACGCAATAAAGAATGGAAACTTATTTAGGTCTTGATTTGGGTGGAACCAAGCTACTGATTGGTGAGGTGGACAGCCATGGTAATATTTTAAGGTATAAGAAATATGACTCCGGATATTTTAACCAGCAAGCAGCTTCGGAAATCATAAAGTCGTCACTCGATGATTATATCCGTACGGTGGGTTGGTGTGACCAGAAACCTGTCGGTATGGGAGTCGGGCTGATAGGGCGTGTAGATCCTAATCAGGGCATTTGGTTACAGATTGATCCGAGTCGGACGCAACCGATAGCGCTGGCAAAGGAATTGTCGGATATTTATGGTATCCCCTGCCATATAGATAATGATGTGAAAAGTGCCACTCGCGCTGAACGTGTCTGGGGATTCGGACAAATATCCAAGAACTTTATTTATATTAATGTAGGTACAGGTATTGCCGTCGGTACGGTTATCAATGGCAGGCAGATACGTGGCAGTCACTTCAATGCGGGTGAGGTAGGGCACGTGCGTGTGGGAGTGAATCTTGGCATTAAGTGTGGTTGTGGAAGAATGGATTGTGTGGAGGCCATTGCTGCCGGTATCGGTTTTGATAATTGCGCCCGTCTTCTTCGCAACCGGTATGAAACCAATCTGCATATCCCGGCAGAAAAGGGAGAACGAGTACTGATCAGCGAAGTCTTTGCGCTAAGCCAGAAAGGAGATCCTTTGTGTGTGGCTCTGGTTGAAAATGCTTCGGAAGCTTTGGCAAATCTTATCATGAATCTGGTACGGGTTACTGATCCTGATACGGTGGTATTGGGTGGCGGCATTGTGTCCGACGGATATATTCATGAGAAAATACTGGAGAAACTTCATCCTACTACGATGCGCTTTGTAACCAATGGCGTGGTTATCACTAAACTTAACCCGGGTTTTATAGGTTTGTTGGGTGCGGGCGCAGTGGCGATGAATATGTAAATAGTGATTAATGGTTAGTGATTAATGATTAGTGATAAAAAAGTAGACTCATGAAAATAACTATAGCAAAGAGTGAAAAAGAGTTTGATTGTATCGCTGCATGGCGCATTATTGGTGAAATTCTGAATAAGCCGGAAAGTGTTATCGGACTTTCTACAGGGCGTACTACCGGCAACCTGCATCGCTTGGTTGGAGAAATCTATTCTCGATATCCTTTTGATGTTTCTTCTGTTACATTCTTCGGACTGGACGAGGTGACTAATGTACCCCGTGAGTATGCAGGTGCATGTTACACAATGCTGAAGACAGAACTGATCGATACGCTGGGCATCCAAGAAGACAACTTCCTGATGCTACCTACAGTCTCTGATGATTTTGACAAAGCCTGCAAGCTTTTCCAGCGAGAAATAGAGAGTCGTGGAGGCATTGACCTATTGATTTTGGGATTGGGTGAGAATGGCCATCTGGGTTTTAACCAACCTGGTTCTCCCTTAGGAGGAGAAACATGGGTGACTCAAATGAATACGGAACTGGAAGAACGTATCCGACGGGAAACGAATACACCGCCGGAGAAAGAACTAGGTGGTGCAACTTTGGGAATCCGGAACATCATGCAGGCCCGTAAAATCGTATTGGTTGCCAAAGGTGCGAACAAGGCGGATATCGTCAGGAAAATGCTGGAGGGACCCGTTACACCGGAAGTTCCTGCATCGGTACTTCAGCTTCACCCGAATTGCGAATTTCTTTTATTTAATACATGATACTATGACACAACAAGAAAAACAAGTGAACTATATGGGACCATTTATCACAATGGTATTCCTGTTCTTCATTGTAGGTTTCCTTACTACTGCCAATACTCAGTTCCAGGGACCGCTGAAAGAAACATTCCTTGCCGAAGTGGGTGGCCTGAAAAACACATTCGCCACATTGATTACCTTCTCCTGGTTCCTGGCTTATCCGGTCTGTGGTCGGGTAGGGTCGTCCTGGATTAGTAAATATGGCTATAAAGGTACGCTGATGCGCGGACTGTTGGTAATGGTGGTTGGTTTGGGATTATTTTTCGCTTCCTCTTATTTTACGGTTTTCTTTCCGGAAGCCAACTGGCATGCTGGAGGAAATGTTATTCCCGGTGGTTTCTTTATTTTCCTTTTGGGGTCTTTTGTGGTGGGAGCTTCTGCTACCATCTTGCAGGTGGTTATCAATCCTTATCTCACGGCTTGCCATGTGAAAGGTACGCAAGCCATTCAACGTCTTGCCATTGGTGGCTCAGCCAATTCTGTAGGAACCACTTTGGCACCTTATTTTGTTACGGGTGTTGTTTTCGGTGGCTTGGCAATGGAAGATATCCGGATAGATCAGTTAATGATTCCGTTCCTGGTGCTGATAGTGGTGATTTCTTTGATTGTTTTCCTGTTAATGAAACTATCTTTGCCGGATATACAGGGAACTCGGATAGAGAAAGGTGAGAAGCTGGAAAAGAGTATCTGGTCGTTCCGGCATCTCACTTTAGGAGTCTGTGCTATATTCTGTTATGTGGGCGTGGAAGTCTGTATCGGTGCCAATATCAATCTGTATGCCATTGAAATGAATTATGCATCTCCGGCATTAATGGCTACACTGTATTGGGGCGGGATGCTCGTGGGGCGGTTGGTAGGAAGCTCTTTGAGTAAGATTTCTCCTCGTGTGCAGTTGGTTGTAACTACGGTTTCGGCAGGAGCACTTGCTTTGTTGGCTATCCTTCTGAATAATCCGTGGTTGCTGACGGCAGTCGGGTTGTTCCATTCTATTATGTGGGGAGCCATCTTTACCCTGTCCGTAGCCCATTTGGGCAAATATACATCTGTGGCTTCCGGGGTATTTATGATAGGTGTAGTGGGTGGTGCCATCCTGCCTTTGTTGCAGGGAATACTGGCTGATGTGCTCGGAAGTTGGAGATGGTCTTGGTTTATTGTACTTTTGGGCGAGATATTCATGCTCTATTACGCATTGATAGGTTCACGTATTCGTCAAACAGCTGATTAATTATAATACTTATGAAAAAGATTAGAATGATGATGGCTGCTGCTTTAGCCATATTGGCTTCATGTAGCACCACCAAGTCGGGGGAAAGCACAGCGAACCCCTTGAGTTCCAAAGTGATTGTGGCGTATGTAACTTCTTGGAGTAACATCGTGCCAGAACCCCAGTACATGACGCATATTAATTATGCTTTCGGTCATGTAAACGAAAGTTTTGATGGCGTCAGGATTGACAATGAAGAACGCTTGAAACAAATTGTGGACCTGAAGAAGCAAAATCCCGAATTGAAAGTACTTCTGTCTGTCGGCGGATGGGGGAGTGGACGTTTCAGTGAAATGGCTGCCAATGATGAATATCGCCGGGCATTTGCTAAGGATTGCGACCGGGTAGTGAAGGAATTTGATCTGGATGGTATCGATATCGATTGGGAATATCCCACGAGTTCAATGGCGAACATTTCAGCTTCACCCGATGACACGGAGAACTTTACACTTCTGATGAAAGATATCAGGGCAGCGATAGGTGATCAGAAGGAATTGACACTTGCCACTGTGGCTTCAGCGAAGTATATCGACTTCAAAGCTATTCTTCCTTTTATTAACTTTGTGAATATCATGGCTTATGACATGGCCTCTGCACCGAAACACCATTCGGCACTTTATCGGTCTGCAAACAGTGGAGGCATTACGTCGGATGAGGCTGTTACTGCGCATCTGAAAGCCGGTGTGCCACCTTCCATGCTGGTGATGGGGATGCCTTTTTATGGTCGTGGCGGAGATGGATACCCCAGTTTCCAGGATTTTAATAAAGTAGGAAGTACCGGTGGTGATTATACTGAAAAGTGGGATACGGTTGCCCAGGTTCCTTATCTGGTTAATAAAAATGATACGCTGGTATTCGGTTTTGAAAATGCCCGTTCACTGGCAATCAAGTGTCAATATATCTTGGATAGAGATTTATTGGGTGGTATGTATTGGGACTATAGTGGTGATAATGAGCAAGGAGATTTGCGTCGTACGGTGGCTGAGAATCTGCTTGGTAAGAAGCATAGAACTAAGGTGCTGGTCTTGACGGAAAGAGGTGGTCAGCATGGTGGATTTACGGATGCGGGGCTGAAGTGGCTGACTGATGAAAGTAGAAAGATGAATTTCAGTATTACCGAGATAAACAATGCCAAACCTATTACGGAGACTTATCTGTCCCAGTTCAATCTGATTATCCAGTTGGATTATCCTCCTTATACATGGCCGAAAGAAGCGGAAGATGCTTTCGTTAAATATATAGAGGAAGGTAAAGGTGGTTGGATCGGTTTCCATCATGCCACTTTGTTGGGTGAGTTTGACGGTTTTCCACTGTGGCAATGGTTCTCTGATTTTATGGGTGGTGTACGTTTCCAGAATTATATAGCGCCGCTTGCTGATGGTACGGTGCTTGTGGAGGATAAGAAACACCCGGTGATGAAGGGAGTACAGGCTTCTTTCGTGGTGCCTGATGATGAGTGGTACACTTATGACAAGAGTCCACGTCCGAATGTGCGTGTGCTAGCCAGTGTTGATGAGGCTACCTATACGCCTGCTTCGGATATCAAGATGGGCGATCATCCTGTGGTATGGGTGAACGAAGGTAAAAAAGCGCGCAATGTTTATTTCCAGATAGGGCACAGCAAGAGGCTGTATGAGACGGAAGATTTCACGAAGATGTTCAGGAATGCTATTAACTGGACGTTAGGAAAATGATGAATGTTTTCCTTCTTATGGCTCTTCTATAAAGAAAGTGCCGAAAACAATCACTAAGTAGGGTGATTGTTTCTGGCACTTTGCTGCTATAAATAATTCGATCAGTACGAATAGCTTATAAAATATTTTACTGATGAGTTTTCTTTTGTGAAGATGGTTAGTTATTTGTGGGATGAAAGTAATGCTTTATATTGTTGAGCTATAAAAGCCCAGGTATAATGTTGCTTTGCAATCTCCCGCATCTTGTATCCGTCCTCGGGGCTGTCATGTAGCAATTCTACCAGTTCTTCATTTGTTTTGAAGTAATGAGCTTCGTTTTCTGTTGTCTCACGATTATAAATCACGTCGTAAGCTAAAATCGGTTTGCCGAAAAACATAGCTTCCACTAACGAAGGGTTTGTGCCGCCTGCACTATGTCCGTGGATATAGCACCTGCATTGGTTGCGCAGTGCATAGAGTATATCAAGGTCATACACAGAATCTACCATCTGTATATTTTTCCGACCACAATATTCTTCTTTGAGTTGTCGGCTGTATTCGCTCCGTTTCCAATTTCCCACAAACACCAGATTCTTTCCAGAAGTAGCAAAGGCTTTCAGGATCAGATGGCTGTTGTTCTCCGGCTCAATACGGCATACACTGACGGCATAGTTTCCGGGAGCGATTCCGTATTGCCTCAGAATTTCGTTCTGCCTTTCTTCGGTGACATTTCTTTGTGCATGATCTCCTCCATAGGCTACTAATTCGGCTTTCTTATGATACGTATTCCATACGTAGTCCTGTATTCCTTTATTGTCGGCTATGATTACGTCAGCATAGCGTACGGCCATCGCTTCACTTGTTCGCAGAAACCATCTGGCAAACTTACCCCATTTGGCCCTCCGGTGTTCCAATCCGTCAATGTTCACTATTAATTGCTTCCGATACAACAGTCTGAAGACGGGCAAAAAAACACAGCCTGATACGCCTAATATGATTACGGTATCATAACCTCGCAAACATCTAAGCATCGACAGAATATCATAAGGAGTGCTTTGTACCCCATTGGCATGGAATAGCGGGATGTACTTCAGTTGTGCTCCTTTGTAGGTTTTCATGCGTGTGGTATAATCCTTACCACTACAAAAAACGGTATAACGGACTTCGGAGCAACAGTTATCACCAATAATGTTCTCCACCAAAGTCTCAAAGCCGCCATATTTTGCAGGCACACCTTGGATGCCTACGATAGCTACTTGTTTCATAAATATAAAAGGATTGTTTTATTTCCTGTTTAGTATCATTTCAATGCTATTTACCATCTTTGCTTCACTGAATCTTTTGGAATAAGCGAGTGCATTTTGGGCTAATTCCATATAAAGAGTTTCGTCAGATAGAATTGTTTTTATACATTCGGCTATCTGATTAAGATTTTGTACGTCTATCTTGTAACCGTTCTCTCCATCCACAACCATCTCTGCAATTCCTCCTTCTGTGGGCACTATTACTGGTAGCCCGGTACTCATTGCTTCCAATGCTGTCAGTCCGAATGTCTCCACTACCTGTTTTTTATCGGAAAGATTTAAAACGAGTGAAGCCTGATTATAGAAAGGTACAACATCATTCTGTCGAGGATATATAGTGAGGTTTTTGCTTATATTTATCTTATGCTCTTTTAAGAAGTGATTAATGTTTTCCTGTGTGTCATTCACCACCAGTTCAAAGGCAAATTGTGGCAGATACTGAGCCAATGCAATAAATTCTAGCGGACTTTTATAAAGTTTCAAAGACCCGAGCATCAATACTCGTTTCCGTTCAAAAGCCTCTTTGGGTGCAGGGATCAATCTATTTACAAACACTTCGGACACAGCATTGGGTGTCACCACCACCCCATCTCTTCGCTTCAAGAACAACCGTTGATAGTCTGACACACAGATTATTTCTGAAGCCAATGTTTGCATGCAGCGGCATAATGCCTTATAGAACCTTCCTTTCGCAAAAGCATTCTCATGGTAGTGATATACCACCGGCTTTCCCATTATCCGTCCTGCCAATGCCGGTCCTACGGGTAATAGCGTATTGATATAGAACACCACATTCTTTTTGGACAAGTATCGGAAGGCAAAAAAGAAAGTATATAGTTGTATCATCGCATAGCGTGACATTGTCACTATCGGATTATTAGAAAAACGATATATATAGCTATACTTTTTTAAGTTGGGATATTTAGATAAATCATCTAGTATACCATTGTATGAGGTTATAAGTTCCACCTTATAGTCATACTTTAAAATCCTCTCCAACACCATATGCAATACTTTCGGGCTACCACTATAATCATTGAAAAGGTGGAAACAAATGATTTTCCTTTGGCAGTTGATCATAAGTACAAACATTAATTGTTTTAGCTATGAAGATAGCTATTGATAACATCTCGTATTTGTTTTCCCTTTTCATTCCATACAAATTGCTTGCCTGCTTGATGTGCTTTTCTTCCCATTTCTTTGCGTAAATCCACATTTAATGCCAACTTAACAATTGCATCACACATAGATTGTACTAATGACTCTCTTTTCTGTTGAGGAAGCACAATAGCATAGTCATCTGAAAAATATCGTGTAAAACCACCTGAATCGATACAAATTAAAGGCTTACTATATCGCATAGAATCAAAACTAACAGTAACAGCGCCCTCTTTGAGGCAACTATTGACTATAATATCAGATTGAGTCATTATTCTATTGTACTGTTCTATCGGGACTCCTCCCAACATACTGCAATCTTGTTGTAAGTTCTTTTCTTGAATGAGATGTTGTAATCGTTTCCGGTTCATTCCATTACCGAGAATAGTCAAATGTATTTGAGGACAAAGCTTTTTGGCTTTCTCAAAAGCTTCAATGAGAAGATCGAATCCTCTCCATGCATCCAATCGCCCCACAGAGAGAATTTCTACTATATCAGAATGTGCTATTTCTACATCCGTCCCTTCTATAATATTCTCTTCTACTGCTACGTCTGTAAACAGGATTGCTTTATGTCTATAAAGCTCAGGCACAGACTGAAACATGGCTTCGGTTTTGCAGAGGATTAAATCTGCATTTTTGCATCGATTAAGATAACCCCTTCTATATTTTAAGCTCTTGACAATCGTTCTTCTTAACCATTCAAAAACTCTGCTTTTAAAATCATAGTGTTTAGCATATTCTTCTGATATAACTTCTACCCCTCCAATAGGCCCCCATATAAACTTTTGTGTTTGTCCATAACGACTAACAGCCCAAATAGCATTACCAAAAGTCAAATGATGGAAGATATGAATATCGTTCTCTTGCATTGTTTTCTTCACAACACTATCGGAAAGATAGGTCCAAATACAGTAATAGGTACGTACCAAGCGAAATGAGCCATTATTACTAAACCAAGAGTTAAACGGGATGCGCGTATAGACAAAATGTATATTTGGTGGATTATTCATTTTACTAATCGCTAATTCTATATCAGCTCTAGCAGCTTCGTGAACCATTACCCATAATTCAAAGTATTTAGCCATTTCAAGCACCCAATGCCATCCAACACCTGGCTCAGAACCCATATTAGGGTTGCAAGCACATGCAGAAACAAAAATTTTCTTATTGTTTTTCATTTTGCTAAAATTCATCTAATTTTGATTTAGTGCATTTAAAATATATGATTTGGATAAATCGGTCCACTGTTTGAGAGCAGCTTCGCACTTAGCATAATCAATCTCGCAGTCCCTACATGGCAAATCATCTTCTTTAAT
>OOAQ01000708.1_pt1 | contig 27270 bp, 27 predicted proteins | sample 1671051 | NCBI WGS metagenome assembly OOAQ01 (sample SAMN06348117, study PRJEB24527) | human gut metagenome | biome: human gut; feature: ankylosing spondylitis patient; material: feces | host: Homo sapiens | place: China | collected 2015-10
CGGACGACGTTTAAATTGTGCCTCAACGCATTGGTATCAATTTGGGCCCATGCTCTGGGAGGGCTTGTGCAACTCATGCCCGGAGTGTAGGAAGACGGTTGATGCTGTACAAGCCGGAATTAAGCCACCTTTCCACTTTTCCAAACCGTCCCTCGGAGAAACTGTACACCGGTCATTCCTCCGGGAACTTGTTGACGGCGGAAAAGCGGAATCCTTTTTTACCCGATTTCAAAAAACTCCTTGCCAATCCCAGGCACGAACGATATATTCCTCCCGCACTGCAAACGCGCGGTTAGCTCAGTGGTAGAGCACAAATGTCCCAGGTTCGATTCCTGGAGGGGATATTTCCAAAACAAAAACGAATGAGAGGTGGTGGTGATGCCGAGGAAGCCGGATGAGAGGATAACGCAGGCAAATGAATTATACTTAAAAGGACGGAAGCTAATTGAAATCGCAAGTCAGTTAGGAGTTCCGGAAGGAACAGTCCGAAGTTGGAAAAATAGATATAAATGGGATTGCAACGTTGCAAAAGAGAAACGCCACGTTGCGAAAGCAAAGAAAGGCGGTCAGCCAGGTAATAAGAATGCCGTAGGCGGCAAGGGCGGAGCCGCTCCAAAACAAAATAAAAACGCAGAAAAGCATGGTTTCTTCTCGAAGTATCTTCCGGAAGAAACCTTTTCTATTATCCAAGAGATTGAAAAGAAAGACCCGCTGGATATCCTCTGGGAAAATATACAGATTGCTTATGCTGCAATCGTCAGAGCACAGCAGATTATGTATGTGAAAGACCATGATGATAAGACGATTGAAAAAGTAGAAGAGAAAAAAGGAAAAGATAAGAAGATTATCGGCGAGAAATGGGAGGTACAGGAAGCATGGGATAAACAGGCAACATTTTTAAAAGCACAGGCAAGGGCACAGGGAGAATTAAGGTCCTTGATAAAGCAATATGATGAACTGTTGCATAGTAATTATGAACTTGCAACAGATGAGCAGAAAGCTAGGATCGAGCAGATCAGGGCGAAGACGGCAATTATATCTGGTGTGGATGAAGAAGAAACAGAAGATGATGGCTTCTTAGAAGCGCTTAAAGGCGAGGTATCCGGAGTATGGGAAGAAGAGTAAAGAAAGCAGCCTTTAAGTTTAGACCATTTTCACGTAAACAAAAGAAAATCCTTACCTGGTGGATGCCGGAGTCTCCAGTTCATGATATGGACGGCATCATAGCAGATGGAGCAATACGTTCGGGCAAGACAGTTTCTATGTCTCTTTCCTTTGCGATGTGGGCAATGGAATCGTTTGACGGTCAAAACTTTGCGATGTGCGGAAAAACAATCGGTTCTTTCAGGCGAAATGTTTTGTTTTGGCTGAAACTGATGCTTAAAAGCCGCGGCTACTATGTAGAAGACCATAGAGCGGACAATCTCGTAATTGTTCGCAGAAATGGAAAGGAAAATTATTTTTATATTTTTGGTGGCAAGGATGAACGCTCACAAGACCTCATTCAGGGTATTACCCTGGCAGGGGTCTTTTTTGATGAAGTTGCCCTGATGCCGGAAAGTTTTGTCAACCAGGCAACAGGACGATGTTCCGTAGACGGTTCAAAGTACTGGTTTAACTGCAATCCGGATGGTCCGTATCATTGGTTTAAAACTGATTGGATTGATAAAGCAGAAAAAAAGAAGATAGTATATCTTCATTTCACGATGGATGATAACCTCAGCCTATCGGAGCGGGTTAAGAAGAGATACCGCTCCATGTATACCGGTGTGTTTTATAAACGGTATATCTTAGGCCTTTGGGCTGTAGCGGAAGGTATTATCTATGATATGTTCAGTGAAGAAAAGCACGTCATATCAGAGCCGCAGAGCTATGTCGGTAGGAAGTATGTAAGTGTTGATTACGGTACCCAGAACGCAACTGTTTTCTTACTCTGGGAGAAGAACCGAAAAGGGCAGTGGGTTGCTACAAAAGAATATTACTATTCTGGAAGAGATGAAGCGGAACAGAAAACAGATGGTGAGTATGCGGATGATATGGAAGAGTTCGTCAGTGGGATTGAAATAGAATCAATCATTGTAGATCCGGCCGCAGCTTCCTTTATTGCAGAGCTTAAAAAAAGGGGCTTCAAGGTTAAGAAAGCAAAGAACGATGTTCTCGACGGGATACGTTTTGTTGGAAATCTTCTTAATCTGGGAGTTTTGTTGTTTCTTAAAGATTGCAAAGAAACGATTAAAGAATTTGGTTCCTATATATGGGATGAAAAGGCAGTGGAACATGGAGATGATAAGCCGGTAAAGCAGTACGATCATTGCATGGATGCAGCACGATATTTTGCTTATACCATCATAAGACGGGAACGAAAATGGAGTTGAGATAGATGATAAAAGAATTTATCGAAAGAATAGGGCAGGTGATTAGAAAGATGCTTGGAAGAGAAAAAATAAAAGATGCCCTTGGGGTTGAGGTAGCGGTATCTGACAAAATGGCGAAAGGGATTGACCTCTGGGCTAAGATGTATAAAAATGAACCGCCCTGGAAGGAAAAGAATATAAAGCTTTGTGGATTGCCTGCTGCTATTGCCGGAGAGTTCGCAAGACTTGTTACGCTGGAACTGAAAACAGAAGTTACAGGAAATGATTTTATCAACGAAGAGTACCAGGCAGTTGTTAGTGACATCCGTAAATATACAGAATATGCCTGTGCTAAGGGCGGGTTGGCAATGAAACCTTATGCATCAGAAGGGCATATAGAGGTAGATATGGTTCAGGCAGACAGGTTCTTCCCTACGAAGTTTAATTCCAGAGGAGAAGTTACGGCAGCGGTATTCGCTGAGAGCTTAACGGTAGGGAAAAAGGTATATACCAGACTGGAGTATCATCAACACGAAGGCACAATGTATCACATAAACAACAAAGCTTTTGTGAAACAGGATCTTGATAATGTTGAGGTTTTGGGGAAAGAAGTTCCTCTTACTGCTGTACCGGAATGGGCTAATCTGCAGGAAGAAGTTACGCTTAAGAATGTAAAGATGCCACTGTTTGCCTATTTCAAGATTCCTAATGCGAATAATGTGGATGATACATCACCTCTTGGTGTTTCTGTATATTCTAGAGCTATCAATGACATTAAAGAGGCGGACAATCAGTGGACAAGACTCCTTTGGGAGTTTGAGGGTTCGGAGCTTGCGATTGATGCAGACATTACCTTGTTTAAAAAGGATGATAAGGGAAATTATGAGTTTCCAAAGGGTAAGGACAGACTGTTTCGCATGATGGACCTTGATGATAATGCCGAGAAATACAAAGTGTTTGCACCGGCTATTCGTGATGAGAACCTTATTAATGGATTTAATGCGATTCTTCGCAGGATAGAGTTTAATGTAGGGCTTGCTTACGGGACATTAAGTGACCCAAATACCGTTGATAAGACTGCGGAAGAGATTAAAGCAAGTAAACAGCGTTCCTATAGTACGGTATCTGATATCCAGAAGTCATTACAGACTGCATTAGAACAGTTAGTATATGCTATGGATGTCATGGCTCAACTTTCTGGACTTTCTGGCAGAAAGAAATACGAGATGAGCTTTGACTGGGATGATTCTATTGTAATTGATAAAGAACAGGAACTTGCCAGTATGCAGCAGGATGCGGTTGCCGGCTTTATCCGAAAAGAATTATACGTTGCAGCCAAGTATGGTGTGTCAGAAGAGGAAGCTTTGAAAATGATGCCGCAGCAGGATGAACGTTTTCAGATAGCAGAAGAATAGGTGGTGTTTTATGCTAGAGCCGGAATACCTTGAAAAATTTTCAGATCAGCTACTTGCCCTGGTTGATGCCTTAGGCACAGCGATTATAGCAGATATATCAAAACGTCTTGTAAAAACCGGAGAAGTAACGGAAACTTCAAGACGACAAGCAGAAATCTTGCAGGGAGCGGGGCTCCTTTATAAGGATGTTCTAAAGCGTGTTTCTCAAGTTTCTGGATATATGAATACAGAAGTAGAAAGAGTTTTTGAGGAAGCGGGAGTAAGAAATCTTAAGAATGAAGCAGTTATTTATAAAGCTGCAGGTGAAAAAGAGATAAAACTTCATCAGTCAGAAACGATGCAGAAGATTCTTGCAGCAAATCTAAGAAAGACAAAAGAAGAGATTAATAATCTTACTTTAACAACGGCTGTTAAAACGCAAAGTGCTTACATAACCGCTTGCAATAAAGCAATGATGAAAGTACAGACCGGGGCTTTTAGTTATGATAAAGCGATTGCGGATGCAATTAAGGAAGCGGCGGTGCAAGGAACCGAGGTTTTATATCCATCCGGGCATGTAGATAAGTTAGACGTAGCAGTAAGGAGAGCCGTTCTAACCGGGGTAAATCAGTCGGCAGCGGAAATGAATCTTCAATATGTCAAAGAGTCTGGCTGTGATCATGTAGAAACAACCGCTCATTCGGGAGCAAGGCCAACTCATGCAGTGTGGCAAGGAAAAGTCTTTTGTGTTTCTGGAAAAGATAGCAGATATCCTCCATTTTATGAAAGTACCGGATATGGAACTGGTGCGGGGCTTTGCGGCTGGAACTGTCGGCACAATTTTCATGCGTTCTTTCCTGGAATATCTACACCAGCTTATTCACAGGAAATGCTTGACGATTATAGTGCCAGAAAGTACGAGTACAATAGTAAAAAATATACAGAGTATGAGTTGAGTCAGATGCAGCGTTCACAAGAAAGGAAGATAAGAGCAACAAAAAGAAAACTTACAGGGTATGACGCTGGAATAAAAAATACAGATAGTAATACATTAAAAGCAGAGCTAACAAATAGGTTTGAAAGTGAGTCGGCAGAGTTAAAAAAGCAGGAGAAATCTCTTAAAAAATTTTGCAGGCAAACCGGAAGAAGATATGAGTCTGCAAGGACACAAGTTCATGCAGTATTGGACTCAGAAGGAAATATCGTTGGATTTAATAAAAGCGTTGCACAGAAAGCGGTATGGGCAAGTAAAAGACATACATCTAAGATGCAGATGGCGAAGCAGCTTGATAAGTTGTCGGATGAGGAAAGATTGGCAGTGCAAAGATATACAGGCTTTGCCGCTCACCGGGTAAACCGGGCACTGTATTCCGGCAAGTCGCAAATGATTGAAAAAGAGCGGGAGTATATGAAGGTATTGGATTCCGCGTTAGATAAGGGAGTTATTGAACGTAAGATAGTCGTTCATCGAGATACGATACCGGAATTTCTAAATGTATTCCCAAAAGGATTTAAATATTCTGAGCATGATATGGAGAGATTGGTAGGAAAAACGTTAACTAATATTGGTTATACGTCAACTTCATTTAGGGATATTCAATATGGGGGAAGAAATGTACATCTTGAAATAGAAGTACCGAAGGGATACAGAGGTTGTTTGTACATAGAAAGTCTAGCAATTAAAAAATATAAAAATCAGCAGGAAGTATTGTTTAAAAGAGGTTTTCGCTGTAAAATAAAAAATATCGAAAAGGAAAATGATAGGTATTACATAAAAGCGGAGGCAATCTTATGAAAGAAAAGGGATATTATTATGACGAAAATGGAAAGTATTGTGAAATCGAATTAGGTCCAAGTTTTGATGATTTTCCAGGCATGTTTACCGTTGCAAGTCCGATACCTCTTTGTGATGCTTGCAAGAAGGCAGACTTTGATAGTAATCGCCGCCAAACCTTATGTAAAGCATATGGGAAAATACCAAAGAAATATTTGTCCGCAAAAGATTATAATTGCCCACATTTTGATAATGAAAATAACGGTTGGTACCAGTTGATTAAAGACAAGGTAGAAGGACAACAGAAGAAAGAATAATAAATTTGAATTTAGCACGCTCGATATATCAGGCGTGTTATTTTTATACTCATTTTTAACATGGGGAGAACTCCTGTCAGGGTATGCTCCTGACCTCCCCAAACGAACCACGAGACGTAGTGAAAGGCTGCGTCTTATTTTAGTGATTCAGAAAGGAGGATTGCAATGAATAACTTAATGATTTTTGAAGGACATGATGTGGAAGTGTTTGAACTGAATGGACGGGTGTTATTTAATTCAAAGCACGTTGGAAAATGTTTAGATCTTTCAGAGAGCGCAGTGAGAAATTATCTTGCTCAAATGAATCAGAGGCAGGCAATTATAGTTAAAAACTCAGATGTCCGAGATAAGGACATCCGAAAATTGAATAATGCAGGTGAAAAATTTCTTACTGAATCAGGTGTTTATAAACTTGTTTTCAAGAGTCGTAAGCCAGAAGCAGAAAAATTTAGCGATTGGGTAACGGATGAGGTTCTCCCACAGATTCGCAAAACAGGTTCTTATGAAGCTCCAAAGAAAAAGAATGGCGGGAAAGAAAAGCTCTCTTCTGTTAATCAGATGGCAAAAAATATCAGTGGTCTGTTAGGTAAAGCTGGTGTGGATGATAAGTTCATTGCAGCGGAAATTGTAAGGATTTACACAGATAACGGTTATCCGGTTCGTTCTCCGATAATAACAGAAGATAACAAACTTTGGGATTGTACCTCTATCGCAAAAGAACTTGGAATCATGTCGATGAACGGAAAGCCGCACGATAAAGCGGTAGCGGCGATCATTCAGAAACTTGATTTGTTTACAGATGAAATTGTCAGAACAGCATATAGCAAAAATGGACACGATGGAATTACCGTGCAGTATAAGGAAAGCGTATTTGCAAAAGTGAGAGAATGGTTAGAAGAAAACGGATATCCTGCAGTGATTGAGTATCAGTTGGCAAACGGAAACGTCAATGGCTGCAAGGTTATTTATAATTTTTAAGAAAAGGAAGGTAAGAGAACATGAAGAAATTATTTATTAGTCAGCCGATGAGAGGCAAATCAGATCAGGAAATTTTAAGAGAAAGAGAAACGGCAATCAAGAGTGCTGAGAAACTCGTAGGTGGACCAGTAGAAGTAATTGATTCCTTTTTTCAGTCAGCTCCAGTAGACGCTAAGCCATTGTGGTTCTTGGGAAAGTCACTCGAACTTTTATCTAATGCAGATATTGCATATTTTGCAAGCGGATGGGAAGAAGCGCGGGGATGCAAGATTGAGCATGATTGTGCAATTGCATATGGAATTAAAAGTATTGAATCATAGGAGGTGATCCAAATATCTCCCACCAGCAGGGTTAAACTGGATATTGGTCAGCAGATGAGACCTTAAACAGTCGGTTCGTGGCGGTCGGTTACACGCCTAAAACAACCTAATACGAAAGGAGCAGGAAACATGAAAACAGAATTTTTAAAGAGCCTTAATCTTTCCCAGGAAGTGATTGATAAGATTATGGCTGAGAACGGAAAAGACATTGCAGCAGAACAGAAAAAAGCAGAAAAAGTTATCCAGGAAAGAGACAGCTATAAGTTAAGGGCAGAATCTCTTGAAACACAGGTAAACGATGCCAATACCGAAATCCAGAAGTTTAAAGACATGGATATTGATGGAATTAAAAAAGCAGCGGATGACTGGAAAGAGACGGCAGAAAAGGCAAAGGCCGATGCGGATAAACAGATTTCCCAGATGAAATTTGATTATGCATTATCCGCAGCGCTGACCGGAGCAAAAGCCAAGAATACCAAAGCTGTCAAGGCACTTTTGGATATGGATGGATTGAAATTCAATGATAATGATGGGAAAATCGTTGGATTAGATGAGCAACTTGCTCAGATTAAGACGGATAATGATTATCTGTTTGAAAGCGATGAGCCGGCACCAGAGTTTGTAAAAGGGACAAACGGTGGTTCTGGCAGTGTCGGAGGAAAGAAACCGAGTGAAATGACATATACCGAATTGTGTGACTATATGGCACAGAATCCGGGAGCAGAGATTTAAAAGAGGAGTAGAAAATGGCAGGAGAGAAATTTGATTCAAAAAGTTTTAATCCTCAGGCTTTTGGAGCCTATACAGAGAGGATTCCGAACTTAAAGAGAAACGAACTGATTAAATCAAAAGCTTTAAAAGGCAATCAGGATATCAAGCGTACCTTTAATTCTCAGACAGGAACCGTTTATGCAGTTCTTCCAATGCATGGACTTATTGGTGGTACTGCACAGAACTATGATGGTGAAACAGACCTTGAATCCGAAGGAACAGAGACATTTGAAAGAGGGGTTGTCGTTATTGGCCGTATGAAAGGTTGGACAGAGCGTGACTTCTCTGAGGATGTAACAGGCGGTGTCAGCTTCATGGATAATGTAGCGGCACAGGTAAGCGATTATAAAGCAGACCTTGATCAGTTAACCCTGACAAAGATTTTAACAGGAATCTTTGCAATGACAGGAAAAGATGACAAAGTATTTGTTGATGAACATACTACAGATATTACAGGAGTAACCGCAACGGATAAAGATGGTAATGTCAAAAATGTTGTGCAGGCAGATACATTAAATACTGCGATTCAGAAAGCGGCCGGAGACAATAAGTCTAAATTCACGATGGCTATCATGCATAGTACTGTGGCAACCAATCTTGAAAATCTGAAACTGTTAAAATACATGACACAGACAGATGCAAACGGAGTTGAGAGAGAATTAACTCTTGCAACTTGGAATGGCCGCTTAGTTCTGATTGATGATTCTATGCCAACAGAATATGTTCCGGAAAGCGGAGTAAAAGGACAGAGTGATTATGCTGCAGCATACACGAAATACACAACTTTTGTCCTTGGCGATGGAGCTTTTGACTATGAGGATATTGGGGCAAAAGTACCATATGAAATGTATCGTGACCCAAAGAAACACGGCGGCGAAGATACCCTTTACATGAGACAGAGAAAAGTATTTGCACCTTATGGAATCTCCTTCACAAGAAAATCTATGGTAGCAAAATCTCCTACGGACGATGAACTTGCGAACGGAGCAAACTGGGAACTTGTAAACAATGGTAAAGCTGGTTCTGCAAAAAAGACAATCAAACATAAGGCAATCCCGATTGCAAGAATCATTTCGAGAGGATAGGCGGTGGCTTCATGGTAAGATATGCAGACCTTGCATTTTACATGACAGAGTACGGCGGTAATATTATCCCAAATGAAGAGTTCCAGTGTGTGATCACAAGGGCAAGCACATATATTAAGGCGATTACTTTTTCAAGAGTAGATGAAAACAATATTCCAGAGGAAGTGAAAGCTGCAACTTGTGCAGTTGCGGAAGTTATTTATAAAGCTGAAAGCTCTACAGAAGGAGAAAAGAAGTCTGAAACGGTTGGAAAGTTGTCAGTTTCTTATGTGACAGAGCAGGCAGACGGTCAGATTAAAGAAAAAGTTCTTCGTAAAAAGCAGTATGCTGCAGCATATCCTTACCTTGCCACAACCGGATTGTTATATAGGGGGTGTTCCTAATGATTACTAACTCTTCCGTGACAATTTATAATAAAGTCTATGACAGGGACGAAGGAAGTAATAAATATTACCGGACAGTGCTTGAAAGTGTAAACTGGCAGGACGTAACAAAGGTCCTGCCTTCTGATGCAGGAGTAGTAAGTGCCGATGTAGCGGAAATATATATTCCATTTCTGATTGATACAGAGAAAAAATACTGTTCTCCGGTTAATTTTAATTCAGAGCAGGAAAAGGATAAATTCTTCACACTCGCTCCGGAGGATATCATCGTTAAAGGCGTTATTACGGATGAACTCACAAAGCAGAAAGATGTGGAACACCTTAAAGATAAGTATGGCAGTGTGAGGGTAATTGCTGTTATTGAAACTAATGATAACGGAAGTCCTACAATGCAGCATTGGAAGGTGACAGCAGAATGAGGGTAAAAGTGCATTTAGACCCTGCGAATGCAATATTAGCAAAAAGAAAGCTCGGAAAAGGCGGGCAGGCACAGAGGTTTATGGTAGCAGAAGTAAGACGTGTAACAAACCCTTATGTTCCATTTCTTCATGGAGATTTGATGCGTACAGCCGTAGAACATGAAGATTCTATTGAATACATTATGCCTTATGCCGGAAGACAGTACCACGAGAACAAAGGGAAAGGCTTAAGAGGAAAAGAGTGGGACAAACGAATGTGGGCAGACAGAGGGCAGGAGATTACCCAGAGCGTAGCTGACTATATCGGAGGAAAAGCAAAATGACGGTAATGGAAGCGGTACGGGAGATTGTAAAGAAGTGTCCGTATCTTGATGAATATTATAAGAGCCTTTCCGTGGACAGACTTGGAAAGGATAGTACGAGCTATTCAATTGATTCTGTTCCAGGACAGCAAATTTTAAAGAGAGACATTGTTGGGAATACCACCCGGCAGTGTCTTTTTAATTTTTCCAGTCGAGAACTGTATACAGAGGAAGTTCGTCAAAATCTTGATAACATCGGATTTTATGAACATTTTTCAGACTGGTTAGAAGAGGTATCTAAAGCAGGAGATTTTCCGGAATTGGATACCGGCAAGACGATTAAAAAAATTGAAGCAATCACATGTGGTTATGTATTTGATACAGAACTTGATAAAGCAAAGTATCAGATACAGTGTAGGATTATTTACAGACAGGAGGCTAAAAGATAATGGCGAATACAAGCAAAGAAGTAAAACAGAGATACCAGGAAGCGGCATATATCGAAGTTGGGGAAACTTATGAGTTAGCCGGTACAGGTTTTGAAAAATTAGATGAAGAGCCAGGGGCACAGACTTCTTCAAAGAAGTATATCAATGATAAATCCTCTACTTCGTCTATTACATCTTATGAAGGAACGCATCCGTTTACAGCGGACCAGATTCTTTCAGAAAAGGTAATTGAGGATTTTGTATCTATTGGAAAATTAAGAAAGACAGGAGGAGATGCAGAACGTTCTTTAGTACGCGTTGATTTGGATAAGCCAGTAGCAGAAAAAGAGAATACGTTCGAAGCAAGATGCTTTAATACTGCAGTGGAAATTTCCTCTTTTGCGGATAATGATGGAGAACTGCAGGTAGAAGGTACACTTCACGATAAAGGTGACCCAGTAGAGGGTACTTTTGATACAAAAACAAAGACCTTCACACCAAAAGCGTAAGAAAGGAGAAAGCAGCATGAATAAGACATTTCAGTGGAACGGAGAGAAATTTTATTTCTCAGCGTTAGAAGCAGAGACAACAAGAAAATTTATTCCCGAAGCAACAAAAACAGCGAAAGCACTGGAAGATTATGAAAAAGATGTCGTAGGGGTAGGTAATCTTCTTAGTGCGGATGATATCATTGCAGAATGCAAAATTATTGATGCTTTTCTTGATACTATATTAGGAGAAGGAGCCGCCGAGAAGATGTTTAAAGGACATGACCTGGGGGAACGTGTAGCGGCAACGCAGAAGCTGACACGTTTAAACAACGCACAGGTTAAAGAATATGGAGAAGCCGCAAGTAAAGGCCTCTTTGCATAATTATGAATATCTTAATGGACAAGCCGCCAGAACAAGTTGAGGTGGATGGAAAAATATATAAGATAAACTCTGATTTCCGAACTTCGATTCAATTTGAAATATTAATGCAGAAAAAAGAACTTACAGAGAAACAGAAAGAATTTGCAAACGAGCTTTGCTTGTTGGATAAGGAAATGGACGGAGAGACAGCCGAACTACTTGCAAAGTATAAAGATGGCTTAGAACTTTACTATCCAGAGATTCCGAATGACATCAACGGAGCAATCAATGCGATGCTGTGGTTCTATGAATGTGGAAAAGAAAACATTGATAAAAAGAAGTCGAAAAAGTCGGGAAGCGGAAAAAAGATTTATGATTATAACTATGATGCAGATTATATTTATGCAGCTTTCTTTGAACAATATCATATTGATTTAGCAGAGCAGGAACTTCACTGGTGGAAGTTCTCTGCTCTTTTTTCTGCTCTTTCTGAGGACTGCATGATAAGCAAGATTATAACGTATCGCGTAATTGATACGAAAGGAATGGAGAAAGAACAGAAAGCATTTTACAACCGGATGAAGCGGTTGTACCAACTTCCAGAAGACATTTCAGAGGAAGAAAGAGAAAGACAGGACAAGATCACGCAGGCACTTCTTGGTGATGGTGATCTAACAGGAATTTTATAAGGGATGGAGCTGCAGCCCTAAGGAACGTGCAGTGTGAACATGGATGACAGACGCAGACGAATTTTATAGGAGGTTTAGTTATGTCTGCGGATGGACATATTGAGATTGAAGTTGAGCTTAATTCTGAGAAGGCAGAAAAGGAGCTTGATAGTTTAAACAAGAGTCTTGAAAAAGGCACTGCACAGGCCGCAAAGAAAGCAGAAAGTTCTGTTAAGCAGTCAGTAAAGCAGATTGAAGCTTCTGCAAAGCAGGTCTCTAAACAGACAGAAAACTCTGCAAAGCAGGCAGGACAGGAAGTAAAAAATAGTGCCAGTTCTGCGAGTAAACAGGTGATTGATTCTGCAAAAAAGGCAGAAGAAGAAGTAAAGAAATCAAGTAAAAGAGTAACGGAAGAAGAGAAAAAACAGTATAAGGAACGGGAAAAGACAAGAGAATCTAGCAAACCAGAGACAGACCAAAGTCAGCCTTATAAAGAGTCTTCTGAAAAAGCAACACAGTACTGGACAGGCGCCGCCGGTAAGATAAAAAGCATTGTAAGTACAATCGCAACTGCAACTGGCGCCGGAGCGGTTGCCGCCGGCACTGCTGCTATTAATGCCGGAAAGTCATTTGAAGCCGGAATGAGTGAAGTAAAGGCGATTTCTGGAGCTTCGGCAAGAGAGTTTGAAGCTTTGACGGATAAGGCGAAAGAAATGGGAGCTACAACAAAGTTCTCTGCCACGCAAGCTTCAGAAGGACTCAAATATATGGCTACGGCAGGCTGGAACTCACAGCAGATGATTGATGGTCTTCCTGGTGTCATGAACTTGGCAGCGGCTTCTGGTGAAGACCTCGGAACGGTTTCTGATATTGTGACAGATGCCCTCACGGCTATGGGATTAAAGGCAAGTGATAGTGCTCACTTTGCGGATGTATTAGCAACAGCAGCAAGCAGTTCTAATACAAATGTGGCAATGATGGGTGAAACATTTAAATATGCGGCACCTGTTGCCGGAGCATTAGGTTACAACATAGAAGATTTAGCACAGGCTATTGGTCTGATGGGAAATGCCGGAATTAAATCTTCTCAGGCTGGTACATCCTTAAGAAGTATTCTTACACGTTTGGCAAAACCACCAAAAGATTGTGCGAACGCAATGGAGGACTATGGAATTTCTATTAAAAATTCCGATGGTTCTATGAAATCACTCATGGAGGTAATGGAAAACATGAGAGATTCATTGCAGGGGCTTCCAAAGGACGAGCAGTCAGCGGCAGCGGCAGCACTTGGCGGCCAGGAAGCAATGTCTGGATTGCTTGCAATAGTAAATGCAAGCGAGTCAGATTTTGATAATTTATCAAAAGCGATTGATAACGCATCGGGAGCAGCACAGGATCAGGCTGACATCATGAATGATAACCTGCAAGGTGCATTATATGAATTAGGCTCTGCCGCAGAGTCGGCAGGAATCGAATTATATGACAATATCAAGGATCCTGCTGAGAAAGCTGTTAGAGCTGCTGCGACAGAAATCCGGAGTTTATCAACGACAATAAAGGATAATGGTATTGAAGCGATTATCCCAGAAAAAACGATTACGACAGTGAAAAACTTAGGTACTACAGCAAAGGCTGTTGGCGCTGGTGGATTAAAAGTTCTTGGAGGAGCGGCACAGTTTGCCGGTGAAAATATTCAAACTGTCCTTCCGATAGCGGCCAGCTTGTTAACTGTTATTAAGGGGTATACGGTCGTAAAGACGATTTCTACTGCTTTTGCGGAGACACAAGTGGCGATGGCTGGAGCGAGTACGGGAATGACAATTCTCGGAACAGTTGTGAAATTATTTACAGGAGAAGCATTGGCAGCCACTACAGCAACAGGGCTTCTTTCTGGGGCGATTGGAGTATTGGCAAACCCTATTGCGTTAGCAGTTGTTGCTGGTGGAGCATTAACGGCCGGCATGGTTGCTTATACTTTAACACAGAAAAAAAGTACAACCGAAGCAGACAAGTTTGCACAGTCATGTAGGAAATTGAAAAAGGAACAGGATGAAGTAGCAAGTTCTATTCGTTCCATGCATAAAGAAAATGCGAAAAATGTCAATGATGTAAAGACCCAAGGAGTTCAGGCAGATAATCTTCTCTCTAAATTGAAAAGCCTGATTAGTGTACAGGAAAAGGATGCTGGAACAAAACAGCAGATAAAAAGTACAGTACAGCAGTTAAATGATATCTTACCGGATTTGAATTTACAATATGACGAGCAGAAAGATAAGCTGAATCAATCCACTGCGGCAATCAAAAGAAACATTCAAGCTTTAAAAGAGCAGGCAATGGCAAAGGCATATCAGTCAGGAATGGAAAGTGCAGCAGAAAAAGTTGCAGAGGCTGAGGTTGCTAATCAGAATGCGACAGAGAAGTATACAGAAGCACTTGAAAAGAAGAATGCAGCGCAAGAAAAATTTGATAAACTTGAAAAAGAAAAGGGACTTGGAAGCGGAAATAAAGAGTTAGCTAAAGCCGCAGAAGACTTAATCGAGTATGAAAAGAGTTTGGAGACAGCAGGGAAAGCCCTTGATAAGTCAGAAAAGAATCTTAATGCAGCCAACAAAGAGCTCACAACATATTCCGATAAATTTACAACCCAGACAAATTATAGTGATTTTCTTTCTAATTTAGACAAACTTGCGAAAGATGCCGGAATAAAAGCAAAGAAAATTCCAGAGACAGTATTGGAAAATATTAAGGTCGGAAATTATAAAGCTCCAACTACGGGGGAAGGTTTAAAAAGGCTTATTAATCTTGACGGATTGATTCAACAGGCACAGGAAGCCGGAATAGAAATTCCCCAGTATTTATTGCAGGGTATTTCAGATGGCTCGATAAACTTTCAATCAGCGATTAATCAGATGAACACGCTTCTGGATTTTAGCAGTGCAGCAGAAAAAGCTGGTATTTCCGGAAAAGAGATTCCGGAAGAATTGGCCCAGAGCATCATGCAGGGAAAAATCAGTGTTGACGAAGCAATAAATCAATTACTTAGCGGTTCCGGCATGGCATCGACAACGCCAGCAGAGACATTGACAAAAGAAAAAGCGGCTAAGATTAAGAAAAATGTTGAAGATATTGGAAATGGCAAGATAAAAGGTGTAAATACTTCTGCTTATACTTCATCGCTTAATACTGCAAGTCAGAAAGCCAAAAGTACTGCAAAAGATACTGGTAAGAGTCAAAAAGAAATCGAGAAAAACAGCAAGTTAAAAGGTGCTAACAATACAGCAGCGGCTAAACAGACCTATGGTGCGTATAAAACAGAAGGCGAAAAGGCAAAGAATACTGTAAAGAAAACAGGAAAAGAGATTGGAAAAGGCGGTGCAACCAGTGTGGCTTCTACAACTTCACAGTGGAAGTCTTCCGGAAGTAAGAATGCAAAATCTTATATTTCTGGATTAGCATCTCAAAAAGGAGCGGCTCAAAAAGCAGGAAAAATGCTATCTACTTCTGCAAAGACAGGTGCAAGTTCCGGAAAAGCCGGTTTTGTATCAGCAGGAAGAAATATGGCTGCCGGTATCGCATCGGGCATTCACTCAGGAACTCCATTTGTAACGGCAGCGGCCAGAAGTGCAGTAAGAGCAGCCGTAGTAGCGGCAAGAGCTGCCGCTAAGATTAAATCACCTTCCAGAGTAATGAAAAACGAAGTTGGTAAGTATCTTCCACTTGGCATAGCAGCCGGCATCAAAGATAATACCGATGCCGTTGAAAAAGAATCAAGAGCAATGTGTGCCTCAGCTCTAACAGCTTCTGCAGATGAACTTGATATTCATTCTCCTTCGCGGAAATTTAAGAAGATTATCGGAAAGAACATTCCAAAAGGTATCGCTAAAGGCGTAAGAGAATCAAAGAGCGAACTTATTGGAGAGATGGAAAGTGTTATGAACGAAGCACTTAGTGCGGCACAAAATGCTTCTAAAAGCGGAAAATATTCTGAAATAGGAAGCAATCTGTTGTCTGGATTATCTACATCGCTGAGTACATCAAAGTCTCGTTCTTCTGAAACAATACAGGAAATTATTGATCAACAGCAAGAAAGTCTATCTAATGCCAATCAGAAGAAAGAAGAGGCGCTTCAAAATAAAATTGATAAGCTAGGAAGCAAAAAGGCAAACAAGAAGAGAAAAGCTGCATTAAAGAAAAGGCTCAAGCAGATGAAAGCTGCAGATAAGAAACAGGAGTCACAGCTTAAAACGGCTGGAGAAAAGGTGGCAGCGGCTTATAATGATGCCTTCGAGAAAGAATCTACCCGTATTACCAAGATTGCAGAAAAGAGTATGCAGGAACTTTCTGAGACATATCAGACTAAATACAATGATATCAAAAGCAAAATGGACACTCTCACGGAAAAACAGCAGTCTTGGGGAAATGTCTATGACTTGAAACAAAATATTGCGGACATCAAACGGTATCAGACAAATCTGAAAGCCCTTGAGAACAAAATACCACAGTCTATGATGGATAAAATCTTAGGAATGAACGTGGATGAAGCAACTGCTTACATGGATTGGTTTCGGGGAATGACAGCAGCGGAACAGAAAGCGTACTTAAATGATTGGAATGCAATCTATTCCTCTTCAAAAACTTTTTCAAAGAACTTCTTTTCAGATGATTTTGCTAAGATTCAAAAAGAATATCAGGACAAATTAAAGAAAGCAACAAATGATCTGCAGGCAGAGATGAACCAGATTGGAACAAACATTGCAAAAGGACTTACCGCGGGAATGAACAGCGAGTCAAGAAACCTTTCAAAAGCAATGAAGAAAATCTGTACGGATCTCGTAAAGACCGCAAAAAAACAGCTGAAAATAAAATCTCCATCAAGGGTATTTAAGCGGATTGGTGTTTATAACATACAAGGAGCCGAAAAGGGACATGAAGCAGAAGCTCCGCGACTTTACCGTCAGGTTGAAAATGTATCAGAAACACTTGCAGAGCGTTTTGCAAAGGCAAACTTAAAAGTATCTCTTCCGGATATTGCAGACCGAACACAAGCAGCTTTATCAAGGCAGGTATCAAAAGTATCTGCAAGTATTCAGCCACAGCTTACGGCGGCGTATGCCGGAGATGCTGCAGGACAGACAATATATAATGGACCAGAGAGGATTGAGCTTGTAACTAATCTCGATGGACGTGAGATAGCAAGAACTTCGGTTCCATATATTGATGTGTATTTGAGCAACTTAACAAGCAGAAAAGCAAGAGGGGGCGTTTAAATGTACAGAGGAAGCCTAGGTGTGCAGATAGGAAATAAACATACTCTTAAGGATTGGGGGCTTGGCTGGACAAAGATTACTCTCGGCTTCCCGGAGCCAAAAACATATGAACAGGATATTCCAGGAATGGATGGGGTTTTGGATTTTACGGAATCTCTTACCGGAGGGGATGTGAAATACAAGGCCAGAACCCTCACTCTTGAATTTGAAACTCCCGAACAGGACTATTACGATTGGAGTATTAGAATTTCAGAGATAGCAAATTACTTGGCCGGAAGAAAATATAAGATAATCCCGGATAATGACCCGGATTTTTATTATATTGGAAGGCTAAATGTTGAAGTCGAAAAATCAGACAGGGTAGAAGGAACTCTTACCTTGTCTGGGAGCGTTGACCCATATAAATATGAAAAGTTTTCTAGTCTTGAAAATTGGGAATGGGATACTTTTAATTTTAGAACGGGCATCATCCGAAATTATAAAGATATTGTTGTGGATGGTACATATAAACTTGTAATACCAGGCAGAAGAAAAAGAATCGTGCCGGTGATTTCCTGCGATGCAGCCATGCAGGTATCTTACGAAGGAGTAACTTATAATCTTTCACCTGGCAAAAATAAAGTTTTTGGTATTTGTATCAAAGAAGGGGAAAATATCCTTACTTTTACTGGAAAGGCTACTATTTCGGTCGATTATAGAGGAGGCTTGTTGTAATGTATCGTATTTATTGTGATGATAAAACTCTGCATGATGTGAGAGACGAGGAGTATCAGCTTATAACACCGAAGATCTCTCTTGAACTTAATAAGACGGGGAGTTTTGAGTTTGGCATACTCCCTTCTCACCCTCATGCGAACGATATAAAGAAATTAAAGTCTCGATTAAAAGTATATGATGTTGACGCATCAGATAATGGAGAGACTGCAAGATTATTATATTGTGGTCGTTCCATTACTGATCAGAGAGACTTTGAATATACTGGACAGATCACATGTGAAGGAGAGTTATCTTATTTACTCGACACGATTCAGCGGCCGCATACTTACGGAAGCCAGTCAGGAGAAATCCATAAAGCGGATACTAATATTGCAATCTTCAAGCGTTTGATAGAAGAGCATAACTCTCAGGTAGAAAAAGAAAAGCAGTTTGAAATAGGAATCGTTGATATTGATTCAGCAGAAATCAAGACCTTGGCAACAAATTACGAAACAACGTGGGATTTTATTAATACGAATTTTCTTGAAAAATACGAAGGTTATCTTAGAGTGCGCTATGAAAATGGTACTAGGTATCTTGATTATGTAAAACAATACGGAAAAGTCAGTACACAGGTAATTCGCTTCGGAGAAAACCTCCTTGATTTTCAAAAATATGTAAAGGCGGAAGATGTCAAAACAGCAATTATTCCAATTGGAGCAAATAATGTAACTATTAAAACAGCAAGTGGACATGATGGAAAGGACTATGTTTTTAACCAGGAAGCGGTAAACCTCTACGGCTGGATATATAGCAAAGTGGATTTTTCGGATATTACTGACCCTAATATACTTCTGAAAAAAGCACAGGAATATCTTAAAAAGAGTATCAATCTTGCGATAACAATCGAACTGACAGCGGCAGATTTGCATATGATAGATGTTGATATTGATTCTATCGGACTGGGAGACTTAATTCCCTGTGTATCACAGTATCATGGCTTATTAAGTACACTTGGCGATGTATCAACCTATTATCTTGTAAACAAATGTGAGATAGATCTTGAAAATCCAGCAAACACAAAAATTACGTTAGGCAAAACTTTATCAGTGTTATCAGAAAAGATGGCTTCTAACGCAAATCTTAAAAGTGATATTCAGACGGTAGCAAATAACGTAGAAGGAATTAGAGGAACATCAAAAGAAGCTTACGATAAATCGGTAGAAGCAATGAAAACAGCACAGCAAGTTACATTCGACACAATCTACCCTGTCGGCAGCATCTACATGAGCGTAAATGCTACAAACCCCTCTGAGCTGTTCGGCGGCACCTGGGTAGCCTGGGGAAGTGGAAGGGTGCCTGTGGGAGTAGATACATCTGACAGTGATTTTTCAACTATAGAGAAAACCGGCGGCGAAAAAACACATGAATTATCAATTAATGAAATGCCGTCACACACACACGCTAATTACGCGAAACGTACAAATGTAACGATAAATAGTAGTGGGAACACAATTATTTCTTGTCATCGTTCTAATACTGGCGCATCAACAGGAGATAATATTGGAAAAACAGGTAGTAATGCCCCCCACAATAACTTACAGCCGTACATTACTTGTTATATGTGGAAACGTATAGAGTAGAAAGGAGAAAAGATGGGACTTATAAATGAGTATCTGAAAAAGATAAAAGAAGCCGTTTACGGAGAAGAAGTAAGAGATAGTATTCATGATGCGATAGAACAATGCTATAAAGATGCGACAGGGCATCCGGATAGTGTAGCGGCGACAGTGGGAGAAATAAATAAAATATCATCTAATCTCGATGGAGAAATAGCCGATCGTAAATCAGATGTAGATACAGAGCGCAAAAGAATTGATAACTTGGTTAAAGTTAAGCCAGATAATTTTGTAGAATATAAAGCCGATAATTTTTTAATGTCATGTAAAAGTGATGCACGGGCATCTACTGCAGAGACAGCTTTAAATGTTTTTAAAAACATTAGTTCTAAATCTGAAAATTTAGGAAATTTCATAACAATTTCCAGTGATTCAAAGATTCAGATTAAAAAAAGTGGGTTGTATTCATTTGATTGTAAAGTTCAAGTTACCGGTGTAAATGCGTCCACGGGTAGACAATATGCAAGGTTAAAAATTAATGATGTACAAAAAAACGAATACATGATTAGTTTAGTGGGAGAGACTGACGAAGAATTTACAAATTTTATTGTTAGCTTAAATGAGGGCGATACGATTTCTTTCACTGGAGAAGCCGATCATAATGATACGTGGATAACACTTTATACGACTATACACATATTAGATTATGACGGAAAAGTAAAAGTTCCAGATTATACAAACGAATTAGCGGATGTGAGAGTCGGTGTAGATGGCACAACATACGACAGTGCTGGAGCAGCAGTAAGGGGACAGATAAAAGGATTGACTGACATAATAGATTTGACTTTTACATTAAGTTCTTCAGTTTTAAAGAGCACTACTTTTAGTGTGAAGACCTCAAGAAAATTAGCAATTATTATTCCGGAAGGGGTGATAGTCTATTATTATTATAGACCCGGAACCTCAGTGGCATATAAATATTCAGAAGGAAAAATACAACGGTTTAATCTTAATGTGGGTGAACAACAACATTTTGAAATAAAGGGAGACTCTAAAGCTATCACTAGCAAAACATATCTACAACTAATGTTAATCCCAAGAATTTTATAGAAAAGGGGGGGGATGAAAATGCAGCCGGTATTACACTTTGTTGTAAACAATCAGATTATCGCCAGAACGGATACTTTCGTACCCGTCCGCAACAGTAGAAATTATTTGTATGCAGAATTTGAGTTTCAGACAGAAGAATGGGCAGGAAAAAGTAAAACAGCTTTGTTTCACAGCGGAGACAGTGAGCCGATTGCAATCTTGCTTGGAGAGACGGATACATGCCTAATTCCTGCTGAGGTACTTATAGGCTCATCGTTTACAGTGTCAGTTATTGCCGGAGATGTGATAACCGCGAATGCGGTAACCGTGAAGCTGTATGAGTCGGGATACCGGCAGGGTGTAGAAGAAGCTGACGAGGCAACAAATGTTCTGGAATACGGATTAAGAAAATACTGTGATGTTGATGATATTGAAATGAGGAGGGGATAAAAGTGAGAATAGTAGCAAATAAAAACAAGAACAGTAAAAAGAAATTTCCCTGGAGAATCATACTGGATAACGGTCGAAATATACCGGTTCCAAGCCAGTACAATTTTAAGGCTGCATTTATTAGGACACATGGCTGCAGCTTGGTAGCGTTCTACATGGCATTAAGGTTTCGCGGCGTGAAGAAAAATATGCAGCAAACATTGCAGTACGCTCGAAGAAAACTGAAATGCGGTGCTAAATATCCCTTAACAGAAATCGTCAAGGGAATCAACCAAATTTGTCCAGGGAAACCAGCAACTTATCACAAGTCTTTAACGATCGAACAGTTAAAGGCAAAATTAAAGAAAGGCTATATGGTCCTCTTTGAAGAGGGGAGTCCGATTCACACAGTTGTCTTGCTGAGAGATAACCGATCGGGAAAGATTTATCGTTTCTCAGACGGAAGAAAGAACACAGTAACCGTCGAAGAAGAAAATAAGAAGAGATGTACAAACGAAAAGTACAGAGGAATAGTAGCTGTGAAATAGGAGGGGAAGATTATGATTCAGGAAACGTTGAAATTACTTACAGGAAATTCATTTTTTGAAATTTTATTAATCGCTGTCGTATTAGACACTATCTTGGGAGTGCTCCGGGCGATTAAAGAACATAAGTTTAATTCTTGCGTAGGAATTGACGGAGCAATCAGAAAGGCGGCTATGCTGCTCAGCGTTGGATTACTGATGCTTGTAGATATTATTATGCATATCAATGTTCTATTTATGATTCCGGACAAATATATTCAGTTGTTGGGCATTCAGAAGATGGGAGTATGCGAATTTTTCTGCCTTTTATTTGTATTGTATGAAGCTGTTAGCATCCTAAAAAATATGACACTGTGCGGACTGCCGGTTCCGGAAAGAGTTAAGAACTATATTCAGAAGTTTTTAAGCGATATGACAGACGAGCTGCCAGAGGAGGATTAAGAATGAGAAAAATAATTGATGTATCAAGCTATAATGGAAAAATAAACTGGAAAAAAGCAAAACAGTACGGTTGCGAAGGCGCAATCTTAAAGATTATCAGAAAGGACCTTGCAAGAGACAAGCAGTTTAATGCGAATTATGCCGCCTGCAATGCAAATGGCATCGGCTGGGGAGTATATAACTACTCATATGCTACGACAGCGGCAAAGGCACAGAGCGATATGAAGTTAGTCTGCGATATCCTCGATAAGATTGATAAGAAATGCTTCAAGTATGGTATCTGGTTTGATATCGAAGATAAGGTGCAGGCGGCACTGAGCAAGACTAAGATTGCTGAAATTATTAATGCAGCGCAGAAAGTAGTAGAGGCAAGAGGATACGCATTTGGAGTCTATACCGGTATGAGCTACTATCAGGAGCATATTGATCGCAAAAAGATTAATTGTGAAAACTGGTGGATTGCGAGATATTATAAAGGCTATGATCGTATGCAGATTAAAACAAATCCGAATGCAAAATATAAGCCTTCAACTGCTAACATCGCATGGCAGTACACCAGTAGCGGCAGGTTCCCCTCAACAGTTTCCGCAGGCAACTCTGGTAATTTCGACTTAAATGTGTTATACAAAGATATAAAACTTCCGGAGAAAAAAGAACAATCTGTCAAGAAACCGGTACAAGCAAAGAAATCTAATACCCAGATTGCCAAGGAAGTAAAGGCTGGAAAATGGGGAAACGGCGCAACTCGTAAGAAGAAATTAAAGGCAGCCGGTTACGATTATAATGCAATCCAGAAGATTGTAAATAAACTCAGTAAGAAATAATCGTGACAACAAATTGACAACAATGACAACGATAAGCATAAAATTTATAGGATACAATAAGATACAGCAAGATAATGAATATCTAGTATTTAAGCGAGTTTTAGAGATTATGAAATACTTATAAATACACACAATATTATTGGGTAACAACCCTATGGTAGGTGCTACAGTAGCTGTAGCTGTAAGCGTAGAAGAGGCTGCAAAGGCAGGTAGATTCTAGGTTTTACGAGATTTACAAAAATTTATCGGGAGTCGTTTGGCTCCCGATTTTTGTGTTTTGACAACATATTGACAACATTTACTCCAAGTTGTTGTCAATGTTGTCATTATTCTCTTTATTTATTTCTCTTTTTAGTACAGATATCATTTCGCTTGTAACGTGATTTGTATAACGCTGAGTCATTTTCATATCAATATGACCGAGCCTCTTTTGAATCAAAGGTAGTGCAACGCCTGCTTGTTCGAGAAGAGTTGCGTGTGTATGCCGCAAGCTGTGAAAATCCCAATCTTCGCAAATAACTTTTGATTTTTTTGCTTTGCCATGAATAACGCGAGAAACGTGCTGCATATTTCGTGGATGAGCCAGAAGACCACCCTGTTTTACATTAACAAAATGCACAGGTCTTAAATCGGTGGTCGGAAGAAGAATGTGATTTTCTTCGTTATAATTCATGTAAATCTTTTTATAATATTCTCCGCAATTCTCCTGATCTAAAAGCAGTAACTCCCTCGTTCTTTTTAATAGTGCAAGAACATTGTCACTTACTATAATTGTTCGAGCAGAATCATACTTAGGTATGTAAAGTAGCCATTTACCATATCCAGATGGTTCCTGCATTTGTTTGTTTATCAAAATAGTTTTCTTTTCAAAATCTACACAATCCCATGTCAATCCATACACTTCCCCAAGACGCAGTCCACAGTAATATCCAAGGACCAGCGGAAGATGAGAAGGGTGCCCTTCTGGAAAGCGTTCAATAATTTCATTCCATACATCTTTTTCAATAAAAATATGTTCATCTTTTCTTGTTCCAACTTCGGAATCTTTTCTCTTATTCGGTAGGGTTATTCTGTAAGCCGGGTCTACGGCAATGAATTTCGCCTGCACTGTAGCATAGCTAAAAGCGGATGTTAGAATACCTTTTATGCAGCCTAATGTATTTCTACTCATACCGGTTTTGTGCAAGTCTGCCAACAATTTTTGTAAAGTTTCACCCTGTATATTTTTTAGTTTGTACGAACCAATATGAGGCTTAATATAGAGGCGTATTCTTTTCTTGTAAGTATTTACCGTTGATTCAGCAAGTTCACGCTCTGCATAATTCTCTATCCAGTAATCAAAATAATCGGCCACGGATTGTTCAGAAGCTTTAAAAGCAATCCCAGTAGCATTATACTCGGCTAAAGCTTGTGTGCCAGCTGCCAGGGCTTCTGCCTTTGTTCGGTATCCGCTACCGGTTTTCCATTTCCTTGTTCCGTCCACGCTGGCAAGCTGAAAGTAATATTGCCAGGTCTTTCCTCGTTTCCTTGTTCCGATTTTTCCCATGATGAAATCATCCTTTCAAATTAAAAAAGGGTATAAAAAATACACCCTATGCAAAATGCAGGATGCGTGGTATAATCTAAGTGATGTAAAGATTATCAGCCATCCTGGTTGATAGGTTACTAGAAATCCGGTATTGTCAGTACCGGATTTTTTTATTTATAGGATTATTATACAGCGTACAGAACATATGTGCAAGATAATGTTGAAAAATGTTAAAAAAGACCCTGCGATACGCAGGGGCTTTGATTTATCCGAGTGCCTTATGAAGATTATATTTTAAGTCTTTTTCATGTTGTAGTCTGGATGAAAAATTTTTAGTAAGTGTAGGAGTTGCCTTTTTAGTCATTTCTTCCACAAATTCATTAACTTTTTCAGAATTGACAGCGAAATGTCTTGTAAATGAAGATGTTGCCACGTTGAAGTCTCCTCTCTGTATTGATTAATATATAAAGTAAAAGACACCTATGTAATAATTTACATAATCAGTATGGTTTCTCTGCGTCAGTATATCACATTTCAGTGACAGAAACAATTGAATAAAGAATTTTAAAGACTTTTCTAAGAAATTATGATATAATCCCATCGTTGCCGCTCCCTATACTGGTGACGGAAGGGAGGTGCACAAATGATATCATTATACTCTTTTCTTTTTTCGGTATTGGCTGGGGTAGCATCTGGCATCCTTGTTGAACTGATCATGGCTATACTTCGCAAGTGGTTTGGCCGGAAAAAGAAGTAAAACAAACGGCAACCAAGCCCAAAATAAAACCCCTCGGTATTAGCGGTACCGAGGGGTTTTTGGTGCATAAATGATATCATCATTTACTCTTTTCTGACTTCAATATATCATATTGGATCAGATAATTCAAGTATATTCTTATTATAGATTTTTATGAGTGAAATCTGGATATTAATCTAAAATGAAGAGTTTGGAAAATCAATAATTGTGTGATTTAATGTTTTAAGACGGATAACATTCTTAGGGATAGAAGGCTGCAAGGTACCTGGTTCTAAGAATGAATATTCTTCAATTTCCTCTGCGTCACATCCTATGGAATCTAATATTTCTTCTGGTGTTGTAAGATGATTATCTAAAATTAAGCTAAATGCTTGTTTGTGTAGGAAAGGTCTTTCCAAAGGTATTAAATCATCTAAGGGTTCTTTCCTCCAATATTTATTATAGGTCATTTGATCCTTCAGATATTTAATCTGATTAGGAGAAAGAAGATTAAGATCTTCACAACGATAAATCATAGAGCCAATAGATACTTTCCATTTTTTCTTTAATTGAATAAAATGATTTATTGATGTAGAGTAAATATCTTTTTCAAAAGAAATTTTAGGAAGCAAAAATGCAGCAGCAAACCAATCAGCTTCTTGCTCTATTCGTTTAAAAATCTCTTTGTTTTCTAAATCCTCATTGTTGAATATATTGTTGTGCAAAATGAGATGACCTAGTTCGTGTGCTAAATCAAACCGCAAGCGGGCATTGCTATACTTATCTGTACTTATATAAATATATGGAACCGAATCGTACCACACAGAGAATGCATCAATTTTTTTATTATTGAGATTCATTACAGAAATCATTATCCCATTTCTTTGTAAGATAGCAATTAGATTATCAATAGGACCAATACCAAGCTGCCAAAATTCTCTAACTTGCATAGCAATGTTTTCTATATCTTCTAAAGATAATTCCCTATTTATATTATATCCTTCAAAAACAGGGAGATTTGTTTTTGGAAAATCCACATATTGAAGCAGATAATTATTTATTTCTCTGAAAATAGACAGTTTTTCACGAGCAGCATTTTTTGCCTTTTTAGTTGTGCTGCGTTGACTTCTAAAGTACACAGCACTGTTAGCGGAAGTATTTTCAGGTAATGGCTTATAGAAAAAAGATACTCTATATTTTAAAATGTTGGAAAGCTGTCCAATGATAAAATCAGAGGGTTTGATAGTTCCTAATTCATATTGTGATATGCTGGAACGGGTAATTCCAAGAAGATCTGCCAATTCTCCCATGGAATATCCCCGTGAGATTCTGGCTTGTTTAATTCTATAGGGTATAATATTTTTTCTTTTCATGATAATCGTCTCATTTCTTTGTTTTTAATGTTACTAACTTCTCCAAATCTTTATGCAGAGCAGTTAGGGTTTCTTCTTCCTCTGGATGCAAAACAAGGAAATGATTATCTGTCGCTGGAAGAAGATTTGTTCTATGTAGAATACCATTAAATGATGCATCAGGAACGACTAGGTCAATGTGGGTACATTCATTGGTGAGGTTATTGTATCCATAGGTAAGCAACGCATAATAAGGATCCGTAATTAATTCGTCTTTTTGGAGTGTATAATGCAAAGTATCTCCAAGTAAATAGAAAGAAATTTGCCTATCTCCATCTTCGTTTGCTTTAGCATATTCTAATTTATACTTAGACTTAGAAGGAAGGTCAGTCCACTTCCTTGTTTTAGCGGGAGTAAGAATAAAGTGCTCTGTTTTAATATGCAAAACAGAATATCCATAATTGTTTGCTTTTTCTGGAATAGCTTGAAATACTGCAGTTGGAGTAAATGCAGCATTATACAAAGCCTGATTAATGCTGTAATTCAAAAGAGAACCTTTTAAAGAACTATATTCGGAATAGGAAAAGAAGTCTTTATTATCATTAAAAAATTGACTATATGCCTTGCTTCCTAAAAGAATCGGTCTTGATAAAGCATTCCTACATTCAACAGAAAAATCAGTTTCAAAAGCAGATAATA
>OOAQ01000724.1_pt1 | contig 26849 bp, 21 predicted proteins | sample 1671051 | NCBI WGS metagenome assembly OOAQ01 (sample SAMN06348117, study PRJEB24527) | human gut metagenome | biome: human gut; feature: ankylosing spondylitis patient; material: feces | host: Homo sapiens | place: China | collected 2015-10
CACCGTCTGCATGACCAGCTCACGCTGTTTGGAATAGCGCATATCGTTCTCCTTTTCTTGTTTTTGGGTTCAGACGTTTTCCTCGCCTTTGATCTTTGTCCAGTAGGCGCGGGCCGCCTGTTCGGTACGGTTGTCGCCGTAGGTGTAGTATTTCACGTCCTTGAGGGCATCCGGCAGATACTGTTGTTTGACCCAATGGTGGTCGTAGTCGTGAGCGTACTTGTAGTTCTGCCCTTTTACCAGAGCATCCTCGCCGTCAAAGTGCTTGTTCTGCAGCTGACGCGGGATGGGCCCGGTGCGCCCGGCCTGCACATCCGCGATGGCTGCATTGATGGCGTCATGGGCGCTGTTGGATTTGGGGCTGGTGGCCACCAGGATCACCGCGTCGGCCAGCGGCAGGCGTGCTTCCGGCAGACCCACCATGTTGGCCGCGTCCACCGCCGCCTTGACGATGGGGATGATCTGCGGGTAGGCAAGGCCCACGTCCTCGCAGGCGCACACCATCAGACGGCGGCAGGCCGAGGGCAGGTCGCCGGCTTCCAGCAGACGGGCCAGATAGTGCAATGCCGCGTCCGGGTCAGAGCCGCGCATGGACTTCTGGTAGGCCGACACGATGTCGTAGTGATCATCACCCTCCCGGTCGTACCGCATGGCTGTGCGGCGGGTGACCTGCCGGATCATATCCAGCGTGATGTGCCGGACACCCTCTTCCACCGGGGCCGCCGTGACCGCAAAATCCAGGCAGCCCAGTGCCTTGCGCAAATCGCCGCCCGCACTCTCGGCAAGATAGGCACAGGCGTCCTCGTCCATGCGCACCGGGGTGTTCTCCCCTTCCGACAGCTTTTTGAGGGCATTGTGCAGGCCCTGCTCCACGTCGGCGGCGGACAGGGATTTGAACTCGAACACCGTGCACCGGGACAGCAGTGCATTATAGATGTAGAAATACGGGTTCTCGGTGGTGGATGCAATGAGGGTGACCGAGCCGTCCTCGATGCACTCCAGCAGGCTCTGCTGCTGCTTTTTGTTCAGGTACTGGATCTCGTCCAGATACAGCAGGATGCCGCCCGCCCCCGCCAGCGTGCCAATGTCCTTGAGCACCGCCTTGATGTCGCCGGTGCCGCAGGAAGTGCCGTTGAGCTTGTGCAGAGTCATGCCGCTGTTCTCTGCGATGATGCGGGCCACCGTGGTCTTGCCAGTGCCGGACGGGCCGTAGAAGATCATGTTGGGGATGCGGCCGCTCTCGATGGTGCGGCGAAACACCCTGCCCGGGGCCAGCAGATGCTGCTGCCCGCACACATCTGCCAGCGTTTTGGGCCGCAGGCGCTGCGCCAGTGGTTCGTTCATTGTGTCTCCCTCCCATGCCGGGGAATACCCCAGTGTTTTTCTATAGTATAGCGCATTTCTGCGCGGAGGACAAGAGATTTTCTGAAAATGATTCTCAGATAATTCCAGGCAGGCGTTTACAAATCGGTCGAAACATGCTATGATAAGGAAAACATTTTTTGCCGAAAGGAGGCGACGGTATGCCCGCCCGTAAAAAGGAGCCGGAAGATCTCACTGCCAAAAAGGAACTGGCGCTGGAGGTGATCGACCGGCTCAAAAAAGAATATCCGGATGCCGGCTGCACACTGGACTACGATCACGCATGGCAGCTGCTGGTCAGCGTGCGGCTGGCGGCCCAGTGCACGGACGCCCGGGTGAATATCGTAGTGGAGGACCTGTTTGCCCGCTACCCCAGCGTGGCCGCACTGGCCGCTGCCGAGCCGGAGGACATCGAGGCCATCGTCAAGCCCTGCGGACTGGGGCACTCCAAGGCGCGGGATATCTCGGCCTGCATGCGCATGCTGCGGGACAAGTACAACTGCCAGGTGCCTACTACCTTTGAGGAGCTGCTGGCGCTGCCCGGCGTGGGCCGCAAGAGCGCCAACCTGATCATGGGCGACGTGTTCGGCAAACCGGCCATTGTCACCGACACCCACTGCATCCGTCTGTGCAACAAGATCGGCCTTGTGGACGGCATCAAGGAGCCGCAGAAGGTGGAAATGGCCCTGTGGAAGATCATTCCGCCGGAAGAGGGCAGCGACCTGTGCCACCGCTTTGTGATGCACGGCCGCGCTGTGTGCAATGCCCGCAAGCCGGAATGCGAAAAATGCTGTCTGAATGATATCTGCCGCTACGCCCGGGAACAGTCCGGCGCAGACACGGCGCAATAAGGAGGTAATTTTTATGATCACATTGACGATTCTGCTGATCATCACCCTGCTCTGCATTCTGGCGGGCTGTCTGATGGGCCTGTTCTCACTGGTGGGCGTGATCGCTTCTCTGGTCGCAGGTGTGCTGGTGGGTGCACTGGCAGGCTATGTGGCCGGCCGCTTCATGGGCACGGAGACTTCGCTCGGCCGCAACATCCTCATGGGCATCCTGGGCAGCTTTGTGGGCGAATTCGTGTTCGGCCTGTTCGGCATTTATGCCACCGGCAGCATCACGTCCTTTATCATTTCAGTCATCGGCGCCTGCATCTGCATCTGGATCGGGCAGAAGCTGTTCCATTGAGCGCTGATAAAAAACGCCTGACACTTGTTTTGGACGCAGTGTTGTTCTATCGTTATATTGAAGATACTCTTTGTGCAGCCGTATAGCTGCACAAGGAGTATCTTTTTTATTATATGGATTTCAAGAAACTGGGGCATATTCCATGCCATGTTTTATCCTGTGACGTTCACCGGTTGAAAATCCATCCTTGACAGACATGCTGAAATATGGTAAAATATTGTCCGTTGCAGAATATGTGCAATGTGCTACTGTGGCTCAGCTGGTAGAGCAGCTCACTCGTAATGAGCAGGTCGCCTGTTCGAATCAGGTCAGTAGCTCCAACGTGAAAGACCCGGAAAAGTGGCTTGCAGCCTGGCTTTTCCGGGTCTTTTTGCATCGTTTTTATAAGGCACTTCTGCGCGGAAAAGTGCGCTTATTTCTCCATTTTTCCGCAGATGGCCCTGAAATGGTGGCGCAAAAAGTGGCGCAAAAATTCGGGCTTATAACTCGCAATATGTCAGAATACGCTGCAAACAAAAACAGCCCCATGGAACCGGAATCACCGGAACCACGGGGCTGTTGTCATGCTATGCGGCCTTTCGGCCTGCCGCCGGAGCGGCTAAGTAGTGCAGCTGGCCTTACTTGTTGACCTGGCTCTTCTTGTCCTCCAGGTACTTGTCCGCCTGGATTGCGGCGACGGTGAAGCTGTTGTTCTGCCACCAGGCCACCAGCGCGGCCACGGTGGTGATGCCGGCGGTGACCAGCTGCTCTACGGTGGCACTCTCGATGGGCAGCACGGGCTTGCCGCAGGCGCTGAGGATCTGGTTGGTCAGGGCCAGCAGCAGGCAGGCGGTGCGGGCGATGGTACCGGCGGAGATCTTGTTGTTCAGGTTATTCATGGTTTGTCCTTTCTCCCGGCGTTGCCGGGCTTGTGTGGGTGTATCAGTCACGGATGGGCAGGGCCTTGGCGCGGTTGTACAGCTCGGTGCCCGTGCCATTGCCGCCCAGGGCGTGATAGCTTTTGTAGAGATACTCCAAGTTTTTCAGGCCTGCGGTGTCGATGCCGCCCTGCTGGATGTAGTGGGTGCAGGACTGGTAGAGCCGGTCGTGCATGATGGCCAGAAGGCCGTCCTTGATGGTCCGGTACTCGGTGACCTTTTTGATCAGGTAGCCCCAGCCGATGCCCAGCAGCCAGATGGCTCCTTCCATCCAGTGGGCAGAGATGTAGGCAAAAACTTGCTGCATTGGTCTCACCCCCTGACCTGCCCCAGCCCGGCCCGCTGGATGATGCCCGCGTAGTCCTTGTAGGCCACGCTGAGGTCTACTCCGGTGCTCACACCGGGCACGGTGCCCGCGCTGGTGTACTGCCACATACCAAAGGGCCAGCCCGGTTCAGGTTTTTCCTTGCGGTATGCAGCCAGCCACACATCATAGGGCTTGAGGGCCGCGCCGGTCATGTACAAATTGGTCTGCGCAAAATACAAGCCGGTGTACAGCATGGCGTACACGCCCCAGCTCTCCACCGCGCTTAGGCAGCGGGCCACGATGTCGCTCAGGGCTGCCTTGCTCAGGGCTGCCTGCAGCTTGTCCTCGATGTCCACGGCCACCGGCAGACCCAGCGTTTTGCCGGTCAGAGCGCTTTTCAGCAAGGCCAGCTCCTTATCCGCCTCCGCCTTGTTGACGGCCTTAAAGTAGCCATACACACCCACCGGGATGCCCAGCCGTGTGCACTCGGCGTAGTTGCGGGCAAACTGCGGGTCAATGTAAGGCTTGCTTGCCTTGCCGTCGGCGCTGTTGCCCATGGCGCGGATCATGACGCCGCCGATCTGGCCGGACGCCTTGACCTTTGCCCAGTCAATGCTGCCCTGCCAGCGGGAAACATCCATGATGGTTTTACTCATCGGCGGTTTCCTCCACGATCTCTTCAAAGCCGCTCTTGATAAGCAGCGCCTTGACCTTCGCCTTCAGCAGGCGGGGGCAGCGCTCATACAGCGCCTTTGCCTCCTCGGTGGTCTCGCAGCTCATGATCTCCTGTGCCCATAACATCGCCATCATAAATACCAACCTTTCTAATTTTTGTGTGATTTTATGCATAAACAGTCTCGCTCATTTCAAGCAGACACTGTTTCAGCATCTCGTTTTCTTTTTGCAGCGCCGCCACCGTCTCCGGCAGCTTCTCCCGCTCTTCGGCCTTTTTGCGCTCGGCTTCCTTCGCGGCCAGCTCTTCGGCGGTCGGCGGGGGCGGTACCGTGCCCGCCTCGTACACCATGTAGGTGCCGTCTGCCAGTGCAACGCCCCAGTAGTGCTGGCCGGGCTGTGCGGCATCGTTGTGCTCGCTCACGGCCTGCGCAATGGCGGTGTAATCGGCTTTTGCCGCCAGAGCGGTGTAGCCGGGCTTGATTTTAGTGTCCATATAGTACCTCCTTTATCCCATCACATTGCCATCGTCAGACACCAAGAGAGTAGAAGGCAAAATCAAAGCGGGGCGAATGCCGTACGAGCTGGAGCAGCCGGTGTCGCCACTGGTGCCAGCGGAGCCGACCACCAGCGCGCGTTTGGAGGTGATGTTGCAGCCCGGAGAGCGGAGCCACCAGGAGGTGGCAGAACCGTTGAGATAGGCAACACGCTTGGAATCCGAACCATTGTCTGCACAGCCCTTGAAATAGGCTAGCTCTGCACCCTCGCCTCTCGGCATATAGGAGTAGCTGAAACTCGTTTCGGTCGTACTGAGCAGGAAGATCTTCGCAGACAGGCCATTCGAGCCGCTGGTGACGGTCGTGGACGTACCGTGGCCCTTGCGATACGGAATCTTTACCTGCTTGATGGCGTTCTTGATGTTCGACTCGAACAGATTCAGGAACGTGCTGTTCAGGTAGAAATGGATGGTGCTGTTGGCATAATCGTTGGTGTTCGAGCTATCCCACTGGCGTCTTTCGTAGATGTCCTGCATCAGAAGCCATGTGCCGTTGCAGCTTGCGTCGTACATATCGCCCGGTAGACCCTGATGCACAATGATCCATTCTGTACGGATGTTATCTACGTCAAAAAACACCTTTTTGCCAACCGGTTTATTTCCCAAGGGCGTGCCGCTCTGGTAGACGAGCCGGGCTTGACCATTTATGCCGACGTACACCTTTTGCACCTGCCGGGCCTGACCGCCCACGCCCACATAAAGTTTGGACATTTTGTGTGCCGTGCTACCGGCACCGAGATAGATGCTCATGCGCCCACCTCCTTATGCGTACACCAGCAGGACAGTGCCTGTGTCGAGGGCGCTGCCCACGCCGGGGTCGGTGGTCTGCGCCTTGACCGTAAAGCCGTTGACGCTGGTCACGCTCAGGGTGCCGTCATTTGTCACGCCGAGGCCAGCGCCAACTTTTACGGAGCCTAGCTGGTCAGCCGTGGCAGGCGTGCCGAACTTTTGGTCGGCCTCTTTCTGGTTGTACACCTCCGTCTTTGCGTAGGTCTCGTTCTTGCCGTAGGCTCCCACATCCTCCGCCGTCAGGGCTGTGTTCTTTCCGGTTCCTCCGTGTTCCACGCCCAGCACGCCGGTCATCACATCCAGTGCCGTGGTGTCTTTGGTCTGCAGCGTCCGTGTGCTGCCGTCGCCCATGGTCAGGGTCATCACCTGCCCGTTCAGCTCGATGCGCTCCACATAGTCCGCACTGCCCGCTTCCAGCGCACCCACGTCCGCCGCCGTCAGGGTCACCACGCCGCCCTGGCCGTTCACGCTCTTCACCGGCCCGTCCGCCGGTGCCGTTTTCTCCGCCCGATCGGCTGCCGCCTCGGCCCGGGCTGCGCCGCTTTCTGCCGCTTTCTGTGCCGCCCCGGCCTGTCCGGCCGCCGTCACCGTTTCTGTCCGTGCCGCCTCGGCTCTCTTCGCATCCTTCGCGGCCGCACCTGCGCTGTTCCGCGCTTCCTGCGCGCTGGTCGCCGCACTGTTCGAGTACGCCAGCACCCGCGCCACAAAGGTCTCGTACTGCGTCGGGCTGATCTCCGCGTCGCCGTCGGTGGCAAGCGTCTCGTAGCAGTCGTATTTTGCCGGCCGTGTCAGCGCCCGGAAGCCGTCCTCGCCCAGGGCCAGCAGCATCCAGCTGCCGCAGCTCGACGCGGTAAACTCCTTGCCCACCGCGCAGCTGTGCGCTTCGTCCAGCAAAATGGGGGCAGGCAGGGTGCCGTCCTGCCGCTGGATGTGCAGCGTCACGCTCTTGCCCTGCCAGCTCTCCGGCAGGGTAAATTCCAGCCGCTCTACGTTCGCGCTGCTCTGCCCGCCCAGGTGCAGCACCTTCATCTCCGGGGCAAACTCCACCCCGCCGAATCGCTTTTCCACGATCCTTACCTGCATGGTCTTTTCCTCCTTCCGTTTTTCTCCCAGTCTACCGTCCCGCTGCCCCGCAAAAAACCGTGTACTTTTACAAAAGCACCCCGGCAGGTCTTGCCCGCCGGGGTGCTTTCTATGGGTGACAAAGCGTCACCGGATGGTTGCCACTTGGCTGCCACTTGGTTGGCATCTGGTTGTCACCGCAGCAGTGCATACGGGTCCTCTTCCGGTTCCGCCTGTGCCGCCTTCTCCGCCGCTTTTTCCCACTGTGCAAAGGTCTTTTCCGTGTACAGGGCCTTCCCGTCCGCGTCGGTCAGGGCCAGCAGCACGTCGGCCAGCTGCTGCTTGTCCGCATCGCTGCCCGCCAGATACTCCGGCTTTGCCAGCTCGGTCAGCTTGCTCTTCACGCTGCTCGGCGTCCGTCCGGCCTTCACCAGCCGGTCGTACTCGGCCTGCACGTCCTGCGCCTTCCGGCTGTCCACCGCCTCGCTCAGGTCCGCGTACATGTCGCCCGCGTCGCCCTTCAGCAACGCATCTGCTTTAACATTGATAGCACCTTCGCTTCCCTTTCCGTCTCGGTTATCTCCTGTCACCATGTCAATAACTTTACTTCTCCTTTCTGCATCCTCCTTCACATTCTTCCGGATTCCCATCACGTCATACACATCACTGATGATTTCCTGTGTCAGCCTCACGCGGGTTTCATCGTCTCCCGCATTTCGTGCTTTTGCCGCAGCCTCCACTTTTTTGTCGTATTTTACCAGCCGCGTTTTCAGCTGCTTGTAGATCTCATCCTCCTTGCCCATGGCCACCAGTTTCTCCACCGCCGCCTGTGCCTCGTCCGCGTCGCCGCTGGCATAGGCGTTGTACAGCCGGTCATACTGCCCGGTCGCGCTCTCCGGCAGGCTGTTGAAGCTAAATTTTCCGCCCTGCGCCACGTTCTGCGCATCGTCCCAGTACCCGCGCACTGCGTCCACCATCTTCCGGCCGTTGCCGTAGGGCACCCCCACGATCTCAAAGCCGTTTTCGATCAGGGCCATGCCCTTCTCCATCAGCTTCTTGTGGTGCTTTTCCAGCTCCGCCTCGTCCATCTCGCTGGTGTCCTTCTTCAGCTCCGCCGTAAACTTCACCACATCCGACGCCATGTCGTTTACCGCGCTGATGTTCGTGGCACTGATCACGTCGTAATCCTTGCCCTGGATGGCATTGTCGATCAGGCTGTACAGCTCGCTGCCCCACAAAAAGTTTCCCATCGTGCTCTCGGTGGACAGCGAGAAAAAGCGGCTCACCATGCTCTTCAGGGTCACGTCGCCGTTCTCGTCCTGCTCCCGGTCCCACCGGTGCAGCAGGAAGTCCGCGCCGATCTTCATCACGGCAAACACCGCCACCTGCGCCGCCTGGCTCAGAATGGCCCGGTCCCGCTGCTTTGTCGCCCGCTGCAGCTCTGCCTTGTTCGCGTCGCTGGCGTCCGCCTTGTACCGCGCCGCCTGCGCTTTCCAGTCGCCCACCGCGTCGATCAGGATGCCCGCATTCTGGAAGCGCTGGGTCGTGAACATCGTAAAGGTCTTTACCATCTCGTCCGGGTTGCGCTGGATGCCTGCCCGCTGCATCACGGTGTAGTTCGGCTGGGTCTGCTCGATCACCTTCTGGTAGGTGCGGTTCACCGCCTCCCAGTATGCCGGGCTGCCGGTCTCGCCCGCGCCCTCGAATTCCGCCGCGTGGTTCTTCACATAGGCTTTGCTGCCCTCCCACAGGGCCGCCACCGTGATCTCGTCCATGCCGTTGATCCATCCGGTCAGCCATCCGGGCACCTTGTCCATGCCCTTCTGCACCAGCGTCTCCCGCTTGCCGATGCTCTGCAGCTCGCCTTTTCCGGCCCCGCGCTTCCGCCACTGCAAAAGCACGTCCCCGTGCTCTGCAATTTCTGCTTCCAGCGCTGCCTTCTGCTTCGATTTCAAAAAGGGCACCACCGACGTCATAGTGTCCCTCACAAATGGCATCACCGACGCCATGGTGTCTCCGCCCAGCACGGCCGCCGCCGTCGGCAGGCTCGCCGCCTGTGCAATGGCCACGCCGGGGTTCAGGGTCAGCACCGCCCCCGCGTAGTTGCCCCGCAGCGTGCTCAGCATCCGGCTCACGCCGTTGGAGCGGTGCCGCTGGGTGGTCTGCAGGTCGGTCAGCAGATCGTCCAGGTAGCTCACGGCCTTCGTGCCCCACTGCTCCTTGATCACGCCGTTTTTCAGAGTCTTCACGCCGTCCCGGGTCTCCACCCCTGCGTTCAGGATCTTCTGCACGTCCCGGATGGGCGCGGCCAGTCCCGCATAGGCCGCCGTGTCTCGCAGGCTGCGCTGCACCACGCTTGAGCACTCTTCCAAAAGGATGGGCTTGCTGCTCTTCACACGGTTCTTCAAAAATCCCCGGCCCTCAATGGTCGCGTCCAGCTTCACTCCGTCGATCTCGGTCGCCAGTGCAGCCTTGTCCACCGCAATGGGGTAGTAGTTCTGCACTGTGGCCCGCTTGTAGCCCACCAGCTGCAGGCTCGTCTCGTTGATCAGCTTCGTGGTGTAGGTTCCAAAAAACTCCTTCATGTCCGCGCACCACGCCCGGTCGTAGTCGGTCATGGCCGCTTCCAGCGTGTTCAGGATGGTGTCCGCCATGGCTTCCCCGTTTCCGTCGCTCAGCATGCCCAGCTGCACCAGCTGTCCCTTCTGGTAGGCCTGCTCCACGTCGCCCTTGCTGTACAGCTGCGCATCCGGCACCACCATGCCGCCGGTCATCAGGTGCTCCCGGCTGTCCTTGTTCTGCAGGTGCATGTACAAACTGCACAGCTGCGCATGGGTCAGCGGCACCGCGTTGTGGTCCGTGTCTCTCAGGCCCACGTCCACAAGGTCCGCACCCGGCCCGGCAAAGGCCTGCGCTTCCTTGGCGTGCTTTGCGCCCGTCACGTCCGCAAACAGCTTTTCGCCCTCGATGGTGATCTTCGTCTGCCGGTACTGGCCGTCGTTCAGCATCTGCCCGATCTTCTCCATCTGGCCGCCGTTCTTGTAGCCGCCCAGCATCCGCAGCACCCGCTCGGCCCCCAGCATGTCCAGGTTGTACTTGGTCAGCAGGTTCTGCAGCCCGTCCAGCGCCCCGCCGGGGTGGTTGCCCTTGCTCAGTGTCACCTCATAGGCTGCCTCGTCCGCGATCTTGCTCACCTCTTCGGCCTTCGCAAGGCTCACGGTCTTGTTCTCGTTCCGGATCACATGCAGCGTCGCGCTGGTGATGGCCTTCAGCATCCGCATCTGGTCCACCGTCATGGGCAGGTAGGTGCGGCTCTCGGTCTCCCGGATCCGCTTACGCAGCCGCTCCTGCAAGGCCAGTGCCTTCTCGCTGTAGGGCAGCGCCTCGGCTTCCGCCAGCTTTGCCTGTAAGTCGGCCAGCTTTGCATCCTTCCACGCCGTCAGGTCGGTCTGTAGCATCGTGATCAGCTTCGGCACCCCGGTCTGCTCCCACTCGGTGGTCATGGCCGTGGGGCTACCCTCGCTGCCCATGCTCGCCAGAATGCTGTTCTGCAGCCGCGTCAGCTGGTTCACAGCCCGGTCGTTCAGCACGGTCATGTCGGCGATCTTTGCCACCTCCGCCGCCTGCACGATCAGCCGCTGGCTCACATACTTGCCCTTGCTCGGCCGCAGCACCATCTGGTTCAGCGCCGCCGCATCCTGCCGGATGCCCCGCTTCAGCTCGTCCATCTTCCGGCCGTCCCGCGCTTTCTGCACCCGCTTCTCGGCCACCCGCTTCGCAATGGCGATCTCCTCATCCCGCTGCTGGCGTGCCACCTCGGCGGCCAGTGCGTTCCGCTGCGCCTGCTTCTGCTGCCAGGCCTCGGCCTTCCGCTGGTTTTCTTCCTCCCATTCCATGATCTCGTTTTCCTGCACGATCAGGCTGTACTCGGCCTTGTCCGCACGCCGCTGCTCGTCCCGCACCTGCCGGGCAAGGTCGGCGTTCTCGCCCCGCAGCTGCCGCACCTCCAGCCTTGCCTCGTCCCGCATCTGCTGCAGTTCGGTCCGCATCCGCTTGCGTTCGGCTTTCCATTCCCGCTCGTAGGTCTCCCGCAGCACGGTCAGCTTCTCGTTCAGGTCGCCCACGTTGCTCACGTCCACGCCCAGCAGTTCCAGGTTCGCGTCCAGCTGCTTTTCCGCTTTCGCGTTCCGCTTCTGCAGCTCGCTCACCTGCTGCACCTCGGCGTTCCGGCCCGCTGTGCGCTGGTTCTCGGCCAGCCGCCGGTTGAATTCCCGGCTCTGCACCTTCTGCACGCCCCGCAGGCTCTTTTCCACCTCGGCCGCCCGCGCCGCGTCTCCGGCAGCCGCCTTCGCCGCTTCCAGGTTGTGCCGCTGGATGCCCTCAAAAATGGCCTGTGCGTCCGTCAGCTGCGGCAGCTGCATGATATCCCCGATGATCCTGCCCGCCAGCTCCACGCGGGCGTCCTCATACTCGGCCTTGTCCGCAAAGCGGCTCATGGTCTTCGGCTTGATGGCGTCGTGCAGGTTCATCAGCACGTCCAGCCACTCGGTGCTCTCGAAGCTCAGACTGCCCGCCACACCGGCCTGCTCTGCGGCCTGCTTCCACAGCGCCTTGGCTCCATCGGTCACGCCGCCCACGGCGCGGTCATCGTTCACAAGGCTCTCATACTGCTCCGCCGGGTTGCCGTCCCGCACGCCTTCCGCCTGCCGCAGGGTCACGCCGTGGCGCCGTGCCTCGGCCACCGCCTCGCTCCAGCTTCCGTGCCGCTTCACAAGCTCGGCCTTCGCCTGCCCGCTCTTGTTCACGGTGTACTCCAGCTTGTGCAGCTCCGGGTACTCGTCCCACAGTTCGCTGTTGCGGTACATTGCCCCGTCCTGGATCTCCCCTGCCAGCGTCTCGGCCAGCGCTTCGGCCTTGTTCATGTCCGCGCCGTCCGCCTGCATGTAGTTCACCAGCACTTCGGTCTCCTGCGCCAGCTTTGCCCGGTCCGCCTTGCTGCCGTTGGCCTTCAGCCAGCGCCCGGCCAGCTCGTCCACCGCGCTCCGGCTCACATTCACGCACTTTGTCAGCCCAAAAAACTGGCTCAGTGTGTCCAGCGCCGCCGCCTTCTCGGCGATCACCCGGCTTGCCTGCTGCTGCTCGTTCCGCTTCGCGTCCTGGCTCGCCTGTTCTGCCAGCTGGTAGCGGAATCTTGCCAACTCGCTTTCCTGTGCCAGCTCCCCGGTCCTGTAATAGTCCCGGATTTCCCGCACCACTTTGTCCGCGTCCACACTCCCGCTGTACGCTTTGCTTGCCGCCACACGTCCGTCCGCCGTGGAAATGTCCAGAATGAACTGCCCGCGTTCCCCGCTCAGCTCGTCCACCATCTTCCGGATCTGTTCCAGCTGCTGCGCGGTCGGCTCCGCGTCCGCAGAAAGGTCGATGCCCGGCCCCTCCGCCATCACGCGCACGTTTCCGTCCAGCAAAAACTCGTTCAGCGCTTCCGTGCCGGTCTTTACTTCTGCCGGGCCGAACACCTCCAGAATTTCCCGGTGGTCGGTGTCCCGGCTACGGTCATTCTGGGCAAAGTCCAGCATCTGGCCGTCCGGCAGAATGTACCCTGCCCGCCGGAATTCTTCCGTCACGCCGAACTGCTCCTTCGCCAACATCCGCCGGTACTCCGCATTGCCGCCGTACGCTTTGGCTCTGGCATTGTAGGCGTTCTGTGCATCCTTGGCCTGGGCATCCTTCCGCTGCTGCAGACGCTCATTGGCTGCTTTCATCTGCTCCGTCAGGGCGCTGTCCCGCTCTTCCAGCGCGGCCAGGCGGCTGTTGTACTCCTTGCGCTTTGCAAGGTAGTCCTGGTATTCTGCGCTGTCCCGGTAGGCCTTGCCCTCTGCGGAAAAAACGCCCAGCGCCTTTTTCTTTGCCTCGATCCGCTGCACTTCGGCACTGTTCAGCCATGCACTGCGTTCTTCCTTCAGGGCACTGCGCTGCTTGGTCAGCTGCTGCTGTTCGGTGCGCAGCTTTGCCAGCTCATCCTGCTCCGCCAGCTGATAGCGCACATTTTTCTGCACAGCTGCATTGTTTTCCTTGCTTTTGGCAGAGGTTTGTGCTATAGTAGTGTCAGAAGATACTTCCTGAGCATCCGCAAGGGTGCTCCGCACAGCTTTCGGGAGCTGTGTGGGAGTATCTTCTTTTTTTGTCATATTTCCCTCAGTGTCAAACGTCACATAGCTTCCATCTGTCCAGCATACCTCATGAACATAGAAATTCTTCATGCCATTCTGCCGGGTGTATTCTCTTACAATCACGCCTTCATACAGCTTTGTTCCGTCAATTTCGACGGGCGCTGCAAAGACATAAGTATCATACCCTCGTCCCTGCCAGTTTTGCTCATACCCGATTTGCTTTCCTTTTTGAATTACTTCGGGGACTGCAGCAACCGCAACCTGTTTTGCTTTGCTGTTCCCATGCTGCACCGTTGCACGTGCACCGCTCTTTGTCAACTCCACCGTTCCGAAGTTTTCACGAATCACTTTGTTTCCTATAGAATCAAAGAATTCTTCAACATTGGAAATGTTTTCGTTTCGCGTTTTTCCGAAAGACACCTCTGTTCCTTCGATTGTCGCCACCGGTTTCATTTCTTCCAATTCGTCCAGATGGCCGTTCATCTGCTCCACCAGAGAATCTTTTCCCTCGTGCAGCTGGAACCGCACCCCCTGCGCCGCACCCTCACTCTTGAGGGCTGCGGCGTTTTCTTTTGCCGCGCGCAGGGCGTCCATGGCCTTTTCCGCGTGGGCAAAGTATTCCTCCTGCAGCGCCCGCTTCTCGGCTTCCGCCAGTCGCTGGGCTTTCAGGGCTGCCCGGTTCTCCGGGTCCTTCGCCAGCACTTCCTTTGCCCGGCTCACGATGTCGCTCAAAAGGTCCTTCACCGCGTTCATCACCTTGCGGATGGTCCCCGCCCGGCCTGCGTTCTTCTCCGCCTGCCCGCGCTGGAACTCCACCCACCGCTTGAAGCTCTCCTCGCTGTCAAAGATGCCGCGCCACGCATCGGCCACCATTTCCTCGGCCGCTTCGCCGTAGGTCAGGCCCTGCTGTGCGTAGTCGGAAAGTTTATTCCGGATCAGCTCGTCGATGTTCTCAAAGCCCTCGCTCTTGGCCAGATACTCCAGCACATGCTGCTGCACAGCCTTTGCGCCCTCAGTGTCCAAAGCGTTATACCAGTGCCAGTCCTCGTGCAGCACGGTGCCGAACACGTCTCCCGCGCTGTCTGCAAAAAAGATTTGTCCGGCAGCCGTGTCCACATAGGCCTTCACCCGCTCATCGCCTTCCAGCACTGCCTTCAGCACCGCATCGGTGTCGGTCGCCCGCGCGTTCAGCTCGATCAGCTTTGTGGCTACCTCGTCTGCCGTGCGCATGGTGCCTTTGTACAGCACCCGTCCGCTGCCGCTCACGCTCTTTGCGCTCAGCGCACCGCCCGGTGTCCCGGTCTGCACGGCCCCGGCTTCCGCTTCGCCCTTGCCCTGCAGCCACGCGATCTTCAGCGCCGCTTCTCCGCCGGGCTGTGCCAGCACATAGTCCGTGTTCACCGCAAGGCCGTTCATACCCTTCGCCAGCTCCATAGCCTTGTCAAAAGTGGTCACGTCCTCCATCTGTCCCAGCCGGTACAGGCTGGAGGCCGCCGCCGCATACCGGCTCTCGTCCGCAATGCCCGTCGGCATGTTCCGGCTCAGCGTCTGTGCCGCGCCCTCGCTCACCTTCCAGCGCAGCAGCTCCCGCTGTACGCTGCTCTTCTGCGCGCCCTCGCTGCGCACTTCCAGCCCGGCCGTCTCCCGCAGGGCTGCCGGTTCCGCCTGCTGTGCAAAGGCTCCCCCACCGCGGGAGCTGTCGAGCGAATGCGAGACTGCTGGAGTTTCCACCGTTTCCCCGGTGTTTTCCACGCTTTTCCCGTTGACATCCCCCGCCCGCTGTGATACAGTTGTGTCGGCGGAAGTAACTGCACTTAACGTTCCGGACGTGTCTCTGGGGTCGGCAACGGCATCCATAGAGGGCTGCAGAGCTTTCGCTATTTCTTTTTCCGGTACTCCTACAGAAGATAAATATTCCGACACGATAAAGTTTCGGCTCTTCTTTGTATCACAGACGGCTTCCACAACAATGTGGGAGCCGTCTATTTTTTTCTCAAAGATCACGATGGGTGCTTTTTTGCGGTTCCCGGTATAATATCCGTCCGCTTTTCGCGTTGCCAGATACGCATTGTCAAAGTGGTTCAGCACATACGCCGCCCGCGCCACGTCCGCGCTGTTCTTCATGGTGCCGTCGGCGCTGCCATCCCCGCCTGCGTGCCGGTTGGTGATGTGTTTCACCGCGTTGGCATCCATCATCGTCACCTTGCCCACCTTGTCAAGGCCGGTCAACTGCTGCATGGCGTCCCGCATCCTGTCGCTGGTCTCGGTCACAGTGTAGGGTTCCAGATCTTCGCCCGCCCGCACCCGGTCCACGTATTCCGCAAGGCCTGGGTCAACGCTCTGTTTGTATTCCTCAATGCTGGCGTTCTGCGCCGGGGTGTGCACCGCCGGGTCATCGTTCACCGCCGTCTGCTCTGCCTTTTGTGCCGCCGTTCCCAAGGCTCCCTCCCTGAGGGAGCTGTCGCCCGTAGGCGACTGAGGGAGTTCGTCCCCCAAGGCTTCCCCCTCGGGAGAGCTGTCAGCGCCCTGCGCTGACGGAGAGGGTCCATTCCGCTGTCCGGTCTGTCCTTCCGTCTCCAGCGCCGCCCGCATCTTTCCCAGCTGCGTGCCCACGGCACCGCCCAGCGCGCCGGAAGCGCCGCCGGAAAGGCCGCTTTCCAGCGCCTGCAAAAAGGTGTCTCGGCTGAACATCTCCTCGGCCGCCTGCGCGTCGCCCAGGGCCGCGTCAATGGCCTTGTCCGCATAGGTCTCCACAAAGGCCTGCATGGCGTTGTCGATGCCGCCGGACACCGCATTCGCCACCGTCGGGTACTGCTGCGCCAGTACGCTGTTGTCTGCCACGCTGCGCACCACGTCTGCCAGCTTCCCCGCCAGCGTGTCCTTGGCATAGTCGCTGCCCATGGTCCGGGCAAGGTCTGCCGCGCCCACGCTGTTGATGGCCCACCCCGCACCGAACTTTGCAAGGCCGCCCACCAGCGTCTTGCCCGCACTCTCGCCCTTGTCAATGCTCTGGCCCATAGCTTCCGCGCCGCCCTGGGCGCTCAGCACCGGCAGCACCAGCGCCGGGCTGATGCCCGCCACCGCAAGGTTCTCCGCCGCACTGGTCGCAATTCCCATTGCCGTCTTTGCGGTCTCGTTCATGCCCGCTGTCGCGCGTTCGGTGCGCTTTCTGCCGTAATCGTACAGCTGGTAGCCCACGCTCTCGTCCTTGTCAACGCTCTCGTTCGTCACAGTCCCGGCCACCTTCTGCCGCATGCCGGTGATCTCGCTCTGGCTGTACCCCATGGCCCGCAGCTGCTCGTCCGTGTACTGCGGCTTATAGTCCATGTCCACCGCCGTGATCATATCCTTCAGCTGCTTTGCCCGTTCATCCCCTGCAAGGCTCTTGTCCAGCGCACGTTCATTGGCGTTCGTGCTCCATGTATTCCAGATCGCCGTTCCGAGATTTTCGCCCAACTGCGGACTGAACGACGCCACCGCTCCGCCAATGCCCTTCCATGTGTCCGCCGAGCGCCGCACGGCCTTTTCCGCAGCAGGCAGTTCGTCGTACTCGGCAATGTACTGCCGCGCCTCGTCGATCTGCCACTGGCTGTACCCCTTGGCGATCAGCTCCGCGTCGGTGTACGGCTTCTGGGCCTTCACAGCATTGTCGCCGGTGCTGCTGCCCAGTGCAGCAGCATCCTCCACACCGCTCTTTCCCATCCGGATCAGGCTCACCAGCGTCCGGTGCTTCGGATCTGCATCCATCCACCGGTTCAGCCGTGTAAAGTCGCTGAATTTATCTTCGTCCTCCGCCTTCGCCGTGTGATCCTTGATGGCCTGCGCCCCCTGCGCCAGCACGCCCTCGCTGCCGTTGCGCCGCCGCTGTGCGGCCTTCTGGCTCTCATTTGCGCCCCGCACCACCGCCGCCGGGGTTCCGCTTTCTGTCTGCAGCCACTCCGGCTGGTTCTGCCGCTGCACCGTCGGCAGCTTTTTTCCCGTCTTGGCCGTGGCCGCCGCAGTCTGGGTGCCGTCCATCTGTGCCAGCACCCGCGTGCCAAGGCTCGGCGTTGCCGTGGTGGTGGTCTTTTTGCCGCCTGCCGTGCCACCGCTCTTTGCCGGGCCGGTCGTCTTTGCGCTCGTTCCGGCCTTCACCGTGCTCAAGCCCGTTGCCAGCGGAGCACCCGCCGTCACGCCCGTGCTCCCGCCGCTCTTTGCGGTGCCGGCCGCCTTTGTGTTCGTGCTGGCCTTTGCTGCCGCAGCGGCCTTTTTGCTTGCATCCTCTTTTTCCAGTGCTTCGCGCTTTCTGCGCACCTCGTCTACGCTCCAGCCCATTTTCTTCTCCTTTTTACCATCCCATCACGTTGGACACCCGGCTGATCACATCATCGCCGAACCCCAGCCGGATCAGGTAGTCCTCAATTTCTCCTGCGCTCTTTCCCTGGTTCGTCATACTCTGCGCCTTGGTGAGTGCTGTGTCAAAGCTGTTTCCATTGGTGCCGTCCACCGGCTTCACCGTGCCAAACACCGCCGGGCGCTGCAATACGCCCGCCAGCTTGCTTCCGGTGCTCCCGCTCCGGGCCGCCGTCCCGCTGCCGCTGCCTGTTCCCAGTGCGCTGTTCACGTCCACGCCTGCCCGCTTCAGCTCGTTCATGATCACGCTGTACATCGGGTTGCTCGGTTCCATTCCCGCCAGTTCTTTCAGCAGGCTGGTCACGTTGCTGCTGGAGTAGTTCAGTCCGCTGTTTCCGCTTCCGGTGCTTCGGCCCGTTCCGCCGCTTCTGCCGGTGGTCTTGTACTGGTTGCTGATGGCCAGCTGGCTTGCGTACTTGGCAATGTCTGCCTGGTTCAGCCGGTTTGCAATGGTGCTGTAGCTGTCCACACTCCCCGTGGGCAGCCCCGCTATCTGCAGGTAGTTGTTTGCCGCCGTGTCGTTTCCTCCGGCCGCAAGTTCTGCGCCCTGCAGCAGCGCTGCCATCTGGTCTTTCTGAACGTCTGTCAGACCTCCCCATGTTTCCAGCAGGCCTGGATCATATCCGGCATCCGTCATCAGCTGGTTTGCCAGCTCCGGATATCCTGCCTGCTGATATGCGGCTGCCTGCTCGATGACCGAATTGCTCCAGTTCGCCTTGCTCTGTTTGGTCGCATAGCTCTCCGTCCAGCTGTCCACTTGTGTTTCGTCCAAGTGATACATCTTCAGGATCTGCCTTGCCCGCTCCGGGTCTCCCGAATCAAACGCTTCCATTGCCATCTGGTAGCCAGCTGCGTCCATCGCCATCTTCTGCTGGCTGTACCCCTTGTAGGCATCGTAGGCATTGCCCACATCGCTGACCACATTCTTGATCACGTTCCACACGTTGCTCAAAAAGTCGCTGTTCTCCTGCCGGGCCTGCTGGGTGCGTCCGTACCGGTAGTTCCGCCAATTTGCTGCGTCCGTCACGCTGCCGTCGTACTCGCTGCGCGCAAGCTGGTCCTGGTTCAGCAGGTTATTCAGCTGGGTGCCCTGCCCGGCCAGTTCCTGCTGCCACTGGCTCAGGGCATCCGCCCGCGCCTGGGCGTACACGTTGGCGGTCTGGCCCGTCTCCCCGGCCGCCGCCTGCTGTGCCGCGCTCTTGGCCCAGTCCGTGCCGTACCCGCCGCTAAGGCTGTTTGCCACCTGCTCGGCCGCACTGGCCCCCGCTCCTGCATTGCCAAACAGGCGGCTCAGGGCACCCCGGTAGGTGCCATTCTGGCTGTCAAAACCCAGTCCTGCGCTGTTGGCACTGTCCATGCCCGCCAGCGCGTTCTGGATCCCTTCGTCGTAGCGGTTCTCATACGCTCCCGGCATGGCCGCTTCCGCCTGTGCCTGCTGTTTCTGCTGGTCGTTCAGTCTCTTGATGGTCCCCATGCTCTACCTCCATTCTCAGATAAAGAAAAACGGCAGGATCTGCGCCGCAATGCCCAGCACGCTGAACAGCCCGTTCAGGGTGCTGCTCACGTTCTGCTGCCGCTGTGCATAGGCGTTGTTGTACTCGTTCTGCCTGTAGCTCAGGTCGTTGTACCAGTTCGACAGGTCTTTCTGGTACTTGTTGTAGTCATTCTGCTCGGCCTCCTGCAGGCCGTTCAGCTCCTGCTGCAGCCCGCTCTTTTTCGTGTTGTACTCGCTGCGGCTCTGGCTCGTCAGGCTGTCCAGCACGTTGTCCAGGTCGCTCATGGTCGCCGCATAGGCCTTCTGGCCCGCCTGGGTGCCGTAGCTGGAGCCGTACCCGCCGGTCAGTGCGCTGGCACTGGCCTGCGCGTTCTGGTTCGCCAGCTTCGCCTTCTGGGTGTACTCGCTCTTGTACTGCTGGTATGCCGTATCGGCCGCCGGGTCATAGTCGTAACCGCCCAGATCATCCAGCTTGCCCATCACGTTGTCGATCTGGCCCTTGTACTTGCTCTGGTAGTCGGCCGGTTTCGTCTGTTCAAAGCGCTCCAGCTCGCTCCGCGCGTTGCTCAGTCTGCTCATCTTCAGCTCTCCTTTCCGCTCAGATAATCCTCGCTCATGTTCTCGCTGCTAAGGTTGGTCAGCACATAGGTCAGCTGCTCGTTCAGCTGGTACAGGTAGTTCGTCAGCGCCCGCGCGTCCACCTCCGGCATCTGGTCGCTGAACTGCGGCAGGCCGATGCCCGTCAGTCCCGCAATGCTCGCCATTGTCTTCTCCTTTCATCGTCTCGGCACCGCGCCGCTCACCCTTGCCCCCGCTGCATCCGCAAACGTAAAGGCCATGCTCCGCAGCACCATCTGTCCGGTGCCTGCAAATCTCAGCCGCATGGTGTCGTGCCGCCGGGGCACAAAGGGCAGGTTCACCCGCTGGTGGTCCCTCGTCACCGCACAGCTGCTCACCGTCTCCCAGTCCCCGCCGTCGTAGCTCACCGCCACGGTCAGCACCGTGTGGGCCAGTGCATCCATGCGCAGCGTAACCCGGCTGATGTACTTGTCGTCCGGCACGGCAAGGCCGATGTCTCCGGTCACTGCCTCAAATTTCAGCCCCGTCTCGTCCTCGCCGCTCACTTCCCGCTCCGGGTCGGCCGCCCACAGGGCATTGCCGTCCCACAGGTACAGCTGCTGGCCGGTGCTCACCATCCCGGTGCCCGCCGCGCTCTCTTCCTGCCACAGGCCCCGCTCGGTGTCGTACACCAGCAGCCGCCCGCTGCCCGTGTCCGTTTTCCGGTGCAGGTACAGGTAGTACCGCGCATCCAGCTGCCCGCCCACGGCCCGGTCCACCGCCGTCAGCTTCCCGGTGTCCAGCGCGCCGCTCACCTTGGCAGGCAGGCTTCCGCTCCACGCCATCACCCCGTCCGGCGACAGATAATACAGCGTCTCCGCGATCACGCAAAGGCTCTTCGCCGCATTCGCCGCCACGCCCCGGCACCGCACACTGCTCATCTGGTAGTCGCTGGGCTTCGAGCCGTACAGCTTGTGGATGCAGTTTTCTTTAAAAAACAGCAGGTACCCCAGGCAGCTGGCCGCCCCGGTAAACGCGCCGTCGCTGCCCACGCTCACCGCGTAGCTGTCCGACGCAATGCCCCGGTAACTGTACCAGTTGGTGGGGTCGCCCAGGGCACAGGCATAAATGCTGTTCTCTTCCCGGCTGCATCCCCACACCCGGTTGCCCTGCTCGGTCACAAAGTCCAGGTCCGGCACCCGCCGTTCCAGCTTCACCGGCGCTGCGGCCGCTTCGTTCTCGGTCACCTTGCCGTCGGCGCTTCGCCAGCTGGTGCCGGTGGCCGTCACGGTCCAGCTGCCATAGTACCGGGTGCTTTCCTCCGGCACGGCCAGCGTCGTGATCACGTCGTCCCCGTCCAGCGTGCTGATGCTCACCTCGCCGTTCAGCCCGGCCGCCGCCGCATTGCATACGGTGCCCGGCATCCCGCTCACCGTCACGGTGTCGCCTTCCTTCAGCACGCTGCCAAGGCCCGGGCAGTGCAGCCGCAGGCTCGTCAGCAGGATCTCGCTCCACTTCTTGTTCTTCACGCTGTACTTCAGCAGTACGCTGCCCGCGCCGTAAGGGCTCTCGGCGTCCCCCTTCAAAAACAACTGCCCGTCTGCCGGGCTCTCCGGCTCGGTCGTGCCCACGCCGTCCGGCGCGTAGGTCCGGCCCTCGCCGTCGCAGGGGGTCACGATCATGGTCCCTCCGCTCAGCGTCCACGCCGCCGCAAGGTCCGTCAGCTCCCCGCTCACCGTGTCAAAGGCCTTCTTGTCCGGCCAGATCAGCACCTTCGTGCCCATGCCGGTCATGGCCTTCTCGTTGTCGGTCAGCGCGTTTTCCAGCACCACCGCCCCGGCCCGGCTCTCGTCGGCGTCCGGGGTGTACTCCAGCGTGGTCCCCCGACAGATCACCAGCCCGTTCAGGTGGTACATGCCGTTCACGTCCTGTACCTCCCGCACTTTTTTGCGGGTCGCCCGCGTCTGCAAAGCCGGGTACCCCCGGCCGGAAAAATTCAGGCTGCTGCTCAGCTCCGCCTCGCTGCACCCGTAGGTCTCGTTCACCCCGCCAAAGGCCCGCAGCATCTGCCGCCCGCTCTGCAAGATGTTCAGGTTTCGCCCGTCCGTCATCTCAGTACCTCCACTGCACACCGCCCGCCGGGGCATAGCGCCTGCGCATCCATGCGGCAAACTCCTGCACATAGTCGCTGTACAGCTGCATCTCGTTGGCCGCCCGTGCCACCTCGCCCAGGGCAAGGTCCATCTGCGCACACAGCCAATGCACATACAGGGGTGCAAACTGCTCCGGGGCCAGCAGCTCGGTGTCGTAGGCAAGGCCTTCGGCCCATGCCGTGTCCGCGCCCACGTCGTCAAAGTCCACCGTCTCGCTGCGCTCCACCACGCTCCCGCGCAGGCGGCTGTCGCACTGCCGCAGCCAGTTCTGTTTCAGACTGTCCGAAAATTCATTGTTCGGCCGCATCTCGTCGGCCTGCTCCATGGCCTGTCCCGCCGTCATCTCGTCATCTTCTCCTTCCAAATCAAAAGGCCCCGGCACAGCCATGTGCCGCTGTACCGGGGTCCTCTGTCTCTTTTGTTACACGCGCTGTGCCTGCTGTACGGCTGCCGCCTCTGCTTCGGCAATGCGGGCCATGGCCGCGTTGTCCATCTCTTCGCTGTGGCGCAGCACCTCGGCCACCGCCTTCGGCACCTCCACGTCCACGCCGCGCTGGATCAGGTAGGTCTCGCCGTTCACGCCCACAAACACAGGTGCCTTATAGCGCTGGCTGTCTTTAAACAGGTGGATCACCTCGGTGTCCTTCTCCTGGGTGTCCATCGTGTCCTTCTTTGCGGCCTCGGTGTCCTGCACGGCCGTCTCAGTCTTTTTTACTGCCATCGTCGTACCTCCTTGATTTTCTTAGTTTGCCAGTGCCTTGGCGCTGTAGCGTGCGCTGCAGCTCTCAATGCGCACCATGTACTGCTCGCTCAGGCGCTCGGCGGTCTTCACGGCCTTCCAGCCCACGGACGCGCGCTGGTTCAGCGGGTCATCACCGTAGCCCAGCTGCTTCACGATGTGCTGCATGCCGCCGCCCTCCAGCTCGGTGGTGGCGTAGGCGTGGGCACCCAGCACCAGGGTGCTGAACACCGCCAGACCCGACGGGCAGCCGGTGCCCTTCCAGATCTTTGCTTCGCTCGACACCACAAAGCGCACGTTGTTGATCTTGCCGATCTCGCCGTTGAAGATCTCTTCCGGGGCCGCGTACTTGTGCGCCTCGATCCAGTTCGGGTCCTTGCGGATGTCATAGCTGGTGTACGGGTGCACGATGGCCACATAGCTGTCACCGATGGGGTCTGCGTTCTGGGCCTGCAGCATGGCCACCGCCTGGTCGATCAGGTCCACGGTCAGCTGTGCGGTGGCGTCCAGCGTTGCGCGGCTGGTCACGGCAGTCTCCACACCGTCCGCCACCTTGGGCGCGTAAATCACGTTCGTGCCGCCGTTCAGGATGTCGCGCACCACGGTGTCCATGGTGCGGCCGCCCTGGCTGGCCAGAATGTTGGTGGCCTGCACCACGTTGTTGTCAATGGCGGTCAGGTCCAGCATGTCGGTCAGGGCCACCCAGCCGCCGTACTGGTGCACCTCGGCGGTGATGGTGGTCACGTTCAGGGTCTGGCCGGTCGGGGTCACGCCTTCGGTCAGCGGGGTGGTGGCCTTCGGCAGGCTGTCGTACCGGCGGAACTCAATGGTCTTGCCGTTGTTCGCCGGGATCGGGTAGCTGTCGCCGAACTGGTCATGCACCAGCGCAGGCTCTGCCAGATCCAGCAGGGTCTTTTCGTAGTAGGTCTTCATCTCGGCGGTCATGCCGCTGGATGCGGTGGTATTCTGCAGCTGTGCGCTTGCATCCGCAAACATCTGCAGATCCAGTCTCTTTTTGCTCATCTGTTTGTCCTCCTTCAAGGTTTTTTATCTTCTCACGCCCTCTGCGTGGGAAATCTCTCACAGCACGATGCGCTCTCCGCGCCGTGCCCGCTTTGCCAGCTCGGCCCGCTGCTTGGCGGTCATGTGCGCCACGTCCACCTTCATCTCGGCCGCGCCGCCGGGGTGCGCCCCGTTCTCGGCCGGCCGCTGTGCCCTCTGCTGGATCCGCGCCGTCACGCCCTGCTCCACCTGCTGGGCCGTGCGTGCCGTGCTTGCCTCCATCAGCTGGTCAAAGTAGGCGGCCCGGTACGCCGCTTCCAGCCCGATGCCGCGCCGGATCATGTCCGCCACGCTGGGGTTGTTCAGCACCTCGTCCAGCTCAAACGCCGGGTACTTCACCTTCAGCTGCGCCGCTTCCGCTTCCCACTGGGCCCGCACGGCGGCTGCCCGCTGCTGGTGCTCGGCCGCCTGCCGGATCTGTTCGGCCCGCTGCTTCTCGGCGTTCGCCCGCTGCAGCTCGCTTTCCATCCGGTCCATTTCCCGCGCGGTCTTTACGCTGATGCCGCGCTCCGCTGCCAGAGTCTCGTAGTACTCGTCGTTCTTCACCTTCCCGTTCTTCACGGCCTCGGTCAGGGCAGCCAGGTTGTCCGCGCTCTGCACGTCGATGCCATACGCCTCGCCCAGCGCGTCCATCAGCCCCTTCACCGCCGGGTTGTCCAGCACGTTCTGCACGGCCATCTCCGACGCCCTTTGCAGTGCCTCCTCAAACTCGGCTGCGTACTCGCCCTGCATCAGCTGGCCAAAGGCCTTGCGCTTTTCCGCCGGGTCCGTCGGCTTTGGCTCCTGCTCGGGCTGTCCCTGCCGCGTCTCGGGCTTCTCTTCGCCGGGTGCTTCCTCTTTACTCGGCTCCCCCTTTGGGGGAGTTCCGGCGTCCTCGCCGCCGTCGGCGGACGGTGCCGGTGCGGCCTTCGCCGCTCTGCCCGGTCGGCTGCGCTTTGCCAGCCGCTCCTGTGCGGGGCGCAGCTCCGGGGCCTGCACCGCCGGGGCCGCTTCCGCCCCATCGCCAGCAGCACCGCCGTCTCCGCCGCCTTCTGCAAACAGCTGCAGGTTCATCTTTCCGTCCACCATGTCCGGCAGCTGTGCCGGGTCCGGTGCCTTGCCGTCCGCAAACACCATGTTCACCACCAGCTCCACGTTCTCCGGGTAACTCTCGGCCAGCGCGTCCAGTCCGTCCTGTACCAGCTCCACCCATGCTTCCACCATGTCGTAGCTCTCATGGGTCGGGGTCACCTCCACGCGCATCCAGCCCTCACCGTGTGCCACAGCGCCCAGCGCCACAAGGCCTGCCCGCGCAGCCTCCTCCACCTCGTTGGCAAGGGTCTGCATCAGGCAGCTCACCGCTGCGCACACAATGTCCTGCCCGTACTTTCCCGCGCCCGCATGGCCCTTTGCCTTCACCTCGTAGCCGGTCTTGCCGTCGTTCCATACCGTGCGCATCACACTTGCTTCGATCATGCCTTTTCCTCCTTCAGCGCAACCTCTTCGATCACTGCCCGGATCTCCATCATTTTCAGGTACAGCCCCATGTATTTCTGCTGCTCCTGCAGCAGGTCAAGCGGGCAGCGGTGTTCCGGCGGTTCCGTGCCGGTCCTCGCTGCTGCCTCGATCCGGTTGCAAAAGTCCTTCAGTTTCTCGTACCGGATCTTCGTCTGCCGGTACTCCGCTTTGAAGCGTTCCCGGTAGTCGGTGCTGGTCATGCCCTCAATGGTCTCGTACAGTTCCATGTTCTTTCTCCTTTACTTGTTCGGGTTGTTCACGTCCATCGCCCGCCGGGCTGCCTGCGTGGAAAGGCTGTTGTCGCTGCCTCCCACAGCACCGCCCAAGCTGTTGGTTCTGGTCTTTGCGCCTGTGCTGCCACCGCTCCCGCCGCCCGCAGCACCCGCCGCCTGCCCGGCCGCGCTGGCCGCCGCACTCACGTTGGTGCCGTTCTGCTGGTCGATGATCGCCGCCATCTTCTGCAGCTGCTGGGCCATCTGCTGCAGCTGCTGGTACAGCGTGCCGTTCTGGCTCACCCGCTCCCGCACCTTTTCGATGCCTTCAAAGTCCATCATGTCCAGCGCCGCCAGCGCCGCGTCCGCGTTCGCCGGTGCAAAAAATCCCAGCTGGTAGCACTCTTTCGCCGTCTCGTTCTGGCTAAGGCGGCTGAAGGTGCTCTTCTTTGCCGCCGTCACCGTGATGTCAAACACCGGCTCGTGGTCGCCCAGCTGCACACCGCCCACCATGCCGCCGGGCTGCGCCTGCAGTGCCGCGTTGCTAAAAGGCACATACTCCGTGCCGCCGCTTTCTCCGGTGATGCGGTACACCCGCTGCTCGTCGTAAAACTGCCGCATCAGCTCGATCACCAGGTAGCACTCTTTTGCAAAGGCCCGGTATGCGCTCTTCAGCATGTCGCGGCTCAGTTTGCTGCCCGCTTCCTGCAAGGCCGCAATGGCGCTGGCCGCCGTCAGGCCGCTGGTGGTTCCGCCCTGGCTCACGTCCCGGTTGCCACTGATCTCCTTCAGTTCGCTCACCCGGTCATCCCGGTAGGTGATCAGGTTGCCCTGCAGCCCGCTCACCTGCAGCGGCCGGAAGGTGTCATCCGTCAGCCGTCCCACCACATGCACGATGTCCCGGCCAAAGTCTGCCAGCTCTTCCTCGTTCACGCCTGCCGTGTCGCTCAGCACATACCGCTGCTTCGCGGCCAGCTTCACGTTCTCGTCCATGGCGTGGTTCATCTCGTCAATGGCGGTCTGGGTGTCCTTCATCACGTCGATGTACCCAAAGCCCGCCGGGCTGTCCTCTTCCCGGAACAGCGGGTCGAACACAAAGGGGTATTTCCCGTGATCGTAAAAGCCCCGGTCCCTCATGGCCGGGTCGTTCTCGCTGGCATACAGCACCACGCCGTTGCAATATTTGCAGTAGTGCAGCACCGTCTGTCCGCCGGGCAGGGCCTTTTTGTAGTACCAGTCCACCACCACGCTCTTGTCGCTGGTGTCCAGGCTGTCGTCGTGGACGTACTTTGCCACGTCCAGGCTGTGGCCGGTGTGTCCCTTGAGCTGTGGGTACTGGCTTTCCAGCTGGTCGTTGTTGGCCAGGCTCAGGCTGAACAGGTTCGGGCTATCCTGCACGTCCTCCACGCCCGGCTCCCAGTACAGCATCAGGATGTTGATGCTCTTGATGCTGATCTCGCCCAGTCCGCCCCGCGCCGCCGGGTCCCAGAACACGCCCTTCACGCCGGTTCCGGTCTTGAGCTTGCGCCACCAGGTGTCGCTGTAGGCCGTCTCGTAGTCGCACTGCTCCAGCACCGTGGGCAGGATCTTCGACAGCACCTTGGCGGTCGCCTCGTCGTCCGCTGCGCGCGGCAGCACGTTCGGCTCCGGGTAGTTGTCCATGGCATCGGCGTGCTTGTTGGCAATGCTGTTGAACAGCCACCCGCTGGAAGGCT
>OOAQ01000726.1_pt1 | contig 26821 bp, 26 predicted proteins | sample 1671051 | NCBI WGS metagenome assembly OOAQ01 (sample SAMN06348117, study PRJEB24527) | human gut metagenome | biome: human gut; feature: ankylosing spondylitis patient; material: feces | host: Homo sapiens | place: China | collected 2015-10
TTGCCGGCGTATCACTGGACGCGCGGGGCAACGGTTCGGCCCTGGCCGAGGCCGCCCGGCAGCAGTACGGCACAGGCTATGTGCGCGAGGTTATGATCAGCGAGGCCTGGTACCGCGAAACCATGCCACTCCTGAAGGCGGGCCTTGAGGACAAAACGCTTGTGCTGCCCAAGGACGCTAACATCCTGGGCGACTTCCGCGGCCTGCGCGTGGTCAAGGGCGTGGCACGACTGCCGGAAAGCCGCACCAGGGATAAAACCGGCGGCCGCCACGGCGACGCAGTGGTGGCCTGCGCCATGATGTTGGACGCAAGAAAGGAACTGGGCGCCATGGAGCCGTGGGACTACGCCGGAGTGCCCCTCAAGGGGCTGGACCTTAAGGGGTGGTGAACATGACAGACTATACCCGCCTTGCCGAGCTGGAGGCCGCGGCCGCCGCGGCCGTGCGCGCCCTTACGCCGGGCAATTTTTTGCTGCTGGCCGAGCGCGTGCGCCAGCTGGAGCAGGAGAATGCGCAACTGGCCGCCATGCTGGCCGCCTGGGCGCGGGGCGCCCCACCGGAACTGCTGGCGGACTATGGGGACGACCCGGAGGAGCCGGACGCTGCCACGTTCCGGGCGGCAGCCCGGCGGGCGGTGGAGCGGCTGTAGGCGTACCAATAAGGCAGGCTACTGTTCCAACATCCTCTGGGTCTGGTAATATTCTTCAGCCAGAATGGTCATCACAAAGTCGGACTCCTTACCTGTAACCGCTTCCACCTTTTTGCGAATGTCGTCCAGCGACACCCGGAAAAATTCCTTGCGCAAATTGACGGCATTGACGCGCCGGTGGGCAAATTCCTTGTGCAGCTGGTTTTCCAGAGCGGGGGCATCGTCAGAGGCAATCATGGCGTGGATATCAAAACTGAACGGTACCGAGGCATCCCCAAGCTCTCTGACGCGCTCCGCCGGATCCAGGCGACGGGTCAGCCCGATTTTGTAGACGTTTTCGCCAAAAGAGCCAAGGTTGCTGATCACATAAACATGCCCTTTTTTGGTCTGCTGGGCCATACTGATGGCGCGTTCGGCCTTGTCCTTGGCTTCCGCCAGGTCGGCCTCCAACTGCTGGATGCGCAGCTCCGCCGCCTGGCGGTCTGCCGCACCGGTCTTTTCCAAGGCGGCCCTGGCCTTATCCAGCAAGGCCTGGTACATGGCCTCTTCCTTGGCGGCTTCGGCAATGGCCTTTTCATATTCACGGCGGGCGCGCTCTTCTTCACGCATCTGTTCCCGCAGGGCGCGCTGCTCTTCCTGCTCTTCCTTCTTTTTGACCGTAAACTGGTATTGGAGTTTACATTCCAAATATTTTAGTTTGACGTACTCTGTATTAAACCCAAATTGCAGGTCTGCAGAGCCTTTTTCCAGGTCTGTGGCAATGGCGTCAATGCGCTCCAGCGTGCGCTGAAAGTTACCTGGATTGACTTTTTCTATCAATAAGTCGCACTCAATATTAAATGATCGGACCAACAGTTTGGCCTGCTCACCCAGCACCCGCCGGACAATGGGGGAATCATCGTCAACAAGGTCTTGGTCGTGGGCGATGATAACGTTCTTCTCGCGAATCATCTGGCGCTGTGCATCCCGAACTTTTTTTATCTCCAGGGTAAACCGTTCCGAGGTCTCATAAAGGTAGTCCGGCATTTCGTACATGCCATAGGCCACAAATCCATCAAGGCGGGAATACAGGTCTATTCTGGATTGCATGGCCTGAATTTTTGCATCCGCCTCAATTTCTCTATCATGAACCGAGGCTATTTTTTCCTCAATCCGGGCAAGTTGGGCCTGCTTTTCGTCCACAGCGGCGGCCAGCCGCGCTTCCTGCCCGGCCAGGGCCTGCAGATCTTTCGTTGCCGCGTCCAGGGCGGCATGCTCTTGCTGTAAGGCGGCGAATTCTTCCTGCAGCGCGGCTTTGCGGGCCTCAAGCTCCTGAATGGCCGCGGCCAGTGCCTCCTTTTGGCTGGCGTAGGGTTTACAGCGCAGGCGCATGACCACCTTGACCACCAGCAGGGTAAGGCCGACTACAATGCCCACAAAAACAAGAAATACTATGATTCCCATATCTCGCCCCCCTACGAATAAATTTCTCGCAGCAGGGCTTCCCGCGCGGCAGCTCGCTCTTGGCACCGCGCCGCCTGCGCTTCCTTCCCGGCTGCGAGAAAAGCCTGCACCGCCGCCTTGGTCTGGGCCTTATCCGCGCGTTCCTGTTCACGCAGTTGGGCGGCCTGCTCGCGCTCTTCCTGCCGCAACTGGGCGGCCCATTCCCGCGCCCGTCTTTGCTGCTCCCGCTCTGCGGCCCGCTGGCGCTGCGCCGCAAACCGGGCTTCCCGCTTGGCGTTGCGGTCCATATCCCTGCTGATTTTGCGCAGCGCGCGCGCCACCGTGAGTAAGCCGCTTCTCGCCATCCACTCCCCCTGCACAGGCCTTTTTTGGCCATGAAAATTTGTTAGCTAGTATATACTATCTGACGCCATTCTCAAGTGGCGTGAAAATTTTTCTTGATAAAACATAAAAACTAGTTTTTATATTCACGCAAGGAGGTCTAATGCCGAAAAAAAATGTAGCATTCCCTGTCTCAGAGGATGAACATGCAAAAATCAAGGAACTCGCTGCAAAACAGCGGCGGACCATCAAACGACTGATTCTTGATGCCCTTGATAAGCTGTATCCAGGATGGAATAGGGAACAAAAAGAAAACGACCCCAAGTAGCGCACCACCGCGCCGCTGCCCCCCCGATCAGGAGGCCCGGCCGGTGTAAAACCTTCGCACAGTGCGCGCCCCTTCCGGGCATCCGCCCCGTTTTGCCGGCATAGTCGGCAGGACGGGGCTTTTGCGCGCCCCGCGGAGGATGCCTATGCCCAAGGGATTATACCTGCCCGATGGTTCGTACCGCCCGCTGGAGGCGGACGCGCTGACCTCGGCATACGCCACCCGGCAGGCGGCCGGGGTGGCGCTGACAGAGCTGGAAGGCTGGCTGGATCTGCTGCCGGACCCAGACCCGGTGCTACGCCGACGCGGGGACGATGCCGCCGTACTGGCGGAGCTGACCGCCGACGATCAGGTCACCACGGCCATATTGAGCCGCAAAAACCGGGTGCTCAACTGCCCACACTTTGCCTTCCGGGCCGGGTCGGCGGACGGCGAACCGGCAACCGCGCAGGCCGAGGACCTCTACCGCCGCTTTGCGCAGAATCTGGAGCGCTGCAACCTGCGCGGCATTATCAGCAGCATTCTGGACGCGCCTTTTTATGGTTTTGTGCCGTTGGAGATCCTCTGGGGCCGCGGGGCGGACTGGTGGCACATTGTGGACGTGGTGGCCCGCCCCTGCCGCTGGTTTGCCTTTGACAACCGCAATAACCCCGTGTTTAAGGGCGTGTACGGCGGCCTTGCCGCCGAGCCCCGGCCTTTGCCCGCCGGCAAGTTTGTCCTTGTGCGGCACCACGCCACCTACGACAACCCCTATGGCCTGCGTCTGCTATCCCGTTGTCTCTGGCCCGTGGCCTTTAAGCGCGGGGGCCTCACCTTTTACGCCAAGTTTGTAGAGCGCCACGGCCTGCCCTGGGTTGTGGGCAAAGCCCCCAAGGGGGCCACCGCGCCGGAAAAAAGGGTTATGGCCAGAGACCTGGCCGGCATGGTGCAGGACGCCGTGGCCGTCCTCCCCTTTGGCTCCGAGGTGACGCTGGAAGGCGCGGGCCAGACCCAGGGCGCGCTGCACGAGGCCTTCCTGGCCCGGCAAGACAGGGCCATCAGCAAAGTGCTCATGGGCCAGACTCTGACCGTGGAAATGGAGGGCAAAAACAGCCAGGCCGCCGCCCAGACCCACAAGGACGTAGCCGACGACCTAGCCGACAGCGATAAGGCCATGGTGGCCGACGCCTGGAACGAGATCGCCTGGCTCTACGCCCAGGTCAACGTCGGGCCTGGCGTGCTGGCCCCCCTGGCTGGCTATGAAGAGCCGGAAGACCTGAATTCGCGGGCCGATCTTGACAAAAAACTTACGGACATTGGTGTGGCGTTTACTGCGGAACACTTTGTCGACAACTACGGATTGAAGCCAACGGAATTTACGGTGCGCCCCGTCACGACTCCGGGTGCGGGCGCGAACTTCGCGGCCCCGACTGCCAGAAAAAAGACCACGGCGGAAAAGGCGCAGGGCAATCTTGACGCGGCTATCGTGAAAATGCTGCCCGCCGCGCTGAAAAGCAGCCGTGATTTTGTCACGCAAGTTGAGAACGAGATACGGGCGGCCAAAAGCTATGAGGAACTGGAAGAAGCCCTTGCCGCCCTGCTTTCACCGTCCATGGCCCCGGACGCGCTGGAGAGTTTTCTTGCCCGCGCCATGACCATGGCGGCGGGACACGGCGCGGCGTCTGTCCAGACGGAGGCGGACGAAGATGGCTAAAAAATCCATTGAACTGCCCGCCCCGGAAATCATCGCGGAACCAGTGGTTCCTGACGCGGCCATAGCGTTCTGGAAACAGCGGGCGAAGCTGACGGACGAGGAAGCCAAGGCCCTGGGCGAAGAAGTCAAGCACCGGGCGTTCTACGTCACGGGGCTTGCCAAGCAGGACCTTGTGCAGCTTGTGAGCGACGGCATAGAGGAAGCCCTGAAAAACGGGGAGACACTGGCGGACTTCAAAAAAAGGATTGCGGCGGCCATACAGGCGCAAGGCTGGCATGATTACCGGGTGGAGAACATTTTCCGGACCAACATGCAGGTGGCCTACAGCGCCGGACGCTACAAGAAAATGCAGGCCGTGAAGGCGTCACGCCCCTACTGGCAATATATCGCGGTCATGGACAAGCGGGTGCGGCCTTCGCACGCCATTCTGCACGAAAAGGTTTACCCGGCGGACCATGAGTTTTGGTCCTCCAACTATCCGCCCAACGGTTTCCGCTGCCGGTGCGGGGTACGCACGCTTTCCGCCCGGCAGGTGAAAAAACAGGGGCTGACCGTGGAAACGGAAATGCCTAAGGCGGATATGTGGACGGATCCCAAAACCGGGTATGAATACTTTGTTCATTTTCCCGGCGCGGACAAAGGCTTCAAAAACAATCCGGGCAAGGACTGGGTTCAGGCCGGCCTGAACCTCAAAAAATACCCGGACATGACGCCCCAAAGCTATGCGCAGCAGCGCGGCAACGGCGTCATCCGCCCCGTAACAAACGAGGCGGAGCTGGCGCGGCAGATTGCCGAGCACGCCGCGCCGCACCTGAAAAATGGCCCTGTGCAACGCGTGGTCTTTGATAATGGCGGCTATTTTATGGCTACCAATTCGCGCGGCGCGCTGTGGATAAGCAAACGCAAATTCGGCATGCCCGGCGGCGTCTTCTGCCCCGCCGCCGACCTCAAGGCGGCCTGGAACAAGATTGCAGTCAATAAGCCTTTGTCTTTTCACGAAGAATATGCCGTAGAAAGCCTCTGGCATGAGATTGTCCATAACCGGCAAACTCTTACCAGCGCCGGCGGCAGCAATACGCTTGCGCGCCGCATGATGGAAACCGTCACTCAATGGGTGGCCCGGCGCAGCTACCCACGCTTTTTGGAGGCTCTGGGCGGCAAGGCCGCGCACCAGGCCAAAGTCCTCCGGCAGGGGTACGGCTATAGCGGCTATATCCGCAATTTTGACAAACTGCTGCAGGCCCTAGGCATAGACGACGGCCCGGAGGCCCTGACGTATTTTGAAGGCGTTTGCGCCACTGCGAACCGCAAACAGTATGGCAAAGCCATTGCGGATTACCTGGCAAAACACGCCGCAAAGCCCGCATCACGCGCGGCTATCCGTGATTTATTAAGCAAAACAGACAGGGGGGAAAGAGAGTATGACGCGTTGCTACGCGCCCATCAGCTCACCGCCTAGCATTTCCGCTTCCAGGCGGCGCTGCGGGTTGGCAATACGGCGCAGGTACGCGGCAGCCTTGGCAGCGTCGCCACGGTCCAGAGCCAGCGTGTAGAGGCAGACAAGGTTGTGATCCTTGTCCGCGGCAAAGTGGGCCCGCTCGGCGGCCAGCTCCGCGGCATCCGGCATATAGCCATAGTGCGCGGCCAGCTCCTGGGATGTGGCTGCGTCAATAAAATTATACATGATGTCAAGCTAGCGCAGGGCGCGGCAAGAGTCAAGGAGGCCGGCATGGCAGAGGAAAAATGGGTGGAGGTAGCTCGCACGGGCACGTTTGCAGACAGCCAGGGGCGGCCGCAAACCTTTACCGTGCAGGATTTGGACAACATCGTGGCGGGCTACAATCCCGCCAACCGGCAAGCGCCCTTGGTTTTCGGCCATCCGCAAAAGGACAGCGCCCCGGCCTACGGCTGGGTGGATGCCCTCAGGCGCGTAGGCCAAAAATTGCTCGCACGGTTCGCGCACGTTCCGGACAACGTGCGCGAACTCGTGGCACAAAAGCACTACCGGCACGTTTCGCTGTCCTTCATGCCCGACCGGGTAACCCTGCGGCACGTGGCCCTGCTGGGCGCGGCGCAACCGGCCATAGACGCCCTGCGCGACGTGGATCTGGCCGGCGAGCCCGGCATATACGTTGATTTTGCGGACCAAAAAGGAGGTCACATGAACCCTGAAGAACTGCAACGCCAGATCGGCCAGCTGCAGGCCCAGATTGAGCAGCTCAAGGCCGAAAACGCCAGCCTTAAAAAGGGTAAGGAAGACGCCGCCAAGGCTAAGACGGACGCGGAAGCCGCCAAAACGGACGCGGAAAAAAAGGCGTCGGATCTGGCCGCCCAGTTTGCGGCCTATAAGGGCGGGGTAGAGGGCGAACGCCGCACGGCCCGCGTGGAGGCCCTGGTGCGCGCCGGCAAGCTCACCCCCGCCGAAAAACCCGGCGTGCTGGACTTCGCGGCCAAGCTCGCCGCGCGGGGCGGCACGGTGGACTTTGCCGCGCCGGACGGCGCCACCGTAACCGTCAGCCTGGAGGAGCGCTATCTGCGTGAGCTGGAGGCCCGGCCCGCAGACGCGCGCTTTGCGGACTTTGCGGACTTTGCCGCGCCCCCGGCGCACGCCGCAGGCGACGCAACAACCTATGACCCGGCCAAAATGGTCGAAAAACTGTAAGGAGCTGCCACATGAATGAAGGGCACCTGGGAACCTACAGCTTTGGCGGCGAGCGCGCCGCCACGGACGACCACCCCGTGGTCATCCACTACCTGCCCCTGGCCGCCGACGTAGCCGCAAAAATCGACGTGGGCACGCTGCTGCGTCAGGTGGACGGCGAAGATGGCGCGGTGGCCTATGCCCCGTACCTCTCTACGGACGCCGTAGCCCCCCTGGCCGTGGCCGACCTGCCCTGCGATCCCACAGGCGAACCCGCCGAAACCAGCGTATGCGCCGTGGTCCATGGCACCGTAAAGACACGGACGCTGCGCACCGGCGACGGCGCGGCCCCCACGGCAGCGCAGCTTGCCGTCCTGGCGGCGCACGGCGTTTTTGCCGTCTAGAGCAGATTACCTTTGAGAATACATATTCTCAAAGGTAAAAACACGCTCGTCCCGGCGCTTAACCGCGCAAATAAATTGCGCTTGCGCCTCCACGGCGAGCGGCTGCTTACGCAACCGCCAGGGCATTTCAAAAGTGAAATGTCCTAGAAAGGTTACGACACTCTAAAGGAGCAACCAATGCTTGCGCAACTCAAAGGTCTGTTTACGGCGGAGGCCATCGCCAAGGCCCTGGCCCCGCTGCCGACCCTGGGAACCACCATTATGGACGCCCTGTTCAAACAGCGTCCCACCCACCCCTTGCCGGTCATCGGCGTGCAGGAGCTTGTCTCCGTGGTGCAGACCGTGCCGGTGGTGCGGCGCGACGGCACGCCCGTGGCCCTCCAGGGCGAATCCGTCAACATGGAATTCATCGCGCCCCTGCCGGTCAAGGTCAAAATACCCGTGACCGCCTCGGAGCTTAACGACCTCAAGGTGCTGTTCGGCAACCAGGCCGCCGTGACGGCCTGGCGCGCCCGCAAGGTGGACCAGATCCGCAAGGCCGTGCGCGATACCACCGAGGCCATGTGCGCCGTGGTGGCGGCCACGGGCAAGCTGACCTGGCCGGTGGAGCTGGAAGGCGGCCACCGCGAAACGTATGAGGTGGATTACGGTCCCCTGCTGACCTACACACCCGATGCCCTGCTGACGGCAAGCAGCAAGCTGCCGGAGGTCTACCGCCTGCTGCGCGCCATGGAGCTTGCGGTCAAGCAGGCTGGCCTGGGCGGCAACGTGACATTCTGGGCCGGGTCGGACGTGGTGGCCGTGCTGCTGGGCATTGTGGAAAGCTATGTATCCACCACAGAAAGCAAGCCCTACCGCGTCTCCCTGGAGCAGGGCAAGGTGCTGGTAGGCAACTACCCTGTCAACTTTATGGACGAAACCTACCCCAGCCCGGATACCGGGGCCTGGGTGCCCAAGCTGGACCCCAAGGCGCTGCTGGCCGTGGCCGCCAACCAGCCCGGATCTGTCTGGTACTGCGCCATAGACAGCATCAGCGCCAACAATGCGGCCACGCCCCTGCACATCGTGCCCGTGGTGCGGGACGACGATTCGGGGGTCATGCTCATCGGCCAGGCCAAGCCGCTGCCGGCGCGCCCATCCAAGGCGTCGTGCAAGGCCCTGGTGGTGGCATAGCGCGCGTTTGGCAGGCAGGGGCCGAAATCGCCCCGGAGGGCCGCAAAACCTCCGGGGCGGGCCCAAGGCCGGGGGCGGCCGTTAAGACTAGTCTAAGACTAGTCCAAAACGTCAGGAAAGGGGACATCCATGCTGCTATGTGACCGGGCGGCAATAGTGGACCTGTTGCACGTCAAATATGTTGTAGTGTGCGAAGGCCAGAATCCGGGTATCGTTGAGCGGACCATTGAGGCCGTTTCCGGGGAAATCGGGGACGCGCTTTCCTACCGCTATCCGCAGCCCTGGCCCTATGTGCCGGAAATCGTGCGCTACATCGCCGCCGTGACCAGCGCTTACCGCGTTGTAGAGGCCATCACGTCCCTGGTGGATACGGAAGAAAGCGGAGACAATGAATGGATACCCCTGCAAAAGCAGTGGAAATACTGCATGGACCTTCTGGACCAGATAGCCAAAGGCAAGCTGAAACTTCCCCTGGAAGAAACGAATCCCGACCGGGAGGACGCCAGCGTGGCGGTGATAGCGCCCAGGCCGTTCTTTGACCTGCGGGGGCTGTAGGTATGGCGGTGAAAAACGGCGTCTCCCTGAACTGGGGAGGTTTTGACAAGGCGCTTGGCAAGGCCGCGCACAAGCTGGGCGACACGCAGGCGCTCATGGAGTCCGTGGGCGACGCGCTTGTTTCCAGCACGCTGAAACGCTTTGACGACGAGGAAGAGCCGACGGGCAAGAAATGGCCCAAGTCGAAACGAGCCGCAAAGGAAAGCGGTCAGACCTTGACGGACGAGGCACTTCTCCGCCGTTCCATTGATTATGCGGCCACGCCGGAGAAGGTCATGGTGGGCAGCAATCAGCCCTATGCCCGGATTCACCAGCTCGGCGGCAAGACCGGGAAGGGGCACAAGGTCGATATGCCCGCCCGTCCGTACCTGGGCGTTTCCGCTGAGGACATGGAGGAGGTGCGGGAGACCATGGCGGACTTTCTCGCCGGGGCCTTCAAGGCATAGGAGCGGAGTCAATGCAGACCTTTGCCACGGAAACCATCATGCGGGCGGCGCTGGCTGCCGGACTGCCGGAAGGCCGCGTTATCGACATCGTGAAAAAGGACAAGCTGACCATTGAGCGGCCCCGTGTGGAGATTCAGTTCCTGCCGGAACGCTACACGCGCACGGGGCGCAAGCTGGCTGTGAAGCGCACGAAAACGGAGCAAATCCGCAAGCGTGAACTTTACGAAGTGGAGCTGACGGTCAACGCCAATGTACTGGCCGACGACCGGGTCTGGCTGGAAGCGTTCAGCGTGGACTTTGTGGCGGCGCTGCCACGCGGCGGGAACGACAGCCGGGGCAACTGGATAAAGGTACGGGTGCAGAAGGCGACGTTCGGGCGCGCGCCTGACAAACGCGTGGGGGATGAAGTCATCGAGGTTTTCACCAGGGTGAACCGGCTCTTCGTGCTGACGTTCACCGGAAGGATTACCGGGGAGGAAGCGGAAAAGCTGATTCCTTCCTTCACCATCAACCCGACATTCAAATAAAAGGAGGCCGGTATGGCTGCCAGAAAGAAGACGACAGAGGAAAAGAACGAACAGCAGGCCGCCGCGACGCCCGCAGAACAGACTTCGGAACAGGCCGCTCCGGGGCAGGAGGAAAGCCATGTCGAAGACGCACGGGAACAGACGCCGGAAACTGTGGAAACGCCGGAAGCGCCCGCTGATCCGGAAACGGATGTGGAGACTCCGGCACTGGAAAGCCTTTTCGTGCTGGCGGACCGTCATCGCGTGCCTTCTTGGCAGCAGGCGGCCCTGTGCCGCTTCATGGGCTGGGTGGACGGCAAAATGGTACGCGACGCCGATTACCGGGAGGTGCTGAACAGCCTCAAGAATCGCCGCTTGGGCGGCGGACGCATGGCGTAAGGAGGCATCATGGGCGACGTATTGCATTATCTGATAGACGGGACATCGGGCATAGCCACGGGCGGCGTGGACGGCAAGGCGCTTGTGGCCGGGGTCTGCTCCGGGGGCACGGTGGGCAAGGCGTACCTCATCGGCAAGAGGACGAACCTTGGTTCCATGCTGGGCACGGGGCCGCTGGTTGACCGAGTGCGGGACATGCTCAACACGGGCGGCCAAGAGCCGTTTCTGGTGGCGGTTCCGGTACAGGGACAGCCGGGCGGTTACATCTCCGCCCTGCAAATAAAGGGCACAGACGTTCCGGCCACGGTATCCGGCTATCCCGCCCACAATGCGGACGTGGTGGCGCGGGTGGCGACGGCGGGCGTTATCGGCACAGCTACCTTGGAAATCAGCACGGACGGCGGCAAGACGTTTGCTGAACCCGTCCCCTCCGCCACACAGAACCCCATCAGCTCCGGGGAAGAGGCTACGGGGGCAACACTGGTATTTGCCGAGGACGCGGTACTGGAACAGGGCGCAAGCTATGCTTTCATGGTACGCTGCCCGGTGGGGCCGGTGTACCGTGTCGGGGATGCGGAAAGCCCGCTTGTTGAAGCGGCGGAACTGTCCTCCGGGGTTCTGGACGGCGCGAAACTGGTGATTCAGATTGTGAAGGGCGGGGACAGGAACGAAGGCACGTTCCAGCTTTCCACGGACGGAGGAGACAACTTCGGGAGCATCCGCACCATCCCTCTGGATGGTGAATGCGCGTTGCCCGACTACGGGGTGAAGCTGACCTTCCCCGCCGGGGACTATGTGGCGGGGACGACTTATACCTGCCGCCTGCTGCCGCCCGTTCCGTCCATTGTGGATGTTCTGGACGCATTGGAAGCGCCCCTGAATATTTACGACGTGGAGTTCGTGCATATCACGGGGGCATCCGATTCCGTGGACTGGACGGCGGCACAGGCCAAGGCTGAGGAATTATGGAACCGGCAGAGGCCGACGTATTTCAAGTTGGAAGCCCGTTTGCCCTATGACGGGGAAGGCCTGAACGATTATACCGCCGCCCTGCTGGCGGAAAAGCAGGGGGTGGCCTGCCGTTTTGTGACGGTGTGCGCGCAGTACGGGGAAATCACGGACAGCACGGGAGCCGTGCGGCTTCGGAGCGCGGCGGGGCTGCAATCGGGACGAGTCATGTCCATTCCGGTGCAGCGTGCGGCGGGCCGCGTGAAAGACGGCCCCGTGTCGCAGCTTGCCCTGCCCGACGGATGGGAGGCCGTGCGCTCCGCGCTGGAAAAGTCGGGATTCCTGACGGCCAAAAAGTATGCTGGCATGGAGGGAACCTACTGGGGAGATTCCCGGACGCTGGCGGAAGACAACAGTGATTTTTGCTATGAGGAAGCCCTGCGGACCACGTTCAAGGCCGTGCGTCTGACGCGCCAGGCCGCTCTCAAGTCCATGTATGACGAAGCCGGGGACCCGCTCCGCCCGGACAGGGAAGGCGGCATTGCCTATCTCAAGGCGCAGCTTGAAAACGCGCTTGACGCCATGACGGACGCGGGAGAACTGGCGGGCTATGTGGTGGACATTCCATCCGGGCAAAACGTGGCGCGGGATGGCGTGGCGGTTGAAATCACGCTCATAGGAGTGCCGATCATCCGTGAAATCAGGCTGTACAACCGTTACACTTACGCGGGCTCGAATTTTGACCCGCGTATCGAAAGTTACGCGCTGGCGGCGTAGAGCGAACGCATTCGCTCTGGTGGCCGCGTCTGCGGACGCCCGCGCCCGAACACGAGGGAAAACCGCGCTTTTCCCGAAGTGTGAGGGCGGCGCGCATGTTGAAAAGGAGAAGCTATGGCAGCCAACGGCAACAAATACGACTGGGAAAGCATCACCGTGACCCTCCCCGGCGGGGAAGCGGTGGCCATTACGGAAATCAAGTATGAAGACGGCCAGGGCGTCACTGCGCGCTACGGCAGGGGGAGCATCCCGCGCGGATACGGTCGCGGCAACTATGAGGCGTCGGGCAGCATGGTTCTGGACCGCGAGGAATGGGAAAAGCTCAAGAAGGAGCTGACCGCCGACGGCGGCGGCATCTATGACCATACGCCGTTCACCATTGTGGTGAGCTATGCCAATGACGACATGGAAACCATCACGGATACGCTGAAAGACTGCAAAATCAGCAAATTCAGCGGGGGCGGCGGTTCGCAGGGAGACGACAACGTCAGCCCCGTAACGTGTGAGTTCACCATCCTGAAACCCATTCTGTGGAACGGGGTTCCCGCGAAAAAGGAGTGCGCGAGCGCCGTTCTGTAAGCCCGTTCGTGGGGAAAATACTTCGCATGGAACGCGCCCTTTTCCGGGCGCGTTCTTCGTTTTCATGGCATGTTTTCAGAAAAGACGGGCAATCCCGCCCCGCAAAAAACACAAGGAGCAATTCATGTCCCAGACTGAAAACCGCAAGTACGTTAGCTTTTCGCACACTTTTTCCGACCCGTGGTCCGGGGACAGCGCGGAAGACGCACTGGACGTGACCCTGACGTTCCGTTTTTCCAAACCGACCAAGACGCAGGTTCAGCGTTTGCAGGATAAAGCGCCGAAAAATCCCGGCCAGGCGTCCCGCAATCTGCTGCTGGAAGTGGTGCATCCCGACGACAAACAGGCGCTCACGGACAAGATGGAGGAATACCCCGGCATCGCCACCAGCTTTGCCACGGCCATCATCAAGGGCGTGGGCATTTCCAGCGACCTGGGAAACTGAGCGAACCGGACGGCTACGGCCAGGGCGACGCCCTGATTCAGTTCTGGCTGCACGCCGCGCCGGAGGAAAACCTTGAAGAGTGGGCGGAACAGGTGCGCCGGGCCGTATGGATGGAACGGCGCTACTTTGCCTCCATGTCCCGTAGCTTCTGGGGTGTTCGGGAAAAATAACGATGGAAGTTTTCAACGTATTTGCCACACTTTCCCTGGTCGATATGCTGTCCGGCCCGCTGGATCGCATAAAAAGGGCCATGAGCGGCGTTAACGCGGCCACGGCGGGACTGGGAACACGCATGGGCAATCTGGCCCTTGCCATGGGTCCGGCGGCGCTGGCCGCCGGGCTCCTGGTGGGGGCGCTGGGCATGGCGGCAAACAAGACCATGACGTTTGAAAGCGCCATGGCCGACGTGGCAAAGGTGGTCAATTTCGATACCGCCGCCGAGTTCCAGGAGATGAACAAAACGGTCATGGATATGGCCGGGCGCATTCCCATGGCGGCGGACGGCATAGCGGCCATCATCGCCGCCGCCGGGCAAAGCGGCGTGGCCAAACAGGATTTGGCGGAGTTCGCGGAGCAGGCCGCGAAAATGGGCGTGGCGTTCGACCTCACGGGCGATCAGGCGGGCAAAATGATGGCCGACTGGCGCGCGGGCATGGCGCTTTCGTTGCCGCAAGTTTACTCCCTGGCCGATGCTGTAAACCATTTGAGCAACAATATGAACGCCACGGCCCCGGCGCTGGGGGAGGTCATCCAGCGCGTGGGCGCGGCAGCCATGGCGTGCGGCCTAGCAGAAACACAGGTTGCAGCCTTGGGCGCGGCTTTTCTGTCTGCGGGTGCTTCGCCGGAAATTGCGGCTACGGCCCTGAAAAAATTTACCACAACCTTGGTCAAGGGCGCTGCCATGTCCAAGGACCAAGCCGCCGCGTTCCAGTCTCTTGGGTTTTCAGCCACACAGATGGCGAAAGACATGCAGACAGACGCCCAAGGCACTATTTTTAAGGTATTGCAGGCATTGGCGAACAAGCCCAAGGAACTGCAAATGAGCCTTCTTACTGAAATGTTCGGTGAAGAAGCTATCGGGGCGATTGCTCCACTTTTGCAGAACATGGGCAACCTGTCGCAAGCATTTGAGCTTGTGGGGGACAAGTCTAAATATGCCGGAAGCATGCAGGCGGAATTTGATACACGCAGCAAAACAACGCAAAACGCGCTGCAATTGTTGTCAAACAAGCTGACCAACCTGGCCATTGCCGTCGGCAACGTCTTTCTTCCGGTCATCACCGCCGGAGCCAACGCGCTTGGCGCGGTGGCGGACGCCCTGCGTTGGGTAGCGGAAACGCGGTTCGGGCAATGGCTGATAGCCGCCGCCGGAGGTCTGGCCGCCGCCGTGCTGGCCGTGACGGCGCTTTCCGCCGGGCTATGGGCGGTATCCAGGGCCGCGCCGTTTGTGTCTAGGAAATTCCTTGCCATCAAAACGGCCCTGTTGGGGCTGGGCTGGCCGGTGTGGGCGCTGATAGCCGCCGTCGGTCTTTTGTATGCGGCCTGGAAAAAGGACTTCGGAGGCATAGCCACCACGCTTTCCCGCTGGGGGCGGAACATCTCGCTGGTGGTTCGGGGCGTGACGGCGGTGTTCGGTTCGCTCAAGGACGGCGTGGGAGAAATCCGGGGCGAACTTGCAGAAGACATTCAGGCGGCGGGACTGGTAGGCGTCGTGACCACGGTGGCCCGCGTGGCGCACCGTATCCGGGAGTTTTTCGCGGGTATCTGGGACGGGCTGAACTTCGACGGCGCGGTGACGGTGCTTACCCCGGCCATTCTCAAAATAGGAGAGCTTTTCGACTTCGTGGGCAACCTTGTAGGGTCCGTCTTTGGTAGCGAGGTGAAAAGCGCGTCATCCGAGGCGCGGGGGCTGGGGGAAATCCTGGGCGGCGTCCTTTCATGGGGGCTTGAACTTGTGGCCACGGTGATCGCCAACGTGGTGCGCGGCGTGGACACGCTGGTGTCCCTTTTCCGCTGGGTGTGCGCCATCCTGACCGGAGATTGGACCACGGCCACGGCCATGGCCGAAAACATCTGGAACAACTTCTGCGACTCGCTCATGGCCTTTGCCGACCTGTTCCGCGTCGGGGACTGGATACGGGACGCCTGGGCAAAAGCCACGGAATGGCTTTCGACCATAGACCTTTTCGAGTCCGGGGCGCGGCTGCTGGACACGTTCAAGGAAGGCATCCTGTCCAAGGTGGAAAGCCTCAAGCAGACTTTTTCCGACGCGCTTTCCAAGCTGCGGAACCTGTTGCCGTTCAGCGACGCGAAGGAAGGCCCGTTGTCCACGCTGACGCTTTCCGGAGCGCGGCTCATGTCCACGCTGGGGGAAGGCATGAACGCGGGATTCCCCGGCCTGTACAATACGCTTTCCAGCAAACTGGGGAGCCTGAAAGACAGCATCGGCAACTGGTGGAACGGGCTGTGGGGTGAAGAAAACACATCGCCCGCGCAAGGTTCGGGACCGGTGATACCCGCCGCGCCGGGCGCGCCGGAAGACGTGGCCGAGGAACAGGACCGGCGGGCGCGCGCCGCCGGGGACCGTGCCGCCGCGCCGCAGTCCTGGACGCTGCATATCGCCAACATCACCCTGCCCAACGTCAAGGACGCGCAGGACTTCTTTACGGAACTGCAAGCCGCCGCCACGGAAATGGGGGAAAGCATGGCATGAGCGCGGCGCGATATGTTGCACGGCGCGGCGTCAGGCTTCGCTTTTGGGCTTGGTCGAGTACCAAAGAGTACACTACCGCGCCCCAAAGCTCGCCTTCCTTGCGGCGCACAACATCTTGCGCCGCGCTAAAAAAAAGGAGGCGGCATGAAACTTCTGACGTTTGAAGATGGTATTGTCCGCATAGACGGGGAGGAGCTGCCCGGTATCCTGTCCGATCTGCGGGTCAGCGGACAGGTACGCTTTGACGAACAGAGCGTGGACAAGGCCAGCGGCAAGAAAAAGACGCCGCAGGGATGGGAAGACGCGGACATCAGCCTGACTCTGTATCTGCTCACGGACGAGGCCGGGACCTGTTACGACAAGCTGGCCGTTCTGGAGGGCTTTTTCAAGAAGACGGACGGCAAGGCGAATCCATCCATCTTCACCGTGGCCAACAGTCACCTGCTGGCGCGCGGGGTGCGTCGTGTGGTTTTCTCGCGTCTGGATTCGGCGGAAAGCACGCGGACGGATGAAATCCGGGCCTCGCTTTCCTTTGTGGAACATAACCCGCCCATCATCAGGCAGGAGCGGGCGCAGGCGAAGACGCCCACCCCGGCGGAACTGGCGAAGAAGGCGAAGGAAAAGGCCGAAAAAGCCGCCGAACAGCCGGAAACCGTCATCGGAGTGGACGTGGAATGATAGAGGGTTTGAATGTTCGCTGCAACGTGGGGCCGGTGGAAGTGCTGCGCAGTCCCTTCATAGAGCTGGTTTTCCGCCGCCGTGCCGTGGTCAGCCGTGCAACGGTGGTCATTCCGGACCCGGAGGGCGAGGTGCGGGCCGTTCTGGCGGTGGGGCAAACCGTGTCCGTGCGCTGGGGCTACCGTGGGGAGACCGGATACTGGCAGGAATGGGAAGGCACGGTGGAGAACATCGACCAGCCGCGCGCGGCAAGCGCCAGCGCGGACGCCGTGACCATAACCGCCGTGGGACTGGAAAAGGCGCTGACCACGACCACGGTAACGGAGAGTTTTTACCGGGAACCGGCGGATGTGGTGGCCCGGCGTCTGCTGGCCCGCACCGGGCTTGCCGTGGGTACTGTGGACGTGCCGGGCGACGTGCTGCCGTATCAGGTCTTTTCCGGCGTGTCCGTGGCCCGTGCGGTCAAACAGCTATCCCATACCCTGGAACGTTCGTTCGGGCACGACATGAGCCGCCATGCGTTGTGGCTGGGTGCGTCCGGTTTGACCTGGAGCGCCGGGGACGAACCGGGCGACGTGTACAGCGTGGCCACGGCGGAAAACCTGATTGCGCACACGCCGCCGCAGACGCCGGACGGCGTGGGCGTGGTGGTGGCCGTTCTCCTGCCTGGACTCACGCACAGCCGCCTGGTGCATATCAGGGACACACGGCGCGGGGTGGACGCCACGGTGCGGGCGCTGGACGTGGTGCACACCTTGCAGGATGGCGGCAATTCCACGGCCATCAGCTACGGCAAGGATATGGGGTGGTTGTAGCATGGACGAAAAACAGGGAAAGCGGGACATTGTGGGGGCAATACGTCGGCTGGTGGAACTGGCCATGCCCGACTTGCGGCATTACTACCGCATGACCAAAAAGGCCAGAGTGGTGGCCGTGTACGCAAGCAACGGGGAATACTTCTGCGACGTGCAGCCGCTCCGGAACGACGAAAGCGCGGACCCGAAGGAACCCGTGGTGCCGCGCGTGGCCCTGCCTGTCCTGTGGGGCGGCCCGGATCGGGGCGTAGTCTGCCCGCCCGTGACGGGCGCGCTGTGTGATTTGAGCTATTACGACGGCGACCCGAACTACCCCTTTATCTCGAACATCCGATGGGGCGGCGGCATGTCCGCCCCCAAAGCCGCCCTGAATGAATTTGTCATCCAACTTGAGAACGGCGTGGAAATCCGCATCGACAAGGAAAAGCGGGTGGTGACGCTGACGCCGCAGGACGTGCGGACGGAGGCCGGGAAAAGCTGGACGGTCAAGGCGGGCCAGGGAGCCACGGTGGAAGCGCGGACCGTATTTGTCAAAGGCGCGCAATCCGTGACGCTGGAAGCGCCGAACATTTATCAGAACGGCAACGTCACCACGGGCGGGCACAGCGGCGGCAACGGAAATTCCATACAGAACGGCGACCTGACCATAAACGGTAATCTGAAAGTCAACGGGAACACCACAACGACAGGTATGAGCTACGCGGGCAGCCGCAGCGGGGGAAGCTGCCCGCACTAGCGCCGTTCTCGTTTATCGTGCGGAAATCCGGCGTGGCTTCAGCCGTTGCCGCTTCAGCGGCTTACGGATGAAGACAGCAATTGGTTACTTGAGAAGCGACACAAAGAAATCGCTGTCGCTATCCGTAAGCGGCGGGGCCGCTAACGGCTACCGCAAAACCGGCCAAAACTTCCTCGCATGGAGCGCGTCCTTTCCGGGCGCGCTTCGCTTTTTTGTGCCAGAGTTGTTCCCATGAGGCGACATGCCGCAAGCCGCCGGAGGCGCGGCGCGTGCGCCGCCTTGAGTGACGAACGAGCGCCGGGTCGGGCTTTGCCCGTCCGGCATGGATGCGAGTGAGGAACGGATGAATGATTTGTGGGGGCAGGACATCGCCCTGGACGACAGCGGGCAGGCCCGCGTGGCGGCCAACGGTGAACTTTTGCTGACGGACGGGGTGGAAACCGGCGTCCAGGACATCCGCCTGCGCCTGTTCACCCGCCTTGGCAACCTGTTTTATGACCGGGAGTTCGGCAGCCTTATCCATAATTGGATTCTGGAGGATTCCACGGCGGGGAACCGGGCGGCGTTTGAATCTGAAATCGTCATGCGCATTGAGGAAGACCCGCGTGTCGTCGTCGGTTCGGTGCGCTGTACGGTGACGGCCTGGGACGCACGCTCCATCACGGCGCTGGCAAGCTGGCGTTTTCTGGATGAGGACACGCCGCTGAACCTGGTGTTGCAGGTGAACAAGCTGACCATGGAAATGGTGATTGAAGATGCCGACCCAAGAACAGACAGCTTTACCGCGTGTTTCCCGAACGATTGAGGAGGTCCGGGCCTCCGTGTTCGGGTATGTGGAATCCGCGCAGGACAGCCTTGCGGCGCGGGGGTATCTGCCCGCGCGGCTGAACCTGAACAAAGGCGTGGTTCGCGGCCTGCTGGAAATTTTCTGCTGGGGCTACTGGCAGATTTACAGCCTGCTTGAGCGTCTTCTGACGCAGGCGACGCCGTCCAGCGCCACGGGCGCATGGCTGGACATGCACGCGGCCAGTGTGGACCTTTCCCGCCGGGCGGCGACGAAGGCGCGGGGAAAGGTGCGCTTTTTGCGGGCCGCGCAGGGAAGCCTGGAGGCGAACGTCACCATCCCCGCCGGGCGCATCGTGCGCACGCTGCCGGACGGCGCGGGGCGGATTTACCGCTACGGCACGCAGGCCGTGGCCGTGCTGCCCGCCGGGGCGGACTTTGTGGACGCGCCGGTGGAAGCGGAGGATTACGGGGCTGCGGCCAACGCCAGCGCCGGGCAGATATGCGAACTGGTGACGCCGGTTACAGGCATTTCCGGGGTGACGAATCCCGCCGGGTGGCTGACGGAGGAAGGGGCGGACGAGGAAACGGACGCGCAACTGCGGGAGCGGTACGCCCTGCAATGGCAGGCGAACAACGGCTGCACCAAGCACGCCTACAAGGCGTGGGCCTTGTCCGTGCCGGGCGTGACCTCCGTGTCCATTCTGGACCGCCACCCGCGCGGCCAGGGCACCGTGGACGTGGTGGTCCGGGGCGCGGACGTGCTGCCCACGGCGGCGCTTCTGGAAAAGGTCCGGGCCGCCATTGCGCCGCATACGCCCATCAATGACGATTGGCTGGTGAAAAGCCCAGTGCCGGTCGCGGCCCTGATTGACGGGGAAATCGAAGTCGTCGCGGGGGACCCTGACGCCATCAAGGCGCAGGCGGAGAACCGGCTGCGGGCGCTGTTCGCGGAGACAAGCCCGTTGGCGGACGTGACGGCATTGCAGATCGGGCAGGACCTGACGCTCGACCTTTTGACCCATACGGTCAAGGCCGTGCCGGGCGTCAAGCGGGTGACGTGGGCAAGTCCGGCGCAAGACGTGCTGCCTGTTCCGGCGGACGGCGTGGCGTGCCTGGAAAGCCTGAGTTTGAGCGCCGTCATGGCGGAGGAAATGTAGGTGTCCGAGTTCTGGAAATATTTTCACGACAGGCTGGCGTGGCCGCTGATTCATGCGCCCGGCCCTCTGGCCGGTCTTGTCCGGGGCTTGAGCCTGGCGCTGGACAGCACACGGGACGACATCGTGTATTTTCGCCGCCAGTGGTTCCCGGAACTGTGCGAGGCCGACCTGGTGCCGGAGTTCGGCACGGGGCGCGGCCTTGTGCGGCACCCGAAGGAAACGGCGGAGCAATTCCGCGCCCGCGTGGTGGGAGCCTTTCGCTGGCATCGGCTGGGCGGCAAGACCGAGGGCCTGCCTGAAATCCTCAAGTTTTACGGTTTTGACGCTCTGACCGTTGAAAACCTGCGGAACTGGCAGCCGTCGCGCTGGGCGGAATTTCAGCTCGGCCTCAGAACGCCCGCGACACAGGCGGAACAGGACGCCCTGCTGGCGGACCTGGATACGCTGCTGTGGCTGGTGAACGAATACAAGCCCGCGCGCTCCGTGCTGGCCCGCGTCTACACGGACACTTACGACCGCGTGCCCACGGTCTGGAGCGGCGGGCCGATAAATGAACAGGGCTGGTCAAACGGCTTCTGGTCCCTGTTTTCCGGCGTGACGTGGCCAGGCGAAGGCGGAGACATCGTGGTGTCCTTCGGCATGATGCGGCGTTTTCTTTCGGAACGGTACAACGAAACCGGCGCGGGGCTGGGGGTGGAGAGCCGGACGGGCTTTCTTGCGCCGTACATCGACCGGCCCGTGTGGAGCCGTTCGGCCTGGAGCGACGTTTTTCCGCGCAATCACGGCTTCACCATCGGGGAAATCGTGAGTCTGCACTGGTGTGTGCGGACAACCAGCTCGTACCCGTGGCACGGGGCCTGGGATTCCCGTCATTGGCAGGAGGCGGCGACATGGGACCGCATTTTGCCGGAATGGAAGATGCGCTGGCGCTCATGGGCCAGAGTGGAAGCCGTGTTTTCCTGGCCGGGCGACGGCAAGGAACCCCCGCAAGGGGGACGCCGCATCCGTAAGCCAGCCGAGCTGGCAACGGCTGCGCAGCCGGGTGATCCGGTGAAGGTCCACGGCGACGGCACATGGGGCGACGTGAACGCCTGCTATGGCCGTCCGCAGGCGGTCATTTATCAGGGGACGCGCTGGGGGGACGCCTGGGGCGCGGACCCCGGACGGCGGGAACTGGAAATTCTGGAACGACGGCAGGACAAGGGCGGCCTTCGCACGCCCGCCGTGCATCCCGCCAAGCCGCAAACGGCGGGCCACGCGCTTGCCGCCTGCCGTTCCGCGCCGCTTCGTGAACGCGGCTGGCGGGGGCCGTGGTCCGGGCGCGGCTGGCTTGCCGACCGCTGCCCTGTCGCCGTCGCAGTCCTTCGGAGCCTGAGCGCGGCACATGAGGACGCGGGAGCGCCGCGCCTGTCCGGCGGCGCGCTGCTTACCGTGCCGTGCGCGGCGTTGTCTTCCCCCGTTCCGCAATGGGGCGGCCTGGATACGGTCCCGCTGGCAAGCGACCCGCTGCATGAACGGCGCTGGCTGGGCAATCCCGCCGGGCGGCGCTGGTACGATTATACGGGCATAACCTCAATCAAGGAGCAAACGGAATGAGTCTTGCGACGCTGACGAAAACAGGACGCGCGGCCATCGCGCTGGCGCTGTCCGCCCGGCCCATCCATCTGGCATGGGGGAGCGGGAATCCTGAATGGGATGCCGAGGAGGCGGAGCTGCCCAGCCTGGTGGAAGCCACGGCGCTGGTCAATGAGCTGGGCCGCCGCACTCCGGCGACCATCGGCTTTGTGGAGCCTGACGACGAAGGGGCCATTGTCATCCCCGTGGCCACGGGCGCGGGAGGAGAAGTGCAGGAAGCGCGTTATAAAAGCGTGACCGGCCCGTCTCCGTATCTGTATGTGCGGACAAACTACAATTTTGAGGACGCCAACAACGCGGTGATCCGGGAAATCGGCGTATTCATGGATACGGAACTGAAAGAGGACCTGCCGCCCGGTCAACGCTATTACACGCCGGACGACCTGGAAAGCCCCGGCCTGCTGGTGGCCGCGCAAATCATCGTACCGCCCATCAACCGCAGCCCAAGCGTGCGGCAGACCATTGAATTTGTCCTGCCCATATAGGGGAAAGCCATGCAGACGCAAAGCGGAAAACGCATAGACAACTACTGGAACCGCTATGACGCGGGCAAGAAATATATGGAGCTGCTGTTCCGTGACGGATACGGGACGCAGGCATCGGAAATGAACGAGCTGCAAAGCCTGTTCGCCGCGCGCGTGAAATCGCTTGCGGACAGCTTGTTCAAGGACGGGGACATCCTTCAGGACGCGCAGATAACGGTGAATGCGCAGACGGGGGCGCTCACGGCGGAAGCCGGTCTGGTGTACCTGTCCGGGGCAGTGTGGCCGGTGGAGACCGCGTCCTTTGTTATTCCCGTGCAAGGTACGGTTTCCGTGGGCGTGCGGCTCAGGGAAAGCATCATATCCGAACTGGAAGACCCGGCGCTGTGTAATCCCGCCGTGGGCAGCCGTGGCGAGGGGGAACCTGGGGCATGGCGAAAGAAGGTGGAGGCCGTATGGGGGTATGACGGAGACGGCGGTTCCGGGGAGTTCTACCCCATCCATACGGTCGACGATGGCGTAGTTCGCGCAAAGGAAACGCCGCCGAACCTGGACAGTTTCAACCAGGGGATCGCGCGGTATGACCGCGATTCCACGGGCGGCGGGACCTACGTCTGCTCCGGCCTGACCGTGCGGCAGGCGGAAGACGCGGGAGGCGGCGCGCAGGTGTACACGGTGGCGGAAGGCCGCTGCCGTGTCTGTGGCTACGGCGTGGAGCTGCTTACCTCCCGCCGTCTTTCCTACGCGGCGACGCCGGACCTTCGCTTCATCGACACGGAAGTGATCGAGGCGGACGGGAGCGCGAAACAGCGCATCAACGTGGCGCATCCTCCCATCCACAACATCACGGCGTTACGGGTGACGCTGCAAAAAACGGTCTCGGTGGTACACGGCAGCTATTCCGGCTGCGCGGACGCGCTCCCGGACACATCGGTCATGTCCCTGGTGGAAATCAAGCAGGGGGATACGGTGTATGAAGCCGGGACGGACTACAAGCGCACCGGGGACACGGTGGATTGGTCGCCCACGGGAAACGAACCGGCCACGGGTTCGACCTATCAGGTGACGTATACCTACCTGGACAAGACGCTGACGCCGGAAGACGCGGATTATGACGGCTTTTCCGTGTCCGGGGCTGTTTCCGGTACGGGCATCATGGTGTCCTATAATCAGGCGTTGCCGCGTATCGACCGGCTGTGCATTACAGGGGACGGGGCATTTACCTGGGTTCAGGGGGTGGCGGCGGAATACAACCCCAAAGCCCCCGCCGTGCCGGAAACGGCCCTGGCGCTGGCCAGCGTGACCCAGATATGGCGGGAGCCGGAACAGCGCACGGTCAAGAATGACGGCGTGCGCGTGGTGGCCTTCTCTGACATGGAAGCTCTGGCGGCCCGTGTGGAATACGCCCTGCAGGAAGTAGCCCGGCAACGGCTGGAAGCGGACGTGTTCACGCGGGAATCCGGGGCGCGTGTGGGGCTTTTTGTGGACCCGCTGCTGGGGGACGACATGCGCGACCAGGGCATAACGCAGACCGCCGCCGTGGTGGACGGCGTGCTGACCTTGCCGCTCCGGGCCAACGTCTACGCCCTGTCCAGGGACGTGGCCGCGCCCATGGCCCGGACCTTCACGCCCGCCGTGCTCATTTCCCAGCCGTACAGAACGGGAACGATGAAGGTCAATCCGTACATGGCCTTTGAACCTCTGCCCGCGCCGGTGGAGCTTTTGCCTGCTGTGGACCGCTGGAATGAAGTACAGACAGCGTGGACCAGTGCCGTAACGCGGGCGTTCAATGTCACGCTTGACGGTTATTACCACATTGTGCGGAGCCGGATCACTCAGCCCGACATGGAAACCGTGGCGTCCACGACAACGAACCTTGAACACCTCCGCCAGATAGAAGTGGCGTTCAAGGTAACGGGCTTCGGCCCCGGTGAAATATTGCGGAGCATCACCTTTGACGGCATTCCGGTTGAAGCTAAGGAAGGCACGCTGACGGCGGACGAATCCGGGGCGCTGGCCGGGCATTTCATCATTCCGCCCGGCGTTCCGGCGGGAGCCAAGACGGTGGAATTCAAGGGCGGGGAAGGCGGTTCCAAAGGATCCGCCGTGTTCGTGGGCCAGGGCACGCTGACGGCGCAAACGCTCCGGCAAGTCCAGACCGTGACCACGTACTGGGTGGACCCGCTGGCGCAGTCGTTCGTTCTGGGCAGCGACACGCAACTTGCCGGGGCGGACATCTGGTTCACGGCCAGGGGCGCTGGCGGCGCGCGCGTGCAAATCCGGGAAATGTCGAACGGCGTTCCCACGCGAACCGTGCTGGCGGAAACCATTGTTCCGGCGGACCGGATAGTCGTCACCGGCGGCGGGCATACGCGGATTCTGTTCCCGGCTCCGGTGGCCCTGGCCGCGTCCACGGAATACGCGCTGGTCATTCTGTGCGACGACGCGGACACGGAAGTGGCCATTGCCGAACTGGGCAAATTCGACACGGCCAAACAGCAATGGGTCGCTTCCCAGCCGTACACCATCGGCGTGCTCTTGTCTTCGTCCAACGCATCGACCTGGACGGCCCACCAGTCCCGCGACCTGACTTTCCGGCTGCTGGAGGCCGTGTTCGCGGAGGGGACAAACACCATTGACCTGGGCGCGGCGGAGGTTTCGACCCCGGCCACGGACCTGATTCTTTTGTCCTTGGCGGAGACGCCCACGTCGCAAACGCGGGTGGAATACGAGCTTGGGCTGCCCTCCGGCGAAAGCCTGACCGTGGCGGAAAGCCAGCCCGTGCGGCTGGGTGAAGCCCTGACCGGGGCGTTGACGGTCAAGGCCAAGCTGGTCGGGGACGCCAAGGGGTCGCCGGTGTTGTGGCCGGGTTCGCAAGTGCTGGCCGGTTCCGTGCAACAGGCGGCGGACTACTACACCCGGAGCATTCCGGCCACGGGGGCCATCAAGGCCGTGTTGATCTACGACGCCCTGATTCCGTCCGGCGCGGGAGTGACGCCTGAAATTCAGGTGGATTCCGGCGCGTGGGAAGCCATGGAGGCCGACGGCGCGACGCAACAGGGCGACGGCCTTGTGGAATACAAATTCAAGCACGCTTTGAGCGGCGCGGACTTGATAAAGGTTCGCCTGACCCTGACCGGCACGCTTGCCGCCCGGCCCATGGTCCTGAACATCCGCCTTATGGCCGTGGCGTAAGGAGGCATTATGATAGACAAAAAATCGGAATATCTTGAACTGCCGCTGTCCAATGAGCAAAACATGCTTGAAGACGACTGCCCGCGTATCGTGGAAGCGTTCAAGAAAGTGGATGCTCACGCGAAGACGGCGGATGACCGGCTTGACGGGGTGGAAGGCCGGGCGGATTCTCTTGAAAGCCGCGCATCGGCGCTGGAAACGGCGCAAACCTCCACGGAGGGAACCTTGCAAAGTCATGCGGCGTCCTTGTCTTCTCTTGCCACGGAAAAGGCGGACGCGACGGCGCTTGCGGGTGAAGTGCAGGCCCGCACGGAGGCTGTGAGCAGCGAAGCCTCGGCGCGGGCAGCCGCCATCACGGCAGCCGTGGCCGCCGTGACGCAGGCGCGGGAGGAAGCCATGACCGCCCACGACGCCAGCCTTTCGGCGCATGACGCGCTGGTGAAGCGCATCACGGTGGGCAGCCTGTCACCTGTTATCGGCATTTGCTGCGTTGAAGACGGGGGCGGTTCCGGCCTGTGGTTCAATATAGACGCATATGGACAGCCTGTTTCCCCAACCCGGCGCTATTTTGACTACCATCCTACCTACAACGCCATTCGGCGGGTTCTGGTGGACGGTCAAATCATGCAGGAACACAGCAAATTCTACTACAAAGGCTTTCAGATTGCTTCCGGTCCTTTTGCTGGCCGCCGTGGTCGTCTTATCAGCCCTGGGCCGCAAGACGGTTTTAAGCCCTTTCCTTCGTTCATGCTGAATGGTCAGGAAGTGGATAAGTGGTATTGCGGAACATATGCGTCAACGGATGATGGAGGAACGCCCAAGAAGCTGGGCAGCCGTCCGGGCAAGGTTCCTTTTGTCAAGGTAAACTTTCCGACCATGCAGGGCTATTGTCAGAATCGTAATGTAGAGGGCGTTACGGGCTTTGATATGTGGAACATATATCAAGCCTCGGAATTACAGCTTTTGGCGCTTATAGAGGCCGCCACGCCCGACACGCAAGCCGTGTATGGCCGGGGTCGCGTTGATACGTCTTCGGCTAACTATGTGGACGCCACGGACGTGGCTACGGCTTCGTGGCGCGGTCATGTGGGCTTGTGGGGTAACGTCTGGCAGATGTGCGCGGGGCTGGACGTGTTGCCTTCGGGTGTTGTGCGTTTGTGGAAGAACAACGGGACGCGGGAATTTGTGGAAACTGGTTTCGCTTGCCCTGCCTATGACGGCACAAATCCTGCGTACATAACTTCGCTCAAGAGCGGGAGCGGAGAAGGTTTTGACTGGGACGACGTGTTCTTTCCGGCAACAACTTCTACGGCTGCT
>OOAQ01000727.1_pt1 | contig 26818 bp, 19 predicted proteins | sample 1671051 | NCBI WGS metagenome assembly OOAQ01 (sample SAMN06348117, study PRJEB24527) | human gut metagenome | biome: human gut; feature: ankylosing spondylitis patient; material: feces | host: Homo sapiens | place: China | collected 2015-10
CATCCATGGCTCAGTGGCGGCTTGTTTGAACATCGTGTTCAAACATTGCTGAATATTCTCAGAACATCAAGAACTTCTAAGTTCCAAACATATTTATACAGTAAAGATTAACATGGCATATATATTCACAAATTACTGCATCTACCACAATCTGTAGATTGAGTTGGACGCAAACTACCAATTCATATGCAGACCGTTGAAGCACGCTGGCACTTAATGAGCGACTGCTCTTTGTCGCGAATTTAGTACCACTGCGTGCTGAACCGAGCGAGAGCGCGTCTGCATAGAATTGCGTAGTTTGCGTTCAACTCCTCTACCATTTTGTAAATTTATGAATCACCCCGTCGTACGCTCGATATCGATGATCCCTTCCACGTTCCGGATCTTCGCGATCAGCTTGTTGAGCTGCTCCTTCGAGCGAATCTCAAACTTCACGGAAACCGTCGCCTTGCCCTGCTTATTGACACGGACATTCATACCTGTCAGGTTGATGTTCTCCTCATTGAAGATCTTCGACAGCGAGAACACCAAACCCTTACTATCGTTCGCGTAAATGTTAATCTCCGTCATATACATCTTCTGATTCTGCAGCAGATCTTCAGACCATTCCGCCTCAATCAGACGTTTCCGGTCAAATTCATCCATGCAGAGGACATTTACGCAATCGGTACGATGAATGGATACTCCACGTCCACGCGTGATGTAACCGACGATCTCATCACCCGGTACTGGAGCACAGCAGCGTGAAAAACGCACTGCAACATCGTCCATACCTTTGACCACAATACCACCCTTGGCATGCTTGTGACTTTCGCCTCTGCCCGGTGTGTTGATCTTGTCAACAATCTGTTCCTCTGTGATCTTCTTTGCTTCTTCTTTTTTGTATTCTTCCTGCAGACGGTTGACAACCTGTCCTTCTTTCAGGCCGCCATGTCCGATTGATGCAAGCACGGCATCCCATGTCAGGAAGTTGTATTTCTTCATTACCTTTTCCTGCAGTTCCGGCAGCAAAAGGTTCGATAACACGATACCCTTTGTCTTACAGTATGCCGCCATCGCATCTTTACCACGCTGGATATTATCTGTCTTGTTCTCCTGCCGGAACCACTGGTTAATCTTCGTCTTTGCCTGTGAACTCTTTACCACAGACAGCCAGTCCATACTTGGACCTTTGGAGTTCTGCGATGTGATAATCTCAACACGATCACCATTATGAAGCTCTGTCTCGATCGGCACCTGCCGTCCATTGACACGCGCACCAATCAGCTTGTTTCCGACCGCCGTATGAATGCTGTATGCAAAATCAATTGGTGTAGAACCAGCCGGAAGATTCTTGACATCGCCCGCTGGTGTAAATACATACACCTGATCTGAAAACAGATCCAAATCTGTCTTGATGGCGTTCATGAATTCCTTGTTATCTGTCGTATCGGTCTGCCATTCCAGAATCTGTCTGAGCCAGCTTAACTTCTGCTCTTCGTTATCGTTCTTGCCACTGCCGCCTTCTTTGTATTTCCAATGTGCAGCAATACCATATTCCGCGGTACGGTGCATCTCGTAGGTTCGAATCTGAATCTCGAACGGACGACCACCCGGTCCAATCAATGTCGTGTGGAGAGACTGGTACATGTTCTCTTTCGGCATTGCGATATAATCTTTGAAACGTCCCGGAATTGGCTTGTATTTCTCATGAATAATTCCGAGTGCCGCATAACAATCCCGTACCGTATCGACCTTGATACGAATTGCATGAATATCGTAAATCTGGTCGAGCGTCTTGTTCTGCGTGATCATTTTCTTATAGATGGAGAACAGATGCTTGACACGTCCGTCTACCTCTGCCTCGATGCCAGCTTCCTTCATATACTGCTTAACCTGTTCTACCATCTGTACGATGAAATCCTCGCTCGCATTCAGTCGTGTGGTGATCTCTTCCTTTAAGTTCTTGTATACCTCTGGATAGAGATACTGCATGGAGAGGTCATCGAGTTCGACCTTGATCTTGGAAATACCAAGACGGTGTGCGAGTGGTGCGTAAATATCCATCGTCTCACGCGATTTCTCGATCTGCTTTGCCGGTGACTGGTACTGCATTGTACGCAGATTGTGCAGACGGTCGGCAAGCTTGATCAGGATGACACGGATATCCTTCGCCATCGCAAGGAACATCTTACGCAGGTTCTCTGCCTGAACCTCGATCTTATCCTGTGACAGATCGAGCTGTGTCAGCTTCGTAACGCCATCGACAAGCAGTGCTACCTCTTCGGAGAATTCCTTTGCAATCTCCTCCCGCGTCATGACCGTATCCTCTACAACATCATGCAGGATTCCTGCTACGATCGTCTCTTTATCAAGTTCCAGTTCTGCCAGAATGATTGCCACGCAAAGCGGGTGAATAATATATGGTTCCCCGGACTTTCGCTTCTGACCTTCGTGCGCTTTGCTTGCAATCTTATACGCCTTCTCGATCTCCGACAGATCCGTCGTCGGACGATACGCGCGAATGGTAGCAATCAATTTTTTATACAATTCCTCCGGCGGCGTAAAATCCTCCGGTTTACTGATTTCTTTTTTCAGTGTATCATGTGGTATCTTATAGGTTGTATCCGCCATAAAAATCACTCACCTTCGTACTGTACAACAGATGCTACATCGTAGCCCTCCAGCAATTTTCTTCCTCCAAGATCGGTCAGCTCGATCAAGAAGATCATCTTTACTACCTCACCGCCCAGCTCTTCGACGAGCTTGGCTGCTGCCTGAATCGTACCGCCTGTCGCGATCAGATCATCGACCAGTACAACCTTGTCGCCCGGCTTGATCGCATCCTTATGGATCTCGATCGTTGCAGAACCGTACTCCAGATCGTAGCTCATCTCGACTGTCTCACGTGGCAGCTTTCCTTTCTTACGAACCGGGATAAATCCCTTCTTGTTCATATAGGCAAGTGGTGCGCCAAAGATAAATCCTCTCGACTCTGTACCTGCGATCAGATCATAGTCCACTCCATCTAACAGCTTGTTCAGCTCATCAATTGCCAGTGCATACCCTTCCGAGCTTTCCAGTACACTTGTCACATCTCGGAATATAATCCCCTTACTTGGGAAATCCGGAATACTGATGATATAATCCTTTACACTCTTCATTTGCGCTCCTCCTACCTTCACGTATGCTCTATTTTGATGTTTCATAATATACGCTTTTCCGGATTGATACCGGCTCCATCTGAATCGAAACAGTTCCATTGAATTCGTTCTTCTTCATATGATACAGAATATCAATCAGTGCATGGTTTTGTAAACCCTTCAATATTTTATCACATTCTTTGTCTCCAAACCACACTTTTATGTTATCCAATAGCTCTTTTCCACGAAATACCATGCCGTTTATGCGCGTGCCATTGCCATCGACAAACGTGCAACGTGCGTATTGCCCTTCATTTCCAACCATTTTGATCGATCGGATACCCATTTTCACGATACCGAACAATGGTCTTACATTGGCAGTTCCGTATGGTTCCAGCTTTGCAAGCTCCTCATAGAGGGGCAATGTCAGCTGCTTGATGGCACAGGATTCATCCACATACAGCTTCTCGACGAGATCTGCGTCTGTCAGATTGCAATCCCGGTTTAACGCTTCGCGTAACGGTTCGAGTGCTTCGCGCGTAATCGTAAAGCCCGCCGCCATCGGGTGTCCGCCAACCTTCACAAACAACTCTTTATGTTCACAGAGCTTATCAAACATATTATACGTCTCAATCGAACGCCCGGAGCCTTTCAGTCCCTGTCCATTTTCCGCATCGGTAAAAACAAGCGTCGGACGGTAAAATGCTTCCTTCAGCTTGCTCGCGATCAGTCCCGCGATGCTCTCATGAATCCCCGGCATATACAGGACGATAACCTTATCATCCCCGATTTTCTTTTCTTTCACACCATCTTCGGTCGGAATCATGCGAATATCCTTTCGCACCCAGTCCGTTGCCGCCCGCACACCGCGGTCGGTCATCTCCTTCCGCAGTTCGTTGAGCTTCGCCATATCCTGTGCCAGGCTTTCCGCCCGCGCCAGATCATCGGTCAGCAGCAGCTCCACGCCCTCTTTCGCACTTTCCAGTCGTCCGGTCGAGTTCAGACTCGGACCAATCCGGAAGCTCAAATGATGCACCTCGATTGGCTTTCCATCAAGACCTAACGCTTTCTTCAACGCATTGATTCCAAGATTCGTACTGTTCGTAAGTCTCCGCAGTCCACGCTTGACAAAGATCCGGTTCTCATCTGTGAGTGGCATGATATCACACACCGTACCAAGCGCTAAGATATCCATATAGGCATCTTCGTCTTCCCACGGAAGCTCCGTCACCCGGTATAAATGCCGGATGAATTTGTACGCCACACCAGCGCCGCATAAGTCCTTGTAGGGATATGCGCAATCCGGGCGGTGCGGATCGATCACGGCATCCGCGTTCACATACAGATAATTTTTTTCTCCGTTTTCCGTCACCTCGCACGGCACCTCATGATGATCCGTAACGATCACCGTCATTCCAAGTTCTTTCGCCCGGGTGACTGCGGTCTCCGCCGCAATTCCATTGTCACAGGTGATAATCGTATCCACGCCATCGGCGTATGCCGCTTCCACCAGCCGTACATTCATCCCATACCCATCCATGATCCGGTGTGGGATATCATAAGAGACATCTGCCCCTGCCTTTTGCAGCCCTTGATACAGAATATAATTCGATGTGATGCCATCTACATCGTAATCGGAGATAATACGGATTTTCTTTCCTGCCCGAATCTTTTCTTTCATAATCCGGCAGCCCTTGTCCATGTCCTTCATTAACGCTGGATCATGAGTGTATGCAAGATCATCACTCAGATAACACGCAACCGCATCTGGCTCCGTGATCTCCCGGTTCACGATGATATGCGCCAATATCGGGCTGATCGAGAACTGCTCTGCCAGTGCGCGGATATCTGCGGCTGGCTGTTTCACCCGCCATTCTTCTTTTTTGTACTCCGACATATCTGTGTTCCTCTCTTCTTCACTTAAAAATGGGGCTGCCGAAACAGCCCCACCTTATTTTACTTATGCATTTTTCTTGGAGAATTTCTTCTTCATTGTATACCAGAGTGGTCCGGTGATACATACAGATGAATAAGCACCACACACGATACCAAGCATCAATGTGAATGTAAATTCTTTCAGAGAAGTTACGCCCATCACGAACAATACAAATACCATGATAAAGGTTGTCAGGGATGTATAAATTGTTCTTGTAAATGTCTGTCCGATACTCTTGTTGACAAGCTCTTCCAGACTTTCTTTACTATCCTGTGTCCGCATATTCTCACGAATACGGTCGAAGATAATGATTGTCGCGTTGATCGAGTAACCTACGATTGTCAGCATACACGCAATAAATGTATTACCAACGGACAGTGTTCCGATGGAGTATGCCGCAAATACAACCAATACATCATGTACAAGAGCAAGCACCGCACTGACACCAAACTTCACGTCAGAGAACCGGAACGCAATGTACAGAAGCATCAATACAGAAGATACTGCAATCGCTACGATCGCATCTTTCTTCATCTCACCACTGATGGTAGAACTGATACTCTGGTTGTCCACTTCTGTTGCCTTAAACTGTGATTTCAACAGGTCGTCAATCTTTGCACTCTGCTCTTCTGTAAGCTCGGATGTCTTGAAGATAACCTGATTGTTTCCTTCTACTGTCTGAATCTGAATCGTTCCAGCATCAATACCCGCTGTTTCTGCTATCACTGGTGCAACCTCAGACTCTGCACGCTCCAGTGTATATACATCGTCCTCTGCAAAAGTAGCAGTTGTTGATGTACCACCGGTAAACTCCAGACTGTAATTTAATGACTTGCCAATTCTTGAATGGTTTACACCGAGGAACGCAAGTCCTGCAATGATCACGATCAAAGAAGCAACACCACAAATCTTGAAGTTCTTTACATATCCGTGAATCTTTGGCTCCTTTGCCTTACCATACATCTTTGGATTCTGTACGCCAAGCTCTAAGAACGAATTCAAAAGCATCTTTGTCACAAACAATGCGGTAAACATAGAAAGGACAATACCAAGCATCAATGTAACCGCGAATCCCTTGATACTACCAGAGCCAAGGATCATCAAAACAACGGTTGCAATCAAAGTTGTAATATTACCATCCAAAATCGCGGAAAGCGCTTTGGAGAAACCTGCCTTCACTGCCGCACGCACACCGCTGCCTGCAGAGATCTCCTCACGGATACGTGTGAAAATGATGACATTCGCATCCACTGCCATACCGATTGACAGGATAATACCTGCAATACCAGGAAGTGTCAGTGTGATGTGTCGGATGCTCAGAATCAAAAGCATCAATACAACATAACCTGTCAGTGCTAAGCTGGCAATAAATCCTGGGAAACGATACAGTACAATCATCAGGATACATACCAAGCCAAAACCGATCGCACCGGCGATCAAGCTTGTTGATACTGCTTTCTGACCAAGCTTTGCACCAACGATATTATACTGAATCTGCTTCAACTCCAGAGGCAGCGCACCAATCTTAATTGTTGATGCAAGGCTTTCTGCCTCATCATAGCTGGAAATCTTATTGATAACTGCATTACCATCTGTGATTGCACTCTGTACAGTTGGAGCACTTGCAACGGCTCCATCATAGATGATATAGATTGGCTTTCCAATATTGGCTGCAGTTGCAGTTGCAAACTTCTGCGCACCTTCATCTGTAAACTGAAGCTGTACAACATAATCCTTCACTGTACCACTGTCGTCCACACCTGCCTGTGCGTTCTTGATATCAGAACCTGTCAGAACTGCTTCGTATGCATCGTTCGTACCATTGTTCTGATTCTGCTGCCAGATTGTATAGTTCTCGGAATCAAGGAACAGAAGCTGTCCCGGCTGACCGAGTTCATCCAATACGTCATGCGCATCTACCTTCTCTGTGTTCAGAGGAATCTCAACCGTGATACGGTCATTTCCTTCCTGATACACTTCACCTTCTGAACTGTACGCATCGACTCTTCGCTGCAGCTTATCCACAGTTGCTTTAATCTCGTCGCTTGTCGGCTTCTCATCCTGAATCTCATAGGTTACGGACAAACCGCCCTGCAGATCCAGTCCCAACGGAACATTCGCAGTTTTACCGGATTCATTCTGTCCTACACCAGCGATTGCCATATAGATACCGCCAGCCAGAAGCAGGAAGAAAATAATCAGATTGATGACTGCTTTTCTTTTTGTTTTCTTCATCTTTTTGTCTCTCCTTCATTTATTTTACTCTGCCGCTTCGTCTTCTTCGTCATCCGCCAGAGCTGCTTTCATCATAATGGCACATTCGACACGTTTCCGCTGCAATTCACAACCCACATCGTATGCGTCTAATATATTGCCATGGAACTGATACGAATTCGCTGCACAGCCGCCACTGCAATAAAATCTTGCGAAGCAATCCTTGCATTTGTCCTTGGCATAGACATTGCAAAGCTTGAATTCTTCCACGATATCGTTTCGTTCTACACCATGGAATACATCACCCAGTTTGAACTCATCGTGTCCAACAAACTGATGACACGGATACAGATCTCCAGTTGGTGTCACTGCCAGATACTCCGTACCGGAACCACATCCAGACAGACGCTTGTACACACACGGACCACCATTTAAGTCGAGCTTGTAATGGAAGAATGTCACTGGTTTTCCTTCCTTCTGCCGGCGGATCAGATCAACTGCCAGCTTGTCATACTGCTCGAAAATCGTTGGTAAATCTTCCTCGCGGATCGCATAATCATTCTCATCTGGTGTGACAACCGGCTCAATGGAAATCTCCTTGAATCCAAGCTCGGTCATCAATTCAAAATCCTTCGTAAAGTCCAGATTGTTTCTCGTAAATGTACCGCGCACATAATAGCTCTTATCGCCGCGCTTCTCCACGAACTTCTGGAACTTCGGCACAATAATGTCATAGCTTCCCTTTCCATTTCTGGTTGGCCGCATCATGTCATTAATCTCTTTTCTGCCGTCGAGACTCAATACAACGTTTGAAATCTCTCTGTTGCAGAAATCAATGACTTCATCATTTAACAGCATACCATTTGTCGTCAGGGTGAAACGGAAGTTCTTATTTGCCGCCTTCTCCTTGCTTCGTCCATATGCTACGATTTCCTTCACCACATCAAAGTTCATCAACGGCTCACCGCCGAAGAAATCAACTTCAAGGTTTACACGGTTTCCGGAATTCTCTATCAAAAAGTCAATCGCCTGCTTGCCAACTTCCAGACTCATAAGTTCCCGTTTCTGACCATGATATTCTCCCTCATCTGCGAAACAATACTTGCAGGCAAGGTTACAATCATGTGCAATATGTAAGCAAAGCGCCTTGACTACGGTCTTTCTCTTCTTAAAATCGATAATGACATCCTTGAACACATCTTCCGTGAATAACAGTTCCTTTTCTTCTAACTCGGAAATGTCGGAATACGCATCCTTGATATCTTCCTTACTATAGGTATCTCCATACTTCTCTAAAATTGCCTGTTCAATCTCTTCGAATTTCTTATCCTTGTACATCGCAATCATATCATATACAAGGTCATCCACTACATGTACGGAGCCGCTGCACACATCAAGCACGATATTATACCCATTGTTCTTGTACTGGTGTACCACTTTCTTAGTCACTCCTATTTCTCTTATTCATTAAGGAAAGGGGACATCGCAGGATATCCCCTTTTCTTGTGCGAAGTGTATGTATTACACTTTCTTTATCTGTAATTAGTTGTTCTCGCAGCTCTGGTTACCAACTGTACAGCTTGTCTTACATGCTGACTGGCAAGATGTCTGGCATTCGCCGCAACCACCCTTAACTACAGTGCTCTTCATTGTCTTTTCTGTCAAAGTTTTGATTCTCTTCATCTTTATCGCCTCCTACTAGCATTATTAATGGATATTTTATCACATGTCCTGTCATTTGTCATCATTATTTTTTTACATTCTACTTGTAAATACGCATTTCTGCCATGTTTTATGACAGAAATGCACCGATTGCCCCTCCACCGAGGCAGATCAATGTATTAAGCAACCCGGATTGTATGATTCCCTGTGCATTTCCACGCACGATCAAAGATAACACAAGCAGGAGCACCGCATAGAACAATCCGAGCAACACGCCCCACAACAACCGCTTTACTTCCATGCATTTACCGATGAAGAATCCGCCGATGGCACTCGACAGCAGATAGATAAACACAACACCCAGTTCTACAACATTCTCACTCAATCCCAGCTTATACAATGCAAATGCCAGAATTAAAAGCAAAAGCCCGGTCACAATGTACGCTGCAACCAGTGCCTTTAAAACACAAAACGCAACCCGTTTTTCCATATAGACTCCCATTCGTCCGGTGTGGCAGACCGCCATACCCACTTGCTTTGGTTATATATATGAAAAATGAGTTGCGTTTATTACTTTCTATTTCACTTATTTACGCTTTCGCACTGGCTTTTTTCTTTGGTTCCTCCACGAGTTCCCCTGCCTTCTTCAATGCAAGCTTCGTAATGACAGGTCCTATCAGCTCGTAGATAACAACACCACACAACACGATCGTCTGGATCTGCGCGGCATACTGTGGCAGCGATTTACCTGCCGATGTGGCAAGACCAATCGCCACGCCCTCCTGCGGCACAAGCGTCAGACCAAGCCATTTCTGGACAACCTTCGGTGCCTTCGAGATCTTCGCCCCGAACGCTGCCCCCAGCGCTTTACCAATGATTCGGCCTACGACATACACTGCACCCACAACGCCAACAGATACAATAACCGTCACATCCAGAGACGCACCCGACAAGATAAAAAACATCATATAGATCGGTGGCGTAACACGTTCCAGCGGTTCATAAATCTTATCACTCTGTTTTGAGATATTGGCAAATATTGTGCTTAACATCATACAGGCAAGCAGCGAAGAAAATCCAACCATATCCGAGATACCGACACACAGGCAGATCATCATGATTGTGATTGCAAGCCGGTTTCCACGTCCGGTATAAACTTTTACAAGCAGCGTCATGATCACGCCAAGTACTGCACCAAACAACAGGCCGCCAAAAATCTCAATACACGGAGCAATCAAAAGCTTACCCACCGGTGCGCTTCCGCTCGAACTTATAACATTGGCAACTGCCATGGAAAGTCCATACGCAACAAGTGCTACTGCGTCGTCCAGTGCAACAACCGGAAGCAGTGTATTCGTGACCGGTCCTTTCGTCTTATACTGCTTCACGATCATCATTGTGGATGCTGCAGCTGTTGCAGATGCAATCGCACCAAGTGCAAGTGCAAAACTGACATCATATCCAAGCAGCAGCAAAATAGTATCTACTACAAATACAGCCCCCATGCCCTCTGTGATTCCGATGACAATCGGTGCTTTTCCGACCTTTCTAAGGAATGACATCTTAAACTCTGCGCCAATTGAAAATGCGATACAGCCAAGAGCAAGCTCTGTAACCAAATCCATATGATCAATCAGTTCTTCACTCAGAAGCTTCAGACAGTTTGGACCGATTAAAAGTCCAATCACCAGGTATCCGGTTACGTTCGGGAGTCGCATCTGTTTGACAATCTTACCCGCAATCAATGCTGCCAGCAGCATGATTCCCAAATACGTTAATATATTCAAATCCATGATTACGCACCCAAGCCTTCCACAAATGATACCGGAAGTGCAAACATAATTCCGGTGTTCGGCTTGTCCAGTCCGATCACATCGTTGATCGTCTTGCGTGCCTTCTTCATTTCTTCATCATCTACGACAAAGAACATCATCTTTACCACTTCATGATCGTCATCATCCGCAAGGATGGAACGAAGCATTCCAAAGATCGGAAGGTCATCCATCTTCTCGACAACACTCGCCATACCGGTACCATCAACGATCGTACCTCCATGAATCCCTTCTTCTACCAGTTCCTTGCAGATCTCGCTTACCAGATCCTCATGTTTCAAAATAACAACCAGCAAATTCATGTTACTCATCTCTCTATCCTCCATATTATTCTCGTATCGAACAAGATATATTTTATTCCAAAGATGTATGTAGATATGATTCTACACAGACACGCTCTCGCTCGGTTCAGCACGCAATGGTACTAAACTCACTACGTTCGTTAAGTGCCAGCGTGCTTCAACGGTCTGTTTTAGAATCATATCTACATACATCTTCCATCTACATAGTGGTCTTGTTCGACACTATATTAACTCCTTCAGACGGTCGATGCGTCCGAATTCATATACTTTCTTAGCGTATTGTTTCGTGGTGTCGTTCGGCTCGATCAGATCGATCACCATAACCGGATACATGCCGGCACGCCCCGCCGATACGATTCCGTTGATGGAATCCTCCACGGCGATTGCCTCCTCCGGTCTTACATCCAGCATCTCACACGCTTTCAGGTAAATATCCGGTGCAGGCTTACCATGTGCAACCGTATCTCCGAACACCAGCTCATCAAAATACCGGTCAATATGATACGCCTTCAGATATCCCGTGGCACGTTCACGCACCGTAGAAGTTGCAAGTCCGACCTTAACACCTTTTTCTTTCAAATATTTTAATGTATCTGCGACGCCCGGCTTCAGTTCCACGCCGTGTGCCCGGATATGCGCGTCCAGCTTGTTCACGACCGCTTCCCGAAAATCAAAATAATCAATCCCCATACCGACGACATCTTCAAAGCTCTTCTTGTTTGTGTACTTCGTGCCACCCGCGATACGCTCGCAGGCAACGACCATCACATCATCCGGGATTCCCAGCTTCTTGCCTTCCTCTAACTGAAATCTCCTGTATAATTTTTCCGTGTCCGTAATGACACCATCCATATCAAATACAACTGCCCGAAACATCTTCTTTATTCCTCCACGCGGACAACGATTGCAGAATAATTATCCGTCTTTGTCATGTCTGCCCGCTTCAGCACGTATTTTTCCATTGCATCTAACCAAGCCTGTGCAGAGGACGCTTCCTTGTATGTGGCAAGCATCTCTTCCTCATAGACATACTCCCAGAAACCATCCGTCATCAACACAAACGCCTGTGTCTCTCCGCGCTCCACAACCGCACTTATATCATACGTTTTCGTCCCCCACTGTGCGCCCATCGCACGCAGCAGCTTGTTCCGATCCTCGTGCGTACGGATCTCGGATTCCTTGATTTCTCCGGTATCGCATAGAATCTGTACTAAGCTATGGTCACGCGTTCTCTGATATTTTGTTCCATTCTCGTAAATCCGATACAACCGGCTGTCCCCGATATGCGCCCACTGTATCAGGTCCGGTGTGATTACAAGCACAACTGCCGTTGTCTTCATGGAGTTGCACAGATCCCGCCGCACCTGTTCTTCCAGTAATTCTTTTTGTGCCTGTTCCAATGCATCCTTGAAAAATCCGGCATAGTAGCCCTGTTTTTCAAATCCCTTTGCTATGCTTTCTGCGACCAGCTCCGATGCTATTTCCCCGCAGGCATGCCCGCCAAGTCCATCACACAAGATCAGGCAGAGCTGTTCTTCGTATGTTGCTTTCCGTATGTAATCCTCGTTGTGATCTCTTCCCCCTTGCTTTGTCAGCATCGCAACGTCTACCATGCGTCAACCTCCTACCAATTTTCCCTGTTACCGTTTTCGCTTTTCTGATTATAATATGCCCAGCGGTAGTTTGCAAGCAAAACAGGAGCATGTTTCCATGCTCCTGCCTGTGTAACCTGGTTTTATCTCCGGTTAATTATTCTTTTTCTTCTTTGCTGCCAGAATAATTGCAATTCCACCGCCAAGCACTACAAGAACGCCAACACCAATCAATACATACAGAAGTACATGACTCTTCTCTCCATATGTAAAGCTGATCGTCTGTTCTGCTTCATTTCCGGCATCATCATGTGCCTTCATTGTAAGCTTATAGTCGCCCTTTTCCGTAACTGTAATCGCAGCAGCATTGTCCTTGATCTCAACTGGAGAACCATTGAGCGTTACCTCATCCAGAGTATCCTCATCCAACTGAAGGGATACGTTGATGTCGTACTGCTCGTTCTTAATCTCTCCATCTTCTACACCCGTTACAATAAAGGTTGGTGCCTTTGTATCCAGATTGAAGTTTACTGTTTTCTCAGTTGCATTTCCAAGTTCATCTTCGGCTGTAATCTTCATCTCATATGCGCCGTCCTCGACTTCGGATGTTCCGTCATACTCGCTACCATTCAAGTACATATGTGCATCGCAGACAGTCAGGTCATAGATAATGTCGTTCAGATCGTAATCCCATGCAAAGGATGTCAGAGTTCCTTCATATGCGCTCATGACCTTTGGATCAATCACTGGTTTTGTCTTATCAATCGTGAAGGAAACCTCCTGTGTATCCTCATTACCTGCGGCATCCTTACAGTTTATCTGAATCTTATAGATACCATCCTCTGTAAATGTGTTTCGGATCAGCGTCGTTGCTGCTGTCGGATTATATCCGGTAATCTGCAGATCCTCTGTTTTTTCTTTATAAGATGTTGGATCAAGATATGTTCTTGTTGCCTGAATCGTTACAGACTTTGTCAGATAGAAGTCCTCCTCGATCTGTGCCTGGAACTCTACCTGCTTTGTTGTCTTGTCGTTATTTGACACGCCACTCAGCGTAATGATTGGCTTGCCTGTATCAATTCTTACCGTATAGCTGGTTGCCTCTGCGGTATGTCCAGCACGGTCTTTACCGGTAAATGTTACCTGATACTCACCTGTCTCACTAAGTGTCTCTGTCATCGTTGTCACACGTGCAGTTGGCTTGAAGTCGATGGTCTTGTAAGCGGCTTCTGCCACACTGTCGTTTGCTTTTCTTGTGATCGTGATCGTACCAGATGCATCCCACCAGAATGCCTCTGTCATACTAAATGTCAGGGTTGTTCCTGCGTTCAGTGTCGAACCGGAAGCAGTTCCTGTAATCTGCAGTTCTGGTGCTGTCTTATCAACACGGAACTGTACATTTCTTTCTGCACTTCGGTTTCCTGCCTTGTCCACAGAATATACCTTTACCTGATAATCAGCCTCATCTGTATAGCCAAATACCCGGTTGTCTGTCTTCAATACATCCGCGGTTACCGGAAGCTGATCCGGTACTGTCTTAATCAACTGGTAATTGAAATCATGTACGTCTTCGTTTGCGTCGCTTACAGAGAAAGCAACCGTTGCATCGGAAGTCAGATCAACAACCCCCATATTCTCAGAGTAAACCATACCTCCATTGATTACTGCAGCAATATTCGGTGCCTCTGTATCCTTGATAAATACAACCTGCTTTTCAACTGCATTGTTGCCTGCATTATCCTGTGCATTGATCTTGATTACACGTGCGCCAATACCGGTTGAAACATAGCTTGCCCGGTACTTGTTAGATGTACCGATTCGCTGCCATGTTACATTTACCACGTTGTTATTATCTGTTACTCTTACATCGGAAGCTGAGATATTCTCATCCTCATAAGTAAGCTCTATCGTTACATTGGAACGATAGAAGTAATCGCAAACAGTTCCATCAAAGTTCTTGCCCGGCTGTTTGCCAGCAGTTGTACCCCCGGAAATCTTTGCTGTAACAACCGGGATTGTGTTATCCACGCGGAACTTCATCGTCTTGGAATCAATGTTTCCTGCCTTATCTGACACATTGACTGTCACGGTGTAGTCACCATCTGCGGCTTTCTTGCCGATCAGGTTATTCAATGTGAAGCTGTTTTCCTGGCTGACATTTACCAGTTCCTTTGCTCCACTCAGATTTGTTGTCACATCGGTGTCTGGTCCCTTCACTGTGATCGTCGCCTGATTGATTGTCAGGTTATCCGATACCGTTGTCTTGATCAGTACCTCGCCATCCAATGGCTGTATAATGTTTGTTTTTCCATTGACTGTCAATTCAGCCTTCGGTTTTGTCTTATCCACTTTGATCTTATACAGATTTTTTGGAAGCAGATTCTCACTTGCATCCTGTGCATTAAACACAAGAGATGTACCTGTAATTCCTGCTGACTCTGGAATCGCAATCGTTCCGTTCACAGAAGTCTGCGTTCCATTCAATGTGATTTCCTTGTCTGTTACATTTGCCTTGCTTCCTGCCAGAGAATAACCGGCATTTGCAAGTGGCGATTCCACACCATTATCACCAGAAGTAATCGTATAATTGATTGTATATTCCTTATACCATGTGCTATCGTTTGCCTCATTGATCGATACGGTTGGATTCGTACGGTCATATAAAATTGTACCAAGTGTTTTAGATGCATCCTGTGGGTAACGAATCTTCTGTGCATTTCCATCTATCACATTCAGATACATACTATCCAGCTGTGCATTTATATCCGTCTTAGCAGGCAATTCAAATTTCACCGTTGTGCTGTAACGATGACTGTCTGGATTTTTGTCATTATCAGAGTCAGCAACATCCTTTACCTGGTCATTCGTACCACCTGCAATCAGTTCAAATTTCTGCACAACGTAAGCAGAGCTTGCAGTCACTTGCAGCTGATATTTTTTATTGGTATTCTTTCCTGCCAAAACATCGCTTGTTACATCGTTTCCAGCTGCATCCGTAATCACGCATTTATCTACGCGCAGGGTATCATCAATCTTTGTTACACCACGAAGTGTCAAAGTCGTTGATGGATTGCCCGCGTTATCTATTGCTGAAACTGCGACCGAATATGGAAGAGTCTCATTTAGCTCACCCGATGGAATATTGAATACATACTTATTGCCCGATTCAAGTGTGAAGTCTCCTTTGTCTGAGCTTACTTTTGCAACGCCGCTCAAATCATCGGTTACTTCTACCATATATCTATACTCTGTATCCAGTTCTGTAACAATCGCTGTTTCTAAACTGCCATCGGCTACATCTTCCCATGTACTGCTTCCATTCTTTTTCTTCTGGATAACCGGATTTTTTACTTCTGGAGCAGTTGCATCGTACATGATATCTTTTATAGATTTATTATCTGAAAGTATTGTATTTGTGTCTTTTTCATATACAGCAATCTTCAATCCAGAAAAGTTTGTAGATGCAATATTTGCATCTGTTGGGATCTGAATCTTCGCTGTAACAGAATATACACGTTTCACACTCTCTGCATTTGTAACTGGAGCTACATCTGCAAAAGAAACATCATCTCCACTTTTTACCTCTACCTTGCCTACATTTTTGGTAGATTCCAGTGTAATTTCAATCGTCTTTGGCTCACGGATGATTGCATCACTTATAAGAAGATCTCCATCCTCACCTAAGAATTTAACACTCTTAATCTCTGTAGAGTCCGTAACCTGATGAAGTTTTACCGGATATGTGAATGTTTCTGACTTATTTCCCTTATTATCTTCGGCTGTCACTGTAATTGTGTTATCGCCTTCTGCTAAATCTGTTTTCTGAATTGTGATCTCATAATTACCCGTTATCGCATTCTTGCTGGCTAAAAATGGTTTTGAAGTATCGCCATTCAAATATGCAGTAACATTTTTTACTCCAGATGCATCCTGATTTTCTGCTGCTACATCCTCTACCTTTACGGTGAACCGATAATAATTTTTGTTTCCATAATATACGCCGTTGTCATCTGTATATCCTGTATCAAATGCAACGTATACATTCCCATCTTCTGACTGCTCTTCTGTAACCTTCGAAATCGTTGGTGCCTGTGCATCATTACTTATATGAGTCGTGCCAGCGTCTATGTATTCGAGAACCTGTGATGATGCATTATCAATCAATGCCGCGTATGCGTAAACTTGTTTTCCGTTATTCTCTGCATCTGCTGAAATTTTAAAATCCCATGAATTCCAAGTATAACTTGCTACATTTACTAATTCCTCTGACGTTGCAGGATTGTCTGTTTTTACATAATATTTTAAGCTTGTGTTAGGTGGTATATCAATGGGATCCACCCATACTCCTATATATGCTTCATTTACATATCGATCCGCTGTCAGCTTATCTGTGTGCGCGTTATCACCATACAGTCCCGCAATACCTGTAAATACCGTATCCAAACATACAACATTCACTACACATTGCAATTTCCAAGAATCCGTATCTTTCGCTCTTGCATAGATTCCAATCTTTCCATTTTCTTTCACTGCATTCGCCTGTAAATCTGTCTCACCATTGTTTCCCAACGGAAACAACGAAGAAGTAACTTCTAAATCAACAGACTTATCTGCTCCATAAAAAGCAGCTCCAAGCAAAGCCAAATCTGTAGCATTGCTTTTAAGTTCTGGCAATTTTAATTTCGTTACACTCTGTACACCCTCTAACAGATATACTGTTTTTTTTGAGGTTCCCGTCACAATAGCGCCTGTATCATCTTTGTTGATTCGTATCTTCTCAGATACATCCACGGTTACACCTACGGACGAATCTGTGACAACCTTTACACCTCCAGTTGCACTCCCCCCTTCTGCTTTCGCGCCATTCTTATCACCGACATGGTTTGCAAATGGTACAATCAGCAGAGCAAAGACAACCCATAATGCTATGAGCTTCTTTACCGGGTGTTTTGAATTGTTTGATTTTGTTTCTTTTCTTTTCATCCTTTTTCTCACCTACCCGACTCTATACTTTCATCTGAATGAACAACTACTATATTGTAAATTACTTTTACCTTCTTCGCTAATGTTCCGGTTGTCAGCACGCTTGTACCTTCCTCGTCATCATCTGCACGTAATACATCGGTTGCATCACTGTCGTCATCGTCGGCACGCAATACATCGGTTGCATCACTGTCATCATCGTCCATCCGCAGAACGTCGGTTGCATCCTCATCGTCTGCATCGTCTCCCCGAAGTACATCGGTTGCTCCGTCATCTCCTTCGTCATTCCGAAGTACATCCGTTGCCCCGTCATCGCCTTCGTCATTTCGAAGTACATCCGTTGCTCCGTCATCTCCTTCGTCGTTTCGAAGTACATCCGTTGCTCCGTCATCTCCTGCCGATGTATCCCGAAGCACATCTGTTGCCTCATCATCCGCACCTGAACCGAGTACTTCTGTCTCGCCATCATCCGGTGTATCATAATCATTGATGCCCGGACGAAGGATGTCGGTCTCTTCAAACTTCTTTTCTTTCTCCTTTGATTTCTCCAACAGTTCGGTGGAATCGTTACCATTAGCCTTACGATCCTCCCGCGTAGAAACCGCTTCTTTCGCAGTGATCTTTCCACTTCCCATGTTGTAGTATTTTTCCTGTTCTTTCTTCGCTACGCTGCCCGGACTCGCTGTACCATCCTGCATTTCTTTCATTGCCTTTTTCGCAGCACTTCCGGTCAATTCTCCAATTACCTTCGGTATCTTCAATACAATGAATAACACGATCGCCGCAATCAGAAGGAGAATCGCCAGTACCAAGCCGCCATAGAAACATATCTCATATACGTTTTGCATGCTGATCACTCTCCCATCTCTGCTGACTGCGAATCATCGGAATTTGCATCCGGTGCCTGCGTCGCTTCTTCTTCGCTGATATCATAGCTACCGTCCTTCAACATCTGCAACGTATCTTTTCGTTTGTACCATGTTTTGTTGCTGTCGATGCCAAGCACGTTACCACCATCATCAAATACCTGAATCAGCTTCTTTGTCAGATCTGGAATCTTCGTCGTCCAAAGCTTCGGATCCTGCTCCTGTGCCTCACACAGACGATACAGATAATCCAGATGCTCTGCATATACGTTGTCGCTCCACTCGTTCTTTGTACCGAATACCTTTTCTGCGGCTTCGTATATCTTGAGTGCATCATCTGTCTTGCCCTGTGCGTCATAACAACGTGCTTCCGTCATCATCTTATTGTAATAAGACTGGTTATACGCGTTGACAGAGGAACCACCCAGCGAAATGCTCGGATCGCTGTCTACCTTCATCTTCAGGATTCCAATATAGTCTTCACAATAACTGATTGCCATCGAATAATATCCATTGGCAACTGTTTCATTATCTGCATTTTCCTTGGCAAGCTGCTCATAGATCATGATCAGGTTATCGTCGTAACGATAATTCATATCCATAACTGCTTCTTCGTCCAGATCATTGCCTGTGTACTCGTCCAGATCTGCAACCGCCTGTTCCATCACCGTACTTGCCTGTTCTGCGATGCTTGTCTCCGCATCCTTGCTGACGTTTGTACTGTAAATCTCGCCGATAATACGATAGTTTACGAACTTCGTTGCTTCCTGGTTCGTAAAGTTGTTCTCGTTGTAGGTTGCGAAATCATTTACCGCCTGCATCAGCTCTGATGCATCCGACGTACTGTCAGATCGCAGCTCGGAAATGGATTTGTAAAAGCCTGCAAGCTTTCCATATTCCTCGTCCTTCTCGTCAATCATGCCGAAATATTTGGCTGCCTGACTGTAAGAACGCTCTTCCTCAAAATAAGTAAGTGCCAGCTTGTAAAGCACTGCGCTGTTTTTCTCAACACCACCATGTTTACTGCTGATTCGATTGGAAACCAACGTCAACGCATCATCCAGATTCAGCGTAGATTCCGTTCCGGCTTCCTCCGCCTTGTTCGTAGCATCAATGTATGCCTGTATGTACTGTTCGTAAGCTTTTTCCTCCGAGCCGTCCAGTTCGATTGCTTTCTTGAATTCTGCCGTTCCGGCTTCGTAATTCTCTTCCCGGCAGTAGTTCATACCATTTTCGATATACTGGTTGTAGTTGTTCAGCTTGATCCGCTGCATACCGGAATATCCGATTCCGGCTGTGATACCGGATACAACTGCCAATGCCACGGTTGCTGCAAAAATCCCAAGCTTCTTCTTGTTCTTCTTCCGGTAGCTGTCGTCAAGCTCATCGTAATGCTCCAATGCATACATCAGCTCCGTACAGTTCTGATAACGGTCGTTCGGATCTGCCTGTGTACATTTTAAGATGATCTTCTCCAATCCAGAGGACAACATCGGATTCCACTCGCGGATCGGCTTGATCTCATACGGTGGCTCACATGGGTTCTTTCCTGTTACGATATGGTACAGGGTTGCGCCCAGATTATAGATATCTGTTCTTGCATCTGTATTGTAGATACCACGTCCCTTGGAATCACCGAACTGTTCCGGTGCTGCATAGCCTCTCGTACCAAGTGCGGTTGTATCTGCATTGTTCTCTATTTCGTACTCTTTTGCTGTACCGAAGTCGATCAGCTTTACGCCGCCCTCCGGCTTGATCATGACATTCGAAGGTTTCATATCCCGGTAGATAACCGGTGGATTCATGTTGTGCAGGTAATTCAATGCACTTGCAAGTTGCAAGCCCCACTCTACAACTAACTCCTGTGGCTGCGCGCCTTCCTTCTTCAATCGATCCTGAATCGTATCACCCTCGATATAATCCATAACAACGTAGATTGTTCCATCCTGATTGATGATATCTACGATTCGCGGCAACACCGGATGATCTACGTTCTTCAGAATATTCGCTTCTCGTTCCAATCCCTTAAGCAACGTCTTTGCGGATTTCTTTCCATCATTCTTGATCTCCTTGACCGCCCACTGCTTGTTCAAACGCTTATCACGGGCAAGGTACACGATGGACATACCACCTCGACCAACTTCTGCCAAAATTTCATATTTTCCGTCTAGTACGGTTCCTTCCTTCGTCATGGCAAACCCTCTCTAAATCAAATCGTGCGAACCATTGCTACTGTGATATTATCACGTTCCCCACGGTTCTTTACTAACTCTGTCAGATATATTGCTCCATATTTCATCTTTTCCTCGTCCGTCGCCTCACCCGGTCCGATCTTCTCGATGATTTCCTCCGGTGTGATCACATGACGGAATCCGTCTGAGCAGAGCATATAAACTGCATTTCTTGTTGCAGTTCCCTTTGTAAATTCCGGCTCAACAACCGGTGATGCGCCGACACACTGCAACAGTACGCTTCGTCTCGGATCGGTTTTTGCCTGTTCCGGTGTCATACGTCCCGCTTCCAGTTCTCTTGCGATAAATGTCTGGTCGTTTGTCAGCTGCTTCGCTGTCTTTGTAAGCTCATACACGCGGCTGTCGCCCACATGCACAATATAATACTGATCCTTGTACAACAGGATTGCAGATACCGTCGTACCAAGCTGCAAATGATTTTCCTCTCCATATGCGCCCAGCCGGCGATTCTGAGTCTGGATAATATCATCCCACTGTTTTACAAGATTCTGCTCTGTGAATGTTCCATTTTGGATTTCATCCACCAGTGTGTCATCAAACCATGTACAAAATGCTTCGATTACCTCTTTGCTGGCAACCTCGCCTTTTGCGAGTCCTCCCATGCCATCACACACGATTGCAAATGCAACATTTCCCTCTTTTGTGTTCACAACCTTGATTGCAAGAGAGTCCTGATTCGTTTCTTTTCTTGTACCTACATCGGTGTGATATGTTGCAATGTACTCCATATTACTCTCCTTTTCTCAGAAGGAATGTGAATTCCTCATCTCCCAATCGAACTTCTGTCTTATGCTTCAGAAGCACTTCCTTACCCGGCTGCAACTCTACCCCGTTTACATAGGTATGGTTTGTAGAATTGTTATCCTTAATATAGTTCACGCCATCGCGCTGGATTACAATACAATGCTCCCGGCTGATTGCGCTGTTGTTCTCTATTGCATAATCGGCTTTCGTCTTTGACTTACCGATGATAAATTCTGGTTTTGTAATATTGATGATCTCACCAGTTGATTTACGCACAAAGTGTGGAATCGGGCGTGCACCGCCAAGTTGTCCCATCAGGTTGCCGTTCTGCATCTGTGGCGCCTGTGGTCTTGGCATCTGTCCCATCATCGGCTGCCCCATCATTGGTTGTCCCATCGGAGGACGCTGTCCACCCATCGGTGGTACTGGCTGCCCCATCATCGGCTGTCCGCCCATCGCTGGACGCTGTCCCATTGGTGGCATCTGTGGCTTTGGCATTTCCGGTTTCGGCATCTCTGGCTTTGGTGCCTCCGGTGCTGGTGCCTGTGGCTTTGGCATTTCCGGCTTCGGCATCTCTGGCTTTGGTGCCTCCGGTGCTGGTGCCTGTGGTTTTGGCATTTCCGGCTTCGGCATCTGCCCCATCGGTGGTACTGGCTGCCCCATTGGCTGTCCGCCCATCGGTGGTACCGGCTGTCCCATTGGCTGTCCGCCCATCGGTGGTACCGGCTGCCCCATTGGCTGTCTGCCCATCGGTGGTACCGGCTGTCCCATCATTGGCTGTCCGCCCATCGGTGGTACTGGCTGTCCCATCATTGGCTGTCCACCCATCGGTGGCACCGGCTGTCCCATTGGCTGTCCCATCGCTGGCATACCCTGTGGACGCATGTTGTTCATCACGCCGACACGATTTACTTTTACATTCTGGTTCTGTACTTCCGGAGCTGGGGTTGTATCTGCTTCCTTCTTAAGTCCCTCGTCTCTTGTATAGAAGAGACCAAGTTTCTCCATCTCCGCATCTACAAGTCCCTTTAATTTCATATTGGAATAATGATCCGTATTGATCAAGGTCAGGATTCTTGCTACATAATCATCCTTGTCTGCTTCATCAAAGCGCATATGTGACACAATATTTCGGAAGAAATCCGGGATATCAGACTGTCCCAACGGATCCTGCTTTACAGGAACCATAATGCACTTTACTGCCTTGCTCTCAGGATCTACATAGATATAATTCAGATCGCGTACCAGATAACAGATCTGCACACCTGCTGCACCAATCTCAAATGCACACAACAGTCCCTTCAGGATTGCAAGTACATCTGCCTTCTTCAATGTCTGACGCAGCATCACTTCCAGAGAAGTGTCATGATGCACATAAGAGACAATACTTCTCTTTCCATCCTCGTCCTTGTACTGGAACGGAATAATATTTCCGAGCTGTGCAACCTTGTCTGACACTCTGTCGTCATAGACATCTGCTACTCCAAGCTGATACTCCACCAATGTCATTCCGTTTTGTTTTGTTACATTCAACTCTAACCCCTTCATTTGCTACCTCCTCATGATATAATCATCCTAATTAGCGAATCTTAAATGTAAACTCTTCATCTGCAAGTCTTACGAGAGAATCATGTGTCAGAATTTCTTCTACCCCATCCTCTACACGCTTTCCATTCACATATGTATGATTCGTAGACTTGTTATCTTTGATATAACATACCCCATCTTTTTGAATGATAAATGCATGCTGACGGCTGATCGCTCCATTTCCGCCAACGGTATAGTCCACGCCTCTGGTTGCCTTTCCGATCTTGAAGATCGCCTTGTTCAGCATGATACGCTCTTCTGTACTTACACGGATCAGATATGGCAATGCTTTCGGCGAATTGGTTGCTGCAGTCGCTGCACTCACAGCACCAACGGCATCTTTTACAAGCTCTGTTACAGATTTATTCAAAATAGATGTACTCTTTGGCTTCTTGTCCTTTTCATCGTCCTTTTTCTTCTCAATGTTCATGTCATCGTAGATATCCTCGATCACAGGCACCTTGATGTTTTCTGTCTGTCCGCTTGTCGGTTCTTCGTTTTGTACGGTTGTTTCCGGTTCAGCAGACTCTGCTGTCTCAGCTGCTGCTTCTGCCTCAGCTGCCTCCATCTCAGCCTCTGTCTGCTGGATGATTGCCGCACGGTTTACCTTTACCACATTCCGCTTAACCACAGGTGGCTTGTCTAAGAAATGATCCAGATCTTCCAATGTCTGGATATTCTTGGTTGGCTGTGCTGTCGGCTTTGCAGATGGAACTTCTCCAACCAGCTCCTTGATCCGATCCTTGATCAGGTTGATATCGGATTCCTTCTTGTTTGTCTTTAACTGCAGCTTCTCGCCACCATTTGTTGCCCCCTCTGGCTTCACCTGTGACAGGATCTGCTCTGCAGCTGGGGAAACCTCTGGTTTTTCTGCTACTGGTTCCGGCTTTGGTGCTTCCTGCTTTTCCATCACTGGCTTTGGTGCCGGTGCTTCCTCGACAGGTGCTGGTGTCTCCTCGACAGCCTCTGTCGGTTCTGCCACCTTCTCCTCTACCGGTGTTTCTTCTTCCTTTACCTGCATGCCAGCTGGAAGGATACTTTCCAGTTCTTCCTCTTCCTTTGCAGGCTCCTCTGCTTCTTCCTCTTCGTCTTCTTCATCGTCGCCGATCTCCGGAAGTGGTGTATCATCCTCTTCCTGCAGGCTATTCATGATGTCGCTGATATTTTCTGCCGGTGCTTCTTCCTCTGCACTTACAACTTCTACACCGTCTGCATCAATGGCTCCAGCCTCCTCGAAGCTGATTCCTTCCTCTTCCATCAACGCCTCTGCAAGTCCGATCAAGCCACGCAGATTGAAGTTATCTCCATTGATATACGTGAGGAGCTTACCAACATAATTCAGATCCTCTTCCACATCGTATTTCATGTTCGCAAGCAGCTGGCGTACAAAGCTCTTGAATTCTACAGAAAGTGCGCCCTTGCTTTCGATTGGCAGGCACAGGAACTGTACTGTCTTCTTCTCAGCATCCACGTAGATAAATCCACGATTCAGCAATACATACGAAAGTGGAATCGCCTGCTCCTTCAAGGAAATCATCTCCTGTGCGACATTCCGCAGGATGAGCAGTACGCTCTCGCAATCATGCTCCTGCGCAATGTACTCCTCCAGAGATGTCTTGCCCGTGATCTGGTAGGTCAGATAATCGTAATCGTCATCTTCTTCATAGATAATCTCTATCAGTTCTTCCGGCGCATTATCCTGACAGTAATCCAAAACATCCTCATCTAACTCACAATCCTCGCCCATTGTGTATGACAGATATTTTTCTTCGCCGATGTTTCGCGCCCTAAAATTAAAAGTTCTCATAACGTCCCTCCTAATACATTATTTATTCCTATTGTGATTCTTCGGTTGTCGATTCCTCGGTGGATGCTTCTCCATCCGGTGTCACGCCGTTTGGTCCACCAATAATCTGTGTATCTATGTGATCTTCATAGTTTTCTGTAAAGATATGTGTACCTGCATCTTCGTCGCCAACATGGTAATACAGGTAATTATGCTCTTCCGGATACAATACTGCCTGGATACATGCCAGTCCCGGATTACAGATCGGACCTACCGGAAGTCCGGCATTCTTATAGGTGTTGTATGGAGAATCCAGTTCCAGATCCTCGTACAGAACCTGACTCTTGTCATACATTCCATCGGTCAATGGATATAAGACAGTCGGACACATCTGCAAAGGCATTTCTGCTTTCAGACGGTTGTTGATAACACCTGCAATCGTCGCACGTTCTGAATCCACCTTTGCCTCACGTTCTACAATGGAAGCTCTCGTCACAAGTTCAAATGCACTGTATCCAAGCTCTGCCGCACGATCCTGCAGTTCCTGTGTATAGTAGTTGTCGAACGTTCTCAACATATAATCGACTAATGATTCCGCTGTCGTCGACTCATAAATATCGTAAGTTGCCGGGAACAGGAAACCCTGTACCTTATAATTAACATTGGCACCTGCCGGTATGTCTGCCAGATATGCAAAATCAGATTTCGTAACCGATTTGCATGCATTTAAAAATTCAGTTGCAGAACAGATTCCCTGATCTTCGCACCGCGCTGCTATCATCTCTACCGTAAAGCCCTCTGGCACAACCAGATAATCGACTGGCTGATCTTCCTCGAATGTCGGGCTCATGGCTGCCATCATCTGCAAGGTTGTCATACCAGTATTCAAGGTGTATGTACCACCATGCAGCTTGCCACGGTACTCAGAGTCCTGCAGACGCTTTGTAAATGCACGCGGATAATTGATCAATCCATTGTCCTTCAGGATCTGCGCGATCTCCTTGACAGATGCGCCTTCCGGAATCGTAACAGTTACATCTTCGCCCTGTGTCGACTCCGTTCCCTTGTATTCGTCCATATAATCATCGTAATAGGTTCGTATATGTTTATAGGTCATATTGGCAAGTGTGACAATCGCCACCAACAATATGATTCCCTTCACGACTCGAATCACCGTTTTTCCCACTTTTCGTACCTCTTCTTTGCATTTTAGTTTACATAACTTTTTAAAAAATTACACACTTGATGTAATTTTACAATAATGGTATTATACTATCATCTTTTAGATAAAATTACAAGAAAGGATGATAAATTTGAGTAATCCAATTGTTACAATGACTATGGAATCCGGCGATGTTATGACATTTGAACTGTATCCGGATATCGCACCAAACACAGTAAAGAATTTTATCTCTCTGATTAAGAAAGGGTTTTACGATGGATTGATCTTCCATCGTGTCATCAATGGTTTTATGATCCAGGGTGGCTGCCCTGACGGAAATGGTACCGGAGGTCCTGGATATTCAATCCGCGGCGAGTTCGCGCAGAACGGATTTGCAAATGATCTGAAGCACGAACCGGGTGTTCTTTCTATGGCACGTACCATGATGCCGAACTCCGCCGGTTCGCAGTTTTTCATCATGCACAAGAATAGTCCGCATCTCGACGGAAGCTATGCTGCTTTCGGCAAGATCGTGGATGGTCTGGATATCGTGAATAAGATTGCAGATGTTCCAACCGACTACATGGACCGCCCGCTTGAAGACCAGCGTATCAAGACCGTTACCGTCGACACGAAGGGCGTCGAGTATGACGAGCCGGAGAAGATGTAATCATATTTTCTAACGGACGCACAGCGTACAAAATAGAAATCCCCCGCAGACACTGATATGTACCCAGAATTCTGGACACATATTTATGAACTAGGTTGAACACATGGA
>OOAQ01000743.1_pt1 | contig 26471 bp, 17 predicted proteins | sample 1671051 | NCBI WGS metagenome assembly OOAQ01 (sample SAMN06348117, study PRJEB24527) | human gut metagenome | biome: human gut; feature: ankylosing spondylitis patient; material: feces | host: Homo sapiens | place: China | collected 2015-10
AGAAGGCAGGCTTTTGCCTGCCGTAAGCGAGCATTTCAAGTGTTAAATGCGCTAAAAGGAGGGGCCCCGCCTCAGCGGCGGCGCGCGCCCAGCACATTGGGCAGCAGGGCGCGCAGGTCGCCGGTCACCAGCAGTCCGGCGGCGCTTTGGCCCACCAGCTCCCGCGTGAGCGCCGGAGAGCGCACCAGCAGCCCGGCCTGGCCGCCGCCTTCCACATACATGACCGTGCGCACGTTGAGCGGCAGGTGCAGCAGTTGCTGGGCAAAGGCGTAGGCCTCCACGGGCTGGCGACAGTGCAGAAAAAGAATCTGCCCTTCTCCGTCCACAGCCACGGCTGAAATGGAATAGAGCGGCCCCCCCGGCGACCAGAGAATGCGGCGGTCCGCGCTGATCATGCGGTAGTTCTGCACCACCAGGCGGTAGCGCTTGAGCTGCTCCTCCCAGCCGGGGGCGTCCTTGTCCAGAATGGTGGCGCGCGGCAGATCCGCCGCATGGGGGCCGGCCACAAAAAAGGCTCCGAAACGCCGCACCAGGCGGCCGTTGTTGACGTGCGCGTCCTCCCGCATATAGCCCGTGCTGGTCAGGCCGTCGGGCAGATACATGCTGGCGTTGATGGCGGCGGCAAGGCCGTACTGTTCGCCCCACTGGCTCAATGTCCGGGGCGGGCCGCCGTCCAGGGAGCGGGCGCAGAGTACAAAGTCGAAGCGTTGCGGGTCAATGCGCAGGGCCGTCAGCTGGGCTTCGCTCTCATGGAGCTGAAATTCACCGAAGAGCAGCCCCGGCTCCAGCTCCCGCCAGGCGGCGCGGCCGGCGCTGTCCACCCCGCCCTGGGGCGGCGCGGCGGGCGGCATGGCCGCTTCGGCCTGCGGCGGAGATTCCGGCGCTGGCAACGCGGCGTCTGCGGGCAGCGCAACCGCCCCTTCCTCAGAGTGTGCGGGCCCTGTGGCCGCTTGAGAGGGTGCGGGCCCTGTGGCCGCTTGGGGCTGCGGTACCGCGGGCGGGGCGAGGTTTTCGGCCGGCGGCGCAAGCCTTGCAGAGGACGGCACGGCCGCTGCGGACGGCGCGGGGGGAACCGGTGAAGGCTGCAGGGCCGCAGGCCCTTGCGCGGGCGGCGTTTGCGAGGCAGAAATGGCCGCCGTCGGCGCGTCCGCGCCAGGCCGCGTGGGTCCATGGGCCGCGGCAAACCAGAGCAGCGCTATGCTGCACAAACCCGCCGCGAACCAGAATGCCCGCCGCTTCCGCCTGTGGGGGCGGGTCGGTCTGCCGGCCGAAGCCGGGTTTGCTGCGTGCGCATCTTTTGCTGCCATACTGCCCCTGCTGCCTCAGAATTACGACCAGACGTCATTTTTGGCAAGCCGGGTCCGGCCTGTTTTTGTTCAGCCCGTATTCTACCATGGCGGCAGCCTTGACATATCAGCTTATCTTGATACAGTTATTAAGTATCCCGCTAACGCCATCTTGGTGTATCGTATCTTTGAGAAGGACGGCAGTATGAACATTGGCCGAAAAATCCGCGCCGCCGGCGCGCCTTTTTGTTCCCTGGAATTTTTTCCGCCCGCGGATGCGGCCCAGCTGCCGGAATTTTACGCCACGGTGGAGCGTCTGCGCGGCCTGGCCCCGCTGTTTGTTTCGGTAACCTACGGCGCGGGCGGCGCACGGCAGCAGAACACCCTCACCGTCACCACGGAACTGGCCCGGCGCGGTCTCACGGCCATGGCCCACCTCACCTGCGTGGGGGCGGAGGCGGCGTCCATCGCGGCCTTTGTAGCTGCCCTGCGCGCCGCCGGGGTGGATAATGTACTGGCCCTGCGCGGCGATCCGCCCGCCCGCCAGGCCGGCGACCAGCCCTGGGACTGGAGCCGGGCGCGCTTTCGTCACGCGGCGGACCTGGTGGCCTTTGTGCGCGAGCGCGAACCGGGTATGGGCATAGGGGTAGCAGCCTACCCCGCGCCGCATCCCGAATCCCCCTCCTTTGCCGAAGACCGTCGCCGCACGGCGGAAAAGCTCCGGGCCGGCGCGGACTTTGCTTTGAGCCAGCTTTTTTTTGACGCCCGCGAGTATGAAGATCTGGTGGCCCATTTGCGCGCCCAGGGCATTGCCATCCCCATTGTGCCGGGCATTCTGCCCATCCAGAGCTTTGACTCCTTACGCCGGGTGCTTTCCCTGTGCGGCGCCAACATCCCCGGCAAACTTTATCTGGACCTGGAAGCCGCCGATGCCAGGGGCGGCGCGCAGGCCGTGCGCGACGTGGGTCTGGACTTTGCCGTGCGACAGATCCGCCGTCTGCTGGACAGCGGCGCACCCGGCATCCATTTGTACACCCTCAACAAGGCCGAGCTCTGCCTGCGCCTGGCGCAGGAGGCTGGGTTGGCCTGCGGACAACCATGCGCAACGCGCTCCTGACGCTGTTTGTCGTTGCCCTGCTGGCCTGCGTGGGTGTTGCTTCGCTGACGCCGGAAGCGGCCCGCCAGAGCTCGCCTGCCAGCGCAGAACCCACCCAGAGGGAAAGCGTTTGCACCCAGGTCACCCAGGCCGCCCAGAGCCTGCTGGCGCCGCAGTTCCATCCCGCAGAGCATTTTTTTGCGGAGCCCGTCACCGTAACCCTGTCCACGCCGCAGGCCCAGACCCGTATTCACTACACCCTTGACGGTTCCGAGCCTACGCCGCAAAGCCCTGTGTACGCCGCGCCTCTTGTCCTGACGCCGCAACAGAACACCACCTGCGTGGCGATCAGGGCCATGGCCGTGGCCCAAGGCCGGACCAGCGCCGTCAGCACGCACAGTTATTTTTTTGATTCCCACATTGCCGAGCGGTTTTCGTCCTACGTCGTTTCCCTTTCCACAAACCCGGCCAACCTCTACGACGATGACCGCGGCATCCTGGTGCCGGGCAAACGGCGCGCGCTCTCCGAGGCGCAATACCCGGAACGCCCGCCCGAAGCCCATGACGCCAACTACAAGGGCCGTGGGCGCGCATGGGAGCGCCCCGTCCATGTGGAAGTCTTCAGCCCGGAGGGCACACGTCTTCTGGAGCAGCAGGCCGGGCTGCGGGTTTTTGGCGGCGTTTCACGCGCGGCAGCGCAAAAGTCCTTGCGGCTTGTGGCTCGCAAAAGCTATGCCGGGGGACGTGGCAAGTTTTCCTATCCTTTTTTCCCGGAGCTGGCTGACCCGGCCGCCCCGCGCCCCGTTCTTTCCTTTGACGGGCTGGTGCTCAGCAACGGCGGCCAGGACCTGGAAGACGCTCAGCTGCGCACGCCCCTGCTTTCCCGCCTGGCGGCCGAGGCCGGTTACCCCTGGGTGGCCCCGGTTGATTCCGCCGCCGTCTTCCTCAACGGCGTCTACTATGGGCACGCCTTCCTGACCACAAGGGTGGACGACAGCTTTCTGGCCGATCTTCTGGATGTGCCCAGAAAGGACATCACTGTACTGGGCGGCGGCGTGCGGGAGCTGCGTGCATCTCATAAGTATCCGCGTTTGCTGCATCTTTATGAGATAAAAACGTTTCGCGAACTTGCCCTGGACTGTGCAAACCGTCCTGCGGACGTCACGCTGCCGGCGGCTGTTGCCCGGCAAATAGATGTGGACAATCTGCTTTTCTACTACGCCATAGAAATCTATCTGGACAACCGGGACTGGCCCGACGACCAGAACAACACCAAAGTCTGGCGCTACAGCGGCGACGCGCCCCAGCCTCTGCCGGAACTGGACGGCCGCTGGCGCTATGTGCTCTACGACCTGGACGCCACCACCATGAGCCCCTGGCACGGCATGAAAAAGCCCGACAACCCCAGCCTTGCGCGGGTCATGGAAAAAAGTCCGATTTTTGCCGCCTTGCTTAAGCAGCCCCAGTTGGCGGCACAGTTTGCCAACAATATGTGTGACATGGCTTTTGCCCACTTTACTCCCGACAAGGTCCGCAAGGGTATGACGGCTCTGGAGGCCCGCAGCCAAAAAGAAGTCCGTTACGCGGCCCAATACGGCGCATACAGCCCGCCTGGCCTGTGGCAAACCATCACCACAGGTCGACAAAACATCCTGCATTTCTTTGAAAAACGTCCAGAAGCTGTGCTGCGCGAGCTGCGCGCCGCCTTCGGCTATACCGATCTCTATGCGGTGAGGGTTCAGGGTCGGGCCCGCTGCAACACTGTGGGGGGAGAAAACCCCGCGGGCTGGTATTTTGTAGAAAACTCCGTTATCATAGAACCTTTGCTGTTGCCTGGCACTGCCCTGGACCATTGGGAGGTCAATGGCCTTGTGCGCCGAGGGGCAACCCTGACGGTTTCCGCCAAAGACGCCGTGGACGGCCGCGTGCAGGTCAGGCTGGTGAGCCGGCCGGCCCCTGTGCCCTTTGTGCTGGAAGACGCCTACGACCAGGATGTCCTGTGCGGTTTTGTTCTGCATAACATCAGTGCGGCGCCGCAGCGCGCGGACGGCCTCTACCTGAGCGACAGGCTGGACAGGCCGCGTAAATTTTCTGTGAAGGATCTGGTGCTGCAGCCCGGCGAGCGCGTCCGATTTGTGGGCAAAAAACATCACCATGCCAAAGCGCTGCTGCAGCGCAACGTCAACTTCAACCCCAGGCGGGGTGAAACCGTCTATCTGCGCGACGGATCCGGAAACATCCTTTCCTCCGTTCGCGTGCGGTAACGCGCCAACTCCGCTCCGGGCCCGCCCTGGTGCCCCATGACCGAAGAAATCCGCCAGATCCTGCTTCTGCTGTCACAACAGGAGAGCCTCGGCCTTGTTTCCCTGGCCACCACCCTGGCCGTAGCCCTGGGCTGCGGTCTGGCCATCTATCTGCTCTACAAATACTTTTACCGCGGCGTGGTCTACAGCGAAAATTTCGGCGTCCTGCTTTTGCTGGTCAGCGGCGTCACGGCCTTTATTATTATTACTATCGGCACCAACTTTGTGCTTTCGCTGGGCATGGTGGGCGCGCTCTCCATTGTCCGCTTCCGCGCGCCGGTCAAGGATCCCCTGGATGTGGGCTTTCTGTATTGGAGCATCGCCGCCGGGCTCACCGCCGGGGCGCGGCTGTACACGGTGGCCATCTTCGGCACGGCAGTGCTGGGGCTGGTCTACATCCTCATGAATTACGCGCGCAAGGAAAAGCGCGTTTTCCTGCTCATCCTGCGCTACGCCACCGAGGTCGATGCGGCTGTCGCCGCCCTGCTCACGCCCCTCAAGGGCAAGCTGAAAAACAAAAGCTGCCGCAACGGGCTGACGGAACTGACCCTGGAAGTCCGGCTCAAAAACAGCCGGACCGTTTTTCTGGAAACCCTGGCCGCCGCCCCTGGCGTGGAAACCGCCACATTGGTGGAGTACAACGGCGATTACGTTTAACTGCAGCCGTGCTCCATGAGGCAGAATCGGGCCATGACGTATTTGGAGATGGCCAACTGGTTGAACTCCATGCCCGCGAACAAACCGGCCACCACGCTGGGCAGAAAACCGTCGCACTTCAGTTCCAGAATGACCAGCCCGTCCGTCTGCACGGGCAAAGAAAACGCAGCGCCGGGCCGGGCGGCCCGCAGGTTGCTGTCAAACGTCACACGCACATTGCCCGGCGTATAGCTGAAAGCCTCGCGGTCGTAGTCCACCCGCACCACCGGCCGCAGCCAGGACCGCAGCCAGGCGGCGTACAGCGCCCGCCACACCGGCGCATCCTCCCCGGCAGCACAGGCGCAATCTCCCCGATTCAGCCGTTCAAACTGCGCCGCATTGAGCCAGGTCTGCTCCTTGCGGGAAAGATCGCCGCACTTGTGCTTGCGCTCCAGCCGCGCCTGCGCCGTGGCGCCGTTGTACCAGCGTACCCGCCATTTGTCCCGCACCAGCGCCCCGCACTGCTTCTGCCGCAGGGCCGTGTCGTAGATATCGTCAAAATACAGGCTGCTGATGTGGTAAGGGCCGTCCTGCGAATACGCGTCCGGACGCAGCAGCCAGGCCACCCTTTGCCGCAGCACGGCCGCGTCGGACGGAGTAAGGTAGTATTTGCGCTCTTGGCGAAAGCCAAGCTGCGCGGCGGGCGCGTGCCGGGGCAGGGGCGACGGGAAAAAGGACATTTTTTTATGTTACATTTTGATGTCAAGCGAGTAAAGCGCGCCGCACCTGACCACAAGCCATATTGACCGCCCGCTGTCACACAGGGTAGGTTGCGCCATGTCCAGTGCCATTCAGAAAGGCCATGGCAGTCTGCTCCTGGCCGTATGCGCTTCCCTTTTTTGTATGCCCTTTATGATGGCAGGGGTTAACGCCGTACTGCCGCCTCTGGGCCTCAGTCTGCACGCCAGCGCGCGCGAACTGGGCCTCATGGGGGCCTTTTACGCCATGGGGCTTGCCGTATTTCAGCTGGCGGGCGGCAGCCTGGGCGATATCTGGGGCTACCGCCGCGTTTTCCTCTGGGGCGTGGGCATTTTTGCCGCCACCGGCGCTTTGCTCGGCTTTGTGAACTCTGTGCCCGCTTTCCTGGCCCTGCGTTTTGTGCAGGGCGTGGGCGGGGCCATGTTCAACGCCTGCGGCCTGGCCCTGTTGGCCTCGGCCGCGCCCGAAGGCAAACGCGCCTCCTACCTGGGCTACAGCGGTTCGGCCGTTTACGCCGGCATTGCCTGCGGCCCGCCCCTGGCCGGACTTGTGGCCGGCAATCTGAGCTGGCGCTGGCTGTTCTGGGGCAATGCCCTGGCCTGTGTGGGCGTGTTCCTGCTTATGCGCTGCGCCGTGCGCCTGGACTGGAGCCCCGCCAAAGACAAGTCCTTTGATTGGAAAGGCTGCAGCGTCTATGCCGCGGCCATGACCGCCCTGACCTTCGGCTCTTCCGAGCTGGCCGACGCCCCGGCCCTGGCCGGGGGCCTGCTGGCGGGCTTCGTCCTTTTGCTGGCCCTGTTCTGCCGTATGGAGCTCCACAGTCCCCATCCCCTGTTGGACCTGCGTCTTTTGGCCCGCAACAGGGTCTTTGCCCTTTCCTCCCTGGCGGCCTTCATCAACTACAGCTCGTTTTTCGGGGTCATGTTTTTTTTCAGCCTCTATCTGCAGCTGGGCCGGGGCTGCAGTGTAGAGCAAGCCGGGCTTTTTTTGGCCGCGCAGTCCCTTATCCAGGCCCTGACCACCCCCTTGGCCGCCCGGCTCTGCGCCGCCTTTCCTCCGGGCCGGGTCAGCGCTGTGGGCGTGGCCCTCTGCGGTCTGGGCCTGCTGGTCTGCGGCTTCCTGCGGCTGGATTCGCCCTACTGGCTGCTGTTTGCGGCTATGGGCCTGCTGGGTTCGGGCATCAGCCTTTTTGCCCTGCCCAATACCACCATCATTCTGGAAAGCGCAGGCCGGGACCATGTGGGGCAGGCCTCAGGCCTCACCGGCGCGGTGCGCACGGGCGGGCAGCTCATCAACATGGCCTGCATCACCCTGACGTTGGGCTTTTTTCTGGGCGACCAGCCCGCCGGTCCTGAAAATATTGACGCCTTCATGGCCGCCATGCGGCTGGACCTGACCATCTTCGGTCTGCTTAACCTTCTGGCCGTGGGCTGCGTTCTGGCCCGCAACCGCAGTTAGCGCATATTTCCTTTACGTGTGTTGCCTCAGGGCGCGTTCCACGCGAGGCTGCCGCAGCCCCGCGCCAGGAAAATTCCTCAGGCTTTTTCTTTGTGCCGCCGCTTGCGGCGTTCTTTTTCTTCAAGCAGAGCACGCTGCTTGTCAAAAGGCACTCAGCCGCAGCTCATGCGGGCTACCTGCAGCCAGCCTTTCCGCAAGGCCAGAATATACAAAGCCGCCACACCGCCGAAAACCAGCAGCAACACCAGCAAATCCGCCATATATCCTCCCTGGAGCTTTTTTTGTTTTGCACTCGCTCCGGCAACTGCACGGACAGGCGTCCACCGTAACGATACAATTGATTATTATTAATAATAATTCCAAGTAAACCTGAAAGCAATGGCCTCAGGCCCTAAACTTGGACGATACGCCGCCGAAGATACGGGCAGAGGCAAACGCGTTTACAGCGGAAAAATCTTCCCCTGGCGCGCGTGCACGCTTTTTGCATTGTTTTTGGCAAACCGCGCCGTGCCGACGGCATGCGCGGCACATCGTGCGGGGAGGCGCCTATGGCCATCAGCATTTCCGGTTCCAACGCCATTTCCGGCCTGAGCGGCATGGATACTGATTTTGACGAGGTTCTCGCCAAACTGAAAGAGGTGGAATCCACCCAGCTCAACCGTCTGGAGGCCTGGAAGGACGACTGGAACCTGCGCTACGAGGCCTTTGGCGAAATCATCGGGCAGGTGCAGACCGCTCAGAATGTGCTCTCCAATCTGGCCAATAAAAATAATTTCGTCAGCAAAAACGTTACCAGCAGTGATGAAAATGTCGTCACCGCCGTGGCCAGCGCCTCGGCGCAGGACGTGCAGCACAACATCACGGTAAACCAGATGGCCAGCAACGCCGTCTGGGCCAATATGCACATCTACGATTCCAAAACGGAAATCATCAATACTTCCGGGGAAACCCAGACGTTTTCCTACACTTATGCGGGGACCACACACACCCTGGAAATAGCCCCCAAAACCACCCTGGAATCTTTCGCCAGCCTCATTAACGGCGATGTCGACAACCCCGGCGTCAAGGTCAGCCTGGTGCAGACCGGTTCCGGCTATGTGTTTCAGATGGCCGGCACGAGCACGGGCGAAGCCAACGACCTGGTCATCAACGACGCCGACCTGGTGGGCATGACCTCTGCCGGCGCGACCTCCTCCTGGCAGACCAACGGACTGCTGGCCCTGAACAAAACCATTACCGACCCCAACCAGTATGCCTATGATCTGCTTACGGAGGACGGCAACTGGTTTACGGTCAGCATCACCGGCGACAAAACCAATGAAGATCTGGTCAATCAGATCAACGCCCAGACCGGCCGCAGCGTAGCCAGTCTGGACCAGGACGGCAACCTGCAGTTTCAGGATGTCAAGGCCGTATACCGGCGCGATACTGAAGCGCAGGCAAGCCGCACCTCCGGCAGCACCACCCTGGGCATCGGTTCCAACCTCAAAGCCACGCTGAGCGCGGATACTACGGTCAGCTTCACGGTCAACGACGGCGCGGTGAGCAGCACCCACACGTTGGAACTCAAGGCCGGCGCTACCATGAAGGAAGCCTTGCTGCAGATTGCCCAGGCTGCGGGCAGCAGCAGCGCTGAGATGACCCTCAACAGCGCCGGCGGCTGGGAGATGAAGATCGCCAACGTCAGCGACCTTACTTTCAGCGCCGATGTGGGCATTACCCACAGTGAAACGACCGCCAACCTTGGGACGCGGCAGGACGACGCCAGTGAACTCTCGGCCAGCGTCAAGCTGACCTTCGACAAGGACATGCTGAGCCAGAAGCTGGGCGGCGACAGCGCCGACGGCAGCGACTACGAATATACCATTATCAAAACCGACGGCACTACGCAAAAGGTTACCATAGCCAACACGGCAACATACGACGATCTGCTGACGCAACTGGGCGGCACAACGTCCACCGACAGTGACGGCAACACCGTTGTCACCCTGGACGACACGGAGAATTTTTATCTCAGCAGCGGATTGGGCGGGGGCCTGGACGGCCTTGCCGTCAGCGTCCAGGCCACAACGCGGCTGACCGGCATGGATGGCAGCGCCACCATAGACGCCACGCAGCCGGAGCTGAGCTATTCCATTACCCTTAACGGTGGCGAAACCGTGACCGTGGACGGCATCGCCAGCGGATCCAGCATCAAAGACATTTACGAAAAAATTGCCGCAGCGCTGGACGGCACCGGCGCCACGGCCACCCTGGTGGACGCTGAGGGTAATGCCTGGGACGGCACGGACGCCACCGGTTCCTACTACCTCCAGGTCGGCAATGTCCAAAGCGTCAGCGGCCCCGGCATCAGCGGTCAGGTGGCTTCCTCTTCGGTCTGGAACATCCAGCGCGCCGCCAACGCCCGCTATACCGTGGACAACTGGCCCATGGAGATGGAGTCCGCCAGCAACAGCGTGAGCGACGTCATTGAGGGCGTGGTTTTCAGCATTCAGGATACGGGTACGGCCCGCATCAGCGTGAGCACGGACATTGCCTCGGTGGAGGAATCCATCCAGACTTTTCTGGACGCGGTAAACTCCGTTTTGCTGACCATCCAGGATTATACGAAGTACGATGAAACCAAGGAAACCACCTCCAGTGATCCCGACGATATAGGCAACGACAACTACAGCGCTTCACAGCTTACTTCCGAAAAAGGCGGTTTGCTGCAGGGCAACTACGGCGTGCAGCTTTTCGCCTCGCGCTTTTCCGGCCTTCTGGGCAGCTCTCCGCCAGGTTTCCAAAGCCGCACCAGCGCCACAGACCTGCTTTCGGGCGACGTGCTGGCCAACCTGGCCAACATGGGCATCAAGACCGACACCGACGAAAACAGCGATACTTACGGCCTGCTGGTCATAGCGCCCGAATCCAGCCTCGCTGCCCTGCAGCAGCTGGACCAGGAAAACTATGAGGACATGATCAACAACAACCTGGAAGCCGTGGTGGATTTTTTCTGCTCCAGCGGCACCGGGGCCAGCTCGTCCGCAGACTTTCGTTACAACAGCCATGTGGCCGGCATCACCAAGGGCGGCACGTATGACGTCAGCTATTCCGTGGATGCGGACGGCAATATAGAGCACGTCTATGTGGGCGGGGTGGAGGCCACCCGCGATACCAGCCAGCCCGGCTATTACTACAGTGTGGCCAGCGGTGACGCGCGCGGTCTTTCGTTGAGCATCGATGACCTCAGCGAAGGCGCCCACTCAGGGCAGATCCGCATCAAGGAAGGCCTGATCCCCACTGTCAACAGTTTTCTGAAAAGCGAACTGACCTACAACGACGTCAATGTCAGCGCCAATGCCACGGATGATCAGATCGCCGACGCGATATATCTCAAATCACAAAACGGCGCGCTGATGGTTTTGCAGGTAAACTACAAAACCATCATGGAAAATATTGAAGACAAAATTTCAAAAGAGCAGGACAGGCTTGAACTTTGGGAGTCTCGGCAAAAAACCTATTTTGCCAATCTTGAAACCCTGCTCAAGCAATACAGCACCATGCAAGATCAGCTGGAAACCCAGCTCAAGCAACTCTCCAGCAGCAGTGATTAGCAGCCACCAACCGTCGCCCCCAGGGGCTTGAGGATGAGACTATGAACAAAGCGGCGCAAGCCTATTTTCAAACCAATGTGGCCACCACCGACCAAGGGCAGCTTCTGCTCATGCTCTACGACGGCGCTCTCAAATACTTGCATCAGGCCCGTGACAAAATGCTGGCCAACGACTTTGCCGCCAAGGGCATGCTCATCTCTCGCGTCATTGACATCGTCAACGAGCTGGCCGCCTCCCTGAATATGGACAAGGGCGGCAGTCTTGCCGTGAACCTCAATAACCTCTATCTGCTCTGTACGGCCCGCCTGCTGCGCGCCAACCTCAAAATGGATCTGGAATCCCTGGACAGCGTGGAGCATATCCTTTCCGGCCTGCGCGACGCCTACGCCCAGATCATTGAAACCCCCGAGGCCGGACGGGCCGCCTCAGACATCGCCAGCCGCCTGCAGCCCCAGGGCGCGACCCTGCGCACGGCCCAGCCCATCCTGCCGCCCCGGTCCATAGGCGTGCCCAGTGCCCAGGCCCGCGCCGTCTATGGCCGCACGGCCGCCGCGGCCGGGGAAGAACCGCCGCAGGCCCGCGTCCAGGCCTTTACCCCTGCCCCCGAGCGGCCGGGCCGCCTGCCCGGAGCCTACGGCAAACTGCAAGGCGAGCGCTGAGCCGAAGCCGTTTGGTTTTGCGTCCCTTCTTAAACGGGTAACGGCGCCCATTTTGGCGCTTGGCAGTGCAATGAACAGCCCTGCCGCCTTGGCCCCGCCACCGGCGTTCTGTGTTGGCCCGCCGGTGACGGGCCAGGCTGCGTCAGCGCCTTTGCGCGGCTTGTGGCCCTGCGCCGCAAACGCTACACTGCGGCAAAAGCCTTTGATAAGGCAGGAATCTCCATGCCGCAGCGCCGTTTTTTCTCGCCGGGGCGGGCCGGTCTGCCCCCCGCCCTGATGTTTCAGGGCACCTGTTCCAATGCGGGCAAAAGCCTGCTCACAGCGGGCCTGTGCCGTCTGCTGGCCCGGCAGGGCTTGCGGGTAGCCCCCTTCAAGGCCCAGAACATGTCCCTCAATTCTTTTGTGACGGCGGAAGGGGGCGAAATGGGCCGGGCCCAGGTGCTGCAGGCCCTGGCCTGCGGCCTCGCGCCCGACGTGCGCATGAATCCCGTCCTGCTTAAGCCTACCTCGCAGATCGGCTCACAGGTGCTGGTGCTGGGGCGGCCCGTGGGGCAGATGCGCGTGGCCCAGTATCTGGAGTACAAGCCCAGGGCCTGGCGGGCTGTGTGTCGCGCCTACCGCGAGCTGGCGGCAGACCGGGACGTGCTGGTGCTGGAAGGCGCGGGCAGCCCGGCGGAAATCAATTTGCGCGCCCACGATATCGTCAATATGCGTATGGCCCGCTATGCCGGGGCGCGTGTGGCCCTGGTGGCGGATATAGACCGGGGTGGAGCTTTTGCGGCTCTGGCGGGTACCCTGGCTCTGCTCACCCGCGCGGACAGGGCGCGCGTGGCCGGGCTTATTCTCAATAAATTCCGGGGAGACGCCAGCCTGCTCACCCCGGCCCTCACGGCCATCAGCCGCCGCACGGGCAAGCCCTTTTGGGGCGTTGTGCCCATGCTGGAGGACCTGCGCCTGCCGGAGGAAGATTCCGTAAGTTTCAAGGCCGGGCTTACGCCCGGACTGCACGCGGGCGCGGGCGGGGAGGCGGCCGGGGGGCTGCTGGACGTGCTGGTCGTGGACCTGCCACACATCAGCAACGCCACCGACCTGGACGCCCTGCGCAACGAGCCGGGCGTGCGCTTGCGGGTAGCCCGACGGGCCGAGGACTGGGGTGCGCCTGAAGTCGTGCTCTTGCCCGGCAGCCGGAATACGGCGGCGGACGCCCGTTTTTTGCGCGCCGGCGGTCTGGCTGCGTCTGTTGTGGCTTTTGCGGCCCGCTGCCTGCGCACCGGGCGCGGGGCCCTGGTGGGCGTGTGCGGCGGCCTGCAACTACTGGGGGCGGAAATTCTGGATCCACTGGCCCTGGAAGAAGGCGGGCGGGAGGCAGGGCTCAATCTGCTGCCCCTGCGCACCACGCTGCAGGCGGCCAAGCAACTGCGCCGGACCACGGGCACGGCCCTGGCGGCGTTGACGGACGGCGAGGCGGACGCGGCCGTGACCGGTTACGAGATCCACCACGGCAGCACAGAAGTTGTGACCAGGGTGGCGCGTCTGCCCGCAGCGGGAGAGCCTACGGTGCTGTTGCGGGACGCGGCTGGCGCGGCCCTGGGCTGGGGCCTGTGCGACGCCGCGGGCCGCGCGCGGGTCTGGGGCAGCTATCTGCACGGCCTGTTTGACGCCGACGTTTTTCGGCACGCCTTTCTGGCTGCCCGGCGGGCAGAGGCCGGCCTGCCTCCGGCCCCTCAGGCCGCCTACGACCTGGGGCCGGAGCTGGATCGCCTGGCGGACTGTCTTGAGGCGGCTTTGGACCTGCCCGCCGTGTATGCCCAGCTACGGTTGTAAAGGGGCTGTTCCTTACAGCGAGGTAGTCAGATCCTTGCCCAGCGCCTTGTTGAGAATAAACAGGGGCGCCAGTACGGAAACGATGAGGATGGCCCCGTAGGCCGAAGCCGGGCCAAAGTCACCGCTGCCGATATACTGAAAGACCTGTACGGTCATGGTGCTCCACGGTCCGTAATAGAGCACGATGGTGGAGCTCAGTTCCGCCAGGGTTGTCACCCACATGATGATGGCCCCGGCCGCCACGCCGGGCAGCATGGCGGGCACCACCACCTTGAGAAAGGTCCGCAGAGGGGGCACGCCCAGGCTGATGGAGGCCTCTTCTACCGAAACCTCGATCTGTCGCAGCAGGGCGGAAGTGGTTTTGACGGAAAAGGGCGTTTTGCGGATGAAGTAGGCCAGCACAATGATCATCCAGGTGCCGGTGAGCACCACAGGGCCCGTATTGTAGGTGGCCGCCAGGGCGATGCCCATCACGGATCCGGCAATGACCAGGGGCAGCATCATGGCCAGGTCCAGAGCATAGCCGATGACCCCGCCCTTGCGCACTACCAGGTAGCTGACGGCCAGGCCGAAAACCATGCCGATGACCGTGGCTGTGGTGGACAAAAAGAAGGAATTGAGGATGGGCCGGGGGGCGACCTTCAGGGCGATGAGCAGGTTGTCCAGCGTAAACTGGCCGTAGTAGAGGACCGGTCCGTTGGTTTTGGTCACAGCCGCCACCATGACCATGACAAAGGGCGCCAGGGAAATAAAGACGACAAGGGCGCAAAAGCCCCAGGCCAGCGCCCTGCCCAGGGGGGGCAGGGTTTTGATTTCCGGCGGGCGCAGCGCGGACATGGCGTAATTTTTTCGTTCCACCCACAGCTTCTGCAGCACGGTGAGGGCCAGGGTAACCACCACCAGCACGGTGCTCAGCGTGCCCGCCATGGAAGGGTTGCCGCCCATTTCGCTGACAAACTCGCTGTAGGCCTGCTCTGCCAGCACCTTGTAGTCGTTGCCGATGATGGTTGGCACGCCGAAGTTTTCAATGGACATGCAAAAAACGATCAGCGCGCCGGAGGCTATGGCCGGCGTGACCACCGGCAGGGTTACGGTGCGGAAAACCCGCCAGGGCGAAGCGCCCAGGTTGCGGGCGGCTTCTTCCAATGAGCGATCCACGGAATTGATGGCCGCGCCCACCATGAGAAAGACAAAGGGGAAAAATTGCAGGGTAAACACCAGCACCACGCCCTGCCAGCCGTAGATGCTGGGGATGTGCAACCCCAGATCGGCAAAAAAACGGGTGATGATGCCGTTGCGGCCCAGAAGCAGCAGCCAGGCTTCCGCGCCGATAAAGGTGGGCAGAATGAGCGGCAGGGTGCCCAGTGTGCGCAGCGCGGTAGCGCCGGGCAGTTTGTAGCGGGTGGTAAAAAAGGCGAAGGGCACGCCGATGAGCACGCTGAAGAAGGTGGCCAGGCCGCTCATGAACAGGCTGTTCCACAGGCAGCGGCGGTAAAAGGGCGTGGTAAACACGCTCAGGTAGTTGTCCCAGGTAAAGGCCCCGGTTTCCGCGCTGAGCAGGCTGGCCTGAAAAATGGCGTACATGGGGTACACCACCAGCAGTACAAGCGTCAGCGCCGCCAGCAGAAAAATCAGGTTCCAGACGGAAAAAAGTTTGCGCAGGGCCATCAGCCTTCCACCCTGACCGGGCTGGTCGGCGCGAAGCAGAGCCGAATTTTGTCGCCTGGTTGTTTGGTTTCACCGCCGCGCAGGGCGGGCACGTCCACTCGCAGCACCGTGCCCAGCGCCGCCACATGGCAGACCAGGGTGGCCCCCAGAAACATGACGTCGCGCACCCGCCCGGTAAAGGCATTGGGCGCTGCGGCGTCGGGGGCGATTTCGCGCAGCCAGTCCGGGCGCAGCATCAGGTGCACGGGTTCGCTCAGGCCGGGGTCGTCCATAACGACGTCAAACTCCGTCTCGTCGCACAGCATTCTGGCCGTGCGGCGCGGCGCATCCCAGTCCAGAGGGCGCATTTCCAGCATATTGCAGGCGCCCATGAATTCCGCCGTAAACCTGTTGACGGGCGAGAAATAGATGCCCCGCGGGCTGTCCACCTGCTGCAGCTTGCCGTTGTAAAAAATGGCTATCCTGTCGGACACGGCCATGGCTTCTTCCTGGTCGTGGGTCACATAGATGGTGGTGATGCCGAGGCTCTGCTGTATCTGGCGGATTTCTTCGCGCATGGTCACGCGCAGTTTGGCGTCCAGGTTGGACAGGGGCTCGTCCATGAGCAGCACGTCGGGGCGGATGACCAAGGCGCGGGCCAGGGCCACGCGCTGCTGCTGCCCGCCTGAGAGCTGGCGGGGGTAGCGGTCACGCAGGTTGAGAAGCTGCACGGCCTCCAGAATTTCCTCAACCCGGCTGCGTATGGTCGTGTGGGGAAGCCTGCGCGCCGCCATACCGTAGGCCACATTGTCAAAAACCGTCATGTGCGGGAACAGAGCGTAGTTCTGAAAGACCATACCCGTGTTGCGCAGGTGTGCGGGAGCGTTCAGGATGGATGTGCCGTCAAAGCGGATGTCGCCGCTGTCGGGGTCGTTAAAGCCGGCTATCATCCGCAGCAGGGTGGTTTTGCCGCAGCCGCTGGGGCCCAGAAGGGTAAAAAATTCGCCGTCGCCGATCTTCAGGTTTACCTTGTCGACCACCCGCAGCTGGCCGAACTGTTTAACAACATCCACTAACTCAATGTGCACTGGCGTATCCTTCTTGAACGTCCTCAAGAGCCGCGCTGAGGTGGTATCAGCAGAACGGTCGTACTCCAGACGCATCCCGGGCGCGGCCTGCGCCGCACCCGGGAAAATACGCCTACGGCTTTTGCAGAACCTGTTTTTTCCACCAGCCCAGGAGCTGTTTTTGCAGCGCGTTGGCCTCGGCGGGATCATAGCTCTGCAGCAGCGTGATGTTTTGCAGTGTGGGCATGCCCGCCACGGCAACGGCGTCGGGCCGGGCGGGGCGGCGGAAGTATTTCTGGAAGATGCCGTCCACCACAGGCTGGGAGAGCAGATAGTCCACCAGGGCTTTGGCCTCCTGCGGGTGTTTGCAGCCGGCAATGACGGCCGCGCCTTCAGGGGCGGCGATGACGCCGTCGGCGGGGTAGATGACGCGCACGTCCTGCGCGCCGCCGGCCACATAGCGGTGGGCGGCGTATTCCATAGTTATGGCCAGGGGAAATTCCCCTTCGGCGGTGCCCTTGTATACGAGGCTGGAGCTGTCCAGAATTTTAACGTTATTGAGCAGTTGCTTCAGCCCGTCCCAGCCGTAGAGTTTGTATATGCCGTAGACCTGCGCGTAGGCCGAGCCGGATTTCAGGGGGTTGGCCATGACCACCTTGTCTTTCCATTTGGGGTCCAGCAGATCCTTCCAGGTTTTGGGCATGTCTGCGGTCGGCACCAGCCGGGTGTTGGCCATGATGATCATCAGGTGCATGTTGGCGGCGGTCCAGCGGTGGTCTTTTTCCACAAAGGCCGGGGGCAGCACGGCGGCTTCGGGCGAAGCGTAAGGCATGAAGTCGGCCTTGGCGTTATCCAGTACGGCCACGTCGCCGCTCCAGAACACATCGCAAAGGGGGTTGGCCCTTTCTGCGGCGATACGCTTCATGGCTTCGCCGGTGCCCATGCGCACCACGGTGAGCTTGATGCCGGTTTTCTTTTCAAAATCCAGCGAGATGGCGTCCAGCATGTCGGGCTGGTTGGAGGAGTAGAGGACTACTTCCCTAGCTACGGCCGCAGTGGCCAGGCAGAGCGTCAAGGCCACCAGAACAAGCAGGGAACAAAGTTTTTTACTGCAAGCGTTCATGCAATCCCCCCCGGCAATGGGTCATAAAAAAGGAACAGGCATCTGACAATAATAACAAAATACGCTTTAAAAATCTTAAGGTCAAGGTTTGCGGGGCGTATAGCTGAGCTCCCTGGCCGTGCTGTTGCCTGAGCTTTGCGGCATGTGTCCGTTTTTAAGCGTGCGCCCGCCCGCCATGACCGCGCCTGCCGCACGATGCGGGGACGCCCGGCACAGCTCTGCGCGGGAGATTTTTGCGGCACGGGGGACGGTTGCAGGCAAAAGTCCCCCATGCCGTAAAAGTGTTTTATCCCCCCAGGCCGTGGGGATTGAGGGCGATGCGGTTGCGCTCCACGGCCACGGCCAGTTCCGGCAGCAGGTCGTGGAGCGCGTTCATGTCGCTGGCGCGGGCGGCGCGTTCCACGCAACGGGCCATGCGGGCCAATACGCGGAAGCCGAAGGCGTCCGATTCTGCGGCAATGCGGGCGGCGGCTTCGCCCACCACGGGGCAGCGCCGGTTGCGGTAGCCTTCCTGCGCGTCTTCCATGGCGGCGTCCAGGCGCTCCACCAGACGGATCAGCGTGGCGTCTTCCTTGGGCGGGGCGGAGAAAGGCGTTGCTTGGGGCGTTGAAGTTGCCAGGGATTGCTGCGCAGGCGGCGCGTCCCGCTCTGGAGCCTGCGGTGGGGCTTGCGTGCGAGCGGCTGGCCTGGAAGAAGGCGCGGCGGACTGCGCCGCAGCCCCTGACACGGCTGCAGAAGGCTGCATTTTCGCAGAAGGCGCGGCCCCGGCGATGAAATTGACGATGGAGGTCTGCTGGCCATTGGCGGCGTTGGCGGCTGTGGAGTGCGCCGCTGCAGCCGGAGCCGCCGTGGGGGGGGGGACGGCCAGGGGGTCTGCAGGCGGAGCGGCGTGGTCGCTCAGGCCGCCCAGAAGTTTCAGGATGAGCCTGCCTGCGGCGGTGCGGGGCATGTCTCGCGGCGGCACGGTCTGGGGGGGCTGTTCCGGCAGGCCCGTGAGGGTCAGGGGGGCGGGCTGCCCGGCTGTTGGCGGCACGGCGGGTGTGGATTTGGGGACGGGCCACGGGGTAGAGGTCACGCGCACAGTCTGCCGCGGTGCAGCAGGCTGGGGGGAAGTGCCGGTCTGCCGGGACGTTGCCGCAGGCCGCGCGTCTGCCTCTGCAGCGGAGGCGGCGGGCTTTGAGGTCATGGGCATGGGCTCGCCCACCCATTCGCCGGCGGTGGCAATGCTGGGGCTCACATAGCGCCGGTGGTCCTGTGCGGACGACGCGGGCTGTGGGTTTGCAGCGGCTGTCGCGCGTGGTGGGGCGTCCACAGCCTTGGGCGCGGCAGCCGGAGAGCGGGCCGGGTTCACGGGCGTGCCCACAGGCATGGGTTCGCCCACCCATTCGTCGGCCAGGTCGTAGTTTGCCCAGCCTGCCGGGCCAGGCATGGCTTGGGCGGCGTTGGGCGGGACAAAGCCGGCCTGGGGTGCGGACGGGGCGGAATCCGACGGGTCTGCAGCGGCCTTAAAAGGCGCGGTGGCCTCAGAAGAAGGCGCGGGCGTTGCCGCCTTTGGCAGGGGCTCCTCCGGCTGCGCGGGCAAAGAGGGGGCCGGCTTGGTCTGGGGGGCGACGTCCGTGGCCTGTCCGGCGGGGATGTCGGTGGACGCCGGGACGGGGGTTGGCCCGGACGGCGCGGCATCGGCTGTGCCCACCGGGGTGAGTACGGCCTCGCCGGGCCGCTGCGCCAGCAGCGCGCCTGCCGCAGCGGCGGAAACTGTGGGTTCCTCCCACTGGGGGCCGCCCAGCCCGGCGGCAACCAGAAATTCGTCCTGCGGCGCGGCTTCTTCCGGCAAGCGCGCTTCCGGCCCGGCCTCCTCCGGCGCAAAGGTTGGCGGTGAAGCGGCGTCGGTTGCGGTCGGGCTCTCCGCAATGACGGCTGCGTCCGCCGGCGTATCAGGCTTGTGCGCAGGGTCGGTCATGGCCGCCGTTGCGGCGTCCGGCGCGGGGCCATCCGTCGCGGCCGCCATGTTGTCCATGTCCGGCTGGTTCGCCAGAACAACAGCGGGCGCAGACAAGGGCGCGGCTTCCAGGGGTGACGCCGCCGCTTCCGGCGGTACGGGGGCTTCCGGGCGGTCGTCCGCGTTGTCCGTCGTCTGCGCCGGGGATGCGGCGTTCTCCTGCGATGTTCTGGCCGTGCGGGCAGCGACCTGTTCCTGCCCCAAAGCAGGGACTGTCGCCACAAGTGCGGCAGGCGCGGCTTTGGGGGCGGCGCCAAAGGGATCTGGCCCGAACAGATCGGGCAGCGGACTGTCTGCCGTCGCCTGGGCTGCTTCCGGCGCAGGCGCTTCTTCGGCTGGCGGCGCGAGGTGCTCCGGATCCGTTGCGTACCGTGCCGCACGAGCGGCGTCCACTGTTTCCGCCGCCTGCGGGTTGGCTGGGGCGAGCGTGGGGGATGCTTCCGCCCGCGGGGAGGCCTCTGCGTCAGGTACGGCCGGGATTGCCGCGGGGGTCAAGGCCGCGCCCTGTTGCGGCGGGTTCAGAACCGGGTCTGGCCCCTCAGAGCCGCTGTGTGTGGGAATGACGACGGGGGGCGTTGCGTCTGTCTGCGTCACCTCCGGTTCCGGCTGTGGGCCGAAAAGGTCCGGCAAGGGGGCAGCTGTGCCGTGGGCGGGAGGGGCGGCGTCTTCGCGGGGCGCGTCTTGGTGCGGCGTGTCTTGGTGCGGCGTGTCTTGGGGAAGCGCGTCGGGCCTTGGCTGCAGGCCGGCTTCGTCCAGAACCTCGCGCAGCGTGGCGGTAAAGGCGGCGGCGTCCAGAGGCGTCAGCAGGGCGTGGGTGTACCCCGTTTCCGCCAAAGCGTCCCAGTGGCGTTGGTTGGGCGTTACGGCCAGGGCCTTGAACACGGGCAGGCCTGCGCGGCGGGCTTCAGCCTCAAAGCGCCCCAGCAGATCGGCCTGAGCCGGACCGTATTGCGGGCGCAGGGCCGTGAGCAGTACGGCGGGGGTGGCGGCATTGCGGCGCAAAGCCTCTTCCAGATCCGGGGCCGCCAGGCAAAGGCAGCCCTGTTCCCGGCACAGACTGGTCAGAGATTCCTGCTCTTCGGCGTCCGCGCCCACTACTGCCACTGTGGGGGTGGGCGCAGGGGCCTCCTCTTCTTCCTCCGCTTCCAGGGGCGTGAGGCGCAGGGTAAAGGCAATGGACGCGCCCTGCGGCCCGCTGTCCACAGTAAGGTAACCGTTGCAGACGCCGGCCAGCTCCCAGGCGCGGAGCAGGGCTTGGCCCGAACGGCTGCGCGGCGGCAGGCCCGCGCCCGTATCTGTAACGGTAAAGAGCAGGTGGCCGGGGTCCGCGCTTTCGGGCACGCGCCGTACGGTCAGGTGTACGGCCCCGTGGGCCGTGGCGCGTACGGCGCTTTCCAGCAGGCCGTCCAGCACCTGGCGCAGGGCTTGGCCCGGTCCTTCATACATATGTCCCAAAAGGGGCGGCAAATACCACGCCAGGCCTATGCCCGCGTTTTCCGCCGCCACGGATACGGCGTCGTGGGCTTCGCGCACCAGGTGCTGCAGGTTGAAGGCTGTACGGGCCGGCGGGCCGGCGGGGGCCTGGGCAAGCGCGCCGGGATTGTCCAGGACGCGCGCCAGTTCGTCGGCGGCGCTGCGCAGATTCTCTGCGTGTTGGCGCACGGCCGGCGGCAGTGCGCAGCCCAGCAGGGCCGTGCCCTCCCGCAAGATTTTTTCCAGCGGCGGGCGCAGGGCTTCTCTGTGCGCCGCCGTTGCCGCGTCGGCGGAACGCGTGGGCGTAGGGGCTGCGGGCATGGGGGCTGCGGACGGAGACCAGTCCGAGCCGTCGGGCAGGCCGGAAAGGTCCGACAGCGCATCGCCAGACGCGGGCTCCAGGCTGGGGAGCAGACGCAGATTGGGGTCATCCAGGGGCTGGTCCAGGGTGATGACATCCGGGTTTCCGGAGGCGGCGGATGCCGTCTGGCCGGGCTGAACGGGATCTGTCGCCAAAGCCAGCAGGGGGTCGGCTGCGGGTGCGGCGGTCTTTGTCTGCGCGGCGGCCATGTCTCTGGGCTGGCCCGTGCCCGCGATGAGCAGGGCGCTCAAGGCCGTGCCCCAGAGCGGGGCCGCGGCCAGCAGCCCGGCCGCGTAGCCTTGGTCCAGCCCCAGAATGCTGGCGGCCACGAACAGCGGCGGCACCAGGCAGCCCAGCAGAAAGCGCCGCGCCCCGCCCAGGCCCATAAGCGCCCCGGCCAGGGCCGTGGGCACAAACAGCAGGGCGCCTGCGGGCCAGAGCGCCAGGTAGCGGATCAGCCAGCCGTAGCCGGGCAGCAGCGGCAGCAGGGCCAAGGCCGCGCCGGGCAGGGAAAGCAGCAGAAACTGTACGTCCAGGGCGCGGGAGCGGCCGCGGGTGCGCAGCAGGTGCCGTCCCACATGGGGCAGCAGCATGAGGGCCAGGCCCGGCGAAAGTACGGCGGCTGCCTCCGCCGGGGTTATGCGGCCTTCGCCGTAGGCGGGCATGCCCAGTACGGCCTGGAGCAGGGCCATGCCCACATACAGGGCCGTCCAGGCGCGCCACTGGCCTTTTTCTGAAAGGCCGCGCAGCAGGCAAAGCAGCAGCACTACGCCCAGAGCCAGCACGGCCGCCGTGCCCGCCAGGCTGTCCCAGTTGCTGGCGGCGTCCTGCGGGGTGCGGAGCGTGGGCGCAAACCACGGCCCCGGCAGGCCGTCCAGGCGCAGGAAGCAGGTCCGGGGCTGGTCGGCGGCTTCGGGCAAAAGCAGCACATTGCGCTGGCTGGGCCTGGTTTCGCGCCAGGCGGCGGCCTGGGTCAGGGGGTCGGTGTACGGCGCGTAGAGCACGGGGTCTGCCGGTACGGCGGGGCCCAGGTCCAGCAGCAGGGTGGGCGGGCGCAGCCCTTGCGGCAAGGGGGCAAGGGTAAAGCGTAACCAGAGCACGCCCGTGGTTCGGGGCAGGGCCTGGAGCGTCAGGGGCCGGAAGGCGGCGTTGTTGGCCGGGGCCGCCACTTCATCTACGTCCATGCTGCCCGTGGGGTCCAGAAATGCTTCAAGATAGGGCAGCAGCCCCATGTGGGGCGCGGCGGGCGTGGGCGGTATGGGCCCCGCGGTCACGCGGCAGGGCAGGACGCAGAGGCAGAGCAGGCAAAGCAGCAGAACGCCGACCTGCCGGAGTTTCGTCTTCCGGGCCGTGTCAAGGGCGGCAGGCGCGCAGGGGGAGGCTGCTGCAGGGCGGAGGTACGGGATGACGGTAGTGTGGATGACGCCGGATCCGCGCCGGGACGGGGTCTGCCCGGGAGAACGGCCCGGGCCGGGAAAAAATGCAGTCATGGGTGCTCCGCCTGTATCTTTGCCAAGGGCGCTTACTGCAATTGCCGGATGAGATCGGCCACCGCCTTGCCGTCAGGAGCGTGCGCCGCGGGGTTGACCGCCAGCAGGCGCTGCCAGGCTTTGAGCGCTTCATTTTTGCGCTTGAGGTCGTAGTAGAGGACCACGCCCTCGTTGAACATGGCGTTTTCATGACGCGGATTAACGGTGGAGGCGCGGCGGAAGTCGGCCACGGCCTTTTCAAATTCTCCCAGTTCCCGGTGCATGATGCCCAGGTCGGTGAGCACGTCGGGGTCGTCCGGAGCCAGAGCCAGGGACCGATCATAGGCGGATGCGGCCTTGCGGGCCTGCCCTGTGTCAAAGTAGAGGTTGCCCAGGCTGGTCCAGAGGGCGGCCTTGTCCGGGGCGGCGAGCACGGCTTTTTCCAACTCCGCGATTTTGGCGGCGAGCTCCGGCGGCATGGGCGGTTGGTTTTCCTGTGCGGCAGAAGGCGCGGCAGAAGGCGCTGGCGGGGCCGCGGGCGCGGCCTGTCGTCCGGGGCCGGAATCCGACGCGGGCGCAAACAGGGCAGGCGCCAGAGAGCCCACATAGAGGCCCAGCACCAGGGCCAGAGCTACGGCCAGGCCGAAGACCAAGGGGCTGACGGCGCGCTTGTGCGGCGTGCCGTCCGTTCCTGGCGCGGAGGAATCCTGCCCGGCGGCGGGGGCCTGCCTTGCGTCCGGGGTGGACTTGGGGGTGGGGGCGTCGCCCTTGTTGCTCTGTGCACTGGCCATGAAAAACCTCCTGACAGCCGACGCGCGGCCGGTTTACCTGCAAGGCAGCCTACAACCTGCGTCAGAAAGTGGCAAGTCCGCCGGGGCCGGGCCGGGGCGGCGAGGGGGCAGAGCGCGGTATGCGTGAACCAATTCAGCTTCGGCGCAGCTGCGGGCCGTAATGGCGCAAACGTGGAGTGTCCACGCGAAAAAGCGTCGGGGAGGGCGCCTTGCTTGCCGCTGCGAGGCATAAGCATTCAGCCAGACGGCGCGACAGCCTTGGAAAACAGGCGGTCGCCCCGTGGCGGTTTCAAGCGAGGACTACGGCGGTTTCCTGCAGGTGGCGCCTTATTGCGGCGTACAGGTCTGTTCGTGCCCAGGGCCGGTAGAGGGCTGCGGCCGCGAGTGTCTTCTCAGAAGCATTTGAGCGAAAAATTTACGGTTTTGCTGCGTGATAATGCCAAGCTGCAAATGGAAGATATCCTTTTCGGCTAATTCCGCAAAAACAACGCCTTCACGTTTGATGGCGGCGAAAGAAGCTGCCAACAGGGCCATCCCTTTGCCGGAAGCAATACCCGCCAGCAAAACGTCATGTTCTGCCGGTTCTTCAATAAATCTGGGCGAAAAAGCGGCCTGCGCAAACCGGGCCTTCATGAAATCAAAAAAAGCAGGGTTGGCTTCGCGCTTGAACCAAAAGAGCGGCTGCCCGCTGAAATCTTTGAGCCAAATTTCTTTCTGAGTTATTTCTTCAGCTTCCAGCCATTGTTTTGGAAGCGCAGCAACCAGCGGTTCAACATACGCCAGTTCCAGAACGGCCATTTCCGGCGCGTCCAGAGGCAATGCAACAAAAGCCGCATCGAGTTTGTCTTTCCGAACGTCTTTGGCGAGCTTTGGCGAAGCAGCCCTGACAATATGTCCTCGGTTTCCGTAGTGTTCATGCAACGAGGCTTCCAGCTTTGAGAACACTCCCTGTTCAAAGGCTGTCGTAAATCCTATGCGCAGCGATGGGACATTGCGGTGAATTTCTTCTCGCAGCCGTGCAAAGGTCGTTTTTTCCATCTGCAACAAGGGCTGAATGATTTCCAACACTTTAGCCCCGTTATCCGTCAGCGTCAGCCCTTTGCTGTGCCTTGTGAACAATGCCACGCCCAAGCGTTCTTCCAACTGCTTTATTTGGCGGCTCAGCGGCGGCGCCATAAACAGGCGGTCCGCCGCCCGGCGCAGGTTGCTTTCTTCCGCGACTACCGCGAAGTAATGCAGGCTCCGGATGTCAACCGCATCCGGCATGGGTTCAAGTAATGCCTTTGTCATACCTAAAAGGTATCACACAAAAGGTACGATGCAAATCCCTATAGCATGCCTAGATTCATAAAAAGGCGATGTCGCATGCGCAGCCGTTTCTGGCGGATGGCTTTGGTGTGCCGGGCGGCCTTTACACTGCAAAGAAACTTTTGCTGAGGACAGTTAACCTTATTATGGAGACAATAAAAATGGAACAAAAACAAAACAGAATCCCAGAAAAGCCGCTTGGTGATGGATTTTTCGCCTCAGCCATCTCTTTTGGGGCCATGGGCATGTCGGAATTTTACGGAACGCCTCCTGATGATGAGAGTTCGTTGGCTGTTCTAAGTCGTGCATTGGAGCTTGGCGTAACCATGTTTGATACTGCGGATATGTACGGGCGCGGCCACAATGAGCGGCTTATCGCCAAATTCCTCGCGCGGCATCCTGTAGAACGGTCCAGGGGCCGGATACATATTGCAACGAAATTCGGAATCGACAGGGATCCAACGGATTCTTACAAACGGAGTATTAACAATTCCCCAGCCTACATCCGGAGCGCTTGCGAAGGCTCACTCAAACGTCTCGGTGTGGAGCAAATAGATTTGTACTATGTGCACCGGGTGAATTCTGAGGCTGATATATCTGAAACTATGGGAGTGCTTGCCGACTTAAAGCAGCAAGGGAAAATTGCCCATATAGGACTGTGCGAAGTGTCTGCCGCAACTCTTGAGAAAGCCCATACCGTGCATCCGGTGGCTGTGCTGCAAAGCGAATATTCCCTTTGGACACGCGGAGTGGAAGCCTCTATTTTGCCTGCCTGCCGCAGACTCGGCATCGGCTTTGTCGCGTACAGTCCCCTCGGCAGGGGGTTCCTGACCGGCAAGTATAGCTCGACGGAGCAGTTGGGAACAGGTGATTTCCGCCTTTCCAACCCGCGTTTTCAGGGTGAAAATCTGCGAAGAAACGTTGCACTATTGGCAACACTGCAAGCCGTGGCCCAAAAATATGACTGCACCCAAGCCCAAGTTGCTTTAGCCTGGGTGCTTAGCCGTTATGAGCGTCTTGTTGCCATCCCCGGCACACGCAGCATCTCTAGGATCGAAGAAAATTGCAGCGCCGCGCAGATCGCGTTGGAGCAAGACGATATACTTTTGCTTGAGCAAACATTTATTGCTGCTGCCATATACGGTGAGAGATATCCTTTGGAAGGGATGAAGGGAGCAAACGCATAGCATCAAGGCGGCGTCAGTAAAAAGCTGGCTTGCACTTTGGTCTATTCCAACAACGTCTACCCACATGCCACAAGGCGGTTTGCTGAACGTGATGGGTGTAACCCAAAATGTTGACGCCCGTGTGCCACGCAGCGCGCTTTTCATTTGAATATTGCGGCTGTTCCGGGTATGCTGTGCGGGCTCTGCGGGCGGGTTCGGCTGTGTCGGCGGCCCGGCGCGAGCTGCGGAGGGATGGCAGAGCGGTTGATCGCGGTGGTCTTGAAACCGTACTTCTCTTCGATTTCCTTCAATGCAGACTTGGTTCCCTTTCCGCGCTCCATACGGTCTACAGAAACCACAAGACCGATTGGAGAAACATCACCCTGGGCTTTGATGATCGGCAGAGTCTCCTGAATAGAAGTTCCGGCTGTCGTAACATCCTCGATGATC
>OOAQ01000766.1_pt1 | contig 25875 bp, 20 predicted proteins | sample 1671051 | NCBI WGS metagenome assembly OOAQ01 (sample SAMN06348117, study PRJEB24527) | human gut metagenome | biome: human gut; feature: ankylosing spondylitis patient; material: feces | host: Homo sapiens | place: China | collected 2015-10
GAAAATGTTGTGCCCTTCCGGGACTGCACTTCTGCAACGCTCCCGCGTTTTGAAGCAGCCCTTGTCGGGGCAAAGCCTCTCCATCTTGCTTGCGCAAGACCGGGCTGCCACTCAAACGCCCCACTGGGGCGTTCGTTGCTTCGCAAACGCGGTCTTGTTGGGGCGTGCCTGCCCCAGACCCTGCGGGAAACGCGTGCGACAAGCTGAGAGTTCGTCATCTCCTGATTCAAATCCGTTTTTGAGGCTGACGGTGCAGGGACTTGGCAAACCCGCCGTGATTGCGCTATAATAGAGCCGTAATCATTCCACAAAGGTGTGGTAAGGGAGGTGCGGTCATGATCCGGGTGGCGATCGTAGAGGATGACGCGGAGGTACAGGGGGTATTGCAGGAGTATGTCCGGCGGTATACCCGGCAGTACGGGACAGAATTTGAAGTAACGCTCTTTGCGGACGGGGTGGACATTCTGGACGACTACCGCGCGGTCTACGATATTATTTTTCTGGATGTGGAGATGAAACATCTGGACGGCATGACCACGGCAGAGCGCATCCGGCAGATGGATGCAGAGGTGATCCTGATCTTCATCACCAACATGGCGCAGTATGCCATCCGGGGCTACTCGGTGGGAGCGCTGGACTATGTGCTGAAGCCGGTGCCCTACTTCGCCTTTTCGCAGCAGCTGCTCAAGGCGGTTTCCCGGTTGGAAAAACGGGCAAAGCGCTACCTGACCGTGCCGGTGGAGGGCGGGCTGCGCCGACTGGATACCGCAAGTATCTATTATCTGGAAAGCGAGGGGCATCGGGTGCATTTTTACACCGACGAGGGCGATTTTTCTGCCCCGGGTGCGCTCAAGACCTTTGAAGAAAAGCTGGCTGCCTGCCCCTTTGCCCGGTGCAACAGCGGCTACCTTGTCAATCTGGCACAGGTGCGGGAGCTGCGGCAGAGCACCGTACAGGTGGGCCCCTGCGAGCTGCAGGTCAGCCGCCCCAAGCGTAAGGCCTTTCTTGCGGCACTGACCGATTACATCGGAGGTGAGGGTTCATGACTGCGCTGCCGGACATCCCCCGGCTGTACACCGCCCTTGCCGAGTGTCTGGCGGTGCTGCTGATCACACCGGCACTGGTGCCCCGCTTTTCTAAGACGGTCACTGCGGGCGTCACCCTGTTGTGGGCGGCGGTGCTGTCGGCGTTTCTGGGGCTGACAGGCAACGTGCCCGGGAGGTTCTGGATCCCCTGCATGGCAGCGGCCATCGGGCTTTCCTACTTATATTTATGGGGCGTGTGGAGCATTACTCTGCTGGAAGCCGGGTATCACTGCGCCCGGGCGTTTATTCTGGCAGAGCTTGCCGCCAGCGTGGAGTGGCAGCTCCACTGCGCCCTCTGGCCTACCCGCAGCCCGTGGGAGCCGCTTTCCCTGTTGCTGCTGGTACTGGTGTACGGGGCGCTGTTTGGGGGAATGTGCTATTGGCTGCACCGCCGCCCCCAGCCCGCCGGGCACTTACAGATCGGCGGCAGCGCTGCCTTGACGGCGGTCATGCTGGCACTGACCGCCTTTGCGGTGAGCAATCTGGGCTTTCTGCCGGGCAGCGATATCAACATGAGCATCTTTTCCATCCGCACACTGGTGGATTTTTCCGGTGTGCTGATCCTGACCGTGCAGCACGAGCAGCTGCGGGAGAACGCTTTGCACAGCGAGCTTGCCGCCATGGACGAGGTGCTGCACCGCCAGTACGAGCAGTACAAGCGCAGCAAGGAGGGCATCAACCTCATCAACCGGCGGTACCATGAACTGAAAGTCCAACTTGCCCGCATCCGGGAGGAGCAGGACCAGACCAAGCAGAACGCCGCCATTGCCGCCATGGAGCAGAACATCCGCCAGTACGAGGCCGAGAACAAGACCGGCAACCCGGTGCTGGATACCCTGCTCACCGCCAAGACCATGGAATGCCAGCAGGAGAATATCACCATCACCAGCGTAGCGGACGGCAGGATGCTGGGCTTTCTCACCATCCGGGAGCTGTGCACCATCGTGGGCGTGGCGCTGGACAACGCCATTGCCGCCGTGCGCGCCGAGCCGGACCCCGAAAAGCGGCTGGTCAAGGTGGCGGTGTACAGTCAGGGCGGTTTTGCCATGCTGCGGTTCGAGCACTATACAGAGACTGCCCCGGCGCTGGATGCGGACGGTCTGCCGCAGGGAACCGACCTGAAAAGCGTCCGCACCACCGTCGGGCAGCGCGGCGGCAGCATGACGCTGCACTGGGAAAACAACTGGTGCACCCTGCGCATCCTGTTCCCACTCCCCAAAAACGAATGATTTTTTACGGCAGGTATCCCCTGCCGCTTTTTGTTTGGCGGAATGCACAAGATTCCGCTTTTTAAGTTGTGGATAAGCACAATAAAAAGGGCGGCGTTTCTGAAACTTTTTGCAGATTGTGCTTCAGAAGCAACAGATTATGCAGAAAACGTCCCACCGGGCGGCGGACGTGCTACAATACATCCAATGAAAGAACGGACGCGTTCTGGACAGCAGGCACCGGCCCGGGCCGGTGTAGGAAAAAGACAAGGAGAAATCGAGTTATGGCACAGAAAAAGAAAGGCGGCAAGATGGTCGGTAAGATCGTCAAAACCGCTGTTTCCGGTGTATTGTGTATCGCGCTGGCCGGTGGCATTGTCGCGGCCAACGTGCTGATCCCGCCCAACGCAAGCAGTGTGCAGAGCATCCTGGGGCTGAAGAGCGGCGGCATCGACAACAGCAAGGCCAAGACCGAAGGCATCAACATGGAGTACAGCAAGCCCGGTTTTGACACGGAAGAAGCGCTGGTACAGGACGAGATCGCCCTGAACAAGCAGATCGCAGCAGAGGGCATCGTCCTGCTGAAGAACGATGAAGGCATAATGCCGTACAGCACGGATACCACCTTCAGCTTTGTCAGCCATTCTGCTGTCAGCTACATCGGCGGCAACAAAGTCGATATGAAAACGGCCTTTGAAGATGCCGGGTTCGGTGTCAACGAGGACCTCTGGAAATTCTATTCCGAAGGCAACGGCAAGGATTACGGCCTGGGTGTCGGCTCGGTCTCTTACGGTGATGACGAGGACTTCTCCATCAACGAGTGCCCGCTGTCCGTCATGCAGGCGGAGCCGGGCCTGACCGATTCCATGCAGGGCACGGTGCCGGTCTTTGTGTTCAGCCGTGTGGCGGGCGAAGGCCGCGATATGCCGCGCTCCATGTACAACCACACCGATGTGGAAGAGGACAAGACCAAGACCTACCTCGAGCCGGATTCCGTGGAACTGGAGATCCTCCAGTACCTGAACGACAACTTTGACGATGTCGTGCTGCTGCTCAACTCCAGTGCAGCGGTTGATCTGAGCTGGGTGGAGGATTATCCCAGCATCCACACGGTCATCTCGGCTCCTGCCATGGGCGACTACGGCCTGTGCTCTCTGGCTGAGATCTTCTCCGGCAAGGTCAATCCTTCCGGCCGCACCGTGGATACCTATGAAGTGGATGCCATGAACAGCCCGGCGGCGCAGAACTTCGGCGACTTTGCCTACTACGATGAGAATGGCAACCTTACCAAGTACAACTACGTCAGCTACAAAGAGGGCATCTATGTTGGCTACCGCTACTACGAGACCCGTTACGAGGATAAAGTCCTCGGTCAGGGCAATGCGGGCGATTACAACTACGACGATGCTGTGATGTATCCCTTCGGCTACGGCCTGTCCTACACCACCTTTGACTGGTCGGATTACAACACCAGCTGGGATGGCGATACCTGCACCGTGACGGTCAAGGTCACCAACACCGGTTCTGTTGCAGGCAAGGACGTTGTGGAAGTCTACGCACAGAGCCCTTACACCGATTACGACAAGGCCAACAAGGTGGAAAAGGCTGCCGTTGAACTGGTCGGTTACGCCAAGACCTCGGAGCTGGCTCCCGGTGCAAGCGAGACCGTGACGGTCACCTTCGACCAGGAACAGCTGAAGTCCTACGACTACACCAACGCCAAGACCTACATCCTGGATGCCGGTGACTACTACATCACCGCAGCTAAGAATGCACACGATGCTGTCAACAACATCCTCTCTGCCAAGGGCAAGACCGTGGCAGACGGCATGACCGCCGACGGCGACGCCGGGTTTGTGGCGACCTATACCCCGGCCAACGGCACCGTGGATACCACGACCTATAAGAACGACACCACCACCGGCGTGGAGGTCACCAACCAGCTGGATCAGGCAAACGGCGGCTTCCAGTATCTGTCCCGCAACGACTGGACTGGCACCTGGCCGACTGTTGACGGCGAGGTCAGCGACCAGATCAGCACTTGGGGCAACCCCATCAACGGCACCGATGCAAACGGCAACCCCGCTTCCCATACTTACTATAAGACCATCAGCAGCGAGGATCTGGCAAAGCTGGATTCCTTCGATTCCCTGAACCCCACCGATCCTTCTACCCTGACCGATGAGCTTGTCTACGGCAAGGACAACGGCCTCGGCCTGATCGATATGCGTGGTCTGGATTACAACGACCCCAAGTGGAACGACCTGCTCGACCAGCTGACCCCCAGCGATTACCAGACCCTGATCACCCAGTCCGGCTATGGTACGGCAGCCATCAAGTCCGTGGACAAGCCTGCTGCAACAGACCGTGACGCGGCAACCGGTCTGGTGAACTATGGTTTTGATGCAAGCGGCAACTTTGTTTTCAGCAGGAACATCGCCCACTGCGGCGTCATCGTTCTGGCCCAGACCTACAACGATGATCTGGCCACTCACTACGGCGAGAACATTGGCGATGAGTCCTACTATCTGGATGTCGATGGCTGGTATGCACCGGCAGTCAACATGCACCGCACTGCATTCTCCGGCCGCAACAGCGAGTATTACTCCGAGGATCCGTTCATCGGCGGTCACATTGCTTCCCTCGAGTGTGAGGGCGTCATCTCCCGCGGTATGTATGTCTTTGTCAAGCACTACGCCATCAACGATCAGGAGAACCACCGCGGCGACCGTGAAGGCCAGTACAGCATTGCGACCTTCCTGAACGAGCAGGCGGCCCGCGAGATCTACCTCAAGCCCTTTGAGATGTGCGTCAAGTCTGATAAGGTCGAGATGAACTATGCAAAGGACAACGGCGACGGCACTTACAGCAATGCCACCACCGAGATCCCGTCCGTCACCGGCATCATGACCTCCTTCAACCGCGTTGGCTATACCTGGGCCGGCGGCAACTACAACATGATCACCGGCCTGCTGCGCAACGAGTGGGGCTTCCACGGCTTTATCATCACCGACAACGCAAACACCGGTGTCTTTATGGACGCTGGCCAGATGATCCAGGCCGGTGCAGACGGCAAGCTGACCAACCTGCCCACCGGCGCACGTTATACCTTCAACAAGGATGATGTTTCGGATTATCACTATGGCCGTGAGGCAGTTCACAACATCCTGTACACCATTGCAAACTCCAAGGCAATGAACGGCGGTATGCCGGGCAGCCGTTATCTGGCAAAGGTCGAGCCTTACCAGAAGGTCATCTACGCTGTGGATGGCGTCTGCGGCGGTCTGATCGCAGTCCTGGTCATCCTGACCATCTTCCGCTTCCGGAAAAAGAAAGAGGACGACATCAAAACCGTCTGAGTGATACAAAAAACGGAAGGGGCGGCGGGCAAAGCGCCCGTCGCCCCTTCTTTTTATCAGGAGCGATCCATGAAACATACAGATATCATCAACAGCTTGGATCTGGAACAAAAATGCGCCCTGCTCTCGGGCGGCACGGTGTTCACCACCCGGGCGCTGCCGGGCAAGGGCATCCCGGCCATTACCCTGTCGGACGGCCCCAACGGCGTGCGCAAGCAGGCGGGCGCCGCCGACCATCTGGGCCTGAACCCCAGTGTGCCCGCCACCTGCTTCCCCACCTCGGCTACCGTTGCCAACAGCTGGGACCCGGAGCTTGGCGAGGCTGTGGGCGCAGCCATGGGCGAAGAAGCAGCGGCACAGGGCGTGTCGGTGCTGCTGGGCCCCGGCCTGAACATCAAGCGCAGCCCCCTGTGCGGCCGCAACTTCGAGTATTTCTCGGAGGACCCCTACCTTGCCGGTAAGATGGCGTCGGCCTACGTCCGCGGCATCCAGAAAAACGGCATTGCCGCCTGCCCCAAGCACTTTGCCGTGAACAGTCAGGAGCTGCGCCGTATGGCCTCGGATTCCATTGTGGACGAGCGCACCCTGCGGGAAATTTACCTGACCGGCTTTGAGATGGTGGTCAAAGAGGCGCACCCTAAGACCATCATGTCGGCCTACAACCTGATCAACGGCACCTACGCCAACGAGAACGCCCACCTGCTGCAGGATATCCTGCGGAAGGACTGGGGCTTTGAGGGGGCCGTGGTCACCGACTGGGGCGGCAGCAACGACCACGCCCTTGGCGTGAAGAACGGCTCTACCCTGGAAATGCCCTGCCCGGGTGATGACTCCATCCGGGAGCTGGTAAAGGCTGTGGAGACCGGCAAGATCACCGAGGCTGATGTGGACGCCCGGTTGGAGGAGCTGCTGGAACTGGTGTTCACCACCAAGGCAGCGGTGGACGCTGCACCCGGCAAGTTCGACGCCGACGCCCACCACGCCCTGGCACGCCGGGCGGCTGCCCAGAGCATCGTGCTGCTGAAGAACGAAAACAGCCTGCTGCCCCTTGCAAAGGGGGAAAAGGTGGCGGTCATCGGCGACTTTGCCCAGACGCCCCGCTATCAGGGTGCAGGCTCCAGCGCCGTCAACTCCATCAAGGTGGATTCCTTTCTGGACTGCCTTGCCGAAAGCGGGCTGAACAGCGTCGGCTACGCCAAGGGCTTTGACCGGCAGGGCAAGCCCGATGATGCGCTGCAGGCCGAAGCGGTGCTGCTGGCAAAGAACGCCGACGTGGTGCTGCTGTGCATGGGTCTGGACGAGATCAAGGAGAGCGAGGGCATCGACCGCGCCGACATGAAGCTGGCAGAAAACCAGCTGGCGCTGCTGGCTGCCGTGGCTGCCGTCAACCCCAACGTGGTGGTGCTGTTGAGCGCAGGCTCCTCGCTGGAAAGCGCATGGCTCAAGGACTGCAAGGCGCTGGTCTACGGCTGCTTGGGCGGTCAGGCAGGCGCGGGCGCACTGGTCGAGGTGCTCACCGGCGCACAGAACCCCTGCGGCAAGCTGGCGGAGACCTGGGCGTGCCGCTACGCCGACACCCCCGCAAAGGAGCGCTTCGGCGGCGCGGGACGCACCGTGGAGTACCGCGAGGGTCTGTATGTGGGCTACCGCTACTACGACACCGCCGGTGTGCCCACCGCTTTCCCATTCGGCTACGGCCTGAGCTATACCAGCTTTGCCTACAGTGACCTGCAGGCCGACGCCCAGGGCGTGACCCTGACCGTTACCAACACCGGCAGCTGTGCAGGTGCCGAGGTGGTGCAGCTGTATGTGGCAAAACCGGATGCAAAAATTTTCCGTCCCGCCAAGGAGTTAAAGGGCTTTTTCAAGGTGCAGCTGGAAGCCGGAGAGAGCAAGACCGTCACCATCCCGCTGGATGACAAGGCGTTCCGCTACTGGAACGTCAAGACCGACCGATGGGAGGTGGAGGAAGGCAGCTACCAGCTGCTGGTAGGTGCCTCCAGTGCCGACATCCGGCTCACCGCCGGGGTGACGGTGGAGGGCACCCACGCCCCGGACCCCTATGCCGGGCTGGAGCTGCCCCACTACAAGACCGGAGAGGTGGCCAGCGTGCCGGACGCAGAGTACGAGGCCCTGTTGGGCCGTCCCCTGCCGGAAAACAAGGTCCGCATCGACCGGAACATGACCCTGGGCGAGATGGGGCACGGCCGCAGCCCCATCGGCTGGCTGGCTGCCGCTGTGCTGGGGGCCCTGCTGCGCCGCAGCATCAAAAACGGCAAACCGGACCTGAACATCCTGTTCCAGTACAATATGCCCCTGCGTGCTTTGGCTAAAATGACCAATGGTGCCATCAGCATGGGCATGGTGGACGGCATCGTCATGGAGCTGAAGGGCTTCTGGATCATCGGCCTGGTGCGGGTGATCTGGGAGGCTCTGAAGAATGTGGTGCTGAACAGCCGCATGGAAGAACGCCTGAAAAACAGCTGAGAGGAGCCAACCTATGAACTTCTGGAATAACTTTGCGGCCAAGCACCCGGCCGCTGCCAGGTGGGTGCGTGAGGGCGGCCTCTTTGTCATCGTGTCCAACCTCATTACGGTATTCAAATACCTGCTGCTGCAATTCCTGCCCAAGGCCTTTGCCAGTCTGCCGGTGGTGGACTTTGGCTGGCCCGGCATCGACATCACCCTGTTCGGGGAGACCTTCAAGTGGAATATCCTGGGCTACGACGCCGCCCACGGCGGTCTGCCCTACTTCTGCGCTTATATGATCGCCATGGTCATCGGGGAGTGCATCAACTTCCCCATCCAGCGCAGCTTTGTGTTCCGCAGCAAGGGCAACCTGGCCAAGCAGATCGGCTGGTATGTGCTGGCCTTCTGCCTCATCACCTGCATCGTCAACTCCATCAATTGCATCTGGGTGGCGGTGGCTGGCCTGCTGGTGCCGGACTTTATCTACAACATCGGCACCACCGTGCTCAACGGCGGCATCTCCATGGTGATCTTCTTCTTTGTGAATAAGATCATCTTCCCGGAGGGCGAAAAAACCGCCAAATAACAAGCTATCCTCCTTCATTTTCTTCTTTTCATCACAAAGGCTCTCGCTCGTTCTGCGCATACGACAGAACAGGTGAGAGCCTTTGGCTTATAATCATCCTATCGCACAAAAGGCAGGATACCATCGCCACGATGATACCCTGCCTTTGCTCGTTCTTGCTTACCGTTCTGAGTAGTGCCTCCGCAGGAACTTGTCGGGGCGCGGCCCCTCCATCTTGCTGCGCAAGACCGTTCTGTCGCTTGAAAGCCCCACTGGGGCTTTCATTGCTTCGTTACACTCCGCAACCGCGAACTTCCCGTAAACAAAAAACGTACCCGAACCCTTTCTCATAGAGAATCGGGTTCGAGTACGAACTGTATGGTGGAGAATTAGGGACTCGAACCCCAGACCCCCTGCGTGTGATGCAGGTGCTCTAACCAGCTGAGCTAATCCTCCATATTCTGTTGTTTTGTTTGGCGCTCCGAATTGGAACGTGATTATTATAGCACGGCCCCGGGCAAATTGCAAGCCCTATTTTCAAAAAATTTCAATTTTTTTCCGTGCGGCATTCCGGTTGCGCTCTGGGGCAAAATCGTGTATACTGAAAGCGGAAACGTTCCGCAGGAAAAGAGGTTTTTAAAATGTTGACACTGCGTGGAATTATCACCCTGCTGGTGCTGGCCGTCCTGTTTGCACTGGCCGTTGTGTGGATCTCCAAGAACGGCGGCTGGAAGGGTGAGGGCTGCGGCGGCAACTGTGCGTCCTGCCACAGCCGCTGCGAAAACCCGGAGCACAAAAAGCCGTAACGCTTAAAGCACCCCCGTCTGCTCTGATATATGCCCCCATTCCGGTTGTCCGGAATGGGGGCATTTTCATGAAATAGAGATGCGAGCGCAAAAAGAAATGCATTGAATTACATCGACAAGCAACCAGTCGAAAGAGGAACAACATTCCCACAAAGGCGATGCAGGTAATGACGCAGAAGGCCAGCACATACGCCGAATGATTCCATTCTCCGAATACACAAAAGCCGCTGGCTTCCTGTTACAGAAACCAGCGGGAGTTGAGTTGATGCTTTCTTGGTGCTTTTTCAGGCGCTCACGCAGAACCCTGCGTGGATTTCAGGACATCCGCCGGGGCGCTCAGCCCAAGTCCTCGCCGTTGCTCTCGATGACCTTTTTGTACCACCAGAAGCTGTCCTTGCGGTAACGTTTGAAGGTGCCGGTGCCGTCATCGTGGGCGTCCACATAGACAAAGCCATAGCGCTTGCGCAGCTCACCGCCGCCGGCGCTGACCAGGTCGATGCAGGACCACATAGTGTAGCCCATCAGGTCAACGCCTTCCTCCACGGCTTCCTTCATGGCAGCAATGTGGCGTTTCATGTAGTCCACCTTACCGGCCGCAAGATCCGCTTTATCTTCCTCGGAGACATTCATCACGACGCCTTCCTTGTCGAAGATCGACTTTGCATAGCTGGGGTAGTAACCGCGCACAAAGACATCCGAGAACAGATAGAATCCCGCCTGTGCCTCCTGCTGCAGCTTCAGGAAGTCGTTGGGATCGCAGGTATACGGATAGGCAAAGAATCCTGCACACATGCAGCCGACTTTGTCGTCCGGGTCGATCTGATGAGCCAGCTGCACCACCTTTGCCGAGGCCACCAGCTGATTGTGGACGCCGCCGCCCAGCAGGAAGCCGGCGATCGGTGCAGGGATGCACATGACCTGCAGAGACACGCAGGGGATGCCAATGATTCCGGCATTGGCCAGCAGATAATAGCAGTCTTCGCTGTACATCTTGTTGTCCATGCAAAATTCATACAGATGCTCTGCCGTAAAATCAAATGCGCTCAAAATCGCCATGCAGAGCTGATCCAGTGTAGCCACTTTGCATAGCTGTCGCCACAAGTCGATACATTGAACACTTTCTCTGGCTCAAACTTTACCCAAATCAGGGTCTTTACACCACCAGACAAAGCAGTCGGTGGAATCTTGCCCAAGACCGGGCTGCCGATGATTGCACATTTCATTTCCAAGTGCAACGGAGGTTTACAGAAACAGCATCTCATCCAGCCCAAGGCCTACTTGAAATTCTGATTTTCTGAAAATCGAAAAAACAGACTTTTCCAATGACTTCGTAAAGTCGGAAGAGTCTGTTTTTGCTGACTAAGTTTTCAACGTTTTGCTCGTTTGACGCTGGTTTTCCACATCTTTGCACCGTGAACGCAAGAAAAAGGGCTGCTGCACGGTATTTATGCAGCAGCCCCTTCGGCTTACTTCATGGGGACAGAGAATATCCGGGGCAGCGCTTCACAAGCGCAGCCTTTAGTGCAGTTCGGGCCAGTAGTCCTTATTGGCAACGATCAGGTCATCCAGAATCTCCTTGGCTACCTTGGCGCTGGGCACGGTCTTGCTCAGGGTCAATGCCTGCCACATCTTCTGGTAGCTGTGCTCGCAGTAGGCCTCGACCACCAGCTTTTCCACGGCGACCTGCTGGTTCATCATGCCCAGCTGGAAGGTCGGGATCTCACCCTGACACAGAGGCTCCGGACCATCGTTGCCCACCAGACAGGGCACCTCCACCATGGCATGGGGATCAAAGTTGCTGATAGCACCCTTGTTCTCCACAATGCAGAGCATCCGCTCGTGGGTGTTGTAGGCAATGGCACGGGCCAGGTCTACGATGAAGCTGGCGTGGTTGTCGATGCTGAACTCGTCGCCGTGGAACTCCCCGGAGGCAGTAATGGCACGGGCAGCACCAAACACGGTCTTTTCACGGCCGTCGATGACCTCGTTGGCACGGGTGTAGTTGGGATCGCTGTGCTCCACCACATAGTCCGGGAACAGATAGTACTTCAGGTAGGTGTTGGGCAGGCAATCCGGGGTAACAGCCTGCAGGTCTGCCGCCTTGCGGTGGGTCTCCTGCCAGCTGGCATCCATGTGCTGGGTCTCAATGGCCTTCTGGGTCAGATAGCCGTTTTTGCTGACATAGTCAATGAGCTGGGGGGTGTAGTCGGTGCCGTCCTTGTCCTTCACGCTGGTCCACCAGCCAAAGTGGTTCAGGCCGTAGTACTTCACGTCCAGGTCCTTGGGGGTCTTGCCCACGATGTAGCTCATGCGGCGCAGGGTGCCCACCGGCATATCGCAGATGTTGATGATCTTGGAGTTGGGCCGCAGCACACGGCAGGCCTCTGCCACGATGGAGGCAGGGTTGGAGTAGTTGAGCATCCAGCAGTTGGGGCTGTACTTTTCCATGTAGTCGATCAGCTGCATGATGTCGGGAATGCTGCGCATGCCATAGGCCATGCCGCCGGGGCCGCAGGTCTCCTGACCCACTACGCCGTGGCGCAGGGGGATTTTTTCGTCCTGCTCACGCATGGGATAGCCGCCGCTGCGGATGTGTGCCATGCAGAAATCCACATCGGTAAAGGCCTCTTCGGGATCGGTGGTATAGCTGAAGGCCACATCCGGAGCAACTTTCTTCATGGCCAGCGCCACAGCATCGGCAATGACCTTCTGACGCTCGGGGTTATTGTCGTACAGCTTCAAGCTGCGGATCGGGAACCGATCCAGACTGTGCATCAGCATCATAACGATACCCGGCGTATAGGTACTGCCGCCGCCGGCGATCACAATAGAAAACTTTTTCATGGAATATTACCCTCCCTCTTACTGGATGTTTTCTATAAATCGATTCAGGGAATACAATTGGTTAATCTTCGCCGCTCAGACCCAGCTCTGCATCCACGGCCTTGCGGACAGCGTTGACCTTCAGGCCATACACCACCTGCACATTTTTGCCCTTGTGGATGACAGCAGAAGCACCGGTCTGGTTTTTCAGCACATCATCCTGGACCTTGTCGGGGTCTGCCAGCTCGGTGCGCAGACGGGTGTAGCAGTTGGTGACCTTGAGGATGTTGTCCTTGCCGCCCAGAGCCTCCACGATGACAGCAGCGTCCACGGTGTTGTCAGCAGCAGGGGCAGCAGCGGTGCCGTTCTCAGCAGCCACCTTGGCCTTGTACTCGGACTTGGAGTGGAGCTTCATCTCCATGCCCTCTGCCTCACGGCCCAGGGTGTGGAGGTTCATCTTGACGATCAGCACGCGGAAGATCACATAGTACAGGAAGAAGTACAGCACGCCCACAGCGATGTAGACAGGCCAACGGGTCTTGCCAATGCCCAGGGGCAGGTTGTACAGCAGGAAGTCGATGAAGCCGTTGGGGCCGATGGCACGGCAGCCCAGCAGGTTCAGGACCACAAAGCTGGAACCAGCCAGAACGGCATGGACCACAAACAGGATGGGAGCCACGAACAGGAAGCTGAACTCGATGGGCTCGGTAACGCCGGCAATAAAGGAAGTGACGGCGGCGGTGATTAGAACGGGCTTGATCTTCTCACGGTTCTCGGGGCGAGCGGTCTGGTACATGGCCAGGCAGGCACCGATCAGACCAAACATCTTGGAGATGCCGCGGGCGTCCCAGATGACGGACTGGCTCAGCACGGCAACGGAAGGATCCGCGATCTCAGCGTAGTAGATGTTCCGGGCACCCTCCAGCACCTGGCCGCCCACGGTGGCAGTGCCGCCCAGAGAGGTGTACAGGAACGGGGTGTAGACCAGGTGATGCAGGCCGGTGGGGATCAGCAGACGCTCCAGCGTGCCGTAGATGAACAGGCCAAAGTTGCCTGCGCTGCGGATAAAGCCGCCCAGCGCATTGATGCCAGCCTGTGCATACGGCCACACAAAGGTGAACAGCACAGCCATGACCACCATGACCGGAATCAGCACGATGAATACGAAACGGGTGCCGCCGTAGATCTGGAAGGCGTTGTTGAACTCAGTCTCGCAGAAGCGGTTGTGGATGTAAGCCACCACGATGCCCAGCAGCAGGCCGATGAACACGCCCATATCCAGCACCTGGACACCCAGGACCATGGCCTGGCCGGTGCCGGAAAGGCTGCCCTCCACCAGCATACCACGCATATTCATAAACTTGTTCATGGCGTTGAGGAACACCAGGAAAGCCAGCAGAGAGATAAAGCCTGCCTCAGACTTTTTCTTGTTGGCCAGGCCCACGCTGAGGCCCACGCAGAAGATAACGCCCAGATTGCCCAGGATGGCGTTGAGCGAACCGGACAGCAGCGTGCCGAAGCCGATGGTGACCGGGTTGTTCAGGAACGGCAGCACTGCCTGCAGCCGGACGTTGGTGAACAGGTTGCCCACAGCGATGAGAATACCGGCAATGGGCAGGATCAGAACGGGGATGAACATTGCTTTGGAGAACCGCTGCAATGCATCCATTACCTTATCCTTCATGGGTTGACTCCTTTTCATTTACAATTCCAAAAACCATTCTCCTGGGATGCGTCCATCCCCTGGGACCCGGCCGGGTCTGTGATGCTACTATCCCACAAACCAACGCAAGTGTAAACATTTTTTGAACAAATGAAAACGCGTTACCCAAAACAGTAACGCGTTTCTATTACTTTTGTTTAAGAACCCATGATTTTTTTGTGCGAAGTGCACAGACATTCTTACTTGATGCCGTTTTCCATGCACAGGCGGCGGTATTCGTAGGCGATCAGCTCGATGAGCATCATCACCTGCGGAAAAAAGGTGTTGGGCATGGTGTTCTGGTCGTCCAGCTTCCACTGGTTCTCCACCCGGAACCATAGGTCGGCGTACCGGCCCACGCTGTTCTCCTGCTCGCCGGTAATTGCCACAGTGCACACGCCGTTTTCCTGCGCGGTCTTGATCTTGTCGCGCACCATCGAGGTCTCGCCGGATTTGGAGATGCAAAAAAACATCCCCATCCGGTCCAGGGTGTTTTCAAATATGCCCACCGAGTCGCCGCCGGTGGCACTGAAGCACAGGATGCCCATGTTCACCAGCTTCTGGGTCAGGTAGGTGGCCACCGTGCCGGAAAACCCGGTACCATAGACAAAGATCATCTTGTCCCGCTGCTCCAGCAGCTTTTCCGCACAGATCTTCAGCTGGGTGTAGGTGTTGTAGTTCAGTAGAGACTGGGTGCTGAAGCCGTTGAGGAAATCTTCCTCCTCCTGCATGGTCTGGCGAGGGGTCTCCACCAGAGAGCGCAGCTTGTAGCACATATCCACAAAGCCACTGTAATTCATCTTGCGTGCCAGCCGCATAATGGTGGAGGTAGAGGTATAGTTCGCCCGCGCCACCCCGCGCACACCCTCGGTCTGTACCGTGTCCAGATGGTCCAGGATATATTCCAGCACGGTGTGCTCCGTGTCGGTCAGATTTTTTCCCTGCGTGATTTTTTCGATGTTCAAAAAAGCACCCCCTGTGCCGGTTTATCCTGCATCGTTCGCCCGCTCTTTTTCTGCGGTCTTAATGGTATCGTACCGCTTATTCATGTAAACGTCAAGAACAGATTTCCGGACGATAGGATCGTTGCCAACAAGGCTTACTGGCCGGAGTTGCACTGATACCAGAATCTACGGAAGGCAAAGGGCATTACACAAAGCATGTCTCGGAAAGCCACTTGTCTGGACAATGCGGTTGCCGAGAACTTCTTTGGACTGCTCAAGACTGAACTGTTCTATTTAGAAAAATTTGATTCCCTTGACCAGCTGGAAAAGGCCATTGTTGAGTACATTGACTATTACAACAATCGCCGAATCAAATTAAAACTAAACGGCCTGAGCCCTGTGCAGTACAGGATTCAGACCGTTGGGACCGCTTAATTTGATTTTTGTCTAACTTTTGGGGTTCATTTCAAAATTGACAGTGAGCCTTATTTTATGCTTGATTTTTAACGATAATCCGCTACAAAAATCTTATGCTCTCGGTTTTTTAATAGCAGCCTGAGCGGGTGCCAAAATTACAGGGCGTTCGGAATCATTCTTCTCCCTCCGGGTGCTGCTCAACGCTTCCTTTTGAACTGAGCAGCATCGGCTTGCGATGTCTTTTTACTTCTTCTATGGGAGCAGGAGGCCGCGAGCTTGAGTCTCGCCACTCTGACCGCAAGAAAAGCCACGATGAAACGTCACAATATGAACGTTCGTCGTGGCTTTTCCTACTGCTTTTTCCTTAGAAGAAGGATTCATCCTCTGTCTCATTGGTTTCCAGATTTACCCTGCGCAGATAGCTGCGGCTTTCCTCCAGAATCTCCTCCAGTCGCTCATCGGACAATTCTTCCTCACACAAGACGTTCATCATGAATGTCATGTTGACGCCGCTGACCAGACGCGTGTTCGGCTTCTGGAGATATGGATACATTGCCTGATTGACGCTGCCTCCATACAGATCGCTGCAAAGCAGGACTTGATCCTCAGCAGAAACGGTTTTGTAGAAATCATCCAGATGCTCCTGCACGGTATCGTTGTCTACATAGGCATCAAAAACCGTCAGATTTTGTTGCGGTCCCAGAAGGATCTCGCAGGAACTCCTGATGCCGCTGGCAAAGCGGCCATGAGAGGACAGAAAAATCTTTAACATGAATCGGCATTCCTTTCTTCCGTACTGTCGGAGACGATCCGAAAGCATTTTTTACTTTTGAAACGGAACAGACACACAAAAACCTTGATGATCCAGTCCAGTTTCATGCAGACATATACGACAAATGCCGGCAACTTCAAGACAACACCGGTGAGCCATCCAAGTGGAATGGAAATCAGCCAAAGAAATGTGGCATCAATCATCATGCAGAACCGTGTGTCTCCACCGCCCCGCAGGATACCCTTTGTCAGCACGGACTGCAGTGCCTGAAATACAATGATAAAGCTGATCGCGTCCAGGAGCTGCATGGCAATATCATGTGTTTCAGCGGAAAGGTTGTAGGCATTGACCACAAACGGCCCGATGATCATTAAAATGAGGCTGGTTCCCAGGCCAAACAACACGGTCAAGATGATCATGGTTGTGCTTTCCCGGTAAGCCTTGTCCAATTTGCCGCTTCCCACATTGTTTCCGGTGATCACGGCCGCGGCCTGTCCGATGCCTTGTGTCATGACTGTGCAAAGGCGCTGGATCATGGCAACGATGGAATTGGCTGCTACAAACGATGTTCCGATATGGCCGATGATGACCGAGACCATGCTGTTGCCGATACCCAGAAGCATGTCAGAGCACAGAACCGGAATGCAGTATTTGCAGTATGTACCCAGCAGATCTTCGACCGGCATCCAAAGATCCCGGATGCGGAAGCGCAACTGCTTTTCCTGGAAGAAGAAGTGTCCGCCGATCACGATCAGCTCAAACAGACGGGCAAGAACGGTTCCGATTGCGGCACCGGCAATCTGCATCTGTGGCACACCAAAGTGACCAAAAATAAAGACCCAGTTAAAAAAGATGTTGACGAAGAAACTGCCAATCGATGCGTAGAGCGGGATCTTTACATCATGAATAGACCGCAGAATCAAGGTCAGGGTCATTGTGATGGCCATCATTACAAAAGAAGCTGTGCTGTACCGGAGATAAATTGCACCCTTTTCGATCACAGCAGTGTCGGCTGTATAGATCCGGAGAAGCTCCTCCGGGAAAAACAACGAGATCACCATGCAGACGACGGCCACAGAGAGAATTACACGCAGCATGATCGCAACCGTCTTTTTCACATTGTTGTAGTCGCCTTTGCCATAAAACTGCGCACTGAGAACGGATGCACCGCCACCGACGCCCATACAGGCGATCTGGAACAGGTTGATAAAATCATTTGCCAGCGAAGAACCGGAAAGCTGTATCTCACCAAAGCTGCCCAGCATCACAGTGTCCATAATGTTCACGCCCACCGTGATCATATTCTGGATGATCACAGGAAGTGCAAGCATCAGCATCAGCCTGTAAAAGCCTGGTTCCTTTACCAATAGTGTCTTTTTTTCCATTTTGTCATCATATGCTCCATTTTTTCCAGTGGCGCATATCCTTTTATGCGTTTTAAGCGCAGATGCGCGGTGGTTTATTTCGCGTGCTCTGCCAGATACTGATCAAAGCTGATCAGCTCAATGCCGTTTGCCATGACCCATTCCTTGATCTTCGGCGAGCAGAGCGCTTCGAGTTCTCTGCCGCGGATGACGGAAAAAGTCGACATGTTTTGCAATTCACCATCGCAGTAACCGCAGTGGGTTGCAAGCATCGCATACGGTGCGTTGAAGTCGAACTCACAGCCGCCAGAAAGAATATGCCCGATGACATCCGTTGCACCCTGTTCAGCCAGACCGTAAGATGGCTTGCGGTCATTCGGGTCGACCTTCATGTTTTTATAGTACCAGCGTGTGCCGACCGGCAGATCCTTCAGACCAAAGCAGTTCAGCAGTACGCCATATTCCTCTGCAATATCCACCATGGCCTGCTCGACTTCCGGTGTTGAAAGCGAATGCCCTGCAAAGTAGCACGGCTTGCGGCCCACAATTTCGATGAAATTTTCGACCTGCTGTTTCATTTCACGGTAGATCTGGTCGTAAGGAATCTCATACAGATTTTCCAGTTTGCGGCGGGTCGAAGAAATAAAAATGCCGTTTTCATCCACCAGTGCAGGGATGTCCTTCGGGTCGCTGGCGGGCAGCCCGGACACAAGATTCAGGTCCTGACCAACCGAAACATGCGGATACTTTTTCAACTCGTTCACCGCATAGCGGGCCTGTGCAGCATTGTTTGTCATCAGGCCCACATCGGTCAGAATCCCGCAGCGGGCTGCGCGCAGGCAGCCGTCGGTGATGCTGTCGGTCATGGCATAATCGGCGCCTCGTACAATCAGTTTCATCTGTTTCTCCTTTCTTATTTCAGGTCACGGTATGTGATCAGCTCAACGTTGTTGCGGAGGATCCAGTTCTTCACAAAGTCCGAGGTGAATACTTCGTGATCTTTGCAGCGGATGACCGAATAGGTCGTGTAACGGAACAGATCTGCATCCACAAAGCCGACATGACCGCCCAAAAGGACGTATTCGTGCCCCAGTGCCTCATCCAGATGTTCCCGGGCATACGCTAGTGCATCGGTTTCCAGCTGCTTTTCCACCGTGAAAGGCTTGGTATTGTAACCGTTGGCAGCCCAGTACATATTCACCTTTTTGTGGCAGTCTGCGCTGTACGGAATGCCGCTTTCTTCCGACAGGGTCCGGATCGCCCGGATATAGGCCGGGCTGCTGCGGCTGATGGAGTGTCCGTGCAGATATTCCGGCGGCTGCCCTGCAAGACGGACAAAGTGCTTCAGCTGTGCCCGCAGTTCGGTCAGCACCTGTTCGTAGGGCCACAACTCTTCCTTACCAAAGCGCGGATCTGCCATTTTGACGGTGGAACGGATAAAATGTCCGTACTGATCCACCAGGTCCGGGAGCAGTTCCGGGTCAGAGACCGGATCTCCGGAGACAATATTGAAGTCGATGCCAAAGCACACCTGCGGATAATCTTGGATAAAGGATGCGGCGTGCTCGCTTTCCGGCATATTTACAAACAACCCGGTATTCCGGACGACACCGTTTTCAATTGCATCCAGAATGCCACAGGTCACACCACGGGTAAATCCGTAGTCGTCCGATTGCGTCAGCAGTTTCATTTCGACCTCTCCCTTCTCAACATAAAAAACAGGGAAGGAAGGTGCTTTGCGAGCCTTCCTTCCCCGTCACGATTTTACAGAATACCAACCAGCGAGAGCAGAATGCATCCACCCATAATGATGAAGATCAGTTTGACTGGGGTCAGGCCCTTCTGCAGAGCCTTATAGCTGCCCCACCAGAGAACAAGGCTGAGCAGACCAGGCATCACATTGTCCAGAATGCCCTGAATGTTGATTTCTGCGCCGTTGACCACCGGTGCCAGAGCAATGTTGATCTTGATATTGGAAGCAATCAGAACACCGACCATCATGGCACCCAGAATGCCGGCAACTTCCATCAGCATAGAAATAATGCCGGATTCCGAAGCCTGATCGATCAAAGAGGTGCCGGTGCGGTAACCGGTCATGAACAGCACATACTTGAGTGCAAGAAGACCGAAGCCGAACAGTGCTACAAACAGCAGTGGTCCAAGAAGATTGCCGTCGGCTGCAATTCCGATGGCGATGCCGGCTACGATAACACGGACACAGTTGAAGAAGAACGAGTCACCAATACCGGCCAGGGGGCCCATCAGGGATGCAATGACACTGGTGATCGTGCCGGGTTCCACGTTGCCCTTTTCTGCGCGTTCCTTTTCCATTGCACAGGCAATGCCTGCCAACAGACCATACATGGTCTGGTTTGTGTTGATGTACTCTGAAGCGTGGCGGGTAAGCGCTTCTTTTTTGGCTTCGTCATCCTGATAATATTTTTCAATAACCGGTGCCGTGGACAGCACCATGGCACGTCCCTGACCAACCACATTGCTGGTGGTGCGCATGCAGGACAGAGAGCCCCAATAGCATTTGTTCAGGATCTTTTTTTCTTCCGGCGAAATCGTATTCTGCTTATTAGGCATAGAAATCGTCACCTCCAACCGTATTTTCAACCTGCTTCAGAGCACGAGAACGATCAAAGACCATGTAGGCACAGACAAAGCCGAGGATTGCCACGGAGAGCACCGGCATTGCCAGATATTTGGTCAGAACAAAGCCAACCAGAACGAACGGTACGGTGTACTTCGAGAAAATGGCCTGGGTCGTCAGCGCCAGGCCGACGACCACCAGCATGCCGCCGGATGCCGACAGACCATTCATCAGCCAGGCGGGGATCGCATCGAATGTGGCCGTGATCACGGTGGATCCGAAGTAGCAGCACAGGAAGATGACGGCAGTATCCAGCAGGTGCTGGAGCACGATGGCCTGGAACCAGACCAGACGGTTGTACTTTTTGACATCGCCCTGCTTGGCGGCGTTCATCAGGGGCACTTCCATCAGGTTGCCAACCATTGTGGTGACCGGCATCAGGCCAAGGCACAGAGCACCGATCGGAACTGCGATTGCAATGCCCTCCTCCATGGAGATCCCGGACAGGATCGCGAGGCCCACGCCAACTGCCGTACCCGAACGATAATCGGCTGCGAGAGAGCCGCCGATGCCGGAAATGCCCATATAAACAGCTTCCAGCGAGGCACCCATTATAACGCCGGTCTTCAGGTCACCGCAGAGCAGACCGATCACTGTGCCCAGCACGATCGGGCGGGTCATGGTCTGCCATCCCAGAATGCCGTCAATCAGCCATGTGATCCAGTAAGCAAACGCTACAAGCAATGCAGGAACTAACATACTGTGTTTCCTCCTTTTTTATTTCCATTCAGCCTTTTCCGCTGCTGCAACAAAGGCCTTCAGGGACGTTTTTTCGGTCGAGGGCAGGCTTTGGACATAAGCGTCCGCGACACGTTCGCTGATCTCCTTCAATGCACCAAGATCGTCCCGATCCAACTGCACATACATAGAAACGTTTGCGGTATGTTCTGCCTTGCGGTTGTGGTAATTACCCAAGTTGACATTTTTCAGTCCCAGCGCCGAAACCAGTTTCAGCGCATCCTTGGGGTTGTCCGTCAGCAAAAAAATCTTCATGCGTTCTGCGCGCGGATCCTGCAGAAGTCCGATCACCTCGTCCACGCTGCGAACATGGGTCTTTTTGCCCGGCGGCGCTGCAATCAGCAGCATTTTCTTTTTGAGCGGGTTCTGGGCCGCTTCGTCGCTTGCACATACGATGGTGTCGATGTCCAATGCCTTTGACCAGCTGGTTGCAACCTGACCATGGATCAGACGTTCATCAATTCTGAGCAAAGCAATCATTGTGTGTCCTCCTTTTTTGATGTGGATCACTTTCCGGAAAAGTTTCTGAGTGTATTATAACAAGTCTGCCACAGACTTTCCTTGTCTGATTTTTTCGAGCACTTTACATAAAAAATTGCATCATTGTACAAATTTGACAAGCTCATATACTTGCTTTTTGACAAAGTGCACAAAAAAACACCACACAGGATCCCACGCTCCCTCAGAGAGAGCAGGAATTCTATGCGGTGTTGTCGTTTTTTCAAAAGGGCAGCATCATTTGAGCAGCCGGTTGATCTGATTGTTCAGCGTTTCCGGGCAGGGGCAGCTGGTAAGCGTAGCCCAGAACAGCGGGTCCTGTATCAGCTCGTAGAGCAGCAAATTGATGATCCGGATGTTTTGGGCATTTACACGTCCGGAAAGCAGCAGATAACGGGAGACTCGCTTGTCACCGACCCGGAGCCGACTTTTCAATTTCCCGAACTGCAGCAGACTGTGTGGTGCCGTCTGTTGCGTGAGAAGCAGAACCAGACAGTCATTCACACAGATCGTTTTCTTCTGGATTTCTTCCACCGTGAAAGCAGCAACGGGAAAGGCACGGCTCTCTGCCAGAAGCTCTTCGGCCCACCCATCACTCAGCTTCAGCTCCTGGGTGCGGATATCTTCTTTTTTCAGGTCATTTCCAAACAGGTCCCGCAGCATCTGAAGATAGGCATTGATGTTGTTGAGATCGTTCCGGATCTCTGCATATGAAAGAAACAGCGGATCATTGGACAGGCGTTCATCGCACAGGATCAGATCATACTTTTTCCGAGCCTCCGGGATGTTTTCCAGCATGTCAACATAGGTACAGCATTCCACCGAGCTGTAATACCGCGGGTTCAGCTTTGCAAGGAGAAGGTTCCGGATCATTTCGGGAGCATAAATGTCGGAACGGGCGGTGATCCCGATGCGGAGCCGCGGCGCAGCATAATCCATCCCCTGAATATAAAAGGCAATCAGTTCACACAGCGGAGCACAGCAGATTCCGGCCGCCTCGTTTCCATAGCGTTCCGCAAGGAGCTGCTGGATGTTCTGGTAGAGAAGCATCACCAGCGGATAGTCTGAGATCATCTGTGCCCGGCTTTCAGAGTGCCCTGCATGTTCGGACAGCAAACCCATCTGATGGTGAATGATCAGGCGGTAGAGCGTTGTCCGGAGAATGGAACTGTACAGGCCGGTGATGGAGAAGCCGTAACTTCGCAGCAGATAGCCATCCACCATGCGGTACAGGTCGTTGGCTTCCTCGGGAAAGGTTGCTTCCACAAAGGCGCAGAACTCCTCCGGTTCGTCATACATTTCAAACAACATCATGGCAACCGATAAAATCTCCTGTTCGGAAAACGCTTCCCCGCCAAAACAGGACCGGGTAATGTCCGCACTGATCTTCATCAGCCGTTCGGAGCTGCGGACATAGCCGATGATGGCCGGATGGATGTTTTCAAAACCGGAAAATATCCTTCCCTGCCGGATGCGCAGGTGCTGGAAGAAGATATAATACGTCAGCCGCCGGACCTGTGCCTGGGAATAATTGCAGCTATTATGCAGCAGCGCTTCATACACTTTCTCCCGAAGCACGGGGTAGTGCGGATTGCTGAGCCCTTCCGCGATCTCAGGATAATCTTCTTCCGGAATAACGTTCACGTCCAGCAGACTATAGATCGCCATCAGACAGCGCCGGATGTTCCATTCGTTGCCCATAGGGTACACTCCGTAATGGGGCGCGTTTTCCAGCCGGATGTTATAACTTTGCAAAAAGGTGCGGCAAAGTTTGATTGCATTGCGCAGATTGCTGCGGGAAAATCCCATTGTTTCTGACACAGCATCCAAATCCGTATGGTCATTGGCAAGAAGAATCTTTCTGGCAATATAAAGCCCTCTGACCAGTTCGCTCCGGTTTGTAAGGTTTCTGCGGTGGCGATTGTAGAAGGACCACATCCCCTTATAGTGCTGCTGAAACTGTTTCTCATCGGTGACGGTCCAATGGATCCGGTTTTCTTCAAAATGATACTCGATCCCATAGAACTTTTGCAGTTCTTTCAGACGCTGCTGACAGATGCTGTACTCATAGCGGCTCATTCCAAAATGCCGGATAAAGTATTCCGGAGTTAGATCTGGCCGCAGGATGATATAACATGCCTTTTTGTAATCGTCAATCGAATAATCCTGAAACATATTGCGCATCCCCTTTTGCCCGAACACCGTAAAGATTCCCTGTGCCTGACACCCACTGAATTTCCGGTTCTGCTATGTAGCTTGTGGGCAGTTGTCATAAGTGTACTACATCGTTTTGCACTTTACAAGAACTGCCCGGTGTGATTTTCTCAGATGCATGGATTCTGGAGCACTTACGCCGCCATGCTTTCAATAAAAAGTCAAGAAATATGAAATAACATTGGCTCGACAAATTATGACCAATCATCCGCGAATGAAGCACTTGGGAAAAAGAAGGTCGACATACGACAAAAGCCGCCCGGAAGCGTCTGAGAACGTTTCCGGGCGGCTTTCTGTTTGTTTTAAAGGACGGGATTACTTGGGCTGACGGCCGATGTAAGCCAGGATGCCGCCGTCGGCGTACAGGATCTGGCCGTTGACGAAGTCAGAAGCATGGCTGGCCAGGAATACGCAGGGGCCCACCATGTCCTCGGGGTCGCCCCAGCGGCCGGCCGGGGTCTTGGCGCAGATGAAGGTGTCGAAGGGGTGGCGGCTGCCGTCCGGCTGGGTCTCGCGCAGGGGAGCGGTCTGGGCGGTGGCGATGTAGCCGGGGCCCATGCCGTTGCACTGGATGTTGTACTCGCCGTACTCGGAAGCGATGTTGCGGGTGAGCATCTTCAGAGCGCCCTTGGCGGAAGCATAGGCAGACACGGTCTCGCGGCCCAGCTCGCTCATCATGGAGCAGATGTTGATGATCTTGCCCTCGCGCTTGGCGATCATGTCGGGCAGAACGGCCTTGGAGCAGTTGAAGGCACCGCCCACATGCACGTCGATGACCCGCATGAAATCAGTGTGGCTCATCTCGATCATGGGGATGCGCTTCATCAGGCCGGCGTTGTTCACCAGGATGTCCACGGGGCCGACGTCGGCCTTGATCTGGGCGATCATGGCATTCACAGCGGCCTCATCGGTCACGTCGGCCACATAGCCGTGGGCGTCGATGCCGGCAGCCTTGTAAGCGGCCAGGCCCTTTTCCAGGCTGCCCTCGTTGGAGCAGTTGAAGCAGACGGTGGCACCGCACTTTGCCATGCCCTCGGCAATGGAGAAGCCGATGCCGTGGGCACCGCCGGTGATCAGGGCAACTTTGCCCTTCAGGTCAAATGCAGAAAGATCCATTGTAGTTCTCCTTTTTTGAAAAAGCCCCGCACCGGGGATGCCGGATACGGGGCCTTGGTTTTATCAGCGCAGGTCTGTGGTAGCGATGTTGTCCATGTCGTCAAACTCCATGTTCTCACCGCCCATGGCCCAGATGAAGGTATAGTTCGAGGTGCCCACACCGCTGTGGATGCTCCAGGAGGGGCTGATGACAGCGTCCTCGTTGTGCATCACGATGTGGCGGGTCTGGGTGGGCTCGCCACACATGTGGAATACCACCTGGCCTTCCGGCAGCTCAAAGTAGGTGTAGATCTCCATGCGCCGTTCATGGGTGTGGCTGGGCATGGTGTTCCAGTTGGAACCCGGGTCCAGTGCGGTCATGCCCATGCTCAACTGGCAGGTCTTCAGCACATCCGGATGGATGAACTGGTTGATCGTGCGCTTGTTGCAGGTCTCCACGCTGCCCAGAGGCCGATGGTTGGCATCGGCCATCTTGATCAGACGGGTCTCGTAGGCGCAGTGTGCCGGAGCCGACACCATGTAGAACTTGGCGGGGTGCTCCGGGTCGGCGGAAGCAAAGGTCACTTCCTTGGTGCCCTGGGTGATGTACAGGCAGTCCTTATAGCCCAGCTCGTACTTCACGCCGTCGGCCACCACGATGCCGGTGGAGTCCTTACCGATGTTGAACATGCCGATCTCGCGGCGCTCCAGGAAGTAGTGGGTGCCAAAGTTGGCCCACACGTCGATGCCCTTGTCGATGGACACGGTCTCGTGCACCGGCATGCAGCCCAGGGTGACCATACGGTCCACATGGCTGTACACGGCCACGACCTCATCTGCCTTGTACAGGCCGGTGATGAGCATCTCATCGCGCATCTCCTCGGTGGTGTAGCGCTTGAAATCCTTCTGGTTGCAGGAGTAGCGGATATCCATGCGGGATCTCCCTTCTGCTCAGCGCTGGATGCGGCCGGAACCGTCGCCGCCAGCCAGCTTCTCGACCTCGGACACGGTCATCATGTTGTAGTCGCCCTCGATGGTGTGCTTCAGAGCGGAAGCAGCCACAGCGAACTCAACGGCATCCTGAGTGCTCTTGCCGGTCAGCAGGGCGTAGATCAGGCCGCCGCCGAAGGAGTCACCGCCGCCAACGCGGTCAATGATCT
>OOAQ01000799.1_pt1 | contig 25004 bp, 20 predicted proteins | sample 1671051 | NCBI WGS metagenome assembly OOAQ01 (sample SAMN06348117, study PRJEB24527) | human gut metagenome | biome: human gut; feature: ankylosing spondylitis patient; material: feces | host: Homo sapiens | place: China | collected 2015-10
GCGCGGCTGGGATGTTCGGCGGAAAAGTCACTTTAGTGACTTTTTCGACGGTCTCCAAGCCCCGTGGTGTTCCGCGGGGCTTTTAGTTTTCAGGGTTGATTCCCGGCGGAAAATGTGATATACTAGACCTATAAATTTAACGGAGGTATAACTATGCAGTACGTTGTTTCAAATCAGCAGATGAAGGAAGCGGAGCGCCGCTGCAATGAGTCAGGAACGTCCTACTACCAGATGATGGAGAATGCCGGAACCCGCTGCGCCGAATTTATCCTAGGGACTATCCCGGTGAGCGCCGATATTCTCGTGATGTGCGGCGCCGGGAACAACGGCGGAGACGGTTTAGTTATAACCCGGCTGCTGAGGCAGAACGGACGTAATGCCGCGGTGCTGCTGGTTTCCGGTGCTCCAAAGACCGCGGACGCGGCTGAGAATCTCAGGCGGCTCCCCGCAGGAACTCCGGTGTACCAGCCGGAGCAGCTCGACGAAGCGTTCAGCGGCAGGGAGTGCGTGGTAGACTGTATCTACGGCACCGGCTTTCACGGGGAGCTTCGCGGGAACGTTCCGGAGATAATCGCGACGGCCAACAAATGCAGTTACCGCATTGCCGTGGACGTGCCCAGCGGCGTTAATTCCGACACCGGCGAACTTGATACGCGCTGCTTACGGCCTACGCACACGCTCGTGCTTGCGGCGCTTAAGCAGGGAATGGTGAACGCTCCCGCGTCAGATATCCTCGGGGAACTCCACCTTCTGGATATCGGAATAGGCGAGGACTGCTTCGCTTCAAACAACGTGGCGTTCCTGACTGACGAGACCCTCCGCAGACCGTTCCCGCCGCACGGCAGAAATACTCATAAGGGCACGTTCGGCAGACTGGCGGGGTTCGCCGGGAGCCTCAGCTTTAACGGAGCCGCATTCATGTGCGCCCAGGCTGCGCTGCGCAGCGGCGTAGGTCTGTACTTCGCGGCTGCTCCGGTAAGCGCGGTCAGGATAATCGCGGCAGGACTTCACGAAGCGGTGTACGTTCCGCTGCCGGAGACCTCCGACGGTTTCGCTGACGTTTCCGGAGATACTCTTGAAAAAATTGTCCGCCCGAAGCTGGATTCGGCTTCTGCGGTGCTTGTCGGCTGCGGTCTGGGGAACAGCGAAAACACCCGCAGGCTGACCGAATTCGTCATACGCAGCGCGACTTGTCCCGTAATTATCGACGCAGACGGCATAAATTCCATTTCCGCGAATATAGATGTACTGAAGGAGCGGACAGGCGATACGATTCTGACCCCTCACCCCCTGGAATTCAGCAGAATGACCGGAGTTCCGGTGGCTGAGATTCAGCGAAACAGGCTCGGCATGACCTCGCAGTTTGCGATGAGATACGGCGCGACCCTGCTTCTGAAGGGTGCGGACACCGTGATAGCCTCGCCGGACGGCAGGATGTGCGTGAACTCCGGAGCGTGCCGCGGGCTTTCCAAGGGAGGCAGCGGCGACGTGCTGACCGGTATCATCGGAGCGTTCGCGGCGCAGGGAATAGAGCCGTTCAGGGCGGCGTGCGCCGGGGTCTACTGCCACTGGAAGGCTGCGGATATTCTGACGCACCGAATGCCCGCTGAGAGCATTCTGCCGACGGACGTTATCGCGGCTCTGCCGGAGGTCTACTGCGGGTAAGGCGCGGCTCCTTCCACAAATGACACGGGAGGAGTTTTACATGAAGATACGTATTATATCGGGCGCGGCGGCGCTGACTGCCGTGCTCCTGATGAGCGGCTGCCAGGGAGAGCTTCCGTTTGCGGCGGCGAAAACGCCGGAGCTTTCCAGCTCGTGGACGGCTCAGGCGGAGATAAAATTCGGCGACAACAACGCCAGGGCGGAGGTCACGCGAAGCGAGCCGGGCTGCTGGGAGTTCGGCTTCACAGAGCCGCAGGAGCTTTGCGGAGTTACAATGAAGCTTGAAAACGGCACGCTGACAGCGAGCCTGGGTGAACTGAGCGTCACGGCGGGGGAGGGCGAAAACACGATACTCCCCATGCTTATCGCCGAGGGGATAGATTCCGCCGGTGAGAATGCCGGGAGCGCCTCCGAAAAGGACGGCGTGCTGACGATAAAGACCGAGGCTGACGGCAGCGCCTGCACCGTGACCGCCGACAGTTCCACCGGGGATATACTTACATTCAGGTCGCCGGGTAACAAGCTGGCGGTGTTTTTCAGCGATGTTTCGCCCTATACCGAGGAGGTAGGGGTGATAGAGTAGAGTGCATTTAATGCAGTGAATATCCCCGGGCAGCCGCGCTGTCCGGGGATCGTTTTATATTATAGTCAGAACAGTTCCGGGTGATTCTCGAGGGAATCGGCCTCCGTTATCCCGCGTATCACTCTGCACGGAACTCCGACCGCCAGGGAATTCGGGGGAATATCCCGGGTGACTACGCTTCCTGCGCCGATAACGCAGCCGTCGCCGATGGTAACGCCTCCGCATACCGTTACGTTCCCGGCGATCCAGCAGTTATTTCCTATAGTTATCGGTTTCGCGTACTCTTTGTCGGTCATGGTGCCGTCCGATTTTGCGTACTGGTTTCTGTCCTGCCAGCGCAGAGGGTGCATCGGGGTAAGCAGGGATACGTTAGGCCCCATGAATACGTTGTCGCCGATGGTTACTGGACAGCAGTCCACGCAGGTGAAGTTGAAATTTGCGTAGGAATTCACACCTATAGTCGTGAAACAGCCGTAGTCAAACTGCACGGGTCCCTGTAAATAGAACGCGCTTCCGTTTATCCCGAGGGATTTCAGCACCTCGCCGCGCTTTTCGTCCGTTTCGGGGAGCACATTGTACTCAGTACACAGTCTGTGGGCGTTCTGCCTAAGCTGGGTCAGTTCTTTGTCTGAGGGATCGTATATTTTTCCAGAGATCATTTTTTCCTTTTCGGTCATTTTATCCTCTTTGCGCACGTCGGTCAGGCGTTCAGACGAGCTGGGTGACGTTTTCCGGGGCGTGCTGAAGTACGTTCACGCTGAGTATCAGCGCGAGAGCGATGTTGAACAGATTAGCGATAGTGATGTAGCTGACGCGTGTTTTTTTGCTCTTGAAGCCGTTCGAAACGAACCCCAGCCACACGCAGGAAATACCGACGGCGGCGATAAGCACGACAACTACGGCGAGTACGTTCACGTCGATGTCCATCAGGTGGGAAATAACCGATATCGTCACGAAATAAGAGAGTGGAACCAGCATGAGCGGGAGTGTAGCCCACACCCACTGAATGCGGTGCCTGCGCCAGAAGATCACTGACATCAGCAGGAATATTCCGGAGATAACTGCACATTCAACAGCCATGATAGCGCTCCTTTCTTACTCGGCGGTCTGAGCCTGGACGGTGATAGTTCCGTCGTCCCGGGAAGCCTCGGCGGTGTCCGGACCGGCGGCGTCAGCGTTTGAAGCGGCAGAGGATACCGGAGAGCTGTCCGGAGTGGGAAGGCTCCAGCCGAGATCCTTCGCCTGGACGAACAGCGCTACAGCCAGCGCGCATATCGCCAGTAACACAACGGCCATTATTATATTCAGCACAACTATGCTTTTGGGGAGCTTAGGACGGTCTGCCATAAAATTACCTCCTGACAATGAGTTATATCTATTATAGCTCAACGGCTGGAATTTTTCAAGTGCTTTTGAAAAAATGTTTAAAAGCGGCGCTCCGTTCGGGGAACGCCGCAGTTTTTATTCGAATTCACGGTTTCCGCTGTAGATGTTCGTGCGGACTATCCGCAGTCGCTTCACCTTTTCGCCGTATTCTGCGGCGTATGCCTCGAACAGCAGGGAAGGGTTGATGTTGAACGTAGTTCCCGCCGGGAAGGTCACGCGCAGCACGTTTCCGTCAAGTTCCACATCGGTCATGAGCTGCTTCAGGTCGACTATCGCGGAGCCTTTCTTCGTGCGCTTTTCAATGTTTATCTGCTCCTTTTCGCACAGCGCCCGGAGTTTCTCCGGGTCGGCGGAGGATTCTATCCGGTACCTTGCGGCGGTGATGTCGGTGTTTTTATCCTTCGGCACCGTCACCTCGGTCACGCGGATATCTGCGGGCAGAGCGGCGTTCAGTCTGTCCCGTATCTCATCGGCGGGAACGTCCTCAAGCATGCGGAAGTCCATCGCTTCGTGTTCGCCCTCCTGTCCCAGCGACAGCGGCAGCATGAACGTGACGTAGGTGCGCGGGTTGTAGCCCTCGGTCTGCCAGATAGGGAGCTTAGTCCGCTTCATAGCGCGGATTATTACGCTGCTGAGGTCGAGATGGGAGATGTATTTCGCCCTGCCCATCTTCGAGAAAAACGCTCTTGTGTTAACGGATGGCACGGCAGATCTCACCTCCTACGCATTTTGCTACGCCGCAGCTGGAGCATTTCTCGCGGCAGTTCGGCGTTGTAACTCCGGCGTGGGCGCGCTTGTTCTCCTCAATGAGGAACTCCCGGCTTACCAGCATGTCGATGTGGCTCCAGGGCGCGACCTCCTCGTAGCTGCGGCGGCGGTTGGCATAGAACGCCATGTCAAGGCCGCACTCCTCGAAGGCTTCCTTCCACTTGTCGAACTTGAAGTGCTCGTCCCAGCCGTCCAGCTTGCAGCCCTTTTTCCAGGCGGCGTATATCGCCTTTGAGGTACGGCGGTCTCCGCGGGCAAGCACGGCTTCGATGAGCGACAGGTCGTATTTCGACCAGCTTATCACTATCTTGCGGTCGTTGTTGATGGATTTCAGGTGCGCCTGGCGCTCCTTGACCCCCGCCTCGTCGAGCTGCGGCTCGAATTCAAACGGCGTGAACGGCTTCGGAATGAACGTTGACAGCGACACGGCAACTCCAGGGCGCCCCTTGGCGTGGTTCGGGGTCGCGTAGAATTCCTCAATGACCGCCTTCGCAAGCTCGTATACGCCCTCGACGTCCTCCATGGTCTCGGTCGGAAGCCCCATCATGAAGTACAGCTTGATGTTGGTGTAGCCGCCTTCGAACGCTATACGCACGCTGTCCATCACGTTTTTCTCGGTGACGTTCTTGTTTATTACGTCGCGGATACGCTGCGTGCCGCCCTCCGGCGCGAAGGTCAGACCGGATTTGCGGACGTCGGTGATTTTTTTCAGCACCTCGTCGCTGAATCGGTCGATTCGCAGCGACGGCAGCGACAGGTTGATTTTCTCGCCGGTGGTGTAGTCGGTGAGCTCGCTCAGAAGCCCTACGATATCCTTGTAGTCTCCGGTGGACAGCGACGACAGCGATACCTCGTCGTAGCCGGTGTTCTCGCACAGCGCCTTTGTCTGGGCGAGTATCGTGTCCTTTTGCTTCTCGCGGTAGGGGCGGTAGATGAACCCCGCCTGGCAGAATCTACAGCCGCGGATACACCCGCGAAGAACCTCGACTACGGCGCGGTCGTGGACTATCTGGGTGAACGGCACGACGAAATTATCCGGCGCGTATACCTTGTCGAAGTCCTTTATAATGCGCTTCCTGACCTTTGCGGGGGCGCCGTCCTTCGCCGTTATCGACTTTACGGTGCCGTCCTCGTTGTAGTCCACGTCGTACAGCGAAGGAACATATATTCCCTCTATCTGCGCGGCGCGGCGCAGGAATTCCTGCCGGGTCGTGCCTTCCTTCTTGCAGACCTCCATCAGGCGCATCAGCTCGAGGTTCATCTCTTCGCCCTCGCCGATGGCGAAAAGGTCGAAGAAATCCACCAGCGGCTCCGGATTACATACGCAGGGACCGCCTGCCATCACGATGGGAGTCAGACCCTCGCGCTCGGAGGCGAGCACCGGAACGCCTGCCAGGTCGAGCATTTCCAGCACGTTGGTGTAGCTCATTTCATATTGAAGCGTAAATCCGATGAAATCGAAGTCCTTTATCGGGTCGAGGCTTTCCAGCGCGTATAGCGGTATATCACGGGCGCGCATCTGCTCCTCCATATCGGGGAGCGGCATGAATACTCGCTCGCACCAGTAGTTCGGGACTGCGTTTTTCAGACCGTAGAGTATCTTCATGCCCAGGTGGGACATTCCGATCTCGTAGGTGTCCGGGAAGCAGAACGCGAACCGGATGTCGACCTTCGACTTGTCCTTGACGACCGAGCCGGTCTCGCCGCCGATGTACCTCGACGGCTTCTGAACATCGAGCAGGAACTCGTCGAGCCGCTCCATCATTGAGTTTGTGTTATCCATAAATTACGTATCTCCAGGTGTATAAGGTGTATCGGGTATTTAAAAAGCCTTTGCGTTGGTGAAATCCACTGTTTTGTTGAACGGATCGTAGTAAATATCCGCGAAATCCTTGTTTATGCAGAAGTATTCATTCTTGTAGTAGAGCGGGATAAATGCCGCGCCGTTTATTATCGACTGCTCCGCTTTGGCGTACAGCTTTGCGCTGTCGGCGAGGTCGGCGGCGCGCTGCGCAGCCTTTATCAGCCCGTCGGAGTCCGCGCTGTGGTAGCCGGAGTAGTTCCCTGCGCCGTCGGTGGTGAACGCCTGGAGGTACGCTCCGGGGCTGTTCACGCTGCCGGACAGCTCCTGCACGGCGATCTCATAGTCGCCGGAGGACAGCCGTGCGCTGAAGTCGGCCTCTGATAACTCTTCAACTACGCAGTAGAACCCGAATTCGCGTTGCCATTCCTGCATTATCACGGACAGCATTGCCGATGCGGTCTCGTTTTCGCGCATGATTATCCTGGCTCCCGAGAACAGGCTCGTATCCAGCCGCGGGAGCGCATTCTGATAGTATTCCTGTGATTTTTCCACGCTGTAGTCCGGGGTCAGTTTATCGCCGGCGAACTCGCGGTAGGGCTTGTCGAGCAGGGTGACTTCCCCGGGCACTATCGCGTACGCCGCGGCGTGGGAGCTTCCCTCGGAGAGCTTTTCGCGGTCGACCAGGCTCGCGAGCGCCTTGCGGAACTCCTGATCGGAGAACAGACCGAAATCCGTGTTGAGCGTAAGCCCGACGGTTATTGCGTCGTATTCCTGCACGGTGAACTTGCCGCTCAGCAGCTCGAGCTGCTCCTCGTCGACTGCTATGCAGCTTATAACGCTGGAGTTGAAGTCGTCGACGAAATCCTCGTCGCCCTCGATAAAGAAGTTCAGACCTGAGGGGATAACCGGGGAGGTTTCACTGTTTTTCGCGTTGCGGCGCAGTATGAGATGATTGTTGTCGGTGATGGTGTAGGGGTCGAAATCCCAGGATTTTATATAGAATGCGCCGTTTGAGGGGGTGGTATCCCCGGAAAGCCCGTAGCGCCCCTGGGAGGCTATGAAATACTCCTCGTTGCAGGGCATTGCGGGCGCTTCAGCGAGAAGCTCGGGGAAGCGCGGGTCGGGGTATTCCAGGGTTATTTCAAGCTCGTAGTCGCCGACGGCTTTCACGCCGAGCTTCGAGAAATCGGAAGCCGCGCCGGAGTTCAGCGACTTCGCGCCCTTTATGCAGAAGTACTCGGAAGCCCTCGGAGCGCGGGTCTGCGGGTCGAAAAGCCGCTGGAATCCGTATACGAAATCCGCGGCGGTGCAGGCGGCCTCGAATTTGTTGACGTCAGTCCACCAGATGTCGCTGCGGAGCTTGAAGCGGTAGGTCAGACCGTCGTCGGTGACTGTGTAGTCCTCGGCGGCTCCGGTCCCGAGACTCCCATCGGGGAGCACGCGCATGAGTCCGGTGTAAACGCTGTTTATTATAAGTATCGACGCGTCGTCGGAGGCAGTCTGCGGGTCAAGGCTGCCGGGATTATATGCTATGTCGTATTTTATTATTCCGTCCTTGCCGTCCTTTTCGAAGCAGCCAGCGGCGGAGGTCGTTATAACGCAGCAGAGCAGAGCTGCTGCGATTCTCTTTAAATGCCGGTTCACGGTATTTCCTTTCTCGTTGAAAATGTAGATATACAATAATTATAGCATTATCCGGCGTTCAATTCAACCGTTTCGGCGATTTTTTTTATTACAATTTTGTAACCGTCATTCTGGAAGCTCCACTGCTTCGCCATTTGTAAGACTGGCGGGGACGTCGATAAGCCGCTGGTTGGAGCTTCCGCGGAACAGCAGCGACAGCGAGCGCTTCGAGATATCAAACCTTCCGTCCACCAGCACGTCGAGAATGCTCAGCAGTTTCCCGACGTACTCCTCGCTCCCGGACTTTTTTAGCAGTTCCTCGAACGTCCAGCCGCTGTAGCACATCAGGTGTTTTCCGGCGGCTTTGAAGCGGCTCCCCAGCTCGTAGAGAGCTTCCGGCTGGCAGAACGGCTCGCCGCCGGAGAAGGTCACGCCGCTGCACAGAGGATTTTCCATGCACATTTCATAGAGCGCGTCGGTGGTGGTGAGCTTCCCGGCGGAGAAGTCGTGGGTCTCGGGATTGTGGCAGCCTTCGCAGTGATGGGGGCAGCCCTGCACGAAAACCACGAAGCGCAGCCCGGGCCCGTCTACGATGGAATCCTCTACGGTTCCTGCTATTCTAATGTCCATTAGTTTTCCTTTCACAAAAAGCTGTGCGGAGCTTGTCACCCCGCACAGCAGATGGTTCGATTTTGAATTATTCCTCGGAAGTTCCGTGCTTTACGCGGTCGGATTCCTCGGCGCGCTTTGCGTTGTTGAATCTGTCAAGCGTGCCTACCAGGTAGCCGGTTATGCGGCGGATACGCTCGAACGCGATCTCCTCTTCCTTGCGGTGGCAGCAGGGGCACTCGTCGTCGATGATGCCGGTGTAGCCGCACTTCGGGTCGCGGTCTATCGGGTGATTTATCGCGCCGTAGCCTATGCCCTGCTCCTTCATGCAGCGGACTATCTGCTCGAATGCGTCGAGGTTCTTCAGAGGGTCGCCGTCAAGCTCGATGTAGCTGATGTGGCCGCCGTTGGTCAGCGCATGGTAGGGAGCCTCAAGCTTGATCTTGCGGAAAGCGCTGATGTTGTAGTAAACCGGTATATGGAACGAATTGGTGTAATACTCGCGGTCGGTAACGCCGGGGATCTCGCCGTATATCTTCTTATCCATGCGGACGAATCTGCCGGAAAGTCCTTCTGCGGGAGTTGCGAGCAGGCTGAAATTGAGACGGGTCTTTTCGCTCTCGTCGTCCATGCGCTTTCTCATGCGGGTGATGATGTCAAGACCCAGCTTCTGCGCCTCGGGGGATTCGCCGTGATGTACGCCGATGAGCGCCTTCAGGCACTCTGCAAGTCCGATGAATCCCATGGAGAGGGTGCCGTGCTTGAGTATCTCGGCAACGCTGTCGTTCTCGGAGAGCTTCTCGGAATCTATCCAGACGCCCTGACCCATCAGGAACGGGTAGTTCCTTACATGCTTGCTGCACTGTATCCTGAACCGCGCCAGGAGCTGGTCAACGACAAGATCCATCATTTCGTCAAGGGAAGCGTAGAACTTGTCGATGTCGCCGTGAGCCTCGATGGCAAGGCGCGGGAGGTTGATGGTGGTGAAGCTGAGATTGCCTCTGCCGGTGACTATCTCGCGGCTCGGGTCGTAAATGTTGCCGATAACTCTGGTGCGGCAGCCCATGTAAGCGGCTTCGGTGTGGTAGTCGCCGGGCTTGTAGTACTGGAGGTTGAACGGAGCGTCGATGAACGAGAAGTTCGGGAACATGCGCTTTGCGGAAACGCGGATAGCAAGCTTGAAAAGGTCGTAGTTGGGGTCGCCGGGGTTGTAGTTGACGCCCTCCTTGACCTTGAAAATATGTATCGGGAAAATCGGAGTTTCACCGTTGCCCAGACCGTGTTCCTCGGCGAGCATTACGTTCTTGATAACCATTCTGCCCTCCGGGGAGGTGTCGGTGCCGTAGTTTATCGAGGAGAACGGATTCTGCGCGCCGGCGCGGGAATTCATCGTGTTCAGGTTGTGAATGAGCGCTTCCATTGCCTGGTAGGTCGCGCGGTCGGTCTCGGATTCGGCGAGCTTTTCAGCTCTGTCCTGGAGGTGCGAGAACTCGTCGCCGTACTTCGCGGACGCGATCTCCCATTCCTTCGCCTTGTATTCGTCGTTGTTCTGGAGGCTGGGGTACAGTCCGTGTTCCTTGGCGATATCGCCTGCGATGAGTTTGAATTCCTCGAGCACCTCGGTGTAATCCTCAATGCCGAGGGTAAAGCTTACCGCCTTCGCAAGGTTGGTGGTGTACAGCCTGCGGAAGGTCTTTTTAACGCCCTCCGCCATGGCGTAGTCGAATATCGGCACGGACTGACCGCCGTGCTGGTCGTTCTGGTTAGACTGAATGGCAATGCACGCAAGCGCCGCATAGCTGGAAATATCGTTCGGCTCGCGGAGGTATCCGTGACCGGTGGAAAATCCGCCATGGAACAGCTTGAGCAGGTCTATCTGGCAGCAGGTGGTGGTGAGCGTCAGGAAGTCGAGGTCGTGTATGTGGATATCGCCGTTGATGTGCGCCTGGGAGTGCTTCGGGTCGAGCACGTACATCTCGTTGAACTGCTTGGCGCCTTCGCTTCCGTATTTCAGCATGGTACCCATTGCGGTGTCGCCGTCGATGTTGGCGTTTTCGCGCTTGATGTCGCAGTCAGACGCGGACATGAAGGTCAGATCCTCGTATATCTTCATCAGGGTGGAGTTCATCTCGCGCGCCCTGGTGCGGTCTGCGCGGTACAGTATGTAAGCCTTGGCGGTCTTTGCGTGACCCTGCTCGACGAGCACTCTTTCTACCATATCCTGTACTTCCTCAACGGAGGGATCCCTGCCTATAACCTCTTCTGAGAGCTGCTGGCACACCTTGTCCGCAAGCTCCATAGCTTCGCTGTAGTCCTTGCCGCCGACTGTCTGGGCTGCCTTAAAGATAGCGTTGGCGATCTTCTCTATGTTGAAGGGTACCTGGCGTCCGTCACGCTTCTTTATCATTGTTATCATTGCCATTATTTTGATTGCTCCTTTTTAAAAAATGAAATAAAATAACACAATATCTTGTATCGAAAAAGACGATAAATCTATTATATAGTTTTCTGAAACATTTGTCAAGGTATAATAAAATTAAGTTTTGCACAAATCAGGGCAGGTATTTTCGTGATAAATCACAAATTTATGTACGCAATGTAAATCCATTAAATGTAAACGTTCTGGAAATTCCGCTGACCTATGCGCTTTTCTCTGCTGGTACACATCTGAGAATTTACATAAGGTTGACGAAATCCGCAGGGTATGCTATAATTACATAGAGTTATTCAGAAAAGGGGTGTTCCCATGCCGAAAAAGTTTGCATTTTCCGATGATGGAAGCCGTTACCACACGCTGAAATACCACAACCGGCGGTTCTGGGGCAGACCCGTTTACAAGGCCGTCGTGGACGCAGGCTTCACCTGCCCGAACATCGACGGATCATGCGGCGTTGGAGGGTGCGTTTACTGCTCCGGCGGCAGCGGCTACTTCACGGCACCGGAGCTTTCCGTGCGGGAGCAGATCCTTCGCGAGACGGAGCGTATCCATGCGGTTCACCCGGAAGCGGGGATAATCGCGTATTTTCAGGCGCACACGAACACCTACGGTACGCTCGGCCGGCTGCGGGAGGTCTACTCCGAGGCTCTGGAATGCGAAATTTGCGGCATCTCAATCGCGACCCGAGCCGACTGTCTCGACCGTGAGCGCGCAGAGCTCCTCGCCTCGCTGGGCGTTCCGGTCACGGTGGAGCTTGGGCTCCAGACCGCGCATGACTCCACCGCGCGGCTCATCAACCGCGGGCACGATCTCGCGCGGTTCACAGAGGGCTTCAACACCGCCCGGAATGCCGGACTGCGTATCTGCGTACACATAATAAACGGACTGCCCGGCGAGTCAACGGAGATGATGCTGCAAACAGCTGAGATTCTCGGGAAAATGCGCCCTGACGGAGTTAAGATACATCTCCTGCATGTAATAAAAGGCACGCCGCTTGCAGGTATGTATATCTCGGGAGAATACACGCCGATGGAGCGCGAAAGCTACATTGAAACGGTGGTGAAACAGCTTGAGTATTTACCGCCTGAGACCGTGATAGAGCGGCTCACCGGCGATGGCGGCCGGGATTCCCTGCTTGCCCCGCTGTGGAGTCTCGACAAGCGTGCGGTACTGGGCGGCGTAATGAAGCGGCAGAAGCAGCTCGACAGCATTCAGGGACTGCGTTTTCAGGAGGGTTAAATGGACATCTGGTCAATGACGCGCCCGGCGCTTGAGGATTGGTTCAGCAGCCGGGGAGAGAATCCGGCGAAGGCCGCGATACTGCTCGAGCGGCTCTATCAGCGCGGTCTGAGAGATTTTTCGGAGCTTCCGTTCGCGCAGAGGGTGATATCCGCGCTGTCGGAGGAATTCACGATGGAGCTACCTGAAACGGTCGCCCGCAGCGGCGACGACAGCACGGAGAAACTGCTGCTGGAATATCCGGACGGAAGCCTTGTTGAGAGCGTTCTCATGCGGCAGACGTACGGCGGGAGCGTGTGCGTTTCCACGCAGGTAGGGTGCGCGATGGGCTGCGCGTTCTGCCAGAGCGGACGGCTCAAGAAGCGCCGCAGCCTCACCGCCGGGGAGATAATGGCTCAGGTGATGAAAATCCGCCGGGAGTGCTCCGCGGATATCCACAGCGTGACGGTCATGGGGATAGGCGAGCCATTCGATAATTTCGACGCGGTGCGGGATTTCTGCGCCAACTGCGTGGATTACAAGGCGCTGGCGCTCGGGGAGAAGCACGTCACGGTTTCGACATGCGGGATAGTCCCGGGAATCAGGGCGTGGACGGAGCTTCCGCACCCATGCAGCCTTGCCGTGAGCCTCCACGCGGCTGACGACGCGCTCCGCTCGGAGATAATGCCCGTGAACCGACGTTATCCGGTGCGGGAGGTCATCGCGGCGGCTCGGGAGTTCGCACGGCTCCACAACCGCAGGGTAACGCTGGAGTACGTCATGCTTTCCGGCGTAAACGATTCGCCGGAGCAGGCGGAAGAGCTCGCCGGGCTGGTCGGTTACGGCGCGCAGGGCAGGGAATTCTACGTCAACATAATCCCCTACAACGGCAACGACAGCGGATTCACAAGAAGCAGCCGGGAGCGTATCATGGCGTTCTACGATGTTCTCAAGAAGCGCGGGGTCTCGGTCACGATGCGGCGGGAGTTCGGCGGTGACATCGCGGCGGCGTGTGGTCAGTTGAGCTCGCTGCACTCCGCTGAATGTGAAAAAAACTGTTGACAAAGCCGTCATTTTGTGGTACAATAACTGTATTCTCCGGTAAATCCGGAGTCTGAGCCGGTATGTTGGAATTGGCAGACGAGGAGGACTCAAAATCCTTTGGTAGCGATACCGTGCGGGTTCGACCCCCGCTACCGGCACCATATTAATACTGAGCCGCCTTTGCCGGGTGGTTCGATATACAATAAAACACTCCCGAAGCTAAAGCCAGCTCCGGGAGTGTTCATTTTATTTAAAAACCTACTGCTTTTTTCAAAATAACAGAAGCGTCAAGCGCGTTGACGGTATTATCTCCGTTAAGGTCGGAAACCTCCGGATTTGCGGCAGTCCCCATTCCAACGATGTATTTCAGCACAGCAGACGCGTCCAACGCATTCAGCACGCCATCATTGTTCATGTCGCCGGGAAGGTCGCTGTAGGCGCACACCATAACGATATATTCGCCCTTCGAATCTGTGCCGGACAGTATAGCAGAGCCGTCTTCGCCAACTCCTGCACATTTCAGGAACTGCGGTTTCCCGTTGACCTGTCTGTAAAGATTTGCGAAATAACCCGCAAATTGTTTTCTGAAATTCAGCTTTAAACCGGCGGGGATAACCGTGCCGGAAATTTTCAGATCAGCGCCCGGAATTCCGCGCAGGCTGCTCTTATCATTGTTCCCTGGCAGAATGGAAAAATTCGCGTCAGAAATAGCATTGAGCCTTGATCCGTCAGCCACCCAGCTCTTTGTGCTGTCAAGCGAAAACTCAACCGTAAGGCTGTTTTTGACCATCGCAGCGAATACCATTTCCGGAACATCGGTATTGCCGTTCAGTTCGATGACCGCACTGCTTCCCGGTGCAAGTTCTTCCAGCATTGACGCGATGTCTTTCCAGCTTCCGTCGCCTCCATTCATGAACGGCAGAGTTTCTTTGCGTTTCTCCGCGCCGCCCTTGCCGGAGCCGACTGATCCTCCGGAGCTTCCGCCCGAACCGCCGCTTGTTTTTTTCGGTGTCATTTCATAAGCGCACACGGTGCATATCTCCGGGGAGGTGTAAGTTGCAGGACCGCCGGAAATATGCGGCTGAACTTTGGAGACTTGGCTGCAGTTTTCACAGATATGCCAGTGACCGTTCCGGTCTTTCTGATATTCCGCAGACCAGATGTGCCCCAGTTTGGGTACTGTCACGGTATCTCTGGAAAGCTCGATACCGCACCGCAAGCACTTTGTATATTCATCATAAGAACCAGGTGCTTCGCACTTTGCAGGCACTTCGTTGTCTCTCAGTATTTTGCTGACCTTATGTTCCAGGGCGGGAATATCTACTCTTGTCCTTGACAGTTCCTCATTGCACACAGTGCAGTAAATTACCTCGGTACGGTATCCGGGTATCCCGCATTCGGCTTCTTTGAAATCATTGTAATCTTCTTTCGGTTCGCCTGAAATGTGCTTTGCGAGTGGACGCACCGTGCTTTCAAGGCTGACCTCATTTTTCGCGTCAGGATCGCTGAAATATCTCTGGCACCAGTCGCATGACCAGTACTCAATATTTCCATTTACGGTACAGGTGGAGGAAACCGCTTCGTGATGAGTAAGCTCACCGTGACCGGTTCTGATGGTAGCTGACGCTGCGTCGCTTGCGGAATACTCTGATGTTTCCTTCATGCGGATATATGCAGCAACTTCCGTGTCATGGTCAACAAAGTTATATACATTATTTAAGCTCCAGCTGATGCCGTCGAATTTGTATTCCGCACCGTCGATCGGCTCTATTACTACATTGAAATATGTGCCCGCCTGCTGAACGGACACCACGCATTCCGGAGCCTGCTGCGGCTTTTTGTCAGTGATCAGGATATTGACCGAGAATGTCATATCCTTGTAATTCTGCGTCTTCAGTGTTATGGTTATTTTTGAGGATTTTCCAACAGGTGATGAATCAGTTGTCGGAATCATGAAATTAAGGGTACCATTGCTGAAAGATACAGAGTCCGGAGTAAATACGTCCTCTGCCGGGTCATCTATCGCAATAACCGGTTCTTCCATGTCGCCGGTATCGTCAGGCAGTCCTTTTATTTTCACCGACTTATAGCCTGCGTCCGTCCATATATAGGGCAGTTCTACATCGGGAATGATTTTTACCGCTTTCACGATAGTAAAGCACCATTCACCGGAAGTAAACGGAATTGTCGTTCCGGCGATGTTGTCGGATTCATTCACGCTTACGCTGACGGTGTAGGTCCCGGGAGTTATCGGCTCTGCTTCGTTGTTGTTTTCATCAAAGTACTTCACTTCCAGAAGATCGTTTACTTCCTCCGGAAGACGGTCTGATGTCACATAAGCTGCCTTTGCACTGCCGCTGTAGCTGAGTTCTGCGGGCGGCGTAAATCTGATATCATCTGCTGTGAGGGTCGTCTTTCCGACGGTGAATTTCCAGCTTTCATCGGTAAGTCCATTAACAGCGGGGTACACGCTCCCTGCTTCAACGTCGATTTTTACAGTATAGACGCCGGGTAATATCGGCTGAGTTTCGCCGCCGTTCTCATCGAAATACTTCACCGTTATCTTACCGATTCCGGTCACACCTGACGCAGGAACTACGCTTGCAGTATGTGCCGTTCCGCTGTAATCCAGCGGAAGCCCGGGCGCGCTGAAAACAAAGTCGGAAGCAGTCAGTTCGACAGGAACCAGATTGATCGTTTTTTCCGCAGTCTTTCCGTCAAATAGTGCATTTCCGGTGAACTTCACAACAAACGAGCGCTCCCCGGGTTCAAACCTGTCGGAGACTTCGGCTTCAGCACCGTCTGAATCATATGTCACGCCTGCGGACAGCTTCACATTGTCAGAATAAACCTCCAACTTATCAGCATTGCCGTCGGAAAGTACCGAGAAATAACCGAAGCTTTCGCCGAGTTTTATCTGCGCGTCAAGCGTGAATTCCAGTACGTCTGCAACGGTAAACGGTTCAGCACCCGCGCAGTCGATGGTAAGTCTTGCGTCATACTCATAAGCTGGGAAAACGGACGTATCCTTAAAACCCGGGAAATACAAAGTCGTGTTGTCGTATGGCTTGACGTCCCATATCTTATCGTCAAGCTTCATCAGCGTCAGAGCATTTTCAGATATCATGTCAAATGTGGAAACGCCTGTGCCGATGCCATTGTTAAATCTGTATATATCGCTGTTATAATAGCAGTTTGAAATTTTGCTGGTGTAGGTTTCACTGCCGCATACTCCGCCGCCGGTTTGCTTGCTCTCCATCTTAACAATGCTGTAGCAGTTTTCGATAGTTCCGTAATTCGTGCCGCAGATACCGCCGAAGTAATAATCTGCCTTAATTTCCACAATGGAAAAGCAGTTGCTTATTGTGCCTGAATTTCGCCCGGCGATACCGCCGACCTCATTTTTTCCCGTGACAGACGAATCAATTAGACCGACTTGCGAAACTGAGCCGTCTGAGCCTATGAAGCCAAACAGACCTACATTATTGCTGGTGTCAGCGTGAAGTCCGCTTATTGTATGCCCACGACCCTCGAATGTTCCCATGTAGCGGTTCTTGTATGTGCCTATGGGCGTCCAGTCGCGGGTGCATATTACATTTTCGGTCATCAGCGCATTGATATTCACTTTTCCACCGTTAACGGCTTCGAAGAACCTGAAAAGCTCGTCTTCATTTGAAATACGGTAAACTCCGCAGACGGTGCATATCCCATTTTCATCGAAACTGTGATCCTTAAGTTCGCCTGCAACCGGGATCTTCTCGATTGCGCCACAGCTGGAGCACTTCATAACGATATATTCAGGCTCCACACAGGTAGCCGGAATACGCTGACTGGTTTCAACGTAATTGTGCGGCAGCTTCTCAATCAATGAATCAATGGCTCTCCCACAGCGACCGCAGACATAATACTGATGTCCATATTCATTACAAGTTGGCTGTCTGTCTACCACTATTTTTATTTCTTTATGTCCGAGCGCTTTTACAGTTTCGTCCGGCACATTTTTCTTCATCTGGCACAGGCTGCACATCATAATTATCTGTCTGCATTCGGTGCAGTTAGCGGGTATCTCTCCGGTCTCCTGCCAGTTATGTTCGCAGGTATTCGTCGTGCCATTAAACTCCAGCTTGCTGCCGGTTTTCTTCATCGTAAGGGTGTATTTTTTATCCGACATCTTATATTTCGACTCCACTTGTATCAGATAAGTGTCAGAACTGAGCTTCGTCACGCATTTGATTTTCATCCAACTCGTCGCAGAAGACTCCTGCAGAATAAGTTCGTCAGCCGTCAGACTGCTGACTCCCTGGGTGAACTTTACCTCTATCGTCTGGTCTGTGCGCGCTGAAACGCTGCTCAGGAATTTTCCGACTATCACCCTGACTGTGGCTGTCAGGGTTCCCTCATCATCTGCGGATGAGGCGGCAGTTCTTTTTGAATAGATCGTAATGGTTGCAGTACCCTCGCCCTCAGCGGTCACAACGCCGGTTTTCATGTTAACGGTTGCAACGTCCTTGTTGTCGCTGACATATCTGATAATATCCGTGGAGTTTGATGGAGTCAGAGTCACGGAAATCTCCGCAGTGCTTCCTATGTCTGTAAGGTATATTTCACTTTCAGACGGCGTGACGCTTGTCGCACGCAGACAAACGTTAATGGTTTTTGTGGCAATAGTCTTTCCCGTGGACTGATTCACGCCCTTTATCTTCACGCTTCCCGGACCTACCGCAGTAAGCAAGCCGTTTTTTTTGCCGACTGTCGCCACTTCTTTATTATCCGAATAAAAATAAACTTTCGCACCGTCAACCTTGATATTAAAGCTTTCACCAACGTCTATTCTTGCCGGAATAGCACTTCCGTCATTTTTGGTAAGCTTATATGCCGCGAAAACCGTCATCGGCATAACTGACATCATCAGAGTTAAAGCGACGGCAACCGCCGTGAAAATACTGGTAAATCGTTTCATTCTTTTTCCTCCCGTTGATCACGCTGCAGACGATACAGCTTAGAAAAAAATAATGCACATTTCTGTATGGTCGCCTATAAAAATGTATATAGCGTACCGCCTGCTTCATCGCTTTCTCTGCAATTCGGCACACTCTGCCCATTTCCATTGATACCCTCTAAAAATCTCCTTCACGGCAGATTTGACTTACCACGAAACGTCGCTTCGCTCCTTGTTCATCATCTGCTTGCTGTCAAACTTTAAACACATACAGTGTTACCGCAGTTTGACATCTAGCATCTGATATAAGTCATGTGCGAAATCTGCTCGTGCCCCGGTTTGTAGAGGTTTTCTCTTTTAAAAGATTACCATTTCAGCTTTGATTTGTCAATGGTTTCTTCCTAATTGTAGCAATTTGCTTCATGAATGTTAAAAGCAGTACCGGTTTGATGTTGTATAAGGTCACCTCTAAAAACCTCATGTCAGCAAAAATGGGCAGTGCGCGCCATCTTCGCTCTGCAACATCGTGTTGCACCTTCTCGTAAGGCTTATAGACTTACGAGGAGGGTTTCTCAGAAGCTGGCATATACTGTCCATTTTTGCTTTTCACACCGGTTTTTAGAGGTTTCATTATATTAGAAATCAACATGAAAAATCCTCCCCTGCGCTGGCAGGGGAGGATAAAAGCTATTTAGATCAAACCAACTATTTTTTTCAGAATTGAAGAAGCATCCACAGCGTTGACATTTCCGTCACCGTTGAAATCTGCCATAAGCGGGTTCGCGCCGCTTTCCAGACCAACAATGTCCTTGAGTATCGCGCTTGCGTCCACTGCATTCAGAATGCCGTCGTTGGACATATCGCCCTGAAGGTCGCTGAATTCGCAGAGCATTGCGATGTAATCGCCTTTTTCGGTGACGCCCGGAAGGAATAGCTTACCGTCCGCACCGAGTTTAGCGCATGCCACGAATACTAGCTTGCCGTCAACGGAGTTATAGAGGTTCGCAAACTTGCCTGCGTGTTCAGATTTGAACGCGATTTCAAGACCCGTGGGAACTCCTGTGTTGTTGGTCCTGAACTGCATGCCCTCAATTCCACGCAGACCGTCATGTTTCTGGCTTGCGGTCCTGATGAAGGTGAAATCTGCCACTGCAGGAGCGGTTATCTCCGCACCATTAACGAACCAGCCGCGAGAACTGTCAACTATAAAGTGTACTTTAAGATACTTGTTGTCAATTACCTTGATCACCTCAACAGGAACGGCAGTGTTTCCGTTAAGCTGAATTGTAACCTCCGAACCGTTTGCGAGCTTTTCAAGTTCAGCCGCAATGTCGCTCCAGCTCTTTGATGAACCGCCGATAGTGGGATTGGTGGAAGTTGTGGGTCTGCTGCCACTGCCACCGCCGCTGCTACCACCGCTGCTGCCGCTGCCACTGCCACTGCCGCTGCCGCCGCCGGAACGCTTGGTAAACTTAGCGGATGCGATCTTGCTGTCGCGGCAGTTTTCCTTTATAGCGATTGCTTTTACGGTCGCGTCTTCCATAATTGTAAAGGGAGCCATGTACTTGTTGCTGTCCGCCGTAGGATCGGTACCGTCCGTGGTGTAGAAGATAGACGCGCCCTCCTGCGCGGTAATGCTGACTTCGCAGGAATTGCTGAACGAGCCGCCGTTGGGATCGATAACAGGAGCGTCAAGCGTAGAAAGTTCTTTGATTCTTGCCGTAAATGTATCCGAGAACTGTGCGCCGCCCTCGTGCGCAGGGTCGTAAACGCCTTCCTCGGCGGTGTATGTAACTGTTACCTCAACCTCGGAATTGTCGGCAGGGAACTCTCCGTTCGCGCCGTAAAATCCGCTTGCAGAAACTCTTGCGTCTGTCATGGATACGGTTTCCGTGTCGTTGCTGTTGTATGTGATCGTCAGCTCGCCGCCAGAGAGGTCAAGAGCCTCGCGGTATTCATAGTCTGTTCTGGGCTGCTTGCTGATTTTAACGGTGTCGATATAATCGGCGCTGCAATTTATCTCCTTCTCAAACTTGACTGTGCCGTTCAGGAATTCAATGTCATTCGCCTCGACATGAGCCTTCAGCGTGATTGTCTGCGCCTTGTGCGAAGCGGGGTCAAAGCCCGATACTCCGACGTAAACCACCTTTGCAATTACTTTCCTGGTTCCGTCCGCGCTGGGAATCAAAGCTCTGCTGAAAAGCGCGGTATTATCCGTAACGGAGCTGTCCACGAAAGCGCCGTAAACTTGCGGTGCTGTGAAGTTTGGATCGCGAATGGCATTGTTTAACGCTTCAAGAAGCTCATCAGCACTGGCGAATTCGCCGTATCTTATTGTTGGAAGTTCGCCAATAAGCTGAGGCTCGCCCGCTTCGATCTTCATCTTTTCAATCTTTACGGTCGCTTCGTTGTCAACGCTGTAAAGCGTAATTTCCGTGTTGTTAAGTGTGTCTTTAAGAACAACGGACGCACCGGATACAAATTTGTACTCGTTGTTTGCGCCTTCGGCTGAATTAAATGTAAGCTGCTGTTTACCGTTTACAGCGTCGCCGTTCATGGTGAAAGTCTGTACGGCATTACCAAGTTCACATTTACATATGTCTGATTTTGCGTCGTTGCTTGTTTCTGCCGACATCGCCAAACCGCCTGACACGACTTCTGCGTTCATCGCATAGGTGCCGTCGTCATTCTGAATACCAGAAATTATCGGTCTGGGACCTATAAGCTGATAGAACGTCCACGGACCATAATATCCATATTTATCATCATCCCAATTAAGGTCCGGCTGCGCGCAGCCGTAGAGTATGCAGTGGCCGTCCTTGTCGTAGAACTTTATGGACTTAAACTCAACGCTTGAGTATTTCTCAAGCTCCATCCAGAACTTTCCGCTTGCCATGCTGTCTTTATCAGTGGGAGTAAAAGAGTATTCCAGGTTGCCGGAATAAGCCGTATCTTTCACGAAGGAACCGAAATGAGTTCTATTGCCGTCTTTACCATACCCGCCGAAACTGATGGTTGCCTTCGCAGGCATATTATAACTAATATTGTTTGAATAGTAGTCTTCGATATCAACGCTCAGTTCAAATCTAACCGCCTGCTTCAGCGCAGAGTTTTCCTCCGAAAATTCAAAATCATAGCCTTTTCGGAAATAGTCTTTTTCTATTTTGTCATTGCCATCCCCAAAAATACCGAAACCGTTTCCGGAACTGGTATCATAATTGTAAGTGTAAGCGTTTGCTATCACACCCATGCTCACTGTAACCGTTGTAACGGTAGCCACAGCGGCTATCGTCCATTTCACTGATGATTTAAGTTTCATTATACCCTCCTAGTGTATTAATGTCTGTTATCCGTACCTTTTCTATTATACATTTATTTTTTGGATTTGTCAATATACCTGGAACCAATAGCACTAAGCGTGTAACGAATAATGCGCAAACATGGAACGAAAACCCGTTCGTTCCATGTTTGCGCTTTTGCTTGGACAATTCTGTACAGCTAACACTTTTTATTCCATCAGCTTTTTCAGATACATCATTATTGCTTTTTCGCCGACTGTCTTTTCTACCGAGAAATTCGTTTCCGATATATCGAACAGAAGGCAGCCGCAGTGTCCCCTGAACGTAGGGAAGCAGACTATCCGCAGATATTTGTCTACCTCGGGGCTGTAATCGACTATTTCAAGAGTCTCGCCATACAGCACGGAATGCTCGTAGCTGCGCAGCCATTTTGAATCCATGTTGGGAAAAATGCTTCCGAATGTGTTGCCGATAAGTACATCCAGCGGACATTCCTCCAGCCTGGCAAGCGCTTCGTTTCCATAGCGGAATATCCAGTCCACCGCCTGACTTTCCTCGTTGAATATCATTTCGATGTCGGTGAACGCAATGGGAATGTTGTCAAAGCATTTGTAGTGCTGATGGTATTCCTCGATATCAGTGGGATTGTCGTTGTCGGCAAGCAAATCTATGATCGAACGCTGTTTCGCATGGAATTTCTCCAATATCTCCCTGCGGTGCTGCGTGGCATATTCCAGCGATTCGCCGTTTGACAGAGTAATAAGCTTGCCTACGCTGTGGATAGCCATTGCCGAAACAAGGCACCCGCGGGTTATTCTTATAAAATTTGCGCTGAGCGTATGCTGTATCTTAGCAAATGTCATGCGCGTCTTGAGCACACTTCCGTCCGAAGTGTGGATAAACGCGTCCTGCTTATTCATAGAAATATACAATATACTGCTTTCGGGTATGTCGTAATGCTTGCGGTCTGATATGAATGAGATGGTTTTTTCGTTGTTCATTTGTTAGCTCCTTTATTGTGTGATATTAACGATATGTCGATAAGTGCAAAGCTGTCATGACGGGTAATGTATGTGCGTATAATAAACGCTCTGCATTTATTATACCATATTTTTTCTATGTGTACAAGTACGCAGTATATTTTGTGAAGAATTTCACTCGGTTTCATATACTCCGCATATTCATAAGCGCTGTCTGCATACAAGCACTGGGGGGAATATCGTCTGTCGGTCAGCGCCTCTGTCACTTCGTGACACCTCCCCTCGCAAGGGGAGACCGCCTAATCATCTTCTGATTTGATATTTCCACTTGACATATAATTACCATTGTAGTATCATATATAAAGATGATGTTGTATATGAGTGAGCAATGAGGAATTAATTTTCCAATTGTTCACAATAATATCTCGTGCTGATCCGAAGTTACGGAATAACTTGCAGCTTTTTTATTACATTTGAGGTGGTTTATGAAAAAAATAATAGCAACCGTTCTGACGGCCTTTCTTTTGTTATCAGTTGTTGCTTGCGAAAACGTTTCCGATGAAAGTTATGTACAGACAGAACATCCTACGGCAGAAAGCAGCATTACCGCTGCGGCAGAAGAAACAGTCCAAGCCACCCCGTCTGGCGCTGATGAACCTTCACTGTCGCTTCTGAGTTGTCGTGCAGACGAGGATGGAACTTATTGCATAGACCAAACCACATGGAAGTCATCAGACGATTATGAGCTGTTTAGGAAATACTTTTTTGGCACGTGGGAAGGCAGCTTCCGCTTTCCCGAATATCCCGAACAGAAGCGTCTTGTTATTGACGACACTGAGAAATCGTTTGTCATGACTGAACCGGGTATTCGAATGCTTGGTTTTTACGAAGCGGGAGTTCACGCGCTAGCTTTTATGATTGGAAGCGACAGCGGTAGCGCAATAATTTGGATAAGCCCCGACGAGCCAGATACGATCTACATGGCATGGGGTGGAATGACCTCGCCGCTGTGGTCACGGAATGAAAGTGGAGAATATTCGACTGCGCCTGTTGTTTATACCCTGAGAAAAACCAATGAGCCTCTCAACGAACCGGAGGATAATTTCCTGAGTATATTCAGGCTTCGTGAAATGGCGCGGGAATACGGAATCGATACTGATCTTCTTGTCAACATAGAATATGAAAGCGATGGGACGACACTTTATCACAATGATTGGTACCAGCTTTACCCTATGTACCTTGTTTCCGAAGCCGTGGATAAAATCGTAATCAGAACGTCAGTCGGCAATGTTAGCGATATCGACCTAAAACCAGTTGATGTAATATGCACATTTGAAAAGGCAGAGGGCGAATGGAACAGGAGCGTTGAGTTATTTTGACACCTTTTGGGTCTGAAAAAAGAACTGTGTAGATGCGAGTAATCCTGAAAAACATACCAAAGCCAGCCACTACGGCGAGGACAGGAACGGTCAGAGGGGGCTCTACTCATTAGACCTTTCCGATGAATCCGACGGAACCCGTAAGCTGATGGCGCTTGCACCGACAATAGAATCAGCCCTGCGAACAGGCGGAATACTGCTTGTGGACGAGCTGGAGCGTGAGCTTCACCCCATGCTTGTGAATTTCATCATATCCAAGTTCCAGAGCAAGAAGTCAAACCCAGACGGAGCGCAGCTAGTATTCACAACGCACGACACCGAGCTTATGAGCATGGAGCTTCTCCGCAAGGATCAGCTTTATTTCGCCGACAAGGATACCGCTGATGGTTCCTCTGAGGTGTACAGCATAAGCGAGTTCTCCACCCGCACGACCGATAATATCCGCAAGGGATATCTGGCAGGCAAGTATGGTGCAACTCCTGATATTGAGCTTGAGGAGGTGGAGTAATGCCCGCCGTGTCAAAAGGGAAAAGCCGTACATCATCGTATTCTGCGAGGGTGAGAGCGAGCAGGCTTACGCAGACTTCCTTAAGCGTGAGTTTCATGATGTTGCCGTGATTCAGCGTCCGAAATCCACCGGAACATTCGACGAAGCAGGCCGCAGATTCCGCAACGACCATAAATACCTCAACAATGCTGAGGTTATGGACGAGATCTGGTTCTTCTTTGATGTGGAAACCGTTGACATTCCGAAGTGGAGCGACATGCTGAGGATAATCAGCAGGCTTAGAAAGCTGAGGAAGAAGCCCGGAATACGCATACGATTACTTGTGACGACCGGTGTATTGAATACTGGCTCATGCTACACTATGAGTATCTAGCACCGACTATCCGCACAGTTGCGGACAAGGAGCGCATACTGAGCAAAGTCGTAACAAAAGAGCCGACCTACAAAAAGGGCGATATGGACGCTATTTCGAGAATAGCGGAGAACTATCCCACAGCGGTTGTGAACAACCTATTGTTGCAGGGGCTTCCCGGACTTGACAATACAGACAAGCGAAACGAATGGTTGTGTACGCAGTGCCTGACATTCTCAGCAGTTTATGAGGCAATCGAGTTTCTGGAGAGCCTGAAATCATAAAAGAAACAGCAGCACCAAAATCGTGCTGCTGTTATGCGTTTTAGAAAAAATCAATCGTGAAGCAGAAATTTTAGGGCAACACCGCACAATTAACGCCCCATTGCCATAAAAAGAGTGACATATTGT
>OOAQ01000801.1_pt1 | contig 24957 bp, 18 predicted proteins | sample 1671051 | NCBI WGS metagenome assembly OOAQ01 (sample SAMN06348117, study PRJEB24527) | human gut metagenome | biome: human gut; feature: ankylosing spondylitis patient; material: feces | host: Homo sapiens | place: China | collected 2015-10
TTTTTGAAAATTAAAAGAAGTGAAAATATAAATTAAAAATCGATTGAAATAAATTTTGAAAACAGAGTTGAGTGGGGAATTAAAATGTATGTCAGTGTTGCTGTTATGGATACCGGAATTTTCAGACATATGGATTTTGATACAAGGATAGCTGGATTTGCAGATTTTGTCGGAAGAAAAAAATATTTATACGATGATAATGGTCATGGTACGCATGTTGCAGGAATAATTGCCGGGAGCGGAAAAGGTTCTAATGGAAAATACAGGGGAATTGCACCGGATGCATTTCTTGTAAGTGTGAAGGTGCTTGATAAATCAGGTAATGGCAAGATAGAAAATGTTGTGGAGGCAGCCGACTGGATTATAGAAAATAAAACGGCCATGAACATAAGAGTTGTAAATATTTCATTTGGGACGCGTGCAAAAGTGGAGAATGAACCGGCAATTGAGGCAGGAGAGGATGATTATGCACTTATCATAGCAGTTGAAAAAATGTGGAATTCGGGAATAGTTGTTGTTGCAGCGGCAGGAAATGATGGACCGGGAAATGCAAGCGTTACCGTACCAGGTATAAGTAAAAAAATTATAACGGTAGGTGCATTTGATGATAAGAATTTTTTTTCCGGAAGAGGACCGACAAGGGAGTGTATCGTAAAACCTGAGGTTGTTGTTACGGGAAGTAATATTATTGCATGTAACAATCATCAGGGAAGGTATTCTTCAAAAAGTGGTACCTCTATGGCGGCACCAGTAGTTTCAGGGGCCGTGGCACGACTTATTAAAAACAATCCAGATATTACTCCTAAAGAGGTAAAGATATGGATGAAAAGCTGCTGTAAAAAGATAAACGTGCCATCGGAAAAACAGGGATGGGGAGTGCTGGATATCAGAAAGTTTGTTACCGGATGAAATATTATTATAAAAAAACGAAAAAAGTAATAGCATTTATATAAAAATAATGGTATACTTATTACAGGCGTTCAAATTAAATATTTAGGAGAAGAACAGGGAAGTGATACTTATTTATGAAAAAGGGAAGAAGGGCAGCATCGAAGTTATAGCGGAAGATTTACAAACAAGGCTTGAAGGATATGGAATAGATATTCATAAAGAATTATATGATTTGGGCGAATGTATGATGGCAGCTGATGAATCGAAGGTTTACATGTCCGGGAAGAAGAGAAGCAGGAGCAGAGGATTTGAGATATGTTATGATATACAGGATTCTGGCAGCGAATTCGACAACATGACATATGATGAATTATATAGCAGATTTTTATGGGAAAAGTATGTGGTCGTGATAGCATCGGATGAACTTTTTTCAGAGGCAGAAGGCTTAATTAAGCTTGATATTGCAATGCAGCTGTTTCAGAGTTGTAATATTACAGTTTTTACAATATATAATGACAGAATATTAAAAAAGATACCTAAGAGGGCAGAGTGGCTTGAAAAAACATATTTATTGAGTATTCCAAAGAATATGGATTTACAGAATGTGACGGCTGCTATTGCAAAGATTTACTGGAGAGACAGGCTGTCTGTTCAGAAGAGTAAAGGAAATGACATATATACTGATAATGTAAGAAGGAGCAAGCTGTGTATTGATACAGTTTTGTCAAATATTCTGGCTGATAATGCGACATGTGATGATGAATTAACAGCGATGAACTACTGTATGCTTGATATGATTAAGAATTTATAGTATACTATATTTATATTGCCGTTTTATGCGTTGCTTTTGATAAAAAGCCTGCATAAAACGGTGTACATTTGAGTTAAATGCAGTATTTTAGTTTTGGAGGAAATTTTTTAATGATTAGTGCAAATAATGTAACACTTCGTATTGGTAAGAAAGCACTCTTTGAAGATGTTAATATTAAGTTTACTGAAGGCAACTGCTATGGTCTTATTGGTGCAAACGGTGCCGGCAAGTCAACATTTCTTAAAATACTTACAGGACAGATTGAACCGAGTAAAGGTGATGTGAGTATCACACCTGGACAAAGACTTTCATTCCTGGAGCAGGATCACTTCAAGTATGATGACTGTGTTGTTCTTGATACTGTAATCCGTGGCAATGAGCGTCTTTATGAAATAATGAAAGAAAAAGAAGCAATATATGCAAAGGAAGATTTTACGGAAGAAGATGGCAATAAGGCAAGTGAGCTTGAAGCAGAGTTTGCTGATATGAACGGATGGGAAGCAGAGTCTGATGCGGCACAGCTTCTTAACGGACTTGGTGTTACAACAGATTTGCATTATAAACTTATGTCAGAGCTTAATGGTAGTGAAAAGGTTAAGGTTCTTCTTGCAAAGGCTTTATTTGGTAATCCGGATATACTTCTTCTTGATGAGCCTACGAACCATCTGGATCTTGATGCTATTGCATGGCTTGAAGAGTTCCTTATTAATTTTGAGAATACTGTAATTGTTGTATCACATGACCGTTATTTCCTTAATAAAGTATGCACACAGATTGCTGATATTGACTATGCAAAGATTCAGCTTTATGCAGGTAATTATGATTTCTGGTATGAGTCAAGCCAGCTTCTTATTAAGCAGATGAAAGAGGCCAATAAGAAGAAGGAAGAAAAGATTAAGGAACTTCAGGATTTCATTCAGAGATTCTCTGCTAATGCATCTAAATCTAAGCAGGCTACTTCAAGAAAGAGAGCATTGGAGAAAATTGAGCTTGATGAAATCAGACCATCAAGCAGAAAGTATCCATACATTGATTTCAGACCGGCAAGAGAGATTGGTAATGAAGTTCTTCAGGTAGAAGGAATTTCTAAGACTATTGATGGTGTAAAGGTGCTTGACAATATTTCATTTATTGTTGGACATGATGATAAGATTGCATTCGTAGGCTCAAATGAGCTTGCAACAACAACACTTTTCAAAATTCTTACGGGTGAGATGGAACCGGATGAAGGAAGCTTCAAATGGGGAGTTACGACATCAAGAGCATATTTCCCTAAGGATAGTGCAGCAGAATTTAACTGTGACGATACTATTGTTGAGTGGCTTACACAGTACTCACCGGATCCGGACCCAACATATGTAAGAGGTTTCCTTGGAAGAATGCTTTTTGCAGGTGAAGACGGAGTAAAGAAGGTTAAGGTCCTTTCAGGTGGTGAGAAGGTAAGATGCCTTATTTCAAAGATGATGATTATGGGTGCTAATGTACTTATATTTGATGACCCTACAAACCATCTTGATATGGAATCTATTACAGCACTTAATAATGGTCTTATTAAGTTTAGCGGTGTTTCATTATTTACATCGCATGACCATCAGTTTATACAGACAACTGCCAACAGAATCATGGAGATTGTTCCAAGCGGACAGCTTATTGATAAAATCACAACATATGATGAATATCTTGAGAGTGATGAGATGGCAAGAAAACGTCAGGGATTTGCTGAAGCAGCAAATGATGATGAGGATTAATATTATGATGTACACAAGCCTGTGTCCCATTGGGATACAGGCTTGTTTTAACTGCCGGTAAATGGTATAATATTAAAATATGCAAAATAATGGCTAATTGTCTGCATTGCATCCGGCAGCAGATATCAGAGCTGAAAGTGGAGGAAAGAAAATGGCGGAAAGCAGAAAGAAAAAAGACGTGCCGGAACGCTCAGGTAAAAGTAGTAAAACAACGCAGAAAAGTGCCGCTAAAAGAAAAACCACAAATTCTTCGGCAAAGAAAAGTACAAGACAGACAAAACAGGAAGCAGCTGCTAAAGCTGCTTATGGTGCCAAAATGCAGGATGAAGTTATGGTACTTTTGTCTTTTGCTGTTGCACTTATTCTTATTCTGAGTAATTTTAATCTTGTAGGAAGTGTCGGTAAAGGCATTAAATGGTTTATGTTCGGGCTGTTTGGCGTAGTAGAATATATATTTCCTGTAATTATGGCATTTACGCTTGTTTTTATGATTTCCAATAAGAATATTATTGCTGTAGCAAGAATTAAGACGGCAGCAGTATACATTTTTACAATAATTTTATCAGCTGTATGGTTAAGAATTGTTAATGAACCTAAGATAGCCGATGCAGGAATTATGGAATTTTTTACATACAGTGCTGATTATAAATCCGGTGGAGGATTATTTGGAGGAATTTTATGTAGAATCCTTTCGCCTATGGGATTCTGGGGAACAATGGTTGTCCTTATTATTCTTGCAATTATATGTATTATTGTAATTACGGAAAAATCATTTATTAATGGTATTTTAAAGGTTAAAAAGAATGGTTCACGTATGATGATGGCTGCAAAACAGGATTATGATATTTACAGGGAACATTCAAATGAGCGTCTTGCGGGTCGTGATATGTATGATGATGAAGATGAAGAAACACAGGAAGAATATCTTGCGAGACGGCGTCGTGAAAAAGAGGCAAAGCTTCAGGAAAAATATGAGAGGCAGGAAGAGCGTGCAAGAAAAAGAATGAATAAAAAAGCACGCGGTGTGACACTTGATACACAGCTTCCGAAGAAAGAAGAGACTGTAAAAAGTGTGGATGTGCATGAGATTGTACCTGATATATCAGTGCATGATGAATATTCGGCAGATATATATGATCCGGGTGACTCATTTGAATATATGCAGGAAAATGTAGATGATAATATAGAAGAACATATAGAGAATGATTCATATATTGATTTATCTGATAGTTCAAGTGTTGATTTATATGAAGATTCAAATGAAAATTCAAATGAAGATTTATATGAAAATTCATATGGAAACCCAAATGAAGGTACAGACACTAATTCATATGATAATACATATGAGAGTCCGGCAGAGGATACAGATATATCAGTAACTTCAGATAATAGAACCAATACAGCAGACATGGCTGAATCAGATAGTCAATTAGAAGAAACTGAAGAAATCCGGATGGAAAAAAGTGTGGATAAAAAGAAACAGGAATATGTTTTTCCACCTGTCAGCCTGCTTAACAGAGGAAAAGGTACAGATAAAGCCGGACAATCGCGTGAAAATAAAGAAACTGCAATGCGGCTGCAGCAGACATTGCAGAACTTCGGTGTTAAAGTTACTATCACAGATATAAGCTGCGGACCTGCAGTTACAAGATATGAACTGCAGCCGGAGCAGGGTGTTAAAGTAAGTAAGATTGTATCACTGTCAGATGATATAAAACTTAATCTTGCAGCAGCAGATATCCGAATAGAGGCACCAATTCCGGGAAAAGCTGCAATAGGAATCGAAGTTCCAAATAAAGAAGCAGGAAGTGTATCTTTAAGGGAACTTATAGAGACGGATGCATTTAAAAACAATACATCTCAGATTGCATTTGCAGCTGGAAAAGATATTGCCGGAAAACCTATAATAGCAGATATAGCAAAGATGCCGCATCTTCTTATTGCAGGTGCGACAGGCTCAGGTAAGTCTGTATGTATAAATACAATTATTATGAGTATTCTTTACAGGGCAAATCCTGAAGATGTCAAGCTTATAATGATTGACCCTAAGGTTGTTGAACTTAGTGTATACAACGGAATTCCACATCTTTTAACTCCGGTCGTGACAGACCCGAAGAAGGCGTCTGGAGCATTGAACTGGGCTGTTGACGAGATGACGAAGAGATATAAGCTTTTTGCAAAAATGGCGGTCAGGGATTTGAAAGGATACAATGCTAAGGTATCAAAGATACAGGTTGGTGAAGGCGAGACACCGCCTGAAAAGATGCCACAGATTGTAATTATTATAGATGAGCTTGCAGACCTTATGATGGTTGCACCGGGAGAGGTTGAAGATTCAATCTGCCGTCTTGCACAGCTTGCAAGAGCAGCGGGTATTCACCTTATAATTGCAACACAGAGACCGTCAGTTAATGTTATAACAGGTCTTATCAAGGCGAATGTACCATCAAGAATTGCATTTTCGGTATCATCAGGTGTTGATTCGAGAATTATTATTGATATGAATGGTGCAGAAAAGCTGCTTGGTAAAGGTGATATGTTATTCTTCCCATCGGGATATCCAAAGCCTGTACGTGTGCAGGGAGCGTTTGTATCAGATGATGAAGTTGGAAAAGTTGTCGATTTCTTAAAAGAACATATGCAGCAGGAAGTTACATATAACGAAGAAGTGACTAATACCATGACGGCAGCAGCGGGAAATGTGTCAGGACAGGATAATGAAAAAGACAGTTATTTTGCCGATGCGGGACGATTTGTAATAGAAAAAGAAAAAGGTTCTATTGGAATGCTGCAAAGATATTATAAAATCGGATTTAACAGAGCCGGACGAATAATGGACCAGCTTGCAGATGCCGGCGTTGTAGGTCCGGAACTTGGAACAAAGCCGAGAAAGATATTGATGACAGCCGAAGAGTTTGAAGAATACTTAAAGAAAAATAATTTATAATTAAAGGAGAATAGACATGGGCGTAAAGAGTGATATTGAAATAGCACAGGAAGCACAGATGCTTGATATAAGAGAGGTGGCAGCAAAAGTAGGCGTTGCAGAAGATGACCTTGAACTTTATGGTAAGTATAAGGCAAAGATTTCTGATGATTTATATTCAAAACTTGAAGATAAAAAAGATGGAAAGCTTATCCTTGTAACAGCAATTAACCCTACACCGGCTGGAGAGGGAAAGACAACAATAACGATAGGGCTTACACAGGCACTTAATAAGATGGGCAAAAAATCAGTTGCAGCATTAAGAGAGCCTTCACTTGGCCCATGTTTTGGAATAAAAGGCGGTGCAGCAGGTGGTGGATATTCACAGGTAGTGCCTATGGAAGAACTCAATCTTCATTTTACAGGAGATTTTCATGCAATAACATCTGCAAATAACCTTCTTGCAGCAATGCTTGATAATCATATTATGCATGGCAATGAATTAAGAATTGATACCAAGCATATCGTTTGGAAACGCTGCATGGATATGAATGACAGAACATTAAGAAATATCGTAATCGGCATGGGCGGACGTATGGACGGTGTTATGAGAGAAGATCATTTTATCATAACAGTTGCATCAGAAATAATGGCTGTTTTATGTCTTGCAAAGGATATGAAAGATTTAAAGGAGCGTCTTGGAAGAGTAATAGTTGCATATAATGTTGACGGTGAACCTGTTACAGCAGATGATTTAAAGGCAACCGGTTCTATGGCGGCACTTCTTGCAGACGCAATTAAGCCTAATATGGTACAGACACTTGAACATACACCTGTACTTGTTCATGGCGGACCATTTGCCAATATTGCACATGGATGTAATTCAGTAAGAGCTACAAGACTTGCATTAAAATTATCAGATTATGCTGTTACAGAAGCCGGATTTGGAGCTGACCTCGGGGCAGAAAAGTTCCTTGATATAAAATGCCGTCTCTCAGAATTAAAACCGGATGCAGTTGTCATTGTTGCTACAGTAAGAGCACTTAAATATAATGGTGGTGTTGCAAAAGATAAGCTGGGTGAAGAAAATATGGACGCACTTAAAGCCGGCATTGTTAATCTTGACAAACATATTGAAAATATGCAGAAGTTCGGCATACCTGTTGTAGTTACACTTAATGCATTTATAACAGATACACAGGAAGAATATGAATTTATAAAGAAGCATTGTGAAGATGCAGGCTGCGAGTTCGCACTTGCAAAAGTATGGGAGAAAGGCGGCGAAGGCGGTCTTGAGCTTGCAGAAAAGGTAATAGAGAGTATAGAAAATAAGAAAGCTGAATATAAACCAATTTATGAAGATTCAGATTCGCTTAAAGAAAAGATTGAAAAAGTTGCAAAAGAAATATATGGTGCAGATGGTGTTACATATGACGATGCAGCTACAAAAGAATTACAGCATATTGAGCAGATGGGATTTGGAAACTTCCCTGTATGTATAGCTAAAACACAGTATTCACTTTCTGATAATCCTAAGCTCCTCGGAAGACCGGAAAACTTTACAATAAATGTAAGAGAGGCATATGTTGATGCCGGTGCCGGATTTGTTGTAATACTTACAGGAAAAATACTTACAATGCCGGGACTGCCGACTCATCCGGCTGCCGAAAATATTAATTATGATGAAGAATCAGGTAAAATAACAGGTCTGTTTTAATATGAAAGGAGAACTGCATGAAATTATCAGAACTTTTACAGGGACTGGAATGTGAAATTGTACAAAAAGGTTTTGAATGTGAGATAACTTCTCTTACTTCTGACTCAAGAAAAGTTACTGAGAATGGTGTGTTTATATGTATCACCGGAGCTGTGAGTGATGGACACAAATATATTCCACAGGTTATACAAAAGAAAGCAGGAGTAATTGTAATTCAGGATAGTGCACTTGGAAATGATGAAACGGCTTCTCTTATAAAAGAGATTCCTTCAGATATAACAATTGTCAAAGCACAGAATACAAGACTTGCACTTGCAGTTATGTCGGCAAACTATTTTGGTAATCCGGCAAAAAAGCTTTTTACAATTGGAATTACAGGAACAAAAGGCAAGACAACAACAACATATATGGTCAAGAATGTTCTTGACGCATGTGGAATTAAGACCGGTCTTATAGGTACTATTGAGACAATTATAGGAGATGAACATACGCCGGCATGCAATACGACACCGGAGTCTTACGATATTCATAAAAGTTTTGCGAAAATGGCTGAACAGGGATGTAAGGCTGTTGTAATGGAAGTGTCATCACAGGGGTTAAAGCTTGACCGTACTGCTGGAATTATGTTTGACATAGGTGTATTTACAAATCTTGAGCCAGACCATATAGGACCTAATGAACATGCATCATTTGAGGAATATCTTGAATGTAAGGCAAAGCTTTTTTCACAGTGTAAGGTTGGCATTGTCAATGCCGATGATGAACATACGCCAAAAATTCTTGAACATGCAACATGCAGTATTGAAAGTTATGGTATATCAGATAAGGCTGATATTCGTGCAAAAAATATAACGCTTTTCCATGAACCGGGAAAAATAGGACTTAGTTATGACTGTGATGGGCTTGTGAACATGCCTGTTACATTAAAACTGCCGGGTAAGTTTTCAGTGTATAATTCACTGTGTGCAATAGCTGTTACGAGACATTTTAATGTGGATAAAGATACGCTTGAAAAAATGCTGTATGAAGTTAAGGTAAAAGGCAGAATAGAGATAGTTCCCGTATCTGACCGATTTACACTTATGATAGATTATGCACATAATGCAATGGCATTGAAAAGTATACTTGAAACATTAAAAGAATACAATCCTAACAGACTTGTATGTCTTTTCGGATGTGGCGGCAACCGCTCAAAGGAAAGACGTTTTGAAATGGGAGAAGTTTCCGGAAAGCTTGCTGATCTTACAATAATCACATCAGATAATCCAAGATTTGAGGAACCTCTTGATATTATTGAGGACATTAAGACAGGCATTTCAAAGACAACAGGAAAGCATGTTGATATTCCTGACAGAAAAGAAGCAATAAAATATGCAATAAAAAATGCACAAAATGGCGATATTATTGTTCTGGCAGGAAAAGGACATGAAGATTATCAGGAAATAAAAGGTGTAAAATATCCTATGGATGAGAGAGTTCTTATAAAAGAAGTTGTTAAAGAACTTGAATCAGAAGGCTGGAAAAGATAAAGCTGCAAAAATATGTGAAAGGGTGTGACGGATGTACGCAAATATTATTGTTGATATTTCACATGAACAATTAGATAAAACATTTCAATATCATGTACCCGATGCATTACTTTCGCAGATAGATACAGGAGTTATGGTTAATATTCCGTTTGGAAGGGGAAATCGTATTATAACAGGCTATGTTATAGAACTTACATCGAAAGCAGAGTTTGATGAAGAAAGAATAAAAGACATAGACAGTGTCGTTCCTAATCGTGTAAAAGCTGTTGAAGATATGATAAAGCTTGCAGCATGGCTTAAACATAATTACGGCGGAACTATGAATCAGGCTTTAAAAACAGTAATTCCTGTCAAAGAAAAAATCAGGCAGAAAGAAAAAAAGCATATAAAGCTTAATGTTACAAAAGAAGAAGCAAAAGAATTTATAAAAAATGCGAAGAGAAAATCACCGTCAAAGGAGAAACTCATAGAGTATCTTTCTGATAGAGAAGAAGCAGATATGGACGTGCTGAAAAATGAAACAGGCATATCGCCTTCGACAATAAAATCGTTGGAAAACGATGGAATAATACAGATTATTTCAAGGCAGCTATACAGGAATCCTGTAAAAGAAGATGAAATACAGGAAGATAAGATAAGCCTTAATAATGAACAAAAAAATATTGTTGATGATTTTATAGGTGATTATGATAGAGGAATAAGAAAAACATATCTTATTCATGGTGTGACAGGAAGTGGAAAAACTCTCTGCTATATCAATATGATTGAACATGTTGTCAGACAGGGAAAACAGGCTGTTATGCTTATACCTGAAATTGCATTGACATTTCAGACTGTAAAAAGATTTTATGACAGATTCGGTGAGAGAGTTTCAATTCTTAATTCAAGAATGTCCAAAGGGGAGCGTTATGACCAGTTTTTAAGGGCTATGAGAGGTGAGATTGATGTGATAATAGGACCCAGGTCTGCTTTGTTCACACCATTTTCAAATCTTGGACTTATAGTTATAGATGAAGAGCATGAAATGGCATATAAAAGCGAGCAGACACCATCATATCATGCAAGGCAGACGGCAATTCACATAGCGGAGACAAAAAATGCGTCTGTTGTGCTTGGCTCTGCAACTCCGTCGGTTGAAAGTTATTATAATGCAAAAAAAGGCATATATAAGCTTTATGAATTAAAGAACAGAGCTGCGGGGGCAGATATGCCGGACGTTGCCGTGGTAGATTTAAGAGAAGAATTAAAACAGGGGAACCGTTCGATATTTTCAAGAAAGTTAAAAGAACTGATTGAAGACAGAATAAGAAAAAAACAGCAGATAATGCTTTTTCTTAATAAAAGAGGTTATGCCGGTTTTATTTCATGCCGTTCGTGTGGTTATGTCATGAAATGTCCACATTGTGATATTTCTTTGACAGCACATAATAATGGCAGGCTTGTATGCCATTACTGCGGATATCAGACTGGGTCTGTTAAGTTATGTCCCAAGTGTGGTTCAAGATATATCTCTGGATTTAAAGCCGGGACACAGCAGGTTGAGGAAATGCTGAAAAAAACATTTCCGGGAATAAGAGTTCTCAGGATGGATATGGATACAACATCAGGTAAGGATGGGCATGAAAAAATAATTTCAGAATTTGCAGCTCATAATGCAGATGTGCTTGTAGGCACACAGATGATTGTAAAAGGCCATGATTTTCCAGATGTTACACTGGTAGGTGTGCTTGCGGCAGATATGTCTTTGTATACAAGCGATTTCAGGGCAGGAGAGAGAACATTTCAGCTGCTTGTCCAGGCGGCAGGGCGTGCCGGAAGAAAAAATCTTCATGGTGATGTTATAATACAGACATATACGCCGGATAATTATAGTATTGTGGCTGCACAAAAACAGGATTATGAAATGTTTTATGATGATGAAATATCATTCAGGAAACTTATGGGATATCCGCCGGTAATGCATATGCTTGAAGTAAAAATTTCATCAAAGAATGAAGGAAATCTTGAAAAATCATGTGATGATATGAAAAAATTTTCAGACATGGCAGACGATAAAAAGCTTTTTATAACAGGTCCCGTTGTTCCGCAGGTATATAAGCTCAATGATATTTATACACAGGTATTATATGCTAAGGCGGCTGATTATGAGAGGCTTACGCAATTTAAAGATAATATAGAAGTGCATGTAAAGGATAATATATTATATAAGAATGTAAGTGTACAGTTTAATTTTGATTAAGGAGGTAATGCATAATGGCATTAAGAAACATTAGAATACTCGGAGATGAGATTTTAAAAAAGCAGGCAAAAGAAGTTACAGAGATGACACCTAAGATTGAGGAATTAATCGATGACATGTTTGAAACTATGTATGATGCAAACGGATGCGGACTTGCTGCACCACAGGTAGGAATAAGAAAAAGAATAGTTGTAATTGACTGCGGTGACCAGCCACTGGTACTTATTAATCCTGAAATTCTTGAGACAAGCGGAGAACAGACAGGTCAGGAGGGATGCCTTTCTGTTCCAGGAAAAGTGGGCATTGTGACAAGACCTAATTATGCAAAGGTTAAGGCTCTTGATGAAAATATGGATGAAATAATTGTCGAGGGCACAGAACTTCTGGCAAGATGTCTCTGCCATGAAATAGACCATCTTAACGGAATAATGTATGTTGATAAAGCGGAAGGACCGCTTATGGATACAGAGGAGGCAGAAGAAAATTAATGAAAGTTGTATTTATGGGAACGCCTGATTTTTCAGTTGGTACATTAAAGGCAATTGTAGAAGCAGGACATGAAGTTGCAGCAGTTGTCACACAGCCTGATAAACCGAAAGGAAGAGGAGGTGCGATGAGTTTTTCAGATGTAAAGCAGGCAGCTATTGAACTAGGACTTTTAGTGCTTCAGCCGAAACGTGCAAGGGATGAAGAGTTTGTAAATGAACTTAGAAAGATAAATCCGGATGTTATAGTAGTAGTCGCATTCGGACAGATTCTTTCAAAAGAAATTCTTGATATGCCAAAATATGGATGTGTCAATGTTCATGCTTCACTTCTTCCAAAGTACAGAGGTGCATCGCCGATACAGTGGGCAGTAATTGACGGTTGTGAGTATTCCGGCGTAACAACAATGATGATGAATGAAGGAATTGATACCGGTGATATTCTTCTTGTTGAAAAAGTAAAGCTTGATAGTAAAGAGACAGGAGGAAGCCTTTTTGATAAGTTAAGCGGTGTCGGTGCTGCTCTTCTGGTGAAAACTCTTGATGAACTTGAAAAAGGTACAGTAAAGCCTGTAAAGCAGAATGAGACTGAAGCAACTCATGTAAAAATGCTTGATAAATCATTTGGTAATATAGATTTTTCAATGGAGGCTGCAAGAATTGAGAGACTTATAAGAGGTCTTAATCCGTGGCCGAGTGCATTTACACATTTCAATGGAAAATTGTTGAAAATATGGGATGCGGATGTTTGTGATGATGTTGTTTGTGAATCATGTGAATCTGTTGTGAACGGAATGATAACACATGTGGACAACAATTCGTTTATCGTAAAATGTGGGGATAACTCGCTTAAAATCAATGAACTTCAGCTTGAAGGCAAGAAGAGAATGAAAACACAGGATTTTTTACGTGGAAATCATATTAATACAGGGGATATCCTTGGAAAATAAATGATTTTTGTGGATATATGTTAGTATTTGGATTTAAGGAGGTAGCAGCTTATGCCATATGGATATTACGGATATTATTTTGACCCGACATATATTTTGATAATTATTGCAGCTATTATATCACTTATTGCACAGTGGAGAGTTAATTCAGCATTTTCAAAATATTCAAGGGTGGCGAGCATGTCAGGAATGACAGGTGCACAGGCAGCAAGAATGATTTTGCAGTCAAACGGAATAAATGATGTGTCTGTACAGAGGATATCAGGTAAACTAACAGATCATTATAACCCATCTACGAAAGTGCTTAATCTTTCGGAATCTGTGTATGGTTCAACATCTGTTGCAGCTATAGGAGTTGCGGCACATGAGTGCGGTCATGCTATACAGCATGCAAGAGGATATTTTCCACTTTCTTTAAGAACTGCACTTGTGCCTGTTGCGAATATCGGTTCACAGCTCTCATGGGTATTTATCATAGTTGGTGCAATTTTAAGCTTTAACCAGACACTTATAACAATAGGTATTATTATGTTTAGTGCGGCCGTGCTTTTTCAGCTTGTTACGCTTCCTGTGGAATTTAACGCTTCTGCAAGAGCTCTTGAACAGCTGGAAAGTAATGGCATACTTTACAGGGATGAAGTAAGCCAGACAAGAAAAGTATTGTCAGCTGCTGCACTTACTTACGTTGCAGCAGCGGCTACAGCAATCTTGCAGCTTTTAAGACTTATAATTCTTTTTGGAGGAAGAGGCCGGAGAGATGACTGATAAAATGCAGGTTAATTTACGACAGGTAGCTATGGAAATACTGTATGAAGTACAGAAGAATAACGGACTGCTTCATGTTGTATTATCGGATGCTTTAAAGAAATACCAGTATCTTGATAAAAATGAGCGTTCATTTATCTCAAGACTTGTACAGGGAACAGAAGAAAGAAAAATAGAACTTGATTATATTATAGACAGTTTTTCAAAAACTCCTGTAAAAAAACAGAAAGATGTTATAAGAATTATTCTGGAAATGTCTGTCTACCAGTTAAAATATATGGACAGTGTGCCGGCTTCAGCAGTCTGCAATGAAGCGGTAAAGCTGGCTGTAAAGAAAAACTTTGGGACGCTTCGCGGTTTCGTGAATGGTGTTTTGAGAAATATAGCAAGAAATATTGATAATATTGAATATCCGGATAAAAGTACGAATACAGATAAATATTTATCTGTAAAATATTCAGTTCCGGAGGAGCTTGCAGGATATTTTCTTAAAAAATTCGGTGATAATGAAACAGAAGAAATGTTTGAAGCATTTAACAAAGATAAGTCAACATATATAAGATGTAATACAAAAAAGACAGATATTGCAGGTCTTACGGCTGCACTTGAGGCAGAGGGAGTTACAGTTACAAATGAAGGCATAGATAAAAGAATTGATTATGCTTTGAAAATATCAGGGTATGATTATCTTGGCGGACTGAAGTCATTTCGCGATGGACTGTTTTTTGTGCAGGATATAAGTTCCATGCTTGCATCACAAGGCGGCTTTATTAAGCGGGATGCGTATGTTATAGATGTGTGTGCCGCACCGGGTGGAAAGAGTATTAATGCTGCTTTAATGGCTGACATCGGACATGTAAGTTCAAGAGATATAAGCGGGCGTAAAGTATCACTTATAAAAGAAAATGCTGAAAGACTTGGAATTGATAATATTACGTATAAAGTATGGGATGCTGTTAAAAAGGATGAAGAAAGTGTAGAAAAAGCAGATGTGCTTATATGTGACCTGCCTTGTTCCGGACTTGGAATTATAGGAAGAAAGCCGGATATAAAGTATAATGTTACATATGAAAAAATAAAAGAACTCGCTTTACTTCAGAGGAAAATACTTTCAACAGTCTGGGAATATGTAAAAAAAGACGGAATACTTATATATAGTACATGTACGGTTACTCCTGAGGAAAATGCAGAAAATACTGAATGGTTTGTGAATAATTATCCATTTGAACTCATTGGAAAACCTGAACAGATTATGCCTCAGGACGGCACAGGAGACGGATTTTACATAGCAAGGCTTAAAAGGACGGAATGACAATGGAAAATATTGATAACAGAATAGATATAAAGTCAATGACAATTGATGAACTTGAAGAACTTCTTGTGTCAATGGGAGATAAGAAGTTCCGTGGAAAGCAGATTTTCTCATGGCTGCATGAAAAACTTGTTGTTTCATTTGATGACATGACTAATTTATCAAAACCGCTACGTGAAAAACTTGAAGAAAAATGCAGAATTACAGCGTTAAAAGCAGAAACTGTGCAGGTTTCAAAAATTGACGGAACATCAAAATTTCTATTTGAATTATATGACGGCAATCTTATAGAAAGTGTTCTTATGAAATATCATCATGGTAATTCTGTATGTATATCTTCACAGGTTGGCTGCCGTATGGGATGCCGTTTCTGTGCGTCCACACTTGATGGATGTGTGAGAAATCTTACGCCATCAGAGATGCTTGACCAGATATATACGATTCAGAAAATTTCCGGTGAGAGAGTTGATAATGTTGTAGTCATGGGTTCTGGTGAGCCAATGGATAATTTTGATAATATTATCCGCTTTTTAAGTCTGTTAAACAGTGAACAGGGACTTAATATCAGTGCGAGAAATATTACTGTATCGACATGTGGAATTGTACCTAAGATTATAGAGCTGGCAGATAAAAAACTGCAGATAACGCTTGCAATATCGCTTCATGCTCCTAATGATGAATTAAGAAAAACGATGATGCCTATTGCAAATAAATATTCAATTGAAGAGATTATGGAAGCATGCCGGTATTATTTAAAGCAGACTAACAGACGAATTTCATTTGAATATAGTCTTGTAAAAGATGTTAATGATACAGAGGAGTGTGCACAGCAGCTGATATCGCTTGTGAAAGGGATGAATTGCCATATAAATCTTATTCCGGTTAATCCTATTAAAGAAAGAGATTACAGGCAGTCAGAGCAAAAAGCTATTTATGCTTTTAAAAATAAACTTGAAAAAAATGGAATAAATGTTACTATAAGAAGGGAAATGGGCAGAGATATTGATGGTGCCTGTGGACAATTAAGAAAAAGCTATATAGGCAAATGAATGTAAAGAATGGAGATAACAATGGAAGCATTTGCTTTGACAGATGTGGGGATTGAAAGAAAAATTAATCAGGATTATGTCTATTTTACCCTGAAACAGACAGGGCATCTTCCGAATTTGTTTATAGTTGCTGATGGCATGGGAGGACATAAGGCAGGAGACGTTGCATCAAGGTACACTGTTGATGAATTTGTATCTTTAATAGAAAATGCTACTGAAAAAGATGACATAACAGTTATAAGTGAGGCAGTTACAAAGGTAAATACGATGCTTCTTGAAAAGGCAAAAGAGTCACCTGACTATACAGGAATGGGAACAACTCTTGTTGTTGCTACAATTAAAGATGAAATGCTTCGTGTTGCAAATGTCGGTGACAGCAGACTGTATGTTATAGGTACAGATGGCATACGCCAGATTACAAGAGATCATTCACTTGTTGAGGAAATGGTTTCTATGGGAGAAATAGACAGAAAAGAAGCAAGAACACATAAAAGGAAAAATATTATTACAAGAGCTATAGGTGGAGACAGTTATGTTGAACCGGAAATGTTTTGCGTAGAACTTATGCCGGATGATATAATTATGATGTGTTCTGACGGACTTACGAATATGATTGAAGACGAAGATATATTTAAGATTGTTAAACAGAATCTGCCGCTTGATAAAACAGCAGAAACATTAGTTGATACAGCTAATAGTAATGGTGGTAAAGATAATATTTCAGTCATTTTAATAAAACCTTAAAAGGTGAAACAGCAAACAGAAATGGAGAATTTTATGTTAAGAAAAGGAATGTTTTTGGCAGACAGATATGAAATTCTGGAACAGATTGGTACAGGTGGAATGTCTGATGTCTACAGAGCAAAGTGTCATAAGCTCAACAGATTTGTAGCAATCAAGGTCTTGAAAAAAGAGTATAGCGAAGATAAGACTTTTGTATCAAAATTCCGTGCAGAAGCACAGGCAGCAGCAGGACTTACACATCCTAATATTGTAAATGTATATGATGTTGGTGATGAAAATGGCATTTATTATATTGTAATGGAACTTGTAGAGGGAATTACCCTTAAAAAATATATAGAAAAGAAGGGAAAGATTCCATATAAAGAGGCTGTAAGCATTGCAATACAGGTAGCAAAAGGCATGCAGGCGGCTCATAGCCATCATATCGTGCACCGCGATATCAAACCGCAGAACATTATTATTTCAAGGGATGGCAAAGTCAAGGTTACTGATTTTGGTATAGCAAAAGCAGCATCTTCAAGTACAATTACATCTTCTACAATGGGTTCTGTTCATTATATAAGCCCTGAACAGGCCAGAGGTGGTTATTCAGATGAGAGAAGTGATATATATTCATTTGGTATTACACTATTTGAGATGCTTACCGGAACAGTTCCGTTTGATGGGGATTCAACAGTTTCTGTAGCTGTACAGCACATACAGGAAGAGATTCCAAGGCCATCGACAGTTGCCGATGGTATTCCTGTAAGCATTGATATGATTGTACTTAAATGTACACAGAAAAAAACAGAGAGAAGATATCAGGATGCAGCAGAACTTATTGCTGATTTGAAAAAATCTCTTGTGGCACCTGATGAGAATTTTGTTAAGATGATGCCTGTATATAATGCACCTGGTCAGCCTGAAACAGTTCAGGCTGCAGAGGAAAGCAGCGAAAATAATGATGAACAGGAAAATCAGAATAGTAATGAAAGTATGGCAGAAAATAAAAAAGACAGTGAAGATATCGATGATGAATTATTAGATGATGAACTTCTTGACGATGATGACGATGAAGAAGATTCTGATTCCGATGATGACGATGAAGAAGATATTGACGATGAGAATAATGATAAACTTGATAAGATATTCAAGTGGATTGGTGCCGGAATTATAGCATTAATAGTTATTATAACAATATTTGTTGTTGCAAAACTTTTCATAGGTGGTTCTTCAAATAAAAAGGAAGAGGAAACAACAACTCAGGCACAGACAACTACAGCAGCTTCAAAAGAAGATGCTTCAAAGAAAGTTTCTGTTCCTAGTGTTATCGGTAAGACTGAGGAAGAAGCAAAGACAGCACTTAATTCACTTGGTCTTGGATATAAGGCGACGTATCAGCCATCGAATACAATCCCTGAAGGAACAGTAATTTCACAGGGAACAAGTTCAGGTACAAAGGTAGCAAAGAATACAACAATAACACTTTCAATAAGTTCAGGTCCTGAAAGTTCATCAGTTCCTAATGTTGTCGGACGGGATCAGGTTGAAGCATCATCGCTACTTGAGTCTGCCGGATTTAAGGTATCGGTAAAACAGTCATACAGTGATTCAGTAGAACAGGGCAAGGTAATAAGCCAGTCACCTTCAGGCAGCACAACTGTATCACCGGGTTCAACTGTAACAATTACAGTAAGCCAGGGAAAAGAGACAAAGATGGTTACAGTGCCAAGTCTTGCAGGAATGAATCTTAAAGATGCACAGAATACTCTTAGTTCATTGGGACTTAATTATAGTATTGAATATAGAGATGGTGGCACTAAGAAAGATACAGTAATTAATACCAGCCCATCAGCAGGAGGGTCAGCTGAAGAAGGCTCATCCGTTAAGATTTATGTAAGTAAAGGTCAGGAGACAACAACTGCTGCACCTGGGAGCGGAGCGGGAAATAATAATTCCGGTTCAGGAAATAATACAGGAAATAACAGCCAGCAGGGTGCTGCAGGCAGTAACTAACAGAATATGGTTTACGGAAAAATAATTAAAGGTATTGCAGGCTTCTACTACGTTCATGTAGAGGCCTGCGGTATTTATGAATGTAAAGCAAAAGGAAACTTCAGAAATAAAAAAATTAAACCGCTTGTAGGAGATAATGTACGTATTGAAATAATTGACGAAGAAAATTTCAAAGGCAATATTGAAGAGATACTTGAGCGGAAAAATGAGCTTATACGTCCCGCTGCGGCTAATATTGACCAGGCACTGCTTTTATTTGCAATTAAAGATCCTGCTCCAAACCTGAATCTGCTGGACAGATTTCTTGTTATGATGGATTACCAGAATGTACCAGTTATAGTATGTTTTAATAAAGTGGAACTTGTAGATGAAAAAGAGCAGGAAAGGCTTCGCAGCATATATGAAAAATGTGGATGCCGTGTTTTATTTATGAGCATATACGAGAATAAAGGCGTAGATGAATTAAAGAAACTTCTGCATGATAAAACAACAATTCTTGCAGGACCATCAGGTGTTGGTAAATCGTCATTTACTAATATTTTACTTGAGTCAGATACAATGGAGACAGGCGGAATAAGCAGAATCGGAAGAGGAAGACATACTACAAGGCATTCAGAGATATTTAATATGTATGGAAAGTCATATATATGTGATACACCGGGATTTACTTCACTTATGCTTCCTGAACTGGAAAAAGAGGATTTAAGATATTATTTTCCGGATTTTGAAGAATTTGAAGGTAAATGCAGATTTAATGGCTGTGTTCATGTAAATGAGCCGGGATGTGCGGTTAAAATGGCTGTTGATGAGGGAATACTAAGCAAAGACAGATATCAAAGTTATGTCACTTTGTATGAAGAGTTGAAAAATAAAAAGAAGTATTAATTTCTTTTGAAGAACAAGGAGAAAATTATGAATATTTTATCGCCGTCTATTCTTTCAGCAGATTTTACCAAGCTGGGAGAAGAGATTGAGACAATAGATAATGCCGGGGCAGAATATATCCATGTTGATGTAATGGATGGAATGTTTGTTCCTAGCATTTCTTATGGAATGCCTGTTATAAAGTCAATAAGAAAATCAACAGGCAAAGTCTTTGATGTTCATCTTATGATAAGCGAGCCAATAAGATATATTGCAGATTTTGCTGCATCAGGAGCGGACATGATTACTGTTCATGTTGAGGCGTGTTCGGATGTTGTTGCAACAATTGAGAAAATAAGAGAGTATAAGCTCAAAGTTGGTATAACCTTAAATCCGGACACACCGGTATCAGCTATAAAACCTTATCTTAACAGAGTTGATATGGTATTGATTATGAGTGTTAATCCAGGATTTGGAGGACAGAAGTTCATTACTTCATCAGTCGATAAGATAAAAGAAGTCAAAAGATTAAGAGATGAGTTGAATCTTTCATATGATATCGAGGTCGATGGCGGAATTAATATTGACAATCTGGCAACGGTTCTTGAAGCAGGTGCCAATGTCATTGTTGCAGGTTCTGCAATTTTCAGAGGTGATGCCGCTGAAAATGTTAAGAAATTTAAGAGTATTATGAGTGTATGGTAATATTTTATGATGAGTCCTGTGACGGTTCTGACAGGACTCAAAATTAATTATGTAAATTAATAAAAAAGTGTTGATATTTACAAAAAACATGTATATAATACAAATAGGAACAGATAAAGTTCTCTTCATCATCTATGATGAGTCCTGTGACGGTTCTGACAGGACGGTAAAATAAAAATTGACCGAGTGATGAAGCTGATTACGAGAGGCTTATAAAAGTCTCTCGTTTCTTTTACCCTGCTTAATCAAGCAGATATTTCCCAAAGGAGAAAATTGAATGATATTATCTGAGAATGATTATCAGATTCTAAAATTGACGGATGCATTTTATAAGGCATATCCTAATCCGCCATATAGAGAAATTTTAAAGAAAAAACAGAGAGCGTATAATTGTTTATTGTTTCAGACTCATTATAATTATTTTATATGTATTCCATATAGAACAGAAATCAGTCATAGATATGCATTTCATTTTACCAATACATTAAGAGCAAAAAAACATAAATCAGGATTGGATTACAGCAAAATAGTTATTATAGAGAAATCAGAATATATTGATTCTACAGATGCGATTATTGATAAAGATGAATTTAATGAGACTATGGTGAATCTTGGACGTATAAAAAAAGAGTCATTAAATTTTGTTGAAGATTATATTGCACATATGAAAGGTGAAAAGCCGTTACATAAAAAAGAATTTGACAGAAGGTATGGTTTTTCTCCGTTGAAATATTTTCATAAAGAATTGGGAATATAAGAAAATCCTTCCTGCATTTCATTCGTGCTGAAAAAACTGTAATTCGTGCAAATTGTTACACAAGATGTTTTATTTTTTATATTATGAATACAACGTATAGCAGAAACAATTAAATAGAAGTACATTTTATTTCAAATGTGAAGGAGGAAACAAGATGAAGAATAAATTATTTACAATTTTAATCGGTCTTGCCCTGGTGGCAGCAATTCTGCCTGCCTATAAAGTAAAGGCGGAGGAAACGGGACACAAACATTGCATATGCGGTGCACAGCATACAGAAAAAGGAGACCATATAAGCGATACGCAGACAGAGTATTCTACAAGATTGTATATGAAAGACGGAAAACTTATGATGGGTGACGGAGAGTGGGAAACAAGAGAAACTGCTCTTACACCATATGTTTCATATGATGCGTATTCATTGGAAAGCGGAAATTATTATCTTGACACGGATCTTGAGTTTAGTTATGAACTTATAGAAATGCCTGTTCTTTTTATTGACGGAGATGTAAATCTTTGCCTTAACGGTCACAGTATTATACTGGCTTCATCACAAAGTTCTGTAATTGAAGTTATTAAAGGAAAAAGTCTTACTTTGACCGATTGTAAAGGCGGAGGAAATATTTCACACAAAGGTATTTATTCTGCAGGACACGGAATAACTACAGCAGGAACATTTAATATGTATGGAGGAAATATCACTAATAATTTTACATTTGGAGTGACCAACAATATTGCTGATAAGGCCAACAACGGCGGTGGTGTGTTTATTGAACCGAACTGTACAATGAACATGTATGGCGGAACAATCACTAATAACAAAGCTGTAAGCGGAAAGGATTCTTCAACAGGTGAAGCCATTGAAGGACACGGCGGCGGTGTCTGTGTTTCAAAAGACAGTGCATTTAACATGTATGGCGGTGAGATTAGCGGTAACAAATCAAATTTAACAGGAGGCGGTGTATACAATCTCGGCACAATGACTGTGTCAGGTGATGCAAAGATTTCCGGAAACGGAAAAAACAGCAGAAATTACAGTAATGCCTATATGGGAGAAGGAGGAACACTCACAATCGGCGGTAAACTGACAGGAAAGATAGGCGTCAGCAAGTATGACAGTAAAGTTGGTGACGTTGTCGTAACAGGTGCCGATGCGGACACAGATTACAGTGCAATATTTTTTAGTGACAATTTTAACTTTGATGTTAAACATGATGGCAATAATATTGTGTTGATACCACATACACATGTTTTGGGAGAATGGGAACACAATGGTATTTTACACTGGCATGAATGTGAGGTTTGTTCCAAAGTGCTTGATGATGCAGAACATACATGGGATGAGGGCGTAATTACAAAGGAGCCTACAACCGATGATATGCTACCCTCATATAGGACAATGAAATATAAAAGTCCTATATGGGGGTATTTTCATGTTCAGAAAGAGTAAGATAGAACCAGTAGAAAAAGTAAAAATAGTCGAACGCTACCTTGCAGGAGAAATTGGCATACGGCAAGCAGGAAAAGAATTGGGAGTTGATCCTCATAGTATTCGAAATTGGATTTCTATTTATCAGTATGATGGACCAACTGGATTACTCAATCAACCGAAAAACAAATCTTATTCAAAAGATTTAAAAATATCTGCTATAAATGATTATCTTAACGGAAAAGGATCTCTTCAGGATATTTGCACAAAATACGGAATTCGTTCACACAGACAGCTTTCCGATTGGATTAAGGTGTATAATTCTGGTGGAATATTAAAAACATCCACTGGAGGTGCTTACATGAAAAAAGCAAAGAACACTACACTTGATGAGAGATTAAAAATAGTAACAGATTGTCTTGCAAATGATAAGAATTATGGTGTAATGGCACTCAAATATGATTGTTCCTATCAACAAGTTCGCAATTGGGTAATACGATACGAAAAGATGGGTCAAGCGGGTCTGGAAGACAGACGTGGACGTCGTATAGCTTCTCTTCCAAGCAGAACACCTGAAGAAGAGTTACGTGATAAGATAGCTGAACTGGAAAGAAAAAATCTAGACTTACAAATGGAGAATGATCTGTTAAAAAAAGTCAGAGAACTGGAAAGGAGGGGTCGCTATCTTTAATCCATCGGTTAGCCGAATATGAAGCCATCCAAGAACTATCGTCTACTAAGCATTACCCCATAGATAGACTTTGTAAATATCTTAATGTTACACGTTCTGCGTATTACCGCTGGGTAAAATATCCGAAAAGTAATAATGAACTTCGAAACGAAAGACTATCCACTGAAATCCAAAGGATTCATAACCAGCATCCAGATATGGGATATCGAAGGATTCGTGATGAATTAGATGGACATAAAGGAATTCATGTGAATGATAAACGAGTACTTCGTATTTGTAGGAAATACGATATAAAATCAAATATTAAATGGAAACCTAAGAGTTGTACCAGAGGAGACAGAAATCCTAATCACATAGCAAAAAACTATTTACACCGTGAATTTCACGCCGAAAAACCGAATGAAAAGTGGCTTACAGATGTTTCTGAATTTAAATACTACAACGGAATAGAAGTTCATAAAGTTTATCTGAGTGCTATTTTAGATTTATATGATAGAAGGATTGTTTCCTTTAAAATCAGCGATCATAATGATAATCCATTAGTTATGGACACGTTTGATGAGGCTGTTCGTCAGGAGCCAGATGCACACCCATTAGTTCATTCTGATCGAGGCTTTCAATATACAAGTGCACAGTTTTATACTAGATTAAAAAAACATCATATGAAGCAGAGTATGTCTAGAGTTGCCCACTGTATTGACAATGGACCAATGGAAGGGTTTTGGGGAATTCTAAAACGAGAAATGTATTATAAACAGCGTTTTAATGACAGAAGCTCTTTGATTACTGCGATAGCTAATTACATAGATTACTACAACAACCAACGACTTCAAAGGAAACTGCATGTAATGACACCAATGAAATATCATGAGCAATATACAAAAGCAGCATAAAATATCGCCAGCCATAGCATGGCTGACGATACAAAAATTTATTATTTTTTATTGTCCTCTTGACGGGGAGCACACCACGATGCTGAAGGTGAGAAAACTTTCACATGTGATGTATGTAAAGCAACAAAAACGGAAGCGATTGACAAGCTGCCTGTTGTAAATGACGAAATTCAGGATGGCTCAAACAACTCACAGTATACAGATACTTCTGACAAAAATCAGAATAATGGCACAACAGGTGAACAGAATAACGACACGTCTGCAATAATATCTCCGGAGACAGGAGACAAGATGAATCTTGTATTGTGGATTGCCTTGCTGGTTGTAAGTGCAAGTACAGTTATTGGTATGGCTGTTGTAAATAGAAAAACAATATAATATATAAACAATAAAATGTATTAAATTGCAAGGCGGCTATCGGAAACGATGGCCGCCTAAAATTATGAGAGAATAGTAT
>OOAQ01000802.1_pt1 | contig 24840 bp, 11 predicted proteins | sample 1671051 | NCBI WGS metagenome assembly OOAQ01 (sample SAMN06348117, study PRJEB24527) | human gut metagenome | biome: human gut; feature: ankylosing spondylitis patient; material: feces | host: Homo sapiens | place: China | collected 2015-10
ACTCCTTTTCCTGAAGGACACGCAGAAGAAGAATCTGCATGGAATACGGCATATTGCCGACTTCATCCAGAAATAAAGTTCCTCCATTGGCTGTTTCAAAATGTCCTTTTCTATCCGCAACAGCTCCTGTAAAAGCTCCTTTGACTGCACCGAAAAATTCTGAAGCCTGCAAATCGTTAGGTATACTTCCACAATTGACGGCAACGAATGTTTTGTCACGTCTGTCACTATAGCGGTGTATCATCTGGGCTATCACTTCCTTACCGCTTCCGCTCGGACCGAGTATCAGGACTGAAAGTTCCGAAGGTGCCACACGACGAGCCAGTGAAGCGGCTTTTTTGGCAGCTTCACTGGTACGTTCAACAAAAGAACGCTCATTACGTACAATAACAGGCTGCTTAAGCATACTATGTACTAATTCTATCAGTTGCTCTTGATGAACAGGCTTTTGCAAATAATCCTTAGCACCAAGTTTGATAGCACGGACTGCATCCTTGATACAGGCATAATCTGTCATGACAATAAATGGAACTTCCATCTTAGAACGCATCATCCATTCCAAAAGGCTGATACCGTCACCTTCCGGCAGGCGTACGTCTCCCAATACAAGATTGATTTCGTTTTTCTTCAGAATACTACGTGCACCGGGTTCATCTATAGCTGTCAATACTTCGTAACCGGCCTTCTGCAGCCATTTTTCAATCATTCCGCAAAGTATCATATTGTCTTCAACTATGAGGATTTTCATATTTCTTCAGTTCATTTTTTGTTTCTTCTATTAATTTTTTAAGCCACTCCATAATCTGTATTGCATGTTTATGAACAGTTTCGTTTTGGCTATCACAGTCGTGCAGTATCCTTTGAAAATCACGTAAAATATTGTCTTTTCCAAGCATCTCCCATACAGGCATCATCCGGTGTATTATTTTTCTCATGGTCTCACGGTCGGTTATCCTGTCAGCAGATTCCATCTCCACCAGTTCTTTTTCAGATTCCATAACGACGAGAGAAAGCATGTGACAATAATCATCCGTATTCTCCAATAAACTGGAAAAATCAAAATCTCCGGAAACTGAAACTTGTGTACGAGATACAATGATAGATAAAAAAACAAGTAGCTCGTGGATATTGAACGGCTTATGAATACAGCCTGCAAATCCTTCTTTTTCATAGATTCCGGAATTCTCGTCACTACGGGCAGTCATAACAGCAACAGGAATGGTTCTTGAATTACCAATGTCCGAATTGCGAAGCAGTCTTAACAAACCGAATCCGTCAGTATCAGGCATTTGTACATCTGTCAAAACCAAATCATACTCAGAACTTCCAAGAGCAGCCACGACTTCACATACATTCATACAGGTTTTACAGGATATACCTCTACGCCCGAGCATATCTTCAGCTATTTTCAGTTGTATCGGATCATCATCCACTACAAGAACATTCTTAGGCAATATGGTTATTGTATTATGGTCCGGTTTGTCTTCTTCCACAAGCTCGTCCGTTTCAGGAAAAGGGAGTTCAAGTCTGAACACACTTCCTTTACCGGGTTCACTTTCCACATCCATTTTTCCTTCCAAAACCTTTATCAATCCCTTGGTAAGGAAAAGCCCCAAACCAAAACCTTCAGAATTGATATTTTGTGCGGCACGCTCAAATGGAGCAAATATTCTTTTTAGTGTTTCCTCGTCCATCCCTATACCGGTATCCCTGATTTCAATCCGAAGTTTCCCATCTGAATATTCTGAATGGAAATTGATGTTTCCTCTGGAGGTAAACTTAATAGCATTTGTAAGCAGATTCGCCAGTACCTGTTCGAGTTTGTCTGCATCACCCTTTACAGTTACATTTGAGCCATTATGTTCCGAATATAAAATCAGACCTTTTGAGGCTGCTTTACGAGAAAACTCATCTGAAATTCGTTTTAAAAAACGGTTGAGATTAAAAGGTGTATCATTATGTAAATCTCCAGCTTCATTGATACGGTAAGCATCCATCAGGTCGTTGACTAAATGAAGGACATGCTGGCAAGAATGACGGATGTCATCTAAATAGATTTCACGCTTTTTCTTTTCTCGCGTTTCTGATAATAAATCGGCACAGTTATGGATATTACCAAGTGGACCTCGAATGTCATGCGATACGGTTAGAATTATTTTTTTACGCATATCAAGCAAATCTTCGTTTTCTTGAATAGCTTGCTGCAATTGAAATTTTATTTTTTCTTCCTTTCGCAAATCAAATCGTATAATGAAAAATGAAATTAATATTATAAAAAAAACAATACCCACAATTAGGACAAATAATTGGAAGGATTCTTGTCTAGCTTCAGTTACCTTCAGGTTTCGTTCTGTAAATGACTGCTGTATCTGATTATCTAGAAAAGATACAAAATCATATAATTTTTGATTTAGCAGCTTGTTCTGTAAACGCAGGCTGTCCACATAAGTTTCCATCTGATTGTTTCTCCAATCTCTGGCTGAAATCAATCTTTTATTAAAATCCTGTATTTCATTAGTGATATATGGGACTTGTACCATCTCTTTCTTTCCAAATAACCCGGCAAGTCCTTTTTTTTTCTGTGTTATTGTCTTCATCCTGACCGACTGCATAGCTATTATAGGTAATTCATTAGCAAGAATGCTATCAGAACTCTCTCTGGATTGGATTGCTTTCATTATTCGGAACAGATGTATCTCTTTCGTTTCAAGCAGTACTCGTAAAGAATCAATTTGTTCCGGATGTAAAAAATTATAACATCCGAGTTTTATCTCAAGCAGAATACTGTCTGTTTTAAGACGCTGATAATGGTATCTGTTATAATCTGATTCATCCCATGCAATAACTGATTCGCCTAAGGTTGCTAACTTAGTAATATACCAATGAGCCTTATGGATATTTTCACGAGCATAATTCGTTTCATTTATAACACCCACAAATTTTCGAAAGCGAAAATGCTCGTTGACCATAACAACAGTCAAAAATAAAACTATGACTGTTATGATAATATAGCCCCAAAATATTTTTTTACGTAATAATATGCTCATTTTAACTGTTATCAATTTTACTACAAATCATTTATTTACCTAATAGGCAATACAATCAATTCTTATATAGACTATAATAATCAAATGCGTGTTATAAAAACATAAAAGACTACTTTAAAAAGTATAAAACTTAATACAGAAAAGTATCACAACTATCTATAAGATAAGTAGCAGTGATACTTTTTTATCTTTTCATTTTTTTCAAAGATAAATACTATCCAATATCATTGGTAAAAAGAAACAATAATATATATAAACACTACCAACTCCTATTAAAAGCAGTTAATTTACCTAATCTTTCTTATTTTAAGGCATGATTTTCCTTTTTTTATTTGAGGCTTCATAATAAATTTTATTCTTGTCAGGGTACTATCATTCCAGCTTAACTTTAATTTAGGATCATTTAACGAAATATGCTCTGTCATTATAGAAAATAATGACTTATTATACTCAATTTGAAATACTCGTCCATTATCAACAAGGTAAAGATTCATATTTTCATCAATTTCTGTGGAGCAACAAGTTAATAGATTCAAACAAGTTGTTCCACTATTTTGTAAAAGATTCCACTCATCTTCAATAATAAATTTTTTTCCTCTAATCAAATTGTAAGTACGAATCCAATTTTTAACGAAAGCCTCTTTAGGATAAGCATCTGTAATATCTATCATATATGAAACATTATTTGATTTCATCATATATGATTGTTTACTTGAAGCATACTCTTTCCCATTATTCTGTTCCATACCATTTATTGTCGGTAAATTATGATATCCAGAACGCATTGTCCATATACTATATCTTTCGGGTCCAAATGTCTGTCTTGTATATGTTCCGACACCGGCATCAATTAATATAGGATTGTTATCATAGTAAAGGATGCATGAGCCTACATCATTGTGGTTGTGACTCTCCTGGTTGTGCCCTCCTTTTGCTGCAAAGAAGAATCCGTCTGTTGTTTTTTCCCGGTCACGCGCGATACAAATTTGTGTATCTTTGAACCAGTAATCACGTATTAATGGTTCGTACGGCGGATATTGTTGTATCTCTGCATGCATGAAAAGTTCGTCTAGTGCCGTAGCAAAATATCCGTTCACTCCTTTGCTAAAACTCTGGTTTTGCTTGGCGATATAGGCGGCAAACCCTTTCATCTTTTCGTCACCTATACATTTCCCGAACTGGAATAATATGCTTGGAATGGGATATACTTTCGGTGATGAATCGGCAAAGTTTACAAAATAATTTTTCCCGATGTGTACCCGATAAATATACTGTGCCATGTTGTGTATTAAAGGCTCGTCGAATATATCAACTTTGTTTCTTGTCACTTTCTTTAACAAATCAAGAAACTTCAGGGCATATCCAGAAGCAGCGCTCCAATATTTAGGTCCTTCATCACATGCTCCGTCTTCATGATACATATTAAAGAAGAAATCGGTTGACTGCATCAGTTTCCATATTCCGTCTCTTATGCGCTCACGGTCTTCTTCAACCAACATTAGCGCCTGAAGAACATTATAATTTATCCATGGATTCCAATTATTGACTTGCTCGCGACTGAATCCCATCCACCAATAGTCATTACGTGCAAAGTATGGGTCAATAAGTCTTTGTTTTACTTCTTCAACGATGCGTTTGTCAATCAACGGGCTTATTTTATCAAATTCCTCCTTAAAGAAAAAGTGCAACCATGACATCTGCGCCCCTATGTCTGCCACAACAAGCTCTATCGTCGGTTCATCTCTGTCCGGAAGTCCTGATTTGTCGGACTGAAACCCTAAATGTGCGGAATGAATCCAAGATGTCTCACATAAGAACCATGCACCGTCTATAATCGCATCGATAAATCGTCCTTTGCCTTCAACAAGTTCAGCCATAGTCAATGCCTGCAGAGCTTTATGGTTTTCTCGTCCGGTTTTTATTTCACCGGTGCGTTTGAATGCCAGATAGTCGGACGCGAGGTCAGGTGTCCACTTATGCTTTAATGCCTTTTCCCCGTTTCTGATTATTTTTTCTCTCATCCCAGGAGATGTTTTCTCCTTCCATGCCTTTCTGTCTTTATAGGCAGGATAGTCCACCCAGCTTTGGTCAAAACAGATTACTGAGTATAGACTGTCAAGAGGAATACTCTTTTCAAGCAGGTTTCTTTCCACTGAATTTGCCGGTTGACTGAGTATCATCAGAAATATAACACAGGTGGCTTTTAGTATATTGTCAACCAAATTAAGATATTTGCTTCCCTTTTTCATAATAATGTTTTTTATTTTTGCATGTCGAGATATCTCTTCAAAGCCTCCAGATAATAATAGTCAGCATAGTTAAGTGGAGTATCTATTTCAGAACCATGCGGCAATGAACCAACTGAATGCTTCAATATAAAGCCTTGGTTTGTTCCTTTTTCAGCCAAATATTCCGGAGTTGATAGATTTCTTATAATACTTTCGGCATATTTGAAATATTTTTGTCCGTCGCAAGTTTGAGTACTTAATTCCAAAAAAGCAGATGCTGTTACAGCGGCAGCGGATGCATCCCGTGGAGTTTCAGTACTTTCAGGAGCATCATAGTCCCAGTAAGGAATACTGTCATTAGTTTGCACGCGATGCATAATCATGTCTGCTATTTTTATAGCTTTGTTTAGGTAGTCAATGTTGTTTGTTTCCCTGTAACATACCGTATAACCATAAACAGCCCATGCCTGTCCGCGTGACCATGCGGAATTATCATTTTGTCCTTGATGTGTACCTTTGCTTTCTACTGTACCATCGTCATTGTAACTTACCACATGGAAACATGTATTGTCAGCTCTAAAATGATGTTTCATTGTAGTACGAGCGTGCGTTTCCGCTATTTGTGAGTATTTGGGATTTTGAGTTAGCTTGCTTGCCTTGAACAGTAGTTCAAGATTCATCATGTTGTCTATTATGACCGGATAATTCCATATTCCGAAATCCCAAGAACGGATACATCCGATACGTTCGTCAAAGCGTGAGCATAGATTGTCTGCGGCTTCTATTATTATTGACTGGATAGTATCGTTAGGAGATAGCCTTAAAGCATTGCCAAAACTACAATTAATCATAAATCCTATATCATGGTTGTCTTTGTAGCTGCGAATAGGACTCAACATATTGGTGTAATGTATTGCCTGTGCTTTTAAATTTTCGTTTCCGGTAAGTTCGTATGCATACCACAAACTTCCCGGGAAAAATCCGCTTGTCCAATCATATATGTTGCATAACCTTCTCTTTCCCATTTTTTCTTTAGGAGGGTTAGCCCATAGAGAGTCTTTAAATGTACTTAAGTCTTGCTCCATCTGTTCGGCAAGGAACTTTACATCGTAGCCGGTATATATAGAGCGCGGAAGCATTGCGGAGTCTGTAAGTTCTTCAGCAGTCAATTCCAGTTGGTACGCTGCAACATCTTTTGCATTGTCAATCCAGTTTTGTTCTTTTTTAGTTTCTGTACATGATGTCAATAAAGAAACAAACACAGTACACAGTAGAAATGTTTTTTTCATGAAAAGTAGTTTTTTAATGGTTCATTCTTTATTGGCAAAGATAAAGCGAAGGATTAAAAAACTACTGTGATATGGTCTATATAAGCATTGCTACGGTTTAGTGTGCTTCGTTTTTGTACAAATATGGTTTAATTTTGTTTTGCGCCATTATTCTTGGCATATTCCGTAGGCATGTATCCGAAATATTTCTTAAAGCTGGTAGAAAAATAAGACGGGGTGTTGAATCCTGTCATATTGCTTATTTCCGCTATAGTATAACCTCCTTCACGCAATAACTTGCAAGCCTTGTTGAAACGGATTTTCCGTATGAATTCATATGTGGATTCTCCGGTCAGCGCTTTCATCTTTAAATGAAGCCCCGAGCGACTCATCAGCATTTCCTGTGCAAAAGTCTCTGTAGAAAACTCCTGGTCGTCGATATGCCTTTCTATCACCTCTTTGGCTTTGCGTAAGAATTCCTCATCCACCGGGTTGAGTGACATCTCTTCCGGCTCAAATTCAAGTGATTGGGAGTAATGCTTGATTATGCGATGACGTGTACAAAACTGATTCTGTATTTTCATCTTAACAACGGAAAGCGAGAATGGTTTGGGTATATAGTCATCCGCTCCTACACGTAAACCGTCCATTTGTTCGTTCAGTTCTCCTTTGGCAGACAGAATGATAACTGGTATATGGCTGGTTTGCACGTTTTGTTTTACATATTTACACAATTGCAATCCATCCATTACTGGCATCATGACATCAGTGATTATAAGATCTATCTCTTGGGCATCTATAATCTCAATGGCTTCCGCTCCGTTATTGGCTTCTATTATGTTGTATGTTTGTTTTAGTCCATCCTTCAGGTAATGTAATATGTCCTGATTGTCTTCTACTATCAGTATATATCCCTTGGCTCTATATTCTTGGGCCTCATCATCACCTTCTTCATCAGAATTATTGTCAACATGTGAATAAGAGTCATCTATATATGTTGAATCAGAAAATTTATCACTTTGTTTTATTTCCTGTTGCTGTGACTCATCGTTTGCCAATTCTTCTTGTCGGTATGTTTCAGGAGTATCAGGCAAATACACTGAGAAAGTGCTTCCCTTGCCCTTTTCACTGAGAAGCTCTATGCGTCCATGATGCAGTTCTACTAACTGTTTGACTAAAGACAATCCAATACCGCTGCCGGAATTGGAATTGTCCACCTGATAGAACCTTTCAAATATTCTGTCTTGTTTCCCCTTTGGAATGCCATCACCGGTATCTTTTACCTGCAAAAGCAGATTATTATCAGTTTCTTTCAGCAATACCGTTATACTCTGCCCTTCTGCTGTATGTTTGAAGGCATTCGACAACAGATTGTTAGCTATCAACTCAATATAATAAGGGTCGCACAGGATATTCTTTTCCTCCACTTCCGACAAGAATTTATATTGAATGTTTTTACGTTGTGCAGCCTGTTTGTAGCTGATGAAAATTCTCTCTACAATATCGTGGACATTGTTAGGATAGGCTTTCATCACGAACATACCTAATTCCGCCTTTCGATAATCCATCAATTGATTTACAAGGTGCAGCAAACGGCTGGTGTTTTGCCATATGTATTCCAGTTGCTTCTGCATCCATTTGTCGCTGATACGTGTCCTCATTTCCTGCACAGGGTCAAGTATCAGAGTCAGAGGTGTGCGCAGTTCGTGCGCCATATTGATGAAGAAACGCAGCTTCATCTCGTTTACTTCTTTTTGGCGTTCTTTGTCTTTGCGTTCAAATTCTATCTGTGCGGCCATCATTTTTCTTGTCCAAAAGAAACGCGAGATGGTTATCACTATTGCGATTCCTATTATGATGAATATCAGTAATGCCCACCATGTTTTGTACCACACAGGTAAGATTATGATTTTCAGTTCTGTTGGATTCTCATTCCATTTGCCGTCGTTATTTGCTGCTTTTACTAAAAAATGATATGTCCCTTGCGGCAGGTTTGAATATGAGACTGTACGATGCGTGGTGTGATACCATTCATCATCATATCCCTTGAGTGTATATGCAAATGTATTATGCTTTCCGGATATGTAATTGGGTACTACAAACTGCAATGAAAACATTTTTTGTTTTGCGGTCAACGTAATACATTGAGTGTTGCTTATGTCTTTTTCCAGAATTCCCGTATTATCGCCGGGGCGTACAGTCTTATTGAACAGGTTCAACTGGTTTATTATTACGGAGGGGGTGTAAGGATTGTCCACAAGCTGAGTAGGATGAAAATATGTAATGCCATTCACACCGCCGAAATACATTTGTCCGTCAGATGTACGGCAAAAAGCATTATCCGTAAACTGGTTGCTCTGCAGACCGTCTATTACTGTATAGTTGCGGAATTTCTCAGTATTAGGTTGCAGGTAGCTCAACCCGTTGTCCGTGCTTATCCATAATTTGCCATGGTCATCTTCCAGTATGCCATGAACCACGTTGCCTGCCAGACCTTGTGAAGTAGTATAATGTATTGTCTCGTTTGTTTTCTCGTCAAATCGGTAAAGACCATACCTCGTTGCTATCCAGAAATATCCATCGTTCGATTCATAAATGCAGTTGATATGCTTGTTACTGAACGGTGCATCGGCATTAAAGATTTGTTCATGTGTCAATGTTCCTTCATTGTCCTTAAATGTGTCTATTCCTTTTTTCCCTCCAATCCACAGTCTGTTTTTCTTGTCACGATAAATCAGAATAATACCGGAGGACAATGCGGGGCTGTTGTTCTCTATGGCTTTTATCGTTTTTCTTGATTTGTCATAATAGCAGAGTTTTGACAGGAAACTTATCCATAGGTTACCATTTTCGTCCGGCTCAATGGCATATATGTTCTTATTTTGAGTTGATTTCACTATTTCTATTTTTCCGTTTTGCCGGTGTACTATGTTTAGACCTCCTATGTGTCCGCCAATGTATGTCAACTTGTTCTCATTGTCTATATAAATAGCTTTTATGTCATTAGAGCCTAATCCGTTTTCCTTGCTATAGTTTATAACCTTGCCTGTATGTGGATTATAGCAACTTATCCCATTACCGTTTGTGCCAATCCATAAATTACCGTCAGTGTCTTCCTGTATGCATCCTATGACATTACGGTTGCGCATCACTCCCTTTTTCTGCAATTGCAGGTTCTGGAAACGGTTTTTCAGAGGATGATAGTAATTTACCCCATCAAAATATGTTCCCACCCACATTCCTTCCTGGGAGTCTTTGAATATGCTTCTTACCGAAATGTATGGAACTTGTTCGTTGGAACTGTTTTCATCTCCATACGTACGGAAAGAGTTACTTTTATTGTCGTATATGTTCAGCCCGTTCATTGTTCCTACCCAAAGTTGTTCTTTGGAGTCGAAAGCCAATGAACGTACATAGTCTGAACTTATACTTCCTTTTTCCCCGTGAATATGTTTGTATTGTATTGATTGTTCGGTCTCAGGGTTTACCAGGAACAATCCGTTCCCTTCTGTACCTACCCAAAGTTTTGTGGCAGACTGGCGTAGAACAGTCTGGATATTTTTGTTCTTTAAAGACGGTATCTGTAGTTTTTTTAATTTCTGTCTTGATATGGAATATTTAAACAGACCGTTCTTGCTGCTGATGAATATATCGTCATCTTTTCTGTTTATTGTAGTAGGAGATATATTTGAAAGTTCTTCAGGCATTCCGTATTCCATGAATTTTCTTTCTTTACGGCTGAACAGTCTTAATTCTTTGTTCATGTATATCAACAATTTGTCATTGTCAAAATCGGCAATACCTCTTATATCGTTTGCGCTTTTTTTATCAGAAATGATAGTAAAATTCTCAAAACGGTCTTGGTTTACATCATAAAGTGACAATCCTTCTGCTGTTCCTGCCCAAATATTTCCAAACTTATCCTTGTAACAAGTACGTACTAAGTCATTCGCTATACTGTGCGGATTTTCTTCATCATGTTGGTATATCGTAAATTCATATCCGTTATACTTGTTTAAGCCACTATGAGTGGCAAACCACATATTGCCTTTATCGTCTTGCGTAATATCCAGAATTGTGTTTTGTGAAAGTCCATCGTTTAAGTTTATGTTTACGAAACGTATTGATTCTGTAGTTTGTGGGTAAGCAAAGATTACATAAAGCAGACACAGGACTATGGATAATATGTTTTTCTTCATATTCATTATATCTGAGCGATTTATTTCAAAATTATTTGGTATAAAGTTTGGTCAGTGGAATTTTTCAATGCAAATATAGCGAAACGCAAGCGCAATACCAAACCAAAATCTTGCTTTTGAGCGAAAGTATTGCTGGGTTTACTCAAATAGGAATATTACAGTTATGCTTTATATGTTTTAAATGCTTAGGCGTTCCATCGTTCCACAGTTGTGGGAGTATGATCGCTTCAATGCGTTTTAACGAAGAAAATGAATGCATTTGTTAATTGTCCATACGTTTATTTTAAATGACAGTTCGTTTTGATTTGAATGCCGGTGTGTTTTGTATTGAATGAACTGCTATTTTAGAATAGGACATTAGTTATATAATAATTCAGGCATCTATAGGTATTACTAGTATCTGTAGATGCCTGTATTATCAGGATTATTTGTATGAACTTTGACTTCTCAACGGAGAGAAACGGGCATTAAGTCCTTTACATTCTTTAAGGCTCTGCCTTCTTAACTGTAAATTCCGGTTCGCCTAGAATCCCGCTTACCACTTCTCTAGCCTTGTTTACTTCGGTTGCTGTACCACAGAGTAATAGGGACACACCTCCTTCCGCTCCGTCAACACCGCCTTTGGCAGTCACAAACACATCAATGTCAGCAAATTCTTTTATTGCTTCTATCTCAGTATATACATTTCCATCTGTGGCATTAAGGCGTACTGTTGTCTTGTCGCGGTTCTTGCTGTTGTTTACCAAAGCTTGCATTTCAAACAAGTCCTGTGTGGTTTCTTTTTCCAGACCTATCGGCACAATCCATCGTCCTTTGCCTTGGTCTGTGTATTTACGCAGACGAGCCACTGTTCCTCCGTCAGGTGCTCCAACACAAACGGCTGCCTGGCGTTTTGCGTAGTTTAACATATTTGCTCCTTTCAGAACAATGTCTTCCGGCTGCATTTGTGACAAAGCGTCCTCATAAAAGATTTCTGTCACTTTCCCCTTTATCAGAATGATTTCCGGATGACGCTTCAGGTTCTTTGCAAAATCCTCCTTGCTTGACGGGAAGATGCGTCCGGTCACAAAACTTCCTCTCGGGGCATCCAGGTTTGCAAGTTCCTCGGCGATATATGTATTGGTAGTCCCTAAAGTGATGATTATCATTCCGTTCTTCAGCCTGTCCTGTATGTCTTTGTTTTGAGCAAGACCTTTGGCTATCAGTCGCTTGCTTTCACTCACGGTAAGTCGGACGGTTGAAATAGTCTCATAATTCTTTGCAGACTGAGTGTTGCTTTCCATATCCTGTTGCTTTTGTTGAGACGGTGAATTACATCCCCATGTCAGAATGGCAAGGAATGCCAGGATTATATAAAATCTGCTCCTAATCATACTTGTAATGTTTGATACAGATTATTTACTGTTGAAACGGAATGCCAAAGCCTCATTCTTGACTCCTTTTGGCAAAGTGACAGTCACCTTACCGTTTTGTACATTATATTTAACAGACTTGCCGTTCTGTAGCAGTGTCATACGACCGTTCGGGATGTTTCCTGTCCATTCTATTGTTGCAGGCAGTTTTTCTCCTTCCGGCAAAGCGTAAACGGCATATAGCGTTTTTCCGTTTTTATTGGCTGTAAACCACACATTTCCGCAATTATAATTAGGAGTAATTCGTGTGGCATATATTGCCTCGCCGTTCTTGTCAAGCCATGCGCCCACCTTGCCAAGACGTTCATACACAACATCGTCAATGACTCCTTCACTGTTGGGACCGACGTTCAAAGCAAAACATCCCCCTTTAGCCACTACCTCTGCCAATGTGTTGATAACCCATTCTGTTGATTTGTATTTCGGGTTAGGGTTCCATCCCCAGGTATTGCTGAAAGTGATGTTGCTTTCCCAAGGGAAATTCTGTTGTTCTTTTGGAATGGTCTGTTCCGGAGTCTGGTAGTTTTCATTACGTCCAGGAATGGTACGGTCAACAGCTATCAATCCGGGTTGTTTTTTGCGTGCATTGTCCACTATCTCATCCAGTTTTATATCCTGTTCAGGCTTGCGCACCCATCCTCCGTCGAGCCACAGGATGTCAATGCTTCCGTAGTCGCTCATCAGTTCATCTATCTGACCTGCAACGAATTTCTGATATCTTTCCCATTTTTTAGGGTGTTTTTTCAGATTGTAGTTAGGATTACGTGTAGGGGTAGAGAAAAACGGATCCCAGTAGTCTTCGTTATGCCAGTCCGGTTTTGAGAAATACGCTCCTATCATAAAACCTTCCTTGCGGAAAGCGTCAAACACATGGTAGGCTATGTTTGCATATTTTCCGTTTTTGTACGGACCTTTGGCAACTGTATAATCTGTATATTTTGAATCGAACATACAGAATCCATCATGATGCTTTGTTGTAAATATAAGATATTTAAAACCTACTTTCTTCATGAATGAAGCCCATTCTGACGGTTCGAAACGCGTAGGTTTGAACGATTCAGACAATCCCCAGTACCATTCCTTGAATTCACCGTATGACGGTCTGTCCGGACGCGCTTCCAGTCGTCTTTGTGTAAACCAACGATCTTCCGAACAGAGTGCCCATGATTCAGCTATACCGGGAACGGAATATACGCCCCAATGAAACATGATACCGAATTTCAAATCCTGCCATTTGTCAAGTTTTTCCAACACCAGAGGGTCTGTAGGATATTCATACTCTGTCGATGCCTCATGCACGAAAGTCTGCTTGTCCGAAGTGATTCTCTTTTGTGCCTGCATTGTGGTGGTTGCAAGGCAAGCAATTGCCATTAAGGTAAATAGTTTTCTCATAAGTGATAACATTTGGTTTATTAAGTATTTTATTTGATGCAAAGGTAATTCTTGGATACATAATAATAGTCTGAACATGTATAATAAGAGTACATGTATGTATATATAACATCCGTTTCTGTAGAAAAAAGTTTTGATTTTGTATAAGAGGGTGTGTCAAAACTCATTTTTTGAAAATATGAACTTATAATTTGAAATTTGAACATCCTAAAAAACTAAAGAAAGGGCCGTATCATTACTCAATGCAGAGTTTGATACGACCCTTTCAAATATTATAGTTACAATCTGTAACTTTGGGGAGTAGTCATTTTAGTTTTGACACACCCTCCTAAATGGACTTTATTTGTTATTGTACGGCATACTGTGTCGGTGCCATCATCGGGTGGCGGTCAATGCTTTCCTGCCATCCTTTCTGCGGACTGTAAAGAAGGGTACTGCGTGTGAACTTTCTTTCATAACCATCCGCATAACCAGCCCCGTAAATCAACTTTTCTCCTGTGCGGTTGTTCTTGATTTTCAATGACGCTTCGTGTGTGGTATCCAGTTCGGCGCATATACTGTAATCACCGATATGTATCACACCGTTGATATCAGGAGTAACTTCAGAGAACTTCATCGTGTTCGAGCCGTCAATCTGGATGACGGTAAGGAAACGCATGTCTTTGCATTTCTTTACATTCTCGAATTTAGAATGGTACTGTTTTGCCTCGAATTTCTTTGCCGGTCTACCACGCTGAGGATTCAGCCAGTCAAAAGGACGAATGTATGAACTGTCTGCCAAAGATTCCATGATACGGCAGCTTCCGAACACATTGGCCTGAGCGTCGCAATTGTCTGTATCGGCTGTAAGTCCTATGCCATTATCCAGCGACTTGAAGTTGGAGCGTTCCAGCCCATTAAGCTGCAATGTCCATGTCACAGGTTTCTCAGACTCCAGTTCATCGTAAACCACGATTATGCCCGGACGTAACATCGCCAGATGGCGTCTGTACAGTTTTACCTTTGGGTTGTCATTGTCATTCAATATAAATCCGTTTTCAGAGGTGTATGCATTGGCATCCTTAAGCACTGTTATCCAGTTTATTGCACTTTTATCAAACGGAACATATGCCTTTGAAGCATCGCCCAAAGTATAAGTTATGTCCTCACCATCCAGATAACGTGCTATCCATCCATATGCACTGTGCGAGAAAGCCTGAGTCTTGCCGTCAACGGTTATTGTGTTACGCGCCCTGCTGTGTTTGTGCGACAGCAGATAATGCTTGTCGGATGTAGTAATCTTGTATCCTGTGGGATAGAACAACGGCTTTCCCTTATACACAACGTTGAAACTGTTCTGCTCTGCCAACCCGTGAGAACCTACCCCGAAAGGAGAACTCCTGAACGATACAAACAGGTTGGTGTCTGCATGTTGTACGTCAGTATTCATTACGACGATTCCTGTTTGCGGGAATACTACGGACTGCGGTATCTCTGTTCCGGCAAGTTGTTCTGTAGTGAACTGCTTGGGATGATGCTGCATGCGGTATGACATGAAAAACATTTTCTTGAAACAGTAAGGCTTGCCGTATTTCTGTCCAGAGCGTTTGTAAGCATACCATAACGCAAACGGATTGTCAAGTTCCTGACCGAGAATATAGGCAAAGTCTGAACGCAGAGCATTTTCAGCATACGGCTCATCGCTTCCATCGCTAAAACCGTCCCCAGCTGAGTGTACAGGAACTGTATATGCCAGAGCGTTTGCGCAGTTGGCATACCATGGATGACGGAAAATGTTAACTCCGAACAGGTCGCGGAATACGAGGAAATTGCTAACCATTGATTCCATATTCACGTGGATGTATGCCATATTTCCGTTAGGCCATGCTCCGTCTGAAAGGAAGCCTCCTCCCGGAGAGCGTGACAACCATATATCGTACAGGACCTTGAACCATTCTTTCGCCTCATCAAGATGCTGCTGCATGATAATGCTCGTATTGAAGAGGGTACAGAACGTGTGTTGGAAGAAATGCGCGCACAGTATTCCGTCGGCAGAACCGATGTTCTCCTCCAAAGCACTTGACAGTACACACGAACCGGCTTTTCGGATGAATTGTGTATAGTTCTTTTTCTGTGTTTCGCTAAGTTGTTCGTATGCAACGTCTATGGTCATGGCAAGTGTTGACATACAGAATGCTCCTGTAAAGTCGGATGTGGCATACATCTGTTCAGGGTCTTTTGAAACTATGTAGTCCGACAGACGGATAACCTTGTCCATATATTCCTTATTACCGTTTATCTGGTATGCTGTGAGCAAGGTCTCTATGGACTTGCACATCGCTTCCATCTCATAACGCAAATGGAATTTCATGATTTGACTTCGTTCCGATTCTGTGGCATTTTGAGGAATAGCTTTGCCTTTAACCTTATATTCCTCAACACCTTTCTTTAACACGTTTTGCGCTTTTGCCTGCAATTGTTTGAGCAATACCTTTTGATCCGGAGTAGGATTCGACATGTCCTGATGTCTGTATATTATAGGATGCTCGTGAGGTATCATGTTGATTGCCTCTTCAGCATCAGGTGACTCGAACAGAGGAGCCTCTTCAGGAATGTCAACGGAGAACGTTTCAGACCACTTGCCACCGCTGACACGATATCTCCAATACCATTTTCCGGCTTTCAATGCCTTATGATGGTTATAAAAAGCCAATGGAATGTTTGTTCGTGTTATTGCGTCCTTGTCCGAAAAATCGGCGGTACGTCCTAACTGTATGTCATAATGCAGATAGTCGTCTATTTTCTTTCCTGAATGTGGGGCAGGAAAGGTTTCAGGATAAGTGTAGTTCGCCATTGGCCATGTGAATGTTGGCGGATTGGTTATAACTCCGTGACCTTCTGTTGGGTAAGGGAACTCGCGGTTGCCTTTCTGACGGATACAATTCATTTCCAAAGGTATTATTCCGTTTCCGTCTTCGGTGTCATATCCGTTAACCTTATATGACTCTGCGAACTGACGGAATCCGGCAAACACAAAGTCTGTATCAGCTGTCATGGCATTTGATGAACTTGTGCCGACTACAATATGTAGGGCTATAAAACTCAATATGATTCTTGTCTTCATAAATGTGTATTAAAGATGTTTAACCTTGAAACCTGCTATCAGCACATGGTTTTCCAATAATCGCAATCCAAAGTTTCCATCAGCTTCCCCTTGTTTCATCTTGCGGGTGAACAGAAGTTCGTCGTTGACGTAGAAGCGACTGACATTCTTTTTCACCACAATTCGGATGTTATACCACTTGCCCGCTTTCAGCAAATGTTCAGAATCGGTGTATTCCTTTATTACAGGACGTACTTCCTTATCATTTTGTCCGGGCAGACCGCTGTAATACTGACGGAAACGCGTGGTAGAATTATAGTTTCCACCATAACCCACGTAAAATAGAGTCAGAGTTTTGTAACGTTGGAAGATACCTTTTCTATATATACCGCGCGAGAACAAGTTGTCCGGATGCTGCGGGTCATTAGCTCCCCAAAAACAGTTCAAGTCGCTCAAACGTGCATTTGGGTCACCCTGCATAGGCATACAGGCATGATAACTTATTTCATAATTGCCTGTCAATCGTGGCTTATACCACACAGTAAGTCCTTTGGGAGTACTTATCTCCAAAGTATCCCCTTTGGTATGGAAAACAGCCTTTCCCGAATGATCCTCTACAACCCATTTGTCTTTATCAATACCTGTTTGTGTTTGCGTCAGCAATGGTTGGCGGTTGGTCAAACGGATATATCGTAACAGAGCTTCCACAAAATAATAGTCTGCATATGAGAGTGCACCGTCGAGTTCACTGTTTCGCAGGTAATTTCCTGTGGCATGTTTTATTATAAAACTATCGTGAGTTCCAACTTCCGCAAGATATTCCGGCGAGGAAAGACTCTTCAACTGTTTTTCGGCAGCTTCAAAATAAGTCCGGCTTTTGTCGGAATAGCAGCTCAGTTCCAATAATGCTGATGCCATGACAGCGGCAGCCGAAGCGTCACGCATAGTAGAACGTTTAGCTCCGGTATAGTCCCAATATGGTATCAAATCGGACGGCATGTTCGGATGTGATAATAAGAAATCAGCGAGGCGCTCTGCATGTCTCAGGTATTTCTCATCACCTGTTTCGCGGTACATCATTGTGAAACCATAAAGTCCCCACGACTGTCCTCGCGACCATGTTGAAACACGCACATCGTCAGAACCATTGTTCCAGTCGAACTTCCGTACTTGTCCTGTTTCTGCATCATAATCTACAACATGCGGACAAGACATGTTTTCACGGTATTGATTCTTCATGGTGCGGTCTGCATGAGAAATGGCAATGTGCCGCAAAGTAGTGTCGCCGGACAGTTTGTAAGCCTCCATCATCAATTCCAGATTCATCATGTTGTCTATGATGACAGGGTATTGCCAGTCGCGCTCTTTACTGGCTTCCCATGACATAATCAACCCTGTCTTATAAGAATAGCGTGAACTGAGAGTCTTGGCAGAACGAACAATGACTTGCTTATACGAAGGATTGGCAGCCAGTAGCAGTCCGTTGCCATAGCTGCAATACATCTTGAAGCCAATATCATGGTCTGCAGCGTTAAACTGTTGTTTTTGTAACATTTCTGTTGCGGTTTCAGCACGCTGCTTCCATACATTGTTGCCATTGTAAGCGTAAAGATACCATAGCGTTCCCGGGAAAAAGCCGGCAGTCCAATCTTCCGCGTTTACAAGTCCCTTAGCTATGGAGCGTGGCAAGAGCGAAGTTCGTTCCACTTTCTCATACATTTTTTCAGCCTGTTGTGTAGCTACGGAGAGTGAGTTCCTGATCCACTCCGGTGCTTCCAAATCAATCAATGGAGCATTTTGTGCATACAGTGTACCGTTATGGCTGAATCCTCCAACGAAGAATACGGCCAATAATAGTTTTGAGAAGAATCTTTTGTTCATATCTGTAATTAAATTATAATATCATTCGAAGAAGTCTATAATAAAAGAACTTCATGTTATTCCATTGTCTCATCAATCTCCTTTTGGAAATCCTTTATCATATCGTACATCATGCTTGTAATATCAGGATACTTGGCAGCCAGATTATTAGTCTCGCCCGGGTCGGTTTCCAAATCGAACAGTGCAAGCTCTGTATTTCCACCATCGCCAATCTGTATTCCAGGAAGACCATCCTTACCCGGAGTCTCAACGATACGGTAAGTGTGCGGTATCACACATTTCCACTTGCCATCGCGCAATGCTTCCACTTTACCATCATATACAAAATAGAACGGCTTGTGTTCCTGTTCTTTTCCTGTAAGGATGTTCCACACATTCTCACCGTCGAAGGCATTCATGCGAGGCATTTGCGAGGAAGTCAATTCCACCAGTGTGGGAGTTATATCCAAAGCTGAGAAATATTGGTCAGATACCTTTCCGGCTGGAATACGACCAGGCATACGGGCTATAAGAGGAACGCGTTGTCCACCATCAAATGTCGTTCCTTTGCCTTCACGTAATCCACCATTGGAGCCACCATGATTGCCATAACTCAACCATGGGCCATTGTCTGAAGTGAACAACACAAGTGTGTTCTCGTCAAGACCGTTCGCCTTAAGCGTTTTCATTATCTCACCTACAGACCAGTCTATCTCCATTAATACGTCAGCATATAGTCCTTTACCCGACTTGTTCCTGAACTTTTCGGAAACGCCTAAAGGTACATGTGGCTGCGTGTAAGGAAGATAGAGGAAGAAAGGCTTCTCCTTATGGCGGTTGATGAAATCCACGGCGCGCTCAGTCAGGCGGGTGGTCATTTGATTGACCGGAGGGTTATATTCTATTACTCTGTCGTTGTCATAAAGAGGCAATGCGGGATAGGCATGATCCGGTTGCGGGTGGAAAGGCCACATGTCATTGGAATAAGGAATACCGAAAAATTCGGTAAATCCATGACGCAGCGGCATATATTGCGGCTGATGCCCCAAATGCCACTTACCCACCATTCCGGTGGCATAATCATTCTGTTTCAGATAATCGGCCAAAGTGATTTCAGTCGGCTTTATCCCATTCTCCGACAAATCATCCACAACATCGGGAACACCCACACGTTCGGCATAGCGTCCGGTGAGCAGGGCTGCACGCGAAGGGGTAGATGCCGCAGCTCCGGCATAGAAATTAGTGAAGCGAGTGCCTTCCGATGCCAGCCGGTCCAGATTCGGAGTCTGTACTTGAGGGTTGCCGTAGCACCGCATATCCCCGTAACCTTGGTCATCGGTCAGAAGAATGACGATGTTGGGACATCGGTCGGGTGCCGAAGGGGTACGCTGGGCATTGTTGCAGGAGGATAAGCCGACAACGGTCAGGCATGCAATTGCCAATCTATTCATGATAGTCTTACTTTATATCAAAAATCAACCTTGTACACAGCCGATATGTTATATTCGGCATTCGGCACACTTAACTTAAGCCCATCATCCGTATGAACCCAATTTACCGGAGCCGAGGTTCCAAGCATGGATACCTTCTTAATATGTTTCTTTCCGGGAAGTTTGGATTTGGCAAATGCATTGATTTTAAGGGCTGTTCCGGGTTGTGGTTCTCCCAAAACAAGGATATAAACGCTATTGCCTTTCGTGGTGAAGCGGAAATCTTGGGTAGTGTACTTCAGGGCATCAAATTTAGCCCGGTTACCAAGGCCTTCTCCAGGTTCTTTGGTCGGTCCTTCACCATACGTGTACCAAGGGCGCGTGTCATAGATGGCTTCACCATTTTGCTTAAGCCATCTGCCTATTTCAAGCAATAGTTTCAGTTGGTCGGCAGGTATCTCGCCGGAGGCACGGGGTGATATGTTCAGTAACAATACACCGTTTTTGCTCACAATGTCAATCAATTCATGAATGAGATGTGAGGCAGGTTTTATTTTCAACTCGCTCGTATAGGACCAACTGTCATAACTTACCGTTTCATCGGTTTCCCAAAGCACTGGATGCAAATCACTTTTGCGGGAGTTTTCAAGATTTTCCACGCTGACCGAGAGTGGCAGGTCATTTTCCTTGCGCACAATGACGATTTCTTTGTGGCGTTCCTTGGCTTTTTTCAGGTAGTATTCGCAGAACTGGTATCGGTAGTTCTCCGGAATATAGTCCAGCCATGAATCAAACCATATCACGTCCGGATCATATTTATCTATCACTTCCTTCAGTTTGGCAAACCACATTTCCTTGTACCATTTTTCGGCAGGCATATTGCCGTACAGCATTTGCAACTTCTTGTCATTGGAAGAAGGTGCCGTATTCGGATAATAAGGGAAATGGCTTTGATAGAAACGGTGGCGTTCGTGTCCGCTGTAATCTTTGGTCAATTCCTTATTCATAACTTTGGGATCGGAATAGCGTTGGAAGTTACGGGCATGATGAAAGGTGGTAATAAACTTCATGCCTTCTCCCTTAATACTTTTTTCCAATAAGCCGACAATGTCTTTATGGGGACCCATATCGGCCGCATTCCACGGAGTACATTCACTGTCCCACATGGAGAATCCATCGTGATGTTCGGTCACAAGACCGGCAAAACGCGCACCGGTTTTTTTGAACAATTCCGCCCATGCCTGTGCATCAAACTTCTCGGCAGTGAACAAAGGCACTAACTCATGGTAGTCTTTTTTACCATAAACTTCTTCGTGGTGTTTGCGCTCATCAGACCATGGGAAATAGAGATAACGCGGATACCACTCTGTAGAATACTCGGGTACAGAATAAATCCCCCAATGCAGATAGATGCCAAACTTTGCATTCTTAAACCATTCGGGAATTTTGTGATACTTGGCCAAGGAATCCCAAGCCGGTTCGTTTTTCTGTGCAAACAACGTGCACGACACCAACAATAACAAACTGATAAATAATTTTTTCATAACTGTATAAATTAAATAGTAAAATAATTGCTTTTCATTTAGGTACACTCACAACTATAGGGGAAGCTGCATACAGGTCAGACTGGTAGTTATAGTGGGCTGCATCCCGCCTGTCGGGCAACTCTACCGTGACACGGCTGCCATTGCCGTCATCGGCAATCTTGACCGTCTCGCCGTCGCGCGGATAAATGCCTCCTACACGGTAGGAGTACGTACCCTGCGGCAACCGTACCGAAAGGCGGAAGCTCAGTGTCTGCTTCTCGCCGTCGGGCATCGGATTGCCGACTGAAAGCGTCCAGCTACCGGTATCCTCGCGCAGCATGATTTGCGCCACATCGTCCGATGCAACCTCTATGCCCCCTACCGAAACTGTGCCCGGCTGGAAGAAAGCATATTGCCAAGTCTTGTCTTCGGCGGAACAGACACCGTGGACGGCAGCGCTTTGCTGCGTAAAGGCCAAATCCTGCTGTAGTTTCTTGACGCGTTCCGGCATCTCTTTCTTGCTCACGTTGGGCAGCAGGATGTAGCGGTAACCGTTATCCCACTCCTGTCCGGGGTCGGCGCCATGATTCACCGCAATGATGAATCCCGGCATCTTGACCGACTTGCGGCGGTCGGTGACATTGATTTCCTTGCCTGTCTTTATCCGGAGTTGCAGTCTCTTTTGGGGAAGGATGACGTATCCTTTCTCTCCTTGATGCAGCCAGCATACGCCTTCGATGCTTTCGGAAATGTCGGCCGACTCTCCGGGAGCGACTTCCTGCGTCTTGCCGCCAATGCACCAGGTAAGCGTGCCGGTCAATGCCGACTGGTCGATGAAAGTAACGATGTCCGTCCCCTGCCCTTTACGGTAACGGGCGATACCGCTGCCTTGGGCGATAATCTTGTCTTCAATGAAATGATAGCTCTTGAAAGCCGTAGCGGAACTGTATTTTTCCTTAGGCAGATGGTGGTAGATGCCCATGCCTGCGGTGCCGTCTGCCAGCACACCCGCTATCTTGTTCTGTCCCGGCAGAGAGCCTTGCGAACCGCCCTTCATCGGCAGAGGGTCGGTACGCCACTCTTCGGTCAGTCCCGGCAAGGCGTGCCAGTCGAATCCTTCCAGTACACGGTCGGCATATTCATCGCCACGGACCTTCAGTGGCAGAATGCCATACCCCATGTGCCAGGAACGGCGCACTTTCTTGTCGAAGTCCTCGGCACCCACCGTGCGTTCCGATTTCAGCTTTAGCGAGGCATAGAACGGAGCCTCATTCTCTCCACGGCGGTGTACCAGGAATTCGTTCACCCAGTAGGCATCCGTACCGGAGTGTTCGTAAGTATCCGCTTTCAGCTGCCCCACAATCTCCTTCAATTCATCCACACCCTCTATCCGGCTCCGTTTGCTGATGGACTTGAACAGGTTGTTCACCGCCTTCACGTAGGTGCTTCTGACAAATTTCCGCTGGTCGCCATCGAACGAGCGGCCTGCCACCAGGAAGTCCATCTCCTGCCTGTAGAACAGTTTGGGGTAGATGCGCAGCAGGTAATCCAGTTGGAACTGCATATACTTGCCGTCTATCTCGAATGGAGTATTCTTGAAGTACTGGTATCCGGTGTTGCAGCCTGTCAGCCATCCAAATCCGTAGGCCACCATGGCAGCGTCGGTTCCTTGCCCGGTGTGATGTGAAATGGTACCGTCAGGCTGGAATCCGGACTGGGCGTATTTGTGAGCCAGTACGTTATTTTTGGTCATCCAATAGGCTACATCGCTCACCACTCCGTGCGGACTCCATCCGGGAGAAAAGCTGAATTCTTCGAAAGGTTTCCCTTTGTAAAAATCCTCGTACCAGTATTGTACGTATGTCATCGGGCGGTTATAGTCTGCCCAGATGATGGGCAGGGCAAGCATAGTGCGTGAACGGTGCTCCAAATTGGCATCAGCCCAGGCTCCTGCCGAATATAGAGTGTCTTGTATCTCTCCCCAGCGCTCATTGGGATTGTCGATGGCGCGCCTGTTTTCAAGAATGGAAGTAAAGACTTGGAAATAGCGTATGATGGCATTGTGCAGTTGCAATCCGGCTTCGTTCCCTTGTTGCATATCATTTATCAAATCCGGCATCAGATGCAGGATAGGCACTATCAGCGGATCTGTCATAACCCACTGATGAGTAGGGATTTGGTGTCCTGCCCATTTATATTTATTCAGCAGACTGAAGCCGTCGCCCGTACATTTGCCAATGGGGTTGCCGTCAACCAATATGTCTGAGCCTTCCACTGGAACAGATTCCATATAAGTCTGGAGAGCTTTATACAATGTCTGTTTAAGCTGCTCATGTTTTATCGGGTCGCCTTGTGGGCCATATTCTTTGGATGTGGCGTATGCATATCCAAGTCCTCCTATCCTGTTAGCTACATGCATCCAATCGTATTCTATGGTTCCTCCAAGCCAGTGGTCGTGTTTGGAAACTGGTCCTTGATAATCTTTCGGATGTGTAGTATAACACTTTTCACCTTCAAAACGTCCGTCGTTGGCATCCAATTCATTTATCAATACTGCTACCACATCATCTGAGTATTTGGTCTTTCCGTATAGACGTGAGTTATTGATAACCGTAGGCGTATAACGTTCGTTCAATGTTGCCCATAGAGTTTTTTTCACGATGCGAATTTTACAGTTGAATTTCTGTATCAGTTTGTTCCCGTCTTTTAAGGCAACTGTCAGATTGCGGACTGACGGGGCTTCTCCTGTGTTTTGACCGTCTTTCACCTTAAATACTCCCATGATGCGTTTGGAAAGGTCGTAACGTGTCTCCAACTCGAACAGGTCATCTTTTTGTTTCAAGATTTCAAAACTGTAGCCTTTGGGGATAGGATTGGTCAGAACATCCTTGTTGCGTTCCAAATGAATTCTGCCGACAACTTCTGTTCCCTCAGGGCTGTTAATAGGAACGTCAAAATAACCGGCAAATATTGTTTCTTGTGCCAAAATCTTTAATGGCAAGAAACATAGCATCATCACCAGTGTAAAAAATAGATTTCTTTTCATATTGAGTATCATTAGTGTCCACTAAAAAATCATAGAAGTTCTTTGAAATAATTGAAATTCAATTTGTTATAAGTGTTTTGGGAGTCAACGGATTTGAATTTACTTTTGCGGTATTAATCAGACCGTTATGCATAAAGACAAGTTCGTTTTTGCTCAATTAACCCGATTTCTTGATCGTAATCACTTCAACTATCTCATAAAGAAGTATGAAGGCGACAAATATATCAAGAGCTATACCTGTTGGAATCAACTACTTACGATGATGTTCGGTCAGCTATCCAATCGAGAGAGTCTCAGAGATTTGATTGTGGCTATGGAAGCTCATGCTGGAAAACTTTACCATCTCGGAA
>OOAQ01000824.1_pt1 | contig 24518 bp, 11 predicted proteins | sample 1671051 | NCBI WGS metagenome assembly OOAQ01 (sample SAMN06348117, study PRJEB24527) | human gut metagenome | biome: human gut; feature: ankylosing spondylitis patient; material: feces | host: Homo sapiens | place: China | collected 2015-10
AGAAAGATTTGTAATATGATTACATTTCGGAGGAGAACAAATGAAAATAAGAACACACATATCAAAAGCGCTGTCGCTGCTTACTTCGGCGGCGATAGCTGTAGGCTGCATTCCTGCGCTGGAGCTTCCGGCTGCCGCGGAAAGCTCGGATACCAGCCAGGTATCGTTGTCAAAAAACCAGAAAACATACGGTGACGGCTGGTTCTGGAACGGCGAAAGCCTGCTGATTTACGGCGCGAGCTTTGACGTGCCGGAGAATACCGCTTATTTCGGGGAGTTCAAAGGATTCGGCGCAGGAGAAACGATTAATGTTCTGGTTGAGGGACTGAATGAGATAACCCTCGCAGACGGCGCAGTATTCGTTGATTCAGACCAAAATCCGATCAGCGTTGACGGATCCAGCTACATGAAAGTTTCCGGAAGCGGCGTGCTGTTTTCCGGCGCTGACGCGGACTACTACGGCGGAGTTATCAACGCACAGGGCGCGGTCACGCTGTTTGACGCGCCGACCCTTGTGATAAAGGGGGGACAGGTACTCGCGCCGGAAGGCACTGTGATTTCAGACGGCGGAAATCAGGCGTCCTCGGTCGGGATAGAAAGCGCAAACGTTAAGGCTAAGTCGTATGGCGCGGCGGAGGTCTCCGGTTTGAAATCCCACCTGGAATTTCCGGAGGGCTGCGGAGAAATCGCAAATCTGAATCTGGATACCTGCACCGCTTATATTTCCGGGACCGGTTTTACAACGAACTTTGACTTTAAGCAGTCGGTCGTGATTTTTCAGAATGTAAGCATTGCGGACGCCGCATCTCTCACTGTAAATTCAGACTACAAAAGTTATGATACCGGCAAAGGCGGCACTGTATTCTGCAATGAATTTCTGTCCGACACCAGATACTCCGTTGGCGACTATGATGTTGGAGTACTCTCCGAGGGCAACCACAGCGGAATGTACTATGACGGCAGCCAGGCTCTTCGCGTCCCCGCGAAATCGACCGTAACCGGCGCAAACTATATCACCTCGCCGAACCGGGTAGTGCTGGTTGTCGGGTCCGTAGACAGCGTCACAAGGCTTGCAAATATCAATGACGCATCTGCCGCTGGGATGACTCGTGCTCCGGCTACTCCTGTCGCAAATAATGACGCATATGTCACTGACGCGGTGATCACTGCAATATCCACCGGCAAGGGAGGGGTCACACAGTATTATGCTGCAAATGGCGCTATTTCGTTATACCGTGTATCCTTAACCAACTCATCGCTGTTCGCAGATGGTGTGGAGACAATTCGTGCACTTTTAGCAGAAAGAAACACGCCCAGCTCATTCATTGCTGTCGGAGAAGAGAAGGGACAAATATTAATCAGCCCCTATAAATACTGCAAGTATGATTTTACCGGCAATGTCATATCGGAACAATATTGCGGCATAAGTTGTTCCTCGATAGGCGGCAGGGCAACAGGTAACGGCTTCGGATTTGATTTCGACACAGTGATCGATGGAAAAATTACAGAAGTTCTTGGAAAAGGTGCTATTACCAGTATCCAGATACGAAACGGCAGCTACTGGTGCGGCAAAAGCTCTACCAGATTGACCCCTTCTGACAACTATCCAAACGGAAGGGTTTTTGTCCACCCTGACGCCATAGACACAACATACATCTATTCTGCACTGAGCGGAACCGACAAGTATTACGAGTATACCCAGCTTCCGCTGAACACTGATAACAAATTCTATATAGGCAGGCAGATATATGAACCGTATATCAATGTTATTGAACCTAAGAATAAAACGCTGACACGCGGCGGCACGACAGAAATTGCATATGTCGCATACGGGTGTACTGATCCGGTTCTCGAATGGGTGAACGCTGACGGCGAAGTTATCTCCGCCCCCGATGGCATAACAGCTTCGCTGGGTGACACTTCCATTGACAGAAAGGTGAGCATAGCCACTAATTATGATGTGCCTGAGGAAACGGTGCGCTTCCGGATAAGAAGCGCAGACGGAAATAATATCGTATCAAATGTCCTTGAACTCACCACGGGCAAATATAATTTTATGATGGATTTCCGGGACAGCCAATTCAGAAAAAAATGGAAGTTCGGCGTTGAGGTCACCGACCCCGCCAATAATTACGCTGGCACAAACTGGAGATGGTACGGCAAGGACACTACAGAAAACGGAGTTTCTTACAATGCGAAAACGCTGGTGCTGGAGGACGGCTTCAGCCATGTGACTGACTCCGAGGCTTGCCGCGTCGGAATTGCCCTGCCGGACGGCGCAACGCTCATCGTCGCAGGCAACTGCGAGGTACAGGCGTATACCAAGCCAATTAAATGCGAAGGTTCGCTGACAGTGATAAATTCCGGCGACAAACGAAATACCATATCGCTGCTTTTTACTTACGATGGGATTCTGGAGGCTCCTCCTGCTAACCCTAACACCGATTGGTTTCAGTATCCTACGATTCCTGGCTGCTTTGAGACAGCCGGAGACCTCTCTGTAACCGGCTGCGACATAAAATCCAATGTTGGCTGGAGTCAATATTTAAAGGCGGACGGCGGCATGGAGCTTGCAGATATGTCGCTCACTGTCCCCAATGGAACGCCCTGGTCAGCTCCAACAGCTCTGTATGCGAAAGGCAGGCTGTTGATAAAGCCTGATGTTGTGCTGGATACTCTTCCGGCGACAATAATCTTCGGTTCGCTCAAAATAGGCGATGTATCGGAGCTTTCCGAGCTTACAGACCTGTCCGACAACAAGGTCTACGGTGCGGAAGATCTGGTTTCAATGCCTGCGGCGTCAGCGTTATACCAGCTGTCTTCCAATGGAAACCCGCTGAAGCTCGTCACCACGCCGCTCACCGCGGATAACACTCTTGAAAAGCTTCAGTTCTGCAAGGACGTGTACGGAGCAAGCAGCGGCACTATAGACCTGAACGATTTGGGTGCAGTCTCCGGCGGCAGCGGGAAATACAAGTTCGCTCCTGTCGGCAGCCTGCCGTCTTGGCTTACTGTTACGGGTGATGATCCCGTAAAATACGACATACCGAACAAGGATATGGAGCAGACTTCGGTGAAGTTCACAGTCACAGACGCAGACACGGAACTTGCCATTCCCGGAGACAGCGCGGAACTGACGCTGAATTTCGGTCCGGTCAATAAGGTATACTTCATCAGATATTACAAGCCGGAAAACGGAACTATTACGGTAACTTCGTCCGCTTCCGGAAAAACCGTTGAGATCAGTGAAGCATCCGGGCGTATTCTCTGTAAAACTCCGGTTATTCCCGGCGAAGACGCTGTTGTTACAATAAGACCCGACCGTGGTTTTATAACAAGCGGCATTGAAATTGACGGTTCACCTGTTGTTCCGGATAAAGCTCTGTCTGTTGAGGGCACAATGACTTTCAGCGACATAGACGCAGATCACTCGGTGAGCGCAGTATTCACAGATACCGGCGCCCCCGGCTTTGAGGAATACTGCACGCTCTCGCTTGACAGCTCCCTTGAGGATATAGCGGACAGATTCAGTCTCGAATATACCGAGTCCGGCAATACAGTTACCAAACCGCTGTCCGAGCCGCAGACAGTCAGAACGGATACGGAAATAAAAATCATCGCGGACACCGGCACGGAATATTACCTTGAAAATGCGGCTTTGGGCGGCGATGATGTAGAATTGCAGTTCGACTCCGATACCATGTCGTTCTACTGTAGTCTGAGACTGAAAAAGACCGCTGCGTTCAAAGCGGACTACGGAGAGCTTTGCAAGGTCGAACTTTCCTATGACCCCGATAGTTCAACTATCTCAAGCGAAACAAGGGATTTTGGAGGGTACATTCCCAAGGGCGACACATACAAGTTTTCAATACTTACGAAAAACAATAATACCATTGCGGAGGTCCGCAACGCTCTTGACCCATCCCAGAAACTAGTGCCAGTAAGTATAGACAAGAACGATGACAAACGCATATACTATTATGAATGGGTAATCACCGGAAATGCCAACTGGACGGCGGTTATCAATCCGCCGCGCATTCTTACAGTGAACTGCGGCGAGCACGGCACAGTCACATCTGTGGACGACACCTATGCAAACGGCGATACGGTAACTCTGACCGTTACTGCCGACCCGGGCTATTATGTGAAATCAACGGAGCTTAACGGCACGGCGGTTTCGCTGAACAGCGATAACGAGTATGTATTCACTATTGAGAGCGATTCCACATTCACAGCTGAGTTTGCGGAGATACCGCCGGATTCCTATGTTGTGACCGTAAACTGCGGGGAGCACGGTACAGTAACGCCCGGCACTGCTGATTATGAGAGCGGCACAGAAGTAACGCTCACAGTGACTCCAGACAGCGGCTACCACGTGAAGTCCGTAACGCTGGACGGCAAGGCGGTAACGCTTACAAACGGCAAGTACACATTCAAAGTCACCGCAAACTGCACGTTCGAAGCTGAGTTTGTTAAAAAAGGCGGTTCTTCCGGCGGGACTGGTGGTTCTGGCGGAAGCTCAGGCGGCTCGGCCGGAGGTTCTTCAACGAGGTCTCTGCCTGTGATAAACGGCATTGAAAAGAGCTGGCAGTCCATAGTTTCCGACATCAGCAGGCTTCCCGAGGGCGGTTCGGCTGTTATAGCGCTGAATGGCGAGACTGTCGTTCCAGTCGAGGTCGTCAGGGCGATATCTGATGTAAAGGCTAAGGTAGAGTTTGTGGTCAGCACCGCTAAAAGCTGGATGATAGACGGCGCGAAGATAACTACAGTCTGCGCTGCGGACTTCACCGCTCTCCCCGGGATCGCTGAAAAAACTTCGCTCCGCGGCGTGAACGGCGCAGCATTCAAGGGCGGTGATACCGGTGTCCCCGCAGTGCTGAAACTGACGTTCCGCAAGGAATTTGCAGGGCAGTTCGCTAATGTATATAAGCTGGCGGATAACAGGCTTGTTTTCCTGCAGTGCGTAAAGATAACCGCAGATGGAACGGCATTGATATCCGGCGTGAACGCTGCCGGCGAGTATGCTGTCATGGTGTGCGAGTACAGCGACCTCATCGGCGACATCAACAATGACGGCGTGCTCAACGCGCTTGACGCTTCGGCGATACTTAGACATATCACAGGCATTTTCGAGGGCGTGGATATACTGTTCGCCGATTTCAACAATGATGGAACAGTAAACGCGCTGGACGCGTCCGCAATACTGAAAGCAATCATTGAGTAACTCTCTGAAAATGCAATAAAGAGGCGCTGTAAAAAAATCAACACCCAAGCCCGAGCAACCATCCTATGAAAGCTCGGGCTTGCTGATGCTGCAAAAAAGAAGCATGAACCGAAAAAAGCGTATAACAAACAAGCCAGCGGGGAAATGCCATGCACGAAATGTAATTTAAAACCGCAGGAAATCATGCCGAACTCAAGAAAAAGCGACTTTATCCCCCGGCGCCGCGCCCGGATATACGACCTGTTCCACTTGATCGTGCCAAAAGTACCCTCGGACTGAATACTTCTGTTCATACGGAGCAGCGCACCGTGAATGCTGTTCAGATTATTCAGAACCTCTGCGTGAAACTGCGTCAGCTCCTCGTTCAGACGGACGATCCGGTTTCCCTTGCACTTGCAGCATTTTTCCTTGTGCGGACAGCCGCTGCAATCCTCGCACTGAAAATATTCCTCGGTTCTGCCGTATTTATTGCCCCTTACAGGCCGGCTGTAAATGAAATGGAATTCCTTTCCGTTCGGGCAGACCGGCAAACCACGTTCATTGATAGGGAAATTTACCGCTCTGTATGGATCATTGCGATATTTCTCGTTCTTGCTTTCTTTTTCATACATGGTAAACTTCATGAATTTTTCCATGCCGTGTTCTTCGCAGTAGAGATAATTATTATAGCTGCCGTAACCTGCGTCCGCGACAGGATATTCGGGATATTGACCATAAAGACTTTGAAATCTCTCCATCAGCGGCTGAAAACAGTCCATATCTGACGCGTACTGATACACGTCAAACGCCGCAATAAAGCCATCGCAAACCGCGCACTGAATGTTATATCCCGGCAGGAGCTGGTCGTTTCCCATGTGGTCGCGTTTCATTCTCATGAATGTTGCGTCATGGTCGGTTTTGGAGTAACTGTTGCGGTCATTCCCGCATATTTTAATGCGTTCTGCGTATTTTTTCAGCCTTTCGATATACTCGGAAAGCTTTTCAATGAGCCGCTGTTCAGAAGTTTTGTGATTTCCCTTTCCGTGAACGGCTTTTCCAGGGTCGAAACCGACAAGTTCAATATATTTCTTTAGAATTTCTTCAAGATATTCGATAGCGTATTCCTCCCGAATATCGAATTTCACGCCGAGTAAAGCTGTGCCGGCGTTCATGTTTTCAAGCAGCTCAGTTATTTTTGCGAAGAGCTTTATGCGATTTTTTTCGCAGCTCTTTTTCCACACCCAGCTGTATTTGCCGGCATTTGCGGATATTTTTGTTCCGTCAATGTAAACGTGGTTCAGATCCACCTGTTCCTTTTGAAATATGTATTCGTTGACATCTGCAAATATCCTGTCGATATTCTCAAGCATAGTTTTATTCATGAAATTGTCTATCGTCATGTGGCTTGGCGGCGGATTATCCTGCAACAACCACATATATCGTATGTCAGTCTTGCAGTATTTTTCGATCTCTCTTACCGACGCATATCCGTTCTCCATGAACGCAAACAGTATTATTTTCAGCAAAGTTTTCTGATCATATCTCGGACGGCCTGACCTGCGCTCCTCAATCGTCAGGTATTTATTCAGGTCAATATGATCCATCACTTCACTGAAACTATATACCGGGTCTGAAATCTCTATTATTTTTTCAATTTCTACTGGTAATTTCAGCTGATATGCTGTATAATGTTCTTGTGGGTTTTGTTTTTGCACAATTACATTATACCACAAAAAAGGCTGCATCCTTTCTTTTTCTGGATGCAGCCTTTTCTTTTACAGCGCCGTTTTTGCGCAGCTATGCGAAGTCATGGAGCCTGTTTTGTCAGGCTCACTTAATTAAACAGTTCTTTCATCTGTTCCATGAATGGTTCGTCGTAAATCTTGGGGTAGTATCCGAATACCAGCTCGTAGAACTGCGCCGGGGTCAGCGCTTCGAATTCTCCGTACAGGAATCCCGGGTAACTCTTCATCGCGTCAGCCATTGAGCACGCCTTGTCGATTTCGCCGCTGACCAGCTTCTGGCATATCTGGTCGTTGCCGTAAATTATTGCAGGAATGTGCTTCATAGCCGTTGTGAAATCAAACTGCGGTATCGGAACGATCGGTGAAAACTGTGGTTTCACGCGCTCGTAAAATGGCTTTCCGGCACGTTTTATCTCTGATTTTAAAGCTCTCATGCACTTTGCAAGGGGCTTTTTTTCGTTATTGACGTGGGACAGCGCTGCGGAAAGTGCGTCCAGCAGGGCCACCTGATTCAGCTCTGTTTCGCCGTTTTTCACCGCGGAGTACGCCTCGCGCGATATTGCAAGCACTCTGCCGAGCGCCGCTTCCTCTGAAGTCTTCATGTTGTCACCGCCTTTGAGTTATCAAACCTGTCCGGACAGCATATACATCTAAAAAAGAAAATGCTGCCAATGGAGATGCTGAAATATGGAAAACACCATTCTGATGACCCAGCCAAAAAATCCGGACAAACCTTCCCCGGAGCCACGGGAAAACTACCTGACGTATTCCATGAACTACACGAATTTCCGCGCTGGTGCCATTTCCGGAGCCACCGGAAAACAGAAACCGAAACCCCGCGATATTCCGGGTGTATCCTGCGAAAAAACCGAGGCTCCGGAATCCGAAATAATTTTTATGCCTTACGACCCAGATGAATCGGACTCTGCGGATTCCGCCGAACGGGATATCACACCCGCCGAAGAATTTCCGGAAACAGCCGAGCTTCCCCGAGCCGCGCGGAGCGCCTATCGCCGCCGCAGCGGAATTCCTATGCTGTACACGTTCCTGACCGCCGCCGGGCTTATTCTGGGAATTTACATCGCGGCTTCCGCACCTGGCACGGATATTTCCGGGAGCCTGCTGTGCGTCTCCGGAGATTTTCTCGGTCTGCTTTTGCGTCGGCTTTTCTGGGGAGCGGCGTTTCTGATTTCAGAGTACGTCTGCGGTTTTTTCGCGCTTGGAAGGCTGCTGGTGTGGGCCGCTCCGCTTATTTGCGGGCTTGGAACCGGAGCCGCCCTCGCCGGAGCGTTCACGATTGAGGGAATGAACGCATTACGTCTTGCGCCTGGCTGCGCCGGGTGCGCCGCCGCCGTGATATTCGCTGCGGGGACTTCCTCGGGAATGTCGTCGCAGCTTCTGCGGCTGGTGTCCTCTGACAAAAACAGTATCGTCTCGACAAGCCCCGCCGCCGGGGAGTATACCCTGCGGTTCCTGGTCTATCTGGCGATACTGTCTGCGTGTGCTATTGCTGAAGCGGCACTGCGCTGCGCCTGAACGTCAGGTCAGCGTTATCGTGAGGGACTTGCTGGTGCTGCTTGATCTCCAGCCGTTGCTGTCGCAGCCCTTTTCTCGGAGGTCTGCAAAGAACTGCTGCTGGTTCACCTTTGCCATCAGGCTGTTCATAAGTCCCTGCTTTACATAGATGGTCGTTTCATGGACGCCGTTCTTGTAGTTCTTCGCCGCCTGCTCGACCAGACCATTGTACGCGCTGTTTACGTCGGTGTAGGTCGTGATGCCCATTACTTCGCTGTAGGAATATTTGGTGGCTGTAGCCTTGGGTACTGGGAATGTATTGCGCAGTGTGTGGTCGGCGAACATCTGTGAATCCGGAACGCAGAAATACTCGTATGTGCCGGAGTCGTCCCAGGTGGTGTCCATGTGATACCATTCCCCGTCAAGCTGGAGCATGTTCCACATGTGATCCTCACCGGCGTAGCCCGCAACGCAGAAGCACTGTATCCCGACCGACTGGCAGAGGTACATGAACGCTTTTGCGTAACCCTCGCAGAGAGCCTCTCCGTAAACAAGGGGACCGTCCGCCTCGGACTTGTAGCTGGGAGCCTTGGCGTTGTAGGTGGTCATTTCGGTAATGGCGTCATGGATAACAAGGACCCGGTCGAACAGGTTGTCCTGCTCGAGCGCCTTGTCTATCACCTTCTGAGCCGCCGAGTCAAACAGGGGCTGAATCTTTGCTGCCTCAGCCGCTGAACGGGAATATACCATGTTTACGCTGATTATCTCGCCGCCCATTGTGGTGAATCTGTAGCCGTTTGCAAGCCAGAAGAACTGGGGATTGTCGTAGTCGAACGCCCAGTACGCTTTGTCCATGTCGTTTTCGGTGAATCCCTCCCCCGCGACATTGAGGTTGTCCTTATGAGCCGCCGCGCCGTTGTAGATAACTTCGTACAGCTTTTTCTGCTTTGCGGTCAGCGTGCTGTAAGCATATTTGTCCTTGTAGTCCTCAAGAATGCTTTCGCCGGAAAGGGTAGAGGTTTCCTCGGAGCCGCTTATAGTATATTCCTCGGCAAGATATTTTCCCGACCAGCCGGTCTTTGCGGCGAGCACGCGCAGTTTTGCGGACTTGCTGACAGTGATTCCCTTGGTGGTGTATAGCGCGGAGGATTTGGTAGGCTTGCTGCCGTCAAGGGTGTAGTAGAACTTCACTCCGGAAGCAGTGGAGGACAGCTTCACGGTTACGGCGCTGTCGTAATTGCCGCCGGCGTTAGTGACCTTGACCTTCGGCGTGAGCTTGTATTTTACGGTGACAGTTTTGCTCTTGGCGCCGTTTTTCTGCGCGTAGAATTTAAGCGTTGTGTTCTTTGTGATTTTCAGCGTCTTTGTATACAGTTTGTAGCTTCCCCCGGTGCTGTAGTAAATCTGCGAGCCGCTGTCCGCTGTGAGTCTCACAGTCAGCGTTCCGGAGCTGGAATAGGTTCCGGACTTTCTGGAAGCCTTCGGCGCTGAAACGGTTTCAGCCGCGAAAGCGACCGTAGATGTTCCGACGTACCGCTGAACGGGGCTGACGAATACCCCCGCTGAAATTACCGCGGCAAGAGCCGCGCTTATTATCTGTTTTTTCATATGTACTCCTTTTAAGTGGATATCGTGAATTAAGTGGATATCGTGAAACAAAATTCCAAAGAAACTATAATTCAATTATACCAAAACTGACCGGCGTTGTCAATGAATTTTGAGCTTAATTAACAGAAAATTGTGAGATTTGCATACATAAGTGCATGTATTGACATTCATGCGTTTTTGTGATATAATACAATGCAGTAGAAATTTATGGAAAGGATGTGTTGATATGAAGTGTAAAAAATGCGGCGCAGAGCTCTCCGACGACGCGGAGTTCTGCCCGGTATGCAGAAGCAGCGTAGGCGGTACTGAACAGGAAGCGGTTTCCTGCGCCGCTCCTCCGGCGTCCACACCGGAGCCTGAGAATATCCCTCCTGAGGAACCCGCAGATTATTCCGCCGGAGCGGCGGAGCCGGTCATAGCTCCCGTGAAGAAGCCGCGCAAAATGAGCTTGGCTGTAAGCGCAGTCCTGTCGGTCGTGTTCGGAATGCTGACCATGTTTGTATGTCAGACGGCGGCGGTGCTGTGTACTTTTTCCGGAGCGCTTTCCAGTCACGCCGTATCCGAGCAGATCGCCGACATTGACGTTGGAAGCATAGAAATAGACAGCCTTATTCCGGACAATATAAAAGAGCAGTTCGGTATTGACCCGTCAGAGATCACCGGTGATATCGCCGGGATAGTCAGCAGGTTTTCCGGCGGTGCAATGAGCAGTGGCCAGGCTGCCGAGATAATCAGGAAGGCGGACATCAGCAAAGATATTGCGAAGATCGTGCAGTCCTACGAGGATTTCATCATGAGCGGGAAATCCGACGTAGACATATCCGCAGAGCTCCAGCGCATAATTCTCGGAGCAAAGCAGGTCTATAAGGACGTTACCGGCATGGAAGTTCCGGCGGATTTCGACCAGGACGTGATAAACGCGCTGAAAGAAAACGCGGAGGCGCTTCAGCAGGCTGCTCCGCAGGCGGCTCTCGGAGTGATGGGAGATACGCTGCGCGTAGTTTTTTCACCTGCGGTCTGGATCGCTGCGTTTGTGTTATCAGCGCTGTTCCCTTTGCTCGCAGGACTTATCACCAGACGCGTTCCCGCGGGTCTGATGTGCGGAGGCGCTGCGTATTTCGTCTCAGGCGCCGGGATCTTGATTACCAACGCGGTAAGCGAAACGGTAATGAAAACTCTGCGGTTCGACGACGGCGTTATGACGAAGGTGTTTTCAAATGCGCTTGGCGACAAGCTGATGCTCTGCGGAGCGGTGCTTGCTGTGGTGGGCGCGGTGCTTATCGCGGCATTTATCGTCGTGAAGGTCACGTCGGCAAGGAAACTCAGAAAAGGATAAAATATACGGCGGTTCGAAAGGACCGCCGTTTTTATTCACCATCTGCCGTAAGCTGCATACAATACAAGAGAAGGCAGAAAGGGGAATAATTATGTGCGGAATTGCAGGTCAGATAGGTTACGAGCAGGATATGCGCAGAATGAGCGCCGTCATGACGAAAATGAGCGCCGTGCTGGCTCCGAGGGGACCCGACGCGTCGGGGGTTTACATCGATGAAAGCGCGTTTCTTGTTCATCGGAGGCTTATAGTCATTGACCCGGAGAACGGCGCGCAGCCCATGAGCACGGGAAATTACACGCTAATATACAACGGTGAGCTTTACAACACTTCGGAGCTTCGCCGGGAGCTTCAGACCAACGGTGTTGAGTTCGACGGGCATTCGGATACCGAGGTTGTTTTGAAGGCGTACGCGGCGTGGGGTGAGAAATGCGTTGAGCGGTTCAACGGAATATTCGCGTTTGCGGTCTGGAACAGTCGCGATAAAACTCTGTTCCTCGCCCGGGACAGGATAGGCGTTAAGCCGCTGTTTTACTCGCGCACCGCAGACGGAATAATATTCGCAAGCGAGATAAAAGCGCTGCTGAAGCACCCAGCGGTAAAGCACGTGATAAACCAGGACGGCGCGGCGGAAATAATGCTGATAGGTCCCGCCAAGCGCACCGGGAGCGGAGTATTCCGTGATATCAGCGAGATACCGGCGGCGCACTGCGCTGTGCTGACCCGTGAGGGATTCACAATGCGGAAGTACTGGTCAGTGCATGCGCAGCGACATAATGAGAATTTCACGGAAACCTCCGCGCATGTCAGGGAGCTTGTGACGGATGCGGTCAAGCGGCAGCTTGTCAGCGATGTGCCACTGTGCTGCTTTCTGTCCGGAGGTCTGGACAGCAGCATAATCTCCGCGATTGCCGCCGGGGAGTTCCAGAAACAGGGAAAGCGGCTGTCCACCTGGTCGATAGACTACAAGGATAACCACAAGAACTTCCACGCGAGCAGCTTCCAGCCTGACGAGGACGCGCCCTGGGTAGTCAGAATGGCGGAGTTCATTGGTTCAGAGCACACAAACGTGGTGCTGGATACACCGACGCTGGCCGAGGCGCTGTATGATTCTACGCGGGCGCGCGACCTCCCTGGAATGGCTGACGTGGACAGCTCGTTATATCTGTTCTGCGGGAAGATAAAGGAGAAATTCCCAGTTGCGCTCAGTGGTGAATGCGCTGATGAACTCTTCTGCGGGTATCCATGGTATCACAGGAAAGAAGTGTTGTTTTATGATGGGTTCCCCTGGTCGACGGCTGTACCTGAACGCGCTGCGTTGATGAAAAATCCCATGACCGCATGTGAAGCGGAGGAGTACGTCCGCCGCAGCTATGACAAGTGCCTTTCGCAGGTGGAGTATCTTGATTCCGACAACGAAATCGACCGCAGAATGCGCGAGATGTTCATGCTGAACATGGACTATTTCATGACAACTCTGCTTGATAGAAAGGATCGAATGTCGATGGCACACGGGCTGGAGGTCAGAGTGCCGTTCTGCGACTACCGCATAGTTGAGTACGCCTACAATATTCCGTGGGCGATGAAGGCGTACACCGGGCGTGAAAAAGGTCTGCTTCGCCATGCAATGACCGGACTTCTCCCGGAGGACGTGCTCTGGCGCAAAAAAAGTCCGTATCCCAAAACGCACAACCCGGATTACATGGAGCTGCTGTCCGGAAAGCTCCGCAGCGTGCTGGATTCCGACGACTGCCGCCTGACCTCGATCGTGAACGCCGACAGGCTCCGCGAGCTGTTGGATACCAATGGAGCAAGCTTCGGAAAGAACTGGTTCGGGCAGCTTATGACTGTTCCTCAGATCTACGCGTATATGTTACAAATCGAGTACTGGCTGCGTGAGTATAACGTTGAAATAGTATAGGTAACCTCTAAAAACCTCCTTCACGGCAGATTTTTAGAGGTTCCCATAATAAATGGGCTGGCAGAAATCTGTCAGCCTTTATTAGACTGCCATGCTGCAATTTTTTTCAAATCAGATTTTCGGCTGATATGCGAGTATACGGCCGGTCATTTGACATTTCTGAACGCGGAAGGCGTCATGCCTTCGTAGCGCCTGAACAGCTTGCAGAAGTAGCTTTCCGAGCCGAACCCGGTCTGCTCTGCAATATCTGCGATGGAAAGCTCAGTCGAGGTAAGAAGCGACTTTGCCTCCTGGATGCGGCGCTTCGCGATGTACTCCATCGGCCGCAGACACAGGATATTCCGGAAAAGAAGGCAGAGGTGCTGCTTCGATACCCCTGCGGCGCTGCACAGGTCGTCCATTCCCAGCGGCTCTGCGAAGCGGCTGTTTATTAGGTCAAGCGCTCTCATGAGCGCAGGGGAGGGCGCTCTGGACGAGCTTCCCGACGAGATGAGCCGGTAGAACTCGATAAGAAAATCATACAAATAACCGGAAGCCCTGAAATTCCCGAAGAAGCTGTCCGCACGGATCGCGTCGTGCATTTTGCGGAAGATGTGTTCCAGGGTTCTGGTGTCGCTCAGCTCGAAAACCCCGGGCTGCTCAAGCCCGAACTGCCGGAGTACTTCCTCAGCTGCGCTTCCTCCTGGAATTACCCAGTGTATGTCCCAGACGTCCTCGTTGGCGTAGTATTCGTGCGGGAACGCCGCCGGCAGAAATATCGCAGAACCTGCGGGAACATTCAGCCGGTTTCCGCTGATGACGAGCGTTCCGCTTCCACGGGTGCAGAAAAGTATCTGCGGCGAGCTGTGGCCTTCCGGCCGCACAACGTGATCCTGACAGAGGTGCAGTCCCATATTCAGCAGAAAAATGGGAAGCTGCTGTTCGCCGCGAAATATCGGGTAATCGGAATAAACCAAAAAAACCACCTCTATATTCATATCATTATAAAATAATAATATCATCTATTGACAGGGTTGTCAATATGCTGTACAATAAAAATAACAAAATCACTGGAGGTCAATATGGATATTTCAGCTATTTCAAAGAAGAATTCGCCCAAGAACCGCATGATTTACCATGAGGATCCGCAGGCGCTGCATATCGGAACGCTTCCGAAGCACTGCTATTTCATACCGTTCGCACCCGGCGAGGACTCGTTTTCCGCCAGGGAAAACTCCTCGCGGTTCAAACTGCTGAACGGAGAGTGGGACTTTCGCTATTATGACAGTATCATTGACATGGAGGACGATTTCACCGTGCTTCCAGGCAGCGAAAAAATGCCGGTGCCGTCCAACTGGCAGCTCCATGGGCATGACAAGCCGCAGTATACGAACATCGCCTATCCGATACCCTACGACCCGCCTTATGTCCCGGACGATATCCCGGTCGGAGTTTACAGCCGGAATTATAACTACACTCCCGATGGAATGCGCAGAATACTGACGTTTGAAGGCGCTGACAGCTGTCTGTATCTTTACATTAACGGAGTGTTTGTAGGTTATTCCCAGGTATCGCACAGCACTTCCGAGTTTGATGTCACACAGTACCTCCGGGAAGGCGAAAACCGCATTACAGCGACAGTGCTCAAATGGTGCGACGGAACCTACCTTGAGGATCAGGACAAATTCCGGCTCTCGGGAATATTCCGCGATGTGTACATGCTCTCAAGACCGGAAAAGCGGCTTGAAAACTACATCATAAGAACCGAACTTTCAGAGGATCTCACCTCTGCAAAGCTGATATTCACTCCGTCCGGAAGCCACGCAGAATGCACTCTACACGACGATTCCGGCAGGCTGATTTCGAAGTTTTCGGCGGCAGACGGCGAAACTATTTCCGTGGAAATATCCGACCCGAAGCTCTGGAATGCCGAAACGCCGTACCTCTACCGCCTGACTATAAACGCGGGCGGCGAGGTCATCGGCGAGCGTGTGGGATTCCGCAGGATATGCGTTAAAAATGGCGTTGTTAAGCTGAACGGAACCCCGATAAAATTCAAGGGCGTGAACCGCCACGACAGCTACCCTGACACCGGGTACTACGCGCCGCTGGACAAAATGCGGCTCGACCTCACGCAGATGAAACGCCACAATATAAACGCCGTCAGGACGTCGCACTACCCGAATGCGCCGCAGTTCTATCAGCTCTGCGACGAGCTGGGGCTGTACGTGATAGACGAAGCCGACGTTGAAACGCACGGCTGCGTTATAGTCCACAACGACCTAAAGTGGAGCAAGGGATACGACGGAATCGCGCTTCTTGCCTCGGACGAGCGCTTTAAAACAGCGATATGCGACCGCGCCGAATCCCTGGTAAAACGGGATATCAACCGCCCCTGCGTTCTGCTCTGGTCGCTGGGCAACGAAAGCGGCTGGGGTACGAATTTCCTGGCGGCGGGGCAGCTTGTGAAGTCGCTGGACGACACCCGGCTCCTGCATTACGAAAGCACTTACCGTCTTGACGATACGCCGACCGATATCCTCGACCTCGTATCTAAAATGTACCCCTCCAGGCAGGAAATGCAGGATTTCCTTGCCGACGAAAAGGAGCCCAGTCCGTATATCCTCTGCGAGTACTGCCACGCGATGGGCAACGGCCCCGGCGACCTTGAGGATTACCACAGCACGTTTTATTCCAACGAGCGATTCTGCGGCGGGTTCATCTGGGAGTGGGCAGATCATTCGTTTCCGCTTGGGCTCACGCCCGACGGCAGAATAAAATACGGCTATGGCGGCGATTTCGGCGAGCGCCACCACGACGGCAACTTCTGTATGGACGCTCTGAATTATCCCGACCGCACGCCGCACACAGGGCTTCTGGAAGCAAAGCAGGTGTACCGTCCAGTCCGCGTAACAGCGGGGGAGGCCGGACGCTTCATTTTCAGCAGCACGCTTGAATTCGCGGACGCGGGACAGCTCCTAGACTGCCGCTGGGAGATCTCCAGAGCCGGAGTGACGACCTGCGCGGGAACGCTGAATTTCTCACTTCCGCCGATGGGAACTGCGGAGATATCCGTTCCAGAGGCAGCCGAGCCTTCCAATGAGGAATCCTATATCCGCTTCGTGTTCACTGCTAAGGAGGAAACTCCGTACTGTGAAAAGGGGCATGAGGTCTGCTTTGACCAGGTAAAACTGTGCGTAGGAAAGCCCTTGGCAGAACCCGCGCCTGAAACCCCGGTCAAAGTGGAGGAAACAGCGTTTATCGTCAGCGTGACCTCCGGGGAGACCGTGTTCCGGTTCAACAAGCGGCTGTCTGCGTTTGACTCCATAAAGCACAGCGGGAAGGAGCTGCTTGATAGACCGCTGAGCTTCAATTTCTTCCGCGCACCAGTTGATAACGACATTATGAAAAACGACTGGTACGCCGCGCACCTGAATGAACTTACACCGCGCAATTACGGCGTGACCGTTGATTCCACCCCGATTTCCGCGGAAATAAAGCTGCGCCAGTCGATGTCGTGGGGAGTCCACCAGCCTGCGGCTTACATGGACGTGACTTACCGGATATCCGGCGGCGCGCTTGATATCGAGTGTTCTGCGGAGTTCTCAAACAAGGTTGAAATGCTGCCGAGATTCGGAATTCGCGCGTTCCTGCCCCGAAGATTCTCGCAGGTCGAGTATTACGGATACGGTCCGTATGAGAGCTATGCCGACAAACACCAGGCAAGCTGGGTAGGGAAGTTCACAGCGGACGTCAGCGAACTTCACGAGGATTACATCAGACCGCAGGAGAATTCCTCGCACTGGGGCTGCGCATACGTCGAGCTGACCGACGGCGAGACCGCTCTGCGGTTCGCCTCCGACCCGGGATTTTCGTTCAACGCCTCGGAGTACACGCAGGAGGAGCTTGCGGCGAAGCGGCACAATTTTGAACTTGAAAAATGCGGAAGCAGCGTTGTTTGCATAGACAGCCGAATGGCGGGAGTTGGCTCCAATGCCTGCGGCCCGGCGCTGGACGATAAATACCGCCTGCCGCTGCCGGAGATCTCCGCGAAGTTCCGAATTGAAATAAGCACCAAGGAGAAACACTGATGAATTTTTGCGATACCTACAATAACCGCAGGCTGTTTTGCAGCGGCTGGGAATTTTTTAAGGCGCCTTTTGGCTCCGAATATTCCGACGGCTTTGATTTCAGGGCGGTTGACCTCCCGCACGATTGGCTGATTTACAACACTAATAATCTGTATGAGACCTCCACGGGCTGGTATAGGAAGAGCTTCAGCTATGAAAAGAAGCCCGGAGTGCGCACTTACATCAGATTTGACGGCGTGTACATGGATTCTCACGTGTACGTCAACGGAAAGACAGCCGCCGAGTGGAAGTACGGATATTCCGCGTTCCAGTTTGACATAACCGACCTCGTCGTGAACGGCGAAAATACGATAACTGTCCGCGTCGACCACCGCGCGCCGAACTCCCGCTGGTATTCCGGCGCGGGAATTTACCGCAGCGTGTGGCTGTGCGAATCTCCCGAAACGCGCTTCGGAAACGACGGCGTGTACATTTCCACGGAAAAGAACGGCGAGGATTGGACAGTAACCGTGACCTCCGAGGTACTGCGCCCTGCGGGGACTCCGATAGCAGGAACAAGGCTCCGTCAGACCGTGCTTGACCCTGACGGAAACGCCGCCGCTTCCGCTGAATCTGACGCCTGCGCCGCTGATTCCTCCTGCATTCCGGAGGCTGTCCGGGTGGAAGAAGCCAGCTATTCCGTAACAACGCAGAATCTGCGCGTTGATTCCCCGGCGCTCTGGGATATCGAGTCCCCGAAGCTGTACACGCTGGTTTCCGAGATAATATCCGGCGGCGATGTTGTTCAGCGCATTTCGCAGCGGTTCGGATTCCGCACGGCGGAGTTCACCACCGACCTGGGATTTTTCCTCAACGGGCGGCATGTGAAGCTGCACGGCTCCTGCGAGCACCACGATAACGGCTGCCTGGGCGCGGTCTCCAACAGAGCCGCGATTCTGCGCAGGTTCAGAAAGCTACGGGAGATGGGAGTTAACGCGATAAGAACTTCCCACAACATGCCCGCGCAGGAATTCATGGAACTTGCCGACGAATTCGGAATGCTGATCCTCTCCGAGGGCTTCGACATGTGGGAGCGCAGCAAGACCGACTACGACTATGCGCGTTTCTTTGACGAGTGGGTAGAAAAGGACGTGGCTTCCTGGGTAAGGCGCGACCGGAATCACCCCTCTATTATCGGCTGGAGCATAGGAAACGAGATATTCGACACCCACGCCGACGAGCGCGGTCAGGAGGTAACGTCGCTGCTAAGGCGGCTGGTGAAGCTCCACGACCCGCAGGGCAACGGATATGTTACCTTTGGCTCGAATTACATGCAGTGGGAGAACGGCCAGAAGTGCGCCGATATTCTGAAGCTGGCGGGCTACAATTACGGCGAGCGGCTCTACAACGAGCATCACGCGGCTCACCCTGACTGGGCGATCTACGGCAGCGAGACCGCCTCGGTGGTTCAGAGCCGCGGCATATATCACTTCCCGCTCTCGCAGACCGTACTCGCGGACGATGACGAGCAGTGCTCCTCGATCGGAAATAGCTGCACCGGCTGGGGCGCGAAGAACACCGAGGAGTGCATTATAAAGGACAGGGACGCGGAATTCTGCGCGGGTCAGTTCATCTGGACTGGATTCGACTACATCGGTGAGCCTACCCCGTACAGCACGAAGAATTCCTATTTCGGTCAGTACGACACTGCGGGATTCCCGAAAGACAGCGCGTATGTTTTCCGCGCAGAGTGGACGGACTATAAGAAGGCTCCGTTCGTTCATATTTTCCCGCACTGGGATTTCAACGAGGGTCAGCCGGTAGATGTCAGAGTTTGTTCCAATGCGCCGAGGGTGGAGCTTTTCCTGAACGGAGAATCTCAGGGAGCGTTCGACATCGACCACAAGCACGGTCAGAAGCTGACATCCGACTACATTATTCCCTATCACAAGGGCGAGCTGCGCGCAGTGGCGTACGATGAAAACGGAAACATCATCGCGGAGGATACAGCGCGTTCCTTCGGCGACGCCGTGAAGCTGGAAGCAGTGCCGGACAAAACCGCGCTGCATGCCGACAGCAGCGACCTTATCTACATTGAGATAGCCGCATACGACGAAAACGGAACATTCTGCGCCAACGCAAGCAACCGTGTGAACGTCACGGTGTCGGGCGCGGGAAGGCTCCTCGGACTGGACAACGGCGACAGCACCGATTACGACCAGTACAAAGGAACCTCGCGCAGGCTTTTTTCCGGCAGACTTCTCGCTGTGATAGGCGCCACGGAAACCGCCGGAGATATCCGGGTGAAGGTGCAGTCCCCGGGGCTGCCGGAGTGTTCCGTAACGCTCACAGCCGAGGAATCGGAGAATGAGTACGGCGTTTCCTGCAAAGAAGTGCTGAAATTTGTTCCCACCGAGTGTGGAAGAAACGACGAGATACCCGTCCGCAAGGTCGAGCTGCTGGCGGACGCGCTGGAGTTCACGCCCGACCGCCGCGAGATAACCGTAAGAACGCTGATTTTCCCGGCAAACGCGGACATGGCAGGTGATATCGAGTACCGCGTGACGAACATAACCGGAATAGTAACCAACATCGCAGACTGCGTAGTAAACGCAGACAGCACAGTGACCGTCCGGGCGAAGGGCGACGGGGAGTTTTACCTCAGGGCGCTCTGCAAAAACGGAACAGACAGAGTGCATATTCTGTCGGTGCTGCCGTTCAGGGCAGCAGGGCTTGGAGCCGCGTTCATCGACGCATATGGCTTCGTTGCAGGCGGTCTGTATTCCAGAGCCAGCGAGAATATTTGCAGCGGCGTGAACCGCGGCGTTGGTTTCGCATTCGGCGGAACCTCATGGGCGGCGTACGATAATGTAGACTTCGGGCGCGACGGCTCCGATATAGTGACCGTTTCGATCTGGGCGAACACGCTCGATCCGGTCAGACTGTGGGTGTGGGACGGGATACCCGGCGAGGGAGAGTTGATCGGTGAATTCACCTACCATGAGGAGCCGAACTGGATGGTATTTGTTCCGGAGACATACCGGCTTGCAAAGAAGCTGCGCGGAGTTCACACCATCTGCATGGAGACCGACTGCGGCTACCAGATGAGCGGCTTCAGATTCGAGCGCGTGCGCCGAGAGTTTTCGGAGATAAACTCGGCTTCGGCTGAGCAGATTTACGGCGACAAGTTCACCAAGGGTGAGGACGAAGTGACAGGGATAGGCAACAATGTCGTGCTTGATTTCGGCGAGTTTGACTTCACGGACGAGCAGCCGTCGAAGCTCGTTATCTGCGGAAGATCCCCGCTGCCGCTGAACAGTATCCACCTTACCGCCGGAACAGAGCGTATTCTCTGCGAGTTCAGAACGGAAGGCGAATCCGGCTATGTTGAGCGTGAGTTCCCGCTGGATGGCATTGCAGGTAAGCAGAACATCAGTTTTACGTTCCTTCCCGGCAGCGATTTTGATTTCAGATCGTTCAGATTTGAAAAGTAAAAAGAAATTTAAGTAATTACCTGATTTTTACTTGCATTTTTCTTCGGAAAGGTGTATAATGTAAACGTTATCTTGATGATGACATCATAAGAAATCAGGAGGAGAAACATGAAATCAATGAAAAGAATACTCAGTGGATTGCTTGCTGCGGGAATGATCCTCAGCCTCACTGCGTGTGATGAGGAGCCGGCGGTATCCGGCGGAAATTCCGCAGGGAATACACCGGACGCTCCCGCTGTGACTGCTACAGCAGCGACCACGACCACAGACCCGGACGATAATGCTCCCACCGACGCGGAAATCAAGGAAGTCGGCACCGACGCCTACACTCCCGACGGCAACAGCGGCACGATCGTGTGGCTCGGCTACTATGACCTCATCACCGACGGCAGCGCTTCCGAGCAGTACAAGATATTCAACAGCGAACTCTACGGCGGCGATATTGAGTATGTATCAACAACCAGCGGCACGGCTTACTTTGAGAAGCTGGCTACTATGATATCCTCGGACGATTCTCCGGATATCGTAAGATACGAGTGGCAGTCCTTCCCCACGGGCATGAGCAAGAATATGTACGAGCCGCTCGACGGCGAGATCGACATGACCTCCCCGCTGTGGTCTGACATGGCTGAGACCGCTGATCGCTTTGCGTACAAGGGCAAGCACTATTATTATCCCTACCGCATAACCACTAACTTCGCGCTGAACTACAACCGCAAGTCCCTTGAGGAATACGCGCTTGACGATCCCTACGACCTCTACATGAACAATCAGTGGACATGGGATACATTCAAGCAACTCCTTATCGACTGGTGCAGCGCTGACGACAGCCACATCGGCTATGCAGGCGAGGGCGCGATGAGCTTCATCGCAACGACCGGCACATCTCTTGTAAAGGTACAGGAGGACGGCACCGCCATTAACAACCTCAGCGATATCAACGTATCCCGCGCGATGGAATACTGCGCAGACCTCTACAGAAACGGTCTGACCTATCAGAACGAAATAGGCGACTGGGTATCTCCGCAGCTCTGGGCTGATAACTCCGACCGCATTCTGTTCCTTGGTATGAACCCCGAGTGGACATACGGCGCGGCAGCCGGTCAGGTTCAGAATAAGCCGGGCGCAGCGGACGATATCTGCAATACCGTGTCTGACTTCGCGTTTGTTCCGTTCCCGAGAGACCCGCAGGCTGACAAATACTACATCGCGTACGACACCTTCGGATACCTTGTTGCAAAGGGTGCAAAGAACAAGAAGGGCGCTCTCGACTGGATCAACCTCTGCCGCGTTTACGAAACTGACCCGGCTGTAAATGCCACCAAGAAGCAGGAAGCGATAAATCCCGAGCCTGTTTACTTCACCAGCGGCAAGTACGAGGGACTTCAGAAGTGGGCGCTTGTCTGGGACGAGCGTCAGTATGACCTCTGGCAGGATATGATGGATCCGAGCAAGTTCAGCTTCACTTTCGACGACTGCTGGGGCTTCAACGACGATCTCAAGACCATCTGCAACACTATCCTGTTCGACCCGATGTTCCACGGCGAGTCCTTCACACAGCTCAGCGCCGAGTACTCACCGGTAATTGATTCCATAATCAACGGCTGATAAACGCAAAATGCTGCCGCACTATTGCGGCAGCATTTACTATTTAACCCCTCCGGTCAGAGTCGGAGGGGTTTGCTTATACGGAAGCGGCGGCGCTGTTCCTTTCGCTGACGAATTTCACGAACTCGTCCTGAGGAACAGGCTTTGAGTAGTAATAGCCCTGTATGTAGTCGCAGCGCAGGTCTGAGAACTTCTTCACCATGTCCTTGGTTTCGATACCTTCGACTACTATCTCCATGTCGAGGTCCTTTATCATTTTAACGGTATTCTGAAGGATAGTCCACATTTTGCTGGTCTGGTTGTTCACGAAGGATTTGTCGAGCTTCACTATCTTGAGCGGAAGAGCTGCGATGCGGTACATGTTGGAATAGCCCGTGCCATAGTCGTCAAGCGAGAAAGATATTCCTGCGCTGCTGAGTTCTGCGAGATTCTCGGTCATCACGCTCTGGTCGAAGCTGGCGGCGGTCTCGGTTATTTCAAGGTTTATCTGCTCCGGGGAAACGCCGTATTTCTTCATTATTCCGAGTATCTTTTCTGAAAGACCGTGCTGCATGCACTGTGAAACGGAAAGATTCACCTCGATATAGCTTAATCCGAGCTTTTTGAACTCATCGCTGCCGATGAACCTGCATACTTCCTCAAGCACAAACTCGCCTATCTTGTGTATAGCTCCGCTCTTTTCAGCGGCGGGAATAAATATTTCAGGGGAGATGAATCCGTCTTTTTCGTCGATGAGCCTGAGCAGCGCTTCTGCAGATTCGAACCTCTTGTTTTCAACGGAATAGATTGGCTGATAGTAGACATGGAATCCATGATTTGCAAATGCGTTGTCTATTATGCAGTCAATTTCTGACAGCAGGGTCATGCTTCTTTTAACGCTTGCGCTGCTGGCGTGCAGCACTTCGCCGTTATATGGAATCTTGGAACTGAACTCTGCACCGAAAGTTGTCAGCGACTTAAGGTCGCGGATATCTTCCGGACACTGCGCGGTGCATACATATGCAATAAGATTGATGTCGTACTGATTTATCTTGAAAGTCTTTTTTAGCTCGCTGTTTATCATTTCGGCGGCTTTCTGCGTGTGGTCGCTGTCACAGTTGTTGAGAGTCAGACGCAGACAGCCCTCACCGATGTTATATACTTCACCGTAATTCTTTATGCTTTTTTTCGTATTTATCATTATTCTGCCGACATTCATCAGCAGCTCGTTCATCAGTTCATATCCTATAATGCTGCTGATTGTCCGATAGTTGGAAATGTTGACCATGATAATTGATACCTGATTTGCAGTCAGGAAGTATTTTTTCATATCGTCCGCATAGGCGCTCATTTTGCGCAATCCGGTGGCGGAGTCAATGATTTCTTCCGGCCGCTGTATCATAGCGATGATCAGCAGAATGCCGACCGCACCTGTGAAAGAGGTAACGCAGATATCCGGAAACATCGGTATCAGGACGCCTGCAACTCCCGCAAGCGGTATCTGGAACAGCAGGCAGACTATCTTCGGAAATGAGAACAATTTGTGATAGAACAACACATAGCACATTGCGATGATAATATAGAATCCGGCTGTCGCATAGGTAACGTAAGCCATAGGATTTATCGTATATACACCATCGGGATAATCGACAACAGTTCCGGTGAATATGTTGCATATCAGCAGCGAAATGTCAGCGATATATGGCACAGCCAGCGTTATCCACATTGATTTTTGCCTCGGCAGCTTGTACCATACGCTGGTCAGGCTCAGCACATATAAAAGGAAGCATGGCGTTGTGGTATTGTAGACTATCATCTGCACCGAATGAGCAAACCGCCTTAACATCAGATCCGGAACGCAGAGGTTGTCAAGCGCGTCTGCCCATATTTCAAGACTGCAGCTCAGCAGTGTTACCGATACAAGGATCAGAAATAAATGATTTGCAGTGCCTTTGGTCATGCGGCGGGTGAGCTGTGATAACAGAGCTATAACAAGGATCACCAGCGCGGCAATATCAAGGTAGAAAAGGTATATGAACCTTATATCCAGACCGTTCATTCTT
>OOAQ01000838.1_pt1 | contig 24403 bp, 19 predicted proteins | sample 1671051 | NCBI WGS metagenome assembly OOAQ01 (sample SAMN06348117, study PRJEB24527) | human gut metagenome | biome: human gut; feature: ankylosing spondylitis patient; material: feces | host: Homo sapiens | place: China | collected 2015-10
TACTTTGTTTCTGCCACAATATGAATATTTAAAAATTAAATTCAACAGTTTAATGTAGTCTACTTTCTTTTCTCTTAAAAAAGTAACTACAGGAAAGCGGGAAACGATATTTTTCCCACATGAAAGAACTACTTCTTCAAGTTTGCAAAATTATAAAAAAAAGCTGAACCCACAAAAGTAAGAAGAGTAAAACCGTGTTTAACTTCAAATATCCTTAAGTTTTCCGGTAGATGTACAAGTAAAATTTTAAACAATGGAGGATAGAAAATAGTTTATTGTGTAATTAGTAGGTACGAAAGCAAACTTCTTTGGGAAATAAATCGTACTTTTGCACAAGATTTTAAGAATGACGAATAATGAAAAAGACGGGTCTTTTTGTGGTATTATTAACAATGTGCGGTGGGTTGGCTGCACAAAATATTGAGGTTTCTTCGGATTCTGTAAAAAATGAGGTAGATTCTTTGAGTGTGACCGCTTCTATGGATAGTTTGCGGACGCCCTTAGAAAAAAAAGTAGTTCCGGTAGTGAAAAAGAAGGTGGAATTACCTCCTTTGGAAGTACGAAATTTTTGGCGGATGTTGCAGAATTTCCGTCAGGATTATAATGCCCAGCTGGAGCGCTGGGACGATATTTACTTGTTGATTACAGGTATTCGTCCTAATCCGGATTATTATAAATTGTCGATGCCGGCCACTTATTATGAGGCACCGATTGAGCAGGCTTTCAGTATTTCTGATTGGAAGCCTCAGATACCTTTTATAAAAGAGAATGTACTGGAAAAACAGTTGCCTCAGGTAGCCGATTTGCGCCATTCTGTTCAGGTAGATAAGGCTGTAAACCGACAGTTGCTTTCTTTTTACTTGTCTTATCCGAACTTGGTGAAACAAAATGAGGAAAATTTAAAAGGGTTAAAACCAATATATGGTGAAGTGATTGTGGATCAGCCGCGGACAGAGAATTTGCTCGATATGATGCAGAATGATGAACTTCCTAATCGGGTGACAGAAAAAGACTTGCTGGTTATCAAACCTAATTTCTGGACCTTTGGTGGAAACGGTTATCTGCAGTTCTCGCAAAACTATATTTCCAAGAACTGGTATAAGGGTGGTGAAAGTACAAAATCATTACTCTCCGGATTTACCTGGCAGGCTAACTATGATGACAGACAACGTGTTCAGTTTGAAAATAAGATTGAGTGGAAATTAGGCTTTATTACAGCTCCTTCAGATACAGTGCATAGTTACAAAGCTAATAATGACCTTCTTCGTTTGAGCTCTAAACTGGGTTATAAGGCATTCAGTACATGGTACTATACATTGTCGGCAGAATTTAAGACGCAGTTCTTCTCAAACTATGAGACTAACTCTGACAACCTGGTTTCTGCTTTCTTTTCGCCGGCTGAACTGAACGTCGGTCTCGGTATGGACTACAAGTTCGTGAAGGATGGAGTTTGCAACTTGTCTGTGCTGGTGAACCCGATAAACTACACTTTGTATAGTGTGGCCAGTGACAGGGTAGATCCGACGAAGTTTAACATTGAAGCAGGTCATAAACGAGAAAGCGTATGGGGTTCTCGTTTGGAGTCCACATTGAAATGGAAAATGTTTTCAATTTTGATGTGGGAGTCTCGTCTTTCTTATACTACCAACTATGAGAAAGTGTTGGGTGAATGGGAAAATACGTTCACTTTCACAATCAATAAATATCTTTCGACGAAATTGTTTGTCCATGGCCGATTTGACGATGGGGTGACTCGTGAAGAAGATAAAAGCTATTTTCAGTTACAGGAACTGCTTAGTTTTGGTTTAAGTTATACTTGGTAAAATATTTGCTATGGACGTTATTTTTCAGATGCCTTCGTTTGTAACGATACTGGATTTTGTGGGGACTTTTGCATTTGCCATAAGTGGTATACGCCTTGCTTCGGCGAAACGGTTTGACTGGTTTGGCGCTTATGTGGTAGGATTGGCTACGGCTATCGGTGGTGGAACCATTCGTGATGTTTTGCTGGATGTGACTCCAGCCTGGATGACTGACCCGATGTACCTCATTTGTACGGCTTTCGCGATGTTCTTTGTTATCCTGTTCGGGAAGTATGTGATTCGCTTGAACAATACCTTCTTTATTTTTGATACCATTGGTCTGGCTTTGTTTACAATTGTAGGATTCAGTAAGGCGTATGCATTGGGTTATCCGTTCTGGATTGCCATTATTATGGGTAGTATTACCGGTGCAGCTGGAGGAGTGCTGCGTGATATATTTATCAACGAGATTCCGCTGATATTCCGTAAAGAGATTTACGCTATGGCTTGTGTGATTGGCGGACTGGTTTACTGGATTTGTCTGATGCTGGACATGGAATCCGTACTTGCACAGATTATTGGTGGAGTAACCGTGTTTGTAGCCCGTATTTTAGCAGTGAAATATAAGATTACACTTCCGATTTTGAAAGGAGATCCGGAGCCTTAGCCCCGAGAAGTCTCCTTACTTTTCGGCTTTTTCCGGAAACGTAGGAACACATTTCATCAGATACATGATTTTCCGCTGACGCTTGTACATGTAAGGGCTGGGTTTTCCAGAATTGTATTTTCTTGGATTCGGCAGACTGGCTGCAATAAGTGCACATTGTTTGCGGGTGAGTTGAGAGGCCGTGGTGTGAAAGTGAGCTTTCGCCACGGCTTCTGCTCCATATATACCATCCCCCATTTCGATGGAATTCAGGTAAACTTCCATGATTCTTTCTTTATCCCATATCAGTTCAATCAGTACCGTGAAATAGACTTCGAATCCTTTTCTGACCCAGGAAGAGGAGGGCCATAAGAATACATTTTTGGCTGTCTGCTGGCTGATGGTACTTGCTCCTCTGGCTTTCTTACGCTTTTTGTTTTCTTCGATAGCCTTGCTGATTTCCTTGAAATCAAATCCGTTGTGGCTGGCGAAACGGTTGTCTTCAGAAGCTATGACTGCCATCGGGAGGTGGCGTGATATTTTTTCTTTAGGTACCCATTTGTGTTTCATTACCACCTTTTCACCTTTTGCCAGTTGTTCTACGCTTCGTATCACCATCAGGGGAGTGATGTAGACCGGAATAAATCTTAAGGCAACGACGGAAAGAATGGTAGATGCAAAGAAAAAGATAATCAGATTACGTATGTATCTTAGAATTCGTTTTCTGTTCATTAGTGTTTGATGTGGGGATGAAAATTATGCCGAGTCTGAAAGACCCGGCATAAGGATGTTTGTTACTATGAAAATTCGATTTATTGCAAAGTTCCAGCTTCAGCCTGTTGAATCATCTGCTGGCTGGCATACATATACACTTCTACACGGCGGTTTTCTTGACGGCCTGCAGCAGTTGAGTTGTCGGCTACGGGATTTTCTTCACCCATACCTGTAACAGACTTAATTTGGCTGGAAGAAGCGCCACAGGCTAACAGATAGCTTGATACGCTCTGGGCACGTTCTTGTGAAAGGTCCAGATTCTTCTGGCGGCTCTGCTCTGCGGTACTGTTTTTCCAGCCGGTATTATCAGTATATCCGTAGATGGCAACGTCCATGTCCTTGTTTTGGTTAAGCACGTTGTTGGCAAATTTGCTCAATGCAGATTTGGCAGAGGTACTCAATGTCGCACTGCTGGTATTAAACAAGATACCTGAGTCGAAAGTCACCTTTACGGCCTGTAATCCGTTGTTGTCAGTTACCTGCTCTACCTGTGCACCTTCAATCTGTTCTGCCTGTGCGGCAGCCTTATCCATCTTCTTGCCAATCAGTACACCGGCGCCTGTACCTACAGCAGCACCTACAGCCGCTCCAATGGCAGCTCCTTTTCCGTGACCAGCGATACCTCCGATCAATGCTCCCAGGGCAGCTCCACTTCCTGCACCAATCATTCCACCTTTGGCTGTATTTGTCATACCACATCCGCTAAATACTAAGCATGCACTCAGTAAGATAGCCATAGAATTCATTTTCTTCATTTTGTTTCGTTTTTAGTCGTTTAGTTAATATGCAAATATAGGATAGTTTTTCATCGTTTCATTTACGCGGTGGCGTACGGAAGCGATAACCTCTTCGTTGTCTACATTTGACAGTACGGTTTCAATCATTTCTGCAATTTCGTACATCAAGTCTTCTTTGGCGCCACGGGTCGTAATGGCCGGAGTTCCCAGACGGATACCTGATGTCTGGAATGCAGAGCGAGTGTCAAACGGTACCATGTTCTTGTTGACAGTGATGTCGGCTGCTACCAATGCTTTTTCAGCTACCTTTCCTGTCAAATCTGGATATTTGCTGCGCAGGTCTACCAGCATAGAGTGATTATCTGTTCCTCCCGATACGATGGTGAAGCCACGATCCATCAAAGCCTGAGCCAATACACGGGCGTTCTTCTGTACCTGAATCTGGTATTCTTTGTATTCCGGTTGCATACATTCGTAGAATGCTACGGCTTTAGCTGCAATGACGTGTTCCAGCGGGCCACCCTGAATACCGGGGAATACAGCTGAATCCAGTAACTGTGACATCATCTTGATTTCGCCTTTCGGAGTTTTCTTTCCCCATGGGTTAGGGAAGTCTTTACCCATCAGGATGATACCACCACGCGGACCACGAAGCGTTTTGTGAGTAGTTGAAGTCACGATATGTGCGTATTTTACCGGATTGTCAAGCAAACCGGCAGCAATTAATCCGGCTGGATGTGCCATATCAATCATCAGAATAGCACCTACCTTGTCGGCAATCTCACGCATGCGTTTGTAATCCCACTCACGTGAATAAGCAGAACCTCCACCTACAATCAATTTTGGGTGCTCTCTCAAGGCGATTTCTTCCATCTGGTCATAATCTACGCGCCCCGTCTCTTTATTCAGGTTATATTCGCATGGAGTGTACAGAATACCTGAAGTATTTACTGCAGAGCCATGAGACAGATGTCCACCATGTGCCAGATTCAAGCCCATGAACTTGTCGCCCGGATTCAATACTGCCAGGAATACGGCAGCATTGGCCTGTGCACCTGAGTGAGGCTGTACGTTTGCCCATTCAGCTCCGAAAATCTGTTTGATGCGGTCGATGGCCAGCTGTTCGCTCTGGTCTACCACTTCGCATCCTCCGTAATATCTTTTTCCAGGATACCCTTCTGCATATTTATTGGTCAGGCAAGAACCCATAGCCTGCATGACTTGTTCACTTACAAAGTTTTCTGAGGCAATCAGTTCAATACCTTTTAATTGTCTCTGATGTTCTTTCTCAATGATGCTAAAAATAGAATCGTCTCGTTTCATGATATAGTTGTTTTAAAGTGAAAAATCCTGTTAGAAGATAACTCCGACCGAAAAACTCAGAATGTTTTTCCGTTGTTCCAGCTTAATTTTTCCTTCATTATGCGGAGCCTCGGTCAGGTCGGTGTTATAAGTGATAGAACGGATGGTGTTATGAAGTCCCACCTCGTAACGGAAATCAAAGAAGATGTTGGATACGTTGACGGCCAGTCCCACGACTCCGTTGTACTGGAACGGATATTGTTCTTCCTTTATTTCCTGTTGGTGGAAGCCTGTAAATTCGGTTGAACAATGTTTCTCCCATACCCATGTCACCTTGGGACCTACGAAAAAGGCCATTCCATACGGATGTACGTCAATGAACTTATAGCCGTAAAGAATGGGCAGGTCAAGCGTTGTCATTTTTTTCTTGATAAGGGCATTCTCCTTCAGAATTTCCGAGTTGGCTAATGTGCTGGGAATAGAAACACTTCCTTGAGTGATATTGCAGGAAAATTCCGGTTGTATGAAGTGGTGTTTCTTCATGTTGAAGCGGCAGAACACCGCTGCGAAATATCCCACCTTGTAGTTGTTCTGTGCGAGTTCCAGTTCCTTTCCGTTGATAGAAATCTCATCCGTAAAGAACATGGAAGAGTTGAAGCCAGCTTTCACTCCCAGGTTGAAGCGCGGCTGTTTCAGCGTAACCATGGGCGTAGTTACGGCTTGTGCTTGCAGCTCACATACTGCCAGCACACCGCTTCCAATGAGGGTGAATAGGGCTTCTTTTATCATAAATCAGTTATTTCTTTTTCTCTACCGACCATCCGAACTTGCCGATTTTCTCTCCTAATTCGTAATATCCCCCGTGGGCATAAACCAGTAGGTTAGATTGAGCCAGTTCAAATTTGCCGGTTCCCGAGTTCAGGTATTTGTCGTCTGCTTTCACGTTGACTACGTCCGCAATAAACATGTGATGTGAACCTAAAGCGACGATTTCCTTTACCCGGCATTCAATGCAGAGGGGCGACTCTTCAATGAGAGGAGCCTGCACCATGGCTGCCTTTCCTGGAGTTAACTTCATCTCCTGGAACTTGTTGTAGTCCTTACCTGAACGAACTCCGCACCAGTCTGTGGCAAAAGCCATATCTTTGGTGGTCAGGTTAATGACAAATTCCATATTCTTTTTCAGAATAGGATAGGAGTGCCGTTCCGGTCTGACAGAAATGTAACACATAGGTGGGTTGGTACAGATTGTACCTACCCACGCTACGGTGATAATGTTATATTCTTCTTCGCAGCTGCCGCATGTAACCAAGGCCGCCGGAAGAGGATAAATCATTGTACCTGGTTTCCAGTCCTGCTTCATGGTTTACAGAAGTTTGATGTTATCCTTCTGCTGCTCTTTTTCGCAGTAATGGCACTTCAACAAGCCTTTTTCCTTGTCGACGACGTGGAACCATGTTTGCATCGGCTCGTTGTTGGTGATACATTTCGGGTTGTTGCATTTCACGATACCTTTCAGCTCGTCAGGCATTTCCACTTCTTTCTTTTCTACGACTTCATAGTCGCGGATGATGTTCAGTTTGATTTTGGAAGCAACCACTGACAAGCGGCTGATTTCTTCTTCCGTAAAGAAGCGGTCGGCAATTTTGATGATTCCCTTCTTGCCTAATTTCTTGCTTTCAAAGTTGTTGCCTATTGTGATGTTGGCATCTTCATCTTGCAGTCCCAGTAAGGATACGACTGTAAATAACTTATTGGAAGGTATATGGTCAATGACTGTACCGTTTTTCAGCGCAGCCACCTGTAATTCTTTCTTTTCACTCATAGTTACTTGAATTGAATAGTTTTCCGGATTATTTTTCAGTATCAGCTTTTACCTCATCGAGTGTAATTCCTAACACGTCGCAAAGGATGGCCTGGCGGGCATAAAGACCGTTCTTGGCCTGTTGGAAATAGTAAGCTTTCGGATTGTCGTCCACGTCGTAAGTAATCTCGTTCACACGAGGAAGCGGGTGGAGGATTTTCAGGTTCGGACGTGTATGTTCCAGCATCTTGTTGTTCAGGATATACACATCTTTCACTCTTTCATATTCCATCAGGTCAGTGAAACGTTCCCGCTGAACACGAGTCATATACAGAATGTCTGCATCTGCAATGGTTTCTTCAGTGAAATCAGTATGTTCCACGTATTTGATGTGATGTTCCTGGCAATACAGCTTGTATTCGTCCGGCATTTTCAGTTCGTCCGGAGCAATGAAATGGAAAGTAGGATTGAAGTGTCGCATAGCCATCAGCAGCGAGTGAACCGTTCTTCCGTATTTCAAGTCACCTACCAGATAAATGTTCAGGTTTTCCAGTGTACCTTGAGTCTTATAGATGGAGTATAAATCCAGCATTGTTTGTGAAGGATGCTGGTTTGCACCATCTCCGGCATTTACGATGGGCACCGGAGCCACTTCACTGGCGTAACGTGCAGCACCTTCCAGATAATGTCTCATCACGATGATGTCTGCATAGTTGCTCACCATCATGATGGTATCCTTCAGCGTTTCTCCTTTAGAAGAACTGGTCACCTTGGGATCGGTAAATCCGATGACTCTTGCTCCCAGGCGATTGGCTGCCGTTTCAAAGCTCAGACGGGTACGGGTAGATGGTTCAAAGAACAAAGTGGCAACTACTTTTTCTGCCAGCAGGCGGCGGTTAGGTTTCTTTTCAAACTCTCTTGCCATTTCCAGAAGATACATGATTTTCTCTTTGGAATGTTCGGCGATAGTAACTAAACTTCTATTTTCCATGTTAGCTGTTTTTGATTACTTTTATAATACCGGAGTTCAAAGGTAGGTAAAAAAAATAGAAATCCCACCGTTTTTAGGATATTTCGGACTACGTTTTCGCATTTAAGAGGATATTGCGGAAAATAAGTCTTTGTTACAAAGATTTTCCGTAAATTTGCGGCTTAAAAGTCTAATTAATGAATATAATAAAAGTATGAGAAAGATATTTATATATGCAATGTGGGGTTTTGTGTTCATCTGCATTGCCGCAGTTGCCATCGTTTTTACGGCCATTGCAAAAGGTAAAATAGGGTATGTTCCCCCGGTAGAAGAGCTGGAAAACCCGAATCTGAAGTTTGCCACTCAGGTCATTTCTGAAGACGGAAAGCTGTTGGGAACCTGGTCGCTTAGTAAGGAAAACCGCGTGTATGTGGGCTATGAAGACCTCTCTCCTCATCTGGTACATGCCTTGGTGGCCACTGAAGATGTGCGTTTTGAAGACCATTCCGGTATCGACGCCCGTGCTTTCATGCGTGCGGTTATCAAGCGTGGAATCTTCATGCAGAAACATGCCGGTGGAGGTAGTACCATTACCCAGCAGCTGGCTAAGCAGTTCTATTCACCGACAGCCGACAATGTAATGGAGCGTCTGTTGCAGAAACCTATCGAGTGGGTGATTGCGGTAAAACTGGAACGCTATTATACAAAGGAGGAAATCCTTACCATGTATCTTAATAAGTTCGACTTCCTGAACAATGCCGTAGGTATCAAGACAGCGGCTAAGACGTATTTTGCCAAAGACCCGAAGAATTTGAAAATAGAAGAAGCCGCTACCTTGATAGGTATGTGTAAGAACCCTTCTCTCTATAACCCTCGTCGTTTTAACGAACGTTCTCGCGGACGTCGTAATACCGTGCTCGACCAGATGCGTAAGGCAGGTTTCCTTACTCAGGAAGAATGTGATTCTTTGCAGGCTCTTCCTTTGGTGCTGAAATTCCAGCCTGTCGACCATAAAGACGGATTGGCTACCTATTTCCGTGAATACCTGCGTGGCGTAATGACCGCCCGTAAGCCGGACCGTAGCGATTATCGTGGCTGGCAGATGCAGAAATATTATGAAGATTCTTTGGCTTGGGAAACGAACCCGTTGTATGGCTGGTGTGCGAAGAATAAAAAGAAAGACGGTACCAACTACAATCTGTATGTAGACGGATTGAAGATTTATACCACTATCAATTCCCGTATGCAGCAGTATGCCGAAGAAGCTGTCTATGAACATGTAGCCAAATACCTGCAGCCTCGCTTCTTCAAGGAAAAGAGAGGGCGTAAGACAGCTCCCTACACCAATCAGCTGACACCGGAGGAAGTGGAACAGATTTTGAATCGCTCCATTCGTCAGAGCGACCGTTACCGTACCATGAAAGCTGACGGATGCTCTGAAGCTGAAATCATGAAAGCATTCAACACTAAATATGAAATGTCCGTATTCTCATGGGATGGAGAAAAAGATACAATCATGACTCCGCTTGACTCCATCAAGTATTACAAACATTTCTTGCGTGCAGGTTTCATGTCCATGGACCCGATTACGGGCCATGTGAAAGCATACGTGGGAGGACCTAATTACAACTACTTCCAGTATGATATGGCTATGGTAGGCCGTCGTCAGGTAGGTTCAACCATCAAACCTTATTTGTATGCGCTTGCCATGGAGAACGGCTTCTCGCCATGTGATGAAGTCCGTAATGTGGAGCAAACTCTTTTTGATGAAAACGGAAAAGCCTGGTCACCCCGTAACAGCTCCAAGTCACATTATGGAGAAATTGTGACCTTGAAATGGGGATTGGCTAACTCCAATAACTGGATTTCAGCCTACCTGATGAGCAAGCTCAGTCCGTACGACCTAGTTCGCCTGATACACTCATTCGGTGTATTAAATAAAGATGTACAGCCTACCGTTTCCCTTTGTCTTGGACCTTGTGAAATTTCGGTAGGAGAGATGGTCAGTGCGTACACGGCCTTTGTCAATAAAGGTATCCGCACCGCTCCGTTGTTTGTCACCCGTATTGAAGACAATGATGGCAACGTCATAGCCAACTTCACGCCGCAAGTGAATGAAGTCATTAGTGAATCTACTTCTTATAAGATGCTCGTTATGCTGCGTGCCGTAATTAATGAAGGTACTGGTGGCCGTGTTCGTCGCTTGTATGGCATCAAGGCTGATATGGGAGGTAAGACAGGAACTACCAACCGTAACTCCGACGGATGGTTCATGGGCTTCACTCCTTCGTTGGTATCCGGTTGCTGGGTAGGTGGCGAAGAACGCGACATCCATTTCGATACGATGCGCGACGGTCAGGGGGCTTCTATGGCACTGCCTATCTGGGGTATCTATATGCAGAAAGTCTATGCCGACAAAACATTAGGTTACTCTCAAGACGAGACTTTCGATATTCCAGGTGACTTCGATCCCTGTAAAGACCGTCTGACAGAGATAGAAGAAGAAAATACCACACGTCTTGATGACGTATTCTTCCAATAACAAGGGATATTCAGTAAATGTCCCTAAAAAGTAAGATGGCATATAAAGTCGATAGAGTATAATCACTTTATATGCCATTATTATTGCCCTTTTTCTGTATTTTTTCATATTAATCCTATCTTTTGGACATGACGTTTTGGAAGAAGTCTGATGACCTCTTCTGATTCTGTCTGTAAATTCATGTCATGCCGCTTTATCCGATCTGTTCCTAATCTTGTCTATCATCAGTATGGCATTTGCCGTATGTATTCCAAAGAAAATCCAGAGGATTTCCGTCTTCCTGTTCCGTGCCTTTATCCTTGAGAGAGAATAATGCTGCTTTTGAGTACCGAAGCTTCCTTCAAGCCGGGTGGCCCTTTCTTTTGAGAGTTCACTTCTAAGTACCTTTCTCAAGGACTCATCCTTTGCCGCCCTTCCCTTGCGCACAAAGGAAGTGGATATTCCATATTTCGTACAAAACTTTCTGTTGGCATTATTGGCGTATATGGAGTCTGCAGCCACACATCTTACCCTCACATTCATGAGCTTCTGCTGCATACGGATACAGTCTTTCAGGCGTATACCTTCATTGAATGCCTTGAACGAGAGGTGTTCGATGAATGATATACCGTCTATCTGTATGTTGTTAACCTTTGCACCGAATTCAACAGATTTTGTTTCCTTTCCTCTTACTATTGGACGTACATAATGACGGTCAATGCTAACGATGCGGTCACAGACTTTACGTCCTTCAAACATTTCCTTTTCCTGTACAAGAACCTTTCTGGTGATGGAAAGACGCTTATGGTAATCCTGTGTATACCGGAGCAATGTTCCGTACTCGCTATGAATCTCATCCCTCTGTATGAGGAGTTTTTCAAGAAGTCTGATCATACGACGCTTGAGCATTCTTGTCCTTGAAGCCTTCCTTTTTCTTTTCTTGCAGTAGGACAGATATGACTCCGCTACATTCCTGTATTTGTTGCGGGGACGTCTTATGCCAAGCTCCCCACAATGCCTGCAGATACATCTGTAGAGCCATTCTAGGCTTTCCCAGAGGAGTTTCATGTCCGTAGGGAAAATGTGGCTCTCATAGCATGTGGCATCGGTCATGCACACGTGAAGGTTCCCAAGATAAGGTTTCCAGTGTGAGGCCAGGACTTCCTGTAGGGAATCAATATCAAGACGTGATGCCATCTCATTACGGATGGCACTGACTATCTTGTAGTTGGTTATGGGAAAAGACGGATCTATCATGATTCCGCAGAACATCTGGTAGTGTATGTTTCCGTTTAGATGTTCCACAAGTTGCCTGTCAGAGAATCCGGTGTATGCCTTTAGGACCATAATGGCGATTTTTGCAGAAGGGGTGAAAATGTTCCTGCGTCCAAGACGATGTTCAGACAGGCCTATGTCTTTCGCCATACTCTCAAACGGGAACACTGAGTGAAGCCTGCCAAGTTCACTCTCATTAAAACTCTTGCGATATTTTTCCAGAACATCAAATTCTGTAGAACCCAAAGTAGGGTGAATTTCCGAAATATTTTGTATCTTAGCCATATCGTAAGCATCCGATAAAGTACACATTGTATTTTCATAAAATAGAAAACTCGATATCAACTTTAGTCAAAAGCTAATATCGAGTTTTTTTATTCTTCAACATAAATATTTAAACTCCAATTGGATTCGTGTTGGATTTCTCTAACTTCCAAACATCCGGAAGAAGTTCACGAACATTTTTCCCGGAGTCCTTTTCCGGATAGTATGGAAGTTTGGCTATGACATCATTCAGCCATTCCCTTGGGTTAATTTCCTGTGCTTTACAGGTAGCTAATAGTGAGCATATGATTGCTGTATTTTCAGCTGCCTCGTGGTTACCACAAAAGAGGAAGTTCTTTCTGGACAAAGTAAGTGGTCTAATCGCATTCTCCGCCAGATTATTATCGATTTTCAGATTTCCATCTTTCAGGTAATTCTTCATTCTTGGCCAAAGAGGATAAGTATAGGTAACAGCTTGTCCCATGCGACTTCTTGGTGGTACTTTTCCATAAGTCTGTTCCATCCATTTTTCAAAGGAGTCAAGTATGGGAGTTGCTAAACGCCGGCGGAGTGCACATCGTCCCTGCGCATCGAGCTTTCGGGCATCTGCTATCTGTTCAATATGATATAGTTCCTGTATTTGTTTAAGAGCATATTCAGCAAGTGATCTATTTTCATCCAGTGCCAACTCCATATGTCTTCTGATATGGGCCAGACAGGCAATAAGGCACACATCCTTAGTGCCCTCAAACGCATTGTAGGCACTGTAACCGTCACTTTGAAGATATCCCTTGAAGTCCTTTAATAAATTTCTGATTGTCTGTCCGGATCGGGAACCGTCATCATAATGGAAGATGACCAGTCTTTCCATAACTGCCCTGACCATCCATAAATACTCCTTATCGGTTTTTCCCTTTCCTTTGTTGATGACCCGTACTGTGGTTTCGTCGACCTGAACATATCCACTGCCCGTTACGAGCTTTACTAATTCCGAATAAAGAGGACTTAATAACTCACATACCGGCTTAAACCACCCGCTTAAAGTACTTTCCGGCAGTCGTACACCCAAATGTCTGTATTCCTTTACCTGACGGTAAAAGGGAACATGGTATTCATATTTCTGCAGAAGTATTTCGGCTGGCAAGGAAGGTCCTGCCGGACATTTGTATATAGGGGAAGGTGGAAGCGGTGCTATTATGACACCGCTTTCACCCTCTTTGGGAAGACTTAAATTATTTTTGAGTCCGTATTTGGGACGTACTGTCTCTTTGACATATAGCTTTCCCGGTTCAAATTCAAGCGTACGTGTGCGCTCTTCACCTATACGACGATACCGATTCAGATCCACATTATCAGGTTCGACAATGACTTCCACAACGGGCAGCCCCTCTAACAGTTCCCGATTACGGCGGGATTCTTTTTTCTTTCCGTCCGGTTTACATGTCCCGGTGCCTACGCCAGTCTCCACAAGATCCGTTTCCTCTTGCCTGGGATTAACCAAGGTATCAAACAAGGCAAGCCGGTTGGGATCCAAGGATGCCGGCTTTTCACTCTTTCTGCCGAAAAGCTGTCTGTTTAACCAGGCTACTTGCGACAGGAGTTCCTGTACTTTTTGCTGCAGTTCTCCCGTCTGTTCCATAAGTTTCTGATTTGATTCTACAAGGGTACGATTTGTTTCCGGAAGCCCTTTTATTTGCTCCTGTTGATTCTTGATTATTAGTTCCATCGTATCTGTATGAATCATTCTTTTTAGTATCTTATTATAATGTAAAGATACTGAAAATCGTACAGCTATACAAGTTTAGGAAGCTCTTTTTAATCAATAAAATCCTTCTTTTCGACCGGCTTTAAGACGTTTGAGTCTATCACTCGGATTATCGGTTATGCCTTCCACCATCAGTACTAAATCACGCCATTCCATGGGATAGGAACGGCTTTCACTATCATAGGAAGGAAGTCTGAAGGTACCTTCCTCAAGGCGTTTTATGTATAAAACCATACCTCCGTCTTCGGCATGCAGAAGTTTCATGGTTGTTCTGCTTCGGTTGACAAAGATAAACACATCGCCAAGTCGAACGTCATATCCCATTTTATCATGAACAAGCCCACAAAGAGAATTTATTCCTTTGCGCATATCTGTCTTCCCGGGACACAGGAAGTAGCGCATCGTATCATTCAGGCAGAACATGGCTACATAATTTACTGATCAGGCCATAAATAATCTCCGGATTACTTAGGATGTTGAGGTGGATCTTTATGCCGGATGGAAGTTCTATGGTTACACACCTGTCACCACGTGATGAAGTGGGAATGGCAGGAGTATGATTAATATTAAGAGGGATAAACGAATCACCTGCAGGTTCGGTGTGTTTGGTATATGGGTGACTCAATCCATATTTCTTCTTCCAATAATGAAAACAGGAAGCAGGATACGATTCATTATCACAGAAATCCTTTATGGTTAGTCCGCTGGACTGTTGGCGCTGATATAGCGCTAAAAACTCTTCTTTACTCATTGATCGTTTCATAACTACGTTTTTGATCGCAAAGTAATAGAAGAGTTTTTAGGTCTACAATGTGTACTTTAGCGGATGCTTACGCTATTGCAAACGAATGGATAACAAAAAATCCGTTTGCCGGAATCAAGTTTCACGAGGAGGAAGTAAACAAATAGTTCCTTAGCCAAACTGAAATTAATAAGATATGGCAGAAAGAATTTAAGATAGAACGGCTGGAACAGGTATCATTCAGACAAAACATGATCGCATAATTTGTGTATCAATCCAAATGTCAGTTCAGGATTTCCACGGCTGTCAAGGTGGATCTTGATTCCGGAAGGAAGATCTATCGTTACGTCGCCACTTGTGCTGGACGGGAGATTTCCCCTGCGATGCAGGCCCAATGGAATGAATGTATCATCGGGAACTCTATCTGGATGGCTGGTGTAAGTACGGCTCAGGCCGAATTTCTTCTTCCAATAATGGAAGCAGGATGATGAATAGGTCTCATTCTCACAGAAATCTTTTATGGTCAAACCACTGGCTTGTTGCCTTTCATAAACTGACAGGAACTCTTCTTTACTCATTATTCGTTTCATGGTCTTTTTGTTGGCAAAGTAACGGAAGAGTGGATGGCTTTACAATGTGTACTTTATAGAATGCGTGCTGTCACTTCTTGCCCGATTATCTTTAGCGACTTCGGTGCTACACCGAAAATTAACCAACTTCTTTCTGTATTAAGGAATGGACACTTCGAGTGATTTCCTCTTTTAACTCGCCGGTAGTTTTCTTCAGCTCCAAAGTCTGTGATTCGTCAGAGGCTATCAGTTTCTTTATATCGTCAATTGTCATTGATAAAATCTTTTTATTATAATAAGGATGATTATTAATGATTTATAAATCTAGGTTTATATGATTGCCAAAAGACATTAATGCCACCCCATTTTTTGAACACACTATAAATCTTAATTAGTCCACTTTCAAAATCCTCTTTTTTAGCAAAGGGTAAATTCCAGTTTTGTTTACCATTAAAATATGGTTCATAAGCAATTAGGATAAACTCAAGTAAAGACTTGAATATATCTTGTGGAATATATTCGGAATATGAATCAACTATCCAAGAGAAATGATTCATACAACTGTTGAGATGTTGAGATTTCATTAAAACAAGTTTGTTTGCCAATAATATATATTCTCCCTGGTATTTAGGAAAACGAATTTCCGGTTTTATATCAACAAGCATTGATATAGCATCACTTGTCTCATCTCTTATAAGTAAATCATATATGCTGTGACATGCATTTGACGCAACGGATACTCTTAATGAAATTATTTCGTTATAGATTTCATCATATTCTTTGGGAGAGATTGCTTTAAAAGTATTGCTTTCAATAAATGATTTCATTTCATCTAATAATGTAGCAAAATGATTTATGAAGAAGGTGGATTCCTCCTCTCTCTGATTATTACATACCTCTTTTATTTGATATAGTGATACTTTCATTTTTTCCCAAAGTACCTCCATTTCGGTTGCAGTAAAATCTATTTGGTTTGAAATACCTGTAATATCAATAAATGAATATCCTATAGTCATCCCCTTCTTCTCAATACCATTACGCCACAAAAATGGTGATTTCAAAACTATTCGTTTAATCACTGATACTAAATTCGAATCTTGTTTGATATAATGAGGTATAGCTTGTATTAAAGTACAGTCGGATTTTATCAAGGATTCTGGAAGCCTTTCCAAGCATTGTTGCACAGTCTGAGTATCAAGTAAAGTTATAAGGTTTAATATTACATAGATATGTGCAGGGATATTCCCGTTTTGACATAACCAAAGCAAATCCTGATAAATGTCTTGATAATATTTTGAAGTCACAAAGTCTTCGTTAGTAAGAGATTTTAAGGCTTTTGTTATTAGTAGATTTTTCCAATTATCAATACTTTCATGAGTATGAAGGATTTCGGAAATAACTCTAAGTTTAAAATCTTTGTCAGATGTCCAGGTCAATCCGAATGTCACTAATTCATAAAAATTCTCATGTGAATAATTTAAATCATCATACTTCCTTGTCCCATTTTCTGCATAAGGTTGTAGTTTATCAAAGAACTTCGTGAAATCACTATTCCAAAATTTGGCATCCAAACCGATTAATAGTATTGAAAGAGATTTCATTATAGGAGTCCGATAGAAATTAGGGCATTCAGATTGTCCTAACGATGCAAATAATGATTTTACAATATTAGGAAGATAGGGAGTCAAACAGTCACAATATAATATCTTTTGGCTAACAGACTTAGTGAGTTTCTCATCATTGTACTGAAGACTATAAAATAGACATGGATAGGGATAGTCCTGATAGAGATTATCACAAACAATGTTCCATTTTTCTATAGAGAATAATATTATATTACTGATATGCAAAGGTCGGCACAATTCAAAAAGAATACTTAATACTTTAAATGAATTGATAAACTTTGAATTGTCACTGTCAAAATCGAAAGACCGTGATTTATTGCCAAATGGAATTGCTTTATTGTTTTCTTTAATGGATTCTATTAATCTATTTAAAATATAGTCTGCATTTTTTATATATGGGCAATCTGTTTGTATTTGACTAACCTCATCAGAGAAGTCTATTGCATTATTCATGCTGCCATCCTGTCCGAAGGTATAATTTCGGCTAATTAGAGGTAATAATTCTAGTGCATTGAGATAATCTTGAATAGAATAATATAAATCTTGATTAGTCAATGGACGAATATCCTCAAATACATCTTCAGAGAAAAGGGCTTTGAACATCTGTTTCTCACTTCATCAATCGGATTATCCTTTAAGGGTTTCCATGAATCGACAAGATATTTTGCACTTTTGAAATCAAAATTATACAAGTATTTCCAAATCTGAATAAATGGACTTATATGGTCATTCGTATCTGAAAACTTTTGATTTGTTAGAGCTTGTTCCTTATGTAACAAACATTTTAAATCTGACTGTAGTGAATTTTTACAAGTTTCTATCAGCTGATTATATATCTCATCGTCAAAATAATGACAAGGTAATAAAAGTTCTTCTCTGAGGGCTGAGAAAGCTAACATTAATTCAAGTTCAGACGCTGCATTCCATTTCCTTCGGAATCGACTCTGCAACCTCTGCAAAATATGGTTCCTGTTGTGATAATCCGAATTGGATTGCAACGGAATTCTGTTTACATTTGCAGAACAATAAATGAATTTAATATCCTCACTTATTTTGGTGATATTCCAATCTTCTTTGGAGTATTGAATATCACTTATATATTTATTTATGCTATGCCATGTTTTCTTAATTTTAGGATAACATAAAGATGTCGGCAAAAGTTGTTTTAGAAACTGTATAATTCTTACTTTGTGACAATCACCTTCAAATAGATTGAATAGCTCGACACATTCAATATAATGATTTTTTAATAATAATCTCTTTTCTTCAGATAGAGGTTTATCAGCGGAATGTATGTAGAAAAATCTTGCTGAGTTCTTTTGAGATAACTCTTTCCTGATTTCTATATTCTTATCTACAACTTCTTTTACCCAAGACATCCATGATAGGAAATTTGGGTCATCACATGAAAAACCAATAATACAAAAAGCTCCTTTTAATAGTGATATTTTCATGTAATTAACAAACGGTTCATGTTTTATGGGATACTCTTTATAATCCTCTGATGTAATAATGTAATTACAATGGCGGTCTCCATCAAAACCATATGGGGCACTTTTATCTAATCTAATAGAACCATGCAGTTTAAATATGCTTCTTTTTCCATCCGTAAGAGATAACATCTCAGATGATGAGATAAGTTGATAAACAGATTCACGATGTTTCTGTAGCAATAATATCTGTGCTTTAATGCGAGCTATTTCATTTTGAACAATGTGGCAGTTATCCTTTATGTGTGAGATATTATCTGTAAACAAGTTGAGTTCGGGATAATTACAATTAAGCGTCTTAATAAAATGATTGTAATCCCCGTTGTCGTTCTGAATTGCAGTTGGTAAATTTACCTTTACTGCCTTCATATTGTCTTCTATTGAAATATATAAATATCCACTTAATTTTTCTTCATTGAGTTCAAGAAACTCTAATTTGTTTTGGAGGTTTCTTATTTCAGATAAGAGCTTTTGAGCTTTTCCGGTATTGCCAATAATATCAAGACAGTTATCATAATTAAATGTATAAATATGCTTTACATCAAGATTGAACAATAGCCTATGGCAAGTGACATCCGCGCTTTCTATAAATTCATTATTAAGAGTTACGATGTACTCTGGTTCATCCGAATTTTCTTTAATTGAAATGGTAGGGGTATGTTGCTCTATATAGACATCAATAGCCTCATGAAATCCCTTCCTTCGTACATATTCTTGAGCTATTCCAAGATACCCGATTTCTTCAATTTTATGCTCAATTTCTTTTTCATCGTCTATATGATACATTTCTGTGATGATCGGCTTAAGAAGATCACCCCAATCGAAAAATTTATTAGACATGTTTTTACTGAATCCTGCCCCAATAATAAAAGACAGGCTCTTGTTGTTTAGTAAATGTTTAATACGAATTATCTGTTGTTCTGTTTGCATACTTTTTCATTTCTCTTTTTAGCGGTGTGCCATAAATAGACTGCACTCTTATCACATAACTTATTTCAAATATTTATTAAGAATAGCTTGCTTGCGTTTGGTTGGGGTGTGTCAAAACGTGGATAATGCTGTCGTTTAGTTCGTAGGGGCGAAGTTCGTTCGCCCGAAAACAGCTTGCTTTGTGTCTTCGGGCAGGTAAATCCTGCCCTACAGCTGACAATTGGATAGGTCATCTTAGTTTTGACACATTTACATTTGCAGTATTAAATATCCCAATAAAAGTATAAGTGTATATTTGAAAGGAAGAGTTGCAGTGAACTAATTTTGACACTAGTCTTAAATAACTATAGGTTGAATCAGACTGTAACTCTCTTAATCGGAGAACCTAGCCGGTTAGAACTGTAGGCTCACGATCTAATAAATGTATTAGTTGTTTCTCTTTCATGTTTAATACTGTAAATGCAAAGTTATGAATTATTCTCATTTTGTTAGTCTTGATGTATGGAAAAAAACTTTCGATGCATCATTAATGTCTGCGGACGAAAAAGACTTGTGAAACAAGTCTTTTGATAACACTCCGGGAGGAATTCAATCCTTGTTAGCTTGGATAGCAGATTATCAGCTCTCTTTATCCGAAGTCTTGTTCTGTGCCGAAAATTAGAACTATACAAATTGCCTGACAAAGACTTGGTGAGATTGAGAAGATGGATTATTATGCGTGAGAATTTGGTCAAGCAAAAGTATCAAGCATAAAGTTATTGGAAACATTCTCCCAGATGGCAAAGTTAGCTGATGTGACAGAATCTATTTCTTTTTTGGAAGAGTAGCTCAATTCAATCAAAGAAAAGGTTCTGGAGGTGGAAGAGGCTATGGAGTAATTGATAGCCGCCAGTAGTTCTCTTTACACAAACTACTTGCTATTGAGAAATATAAAAGGGATAGGAATAATCAATGCCATTGTATTACTGTGTACTACTGACAATTTTCAAAGATTTGACAACCCGAGGAAATTTGCTTGCTATTGTGGGGTTGCTCCATTTGAACATACTTCAGGTATTTCCATATGGGGAAAAACGCAGACTTCTTCATTGGCACTGTATAAAGGACAAAAAAAACGGAATAATCCGGGTATTCTGCTGTCTGTTCTTACTATAAATAAAAGATCAGCAATAGCATATTACCATTTGTTTTCCAGATTGGATATGCTTGATCTGAACGGTGTACATTAATGTCAGATGGATGCTTCATTTAATTTGTTGGCTATATCCGGTTCTTATTATTTACGTAAATGGTGAAGTCTTTTATAAAAAGTTTATCAAACATATCTGCTTTATGATAATAATTGTATATTTGCACCGAAAACTTAAAATTATCTTTAATAAGACACGGAAGCTAAGTTCTTTTACCTGACTTCTTAAAGAAAAGAGAAATTAGAACTTATCTTTACACTAATCTTCTTTATGGGGAAATCTCCGGTAATGATTTTCCTATAAGGATATATATTTTTTGGCAAATTGGATAATTATTGATCATATGAAAAGCATTTCTGTTTTACGCTTGGCTGCAATTCTCTTGTGCTGTATGTACTTATTGGGATTTGCTTCACTTCAAGCCCAAGTAAACAAATGGGTAAATTATACCCCGAATTTGATCACTGTACTAAAAAATCCTGCCATGGGATGGATGATGTACGAAGAAGGTTGGTCTTTTCAGGGAACACGCCATAATAAAAGCAACATCTATACCCCCGAAGTTTTTTGGGAGCAGATGGAAGAATGCAAGGCTGCTGATTATGCCAATATATTATATATCAGAATGCTATGGAAAGATCTGGAACCTGAAGAAGGTAAATATGCATGGATTTATAATGAACAGTATAAATGGTATATACAAAAAGCTAAAGACAAAGGACTTAAACTGGCATTTAGGGTGTTTTTTCATGGCGTAGATGGGGTACCATCCTATGTATACGAAGCCGGAGCTACAGAAAGCCCAATAGATGATGAAGGCAAAACTCAGCCTTATTATGACAATCCGGTATTTCTTGAAAAGCTGGATAAGTTTGTAGAAGCTTTCGCAAAAGAATATGACAATCCGGATGAGGTGGATTATATTGATGCGTATGGATTGGGAAGATGGGGAGAAGGACATGGTTTAGCACTCGAAAAGAAGGAGAATTTGGAAACTGTCATCCGACAGGTAACCGGATCGTATGCAAGGCATTTTAAAAAAGTGCTTACAGTGATGAATCTTTCGCAGAGTGACTATAGATTCTCCAAGCCGCTTGTATATGATAAGTTGGGGTTTCTTCCCCGTAGGGATGGTATAGGCAGTTTTTGGTTTTCTAATGAAGAACGTGCGATGGTGCATGACGAGCTTTTCCCGAAAAGAGCTCTTATTGGTGAGGGATGCTGGTGGTTTAACGCACAAAATGGTGACAATTCAAAGTACAAGCATTTCCAAGGAGACAAACGTTTTGCCATGAACGATTTCAAAGAGGCTTTTATTGTTTCTGTGACTGATGCTTTAGACAATCATTGCAACACGTTGGATTTGCGTGTGCCTTTACAGTGTAAGTTTTGGATAGAAGAATTACCGGATCAAGTTCAGCGTTTTATAACTTTGGGTGGTTATCGTTTCTATCCGGATTATATCAAAGTAGAACAGAATAACAGAACATTGACTTTGTTTCATTCATGGAAAAACTATGGTGTGGGTGTATTGCCTAATAATCATCCTAATTGGAATTATAAGTATCAGGTTAGCTTTGTTTTGATGAATGAAAGACAGGAGATTGTATTCTTGCATACAGAACCGGAAGCAGAACCTTCCGAATGGCTGAAGGGGATGTCATACAATTATCTGAGTCAGTTTGATATTCCGGCAAAATTACGAGGAAAGTATACTTTATGTGTTGGTTTGACTGACAAGACGAAAAATAATGAGGCGGCTATTGATTTGGCTGTGTCTGAGAAATTAAAAATAGGAAAATGGATATTTGTTGTTGGGCTGGAGTTGTGATGTGTGTACTTGATGTTTTTGTACCGGTTAACAAGAAAACATTCGTTCATATTTTATTGTTTTTTAGACACTGTTCAAAATTTTGTGTAAATGGCAACAGGATTCAGCTATAAGTTCTCTTATATTTGGATTCTGTTTTCAAAAATAAGCATAAATTGGTTCGTAATCAATCCCCAGTTATGAATAAGCTGTGTCCATTTCCTCTCAATCTCCATAGGTATATAGTTTTCTTCACCGTATCATCTGAAGGAAATGAAAGTTTTGATTTTGTGTACTCTGAGGGAATAAGGTACGGATGGTATCCGTAAATCCATTCAGATTGTCGGTACGGGTAATCAGTATATCCTGTACTCCACGTGCCTTTAAATCAGTCAGAACCCCCATCCAGAAAGAAGAACTTTCCGATTTACCTATCCACATGCCGAGGACTTCTTTCAATCCGTTTTGTTTCAGTCCAACACAAAGATAAACGGTCTTGTTTATAATCTTGTCGTTATCCCGTACTTTAAAGACTATTCTGTCCATCCAGACAATGAGATAAAAAGGATATAAAGGTCGATTTTGCCACTCTTGGACGGCCTGATTTACCTTGTTTATTATAATAGAAATAGCTGACGTAGAGAGCTCTATTTCGTAAATCTCACGCATTTCTTCTTCTATGTCAGAAACGCTCATTCCTTTGGCGTATAGGGAGATAACAAGCTTTTCTATAGAAAGTCCACGGCTTTAATGTTTGGGTACTGCTATCGGTTCAAACTGGCCGTTACGGTCACGCGGAATGAAAATGACAGATTCTCCATGTTCGGTCTGGATTTTCTTCGGATAACTGCCGTTTCGAGAATTACCAGTGTTCTTTCCTGCCACAGAATTCTTTTCATAACCCAAATGGGCATTCATTTCGTCTTCAAGCATCTTTTCCAATACCTGGGCATAACTGCTTCAGGAACTTGCTTACATCGGCTTATGTTTTAAACCGGCTAAGGAATTCCTTGCTTAACACCTCATTGGGCACTACTTGATTCTTTTCTTTCATAATCTTCTTCATTTTGCAAATGTATAAAATAAAAAATACGAGACTCTAACTTGAACTCCGTATTTCCATTTACACAAATATTTTATAGTGCCTTTTTTATTTATTATTCTCAATTAATCTTTTATAGTAAAAATGCATTTATTGATTGTCAGGATAGAGAGGCATACGATAAACTCGCTGATAAATTGCATCTTCCAGTTCCAACTCAAATACAATCTCCTGTGTCTCGGGATCTACTTCTGTCACGCGTGCACCACGATTGCCATTGCTAAGCACATTGCTCATTCCCGGACAAATTAATCTGTTACCCGTTTGTTCCAAATATTGCACCCCGGAACGGGCCGGAGTAAAATATGCGGTACCCCGTTCTTTTCCATATTGCCAAACTTGACGAACCGTACGGTTTACTTCATCCACTTCGTACTCTATTCCACAAGTATAAACATTTTTTCTATCCGTAAAATCAAGCTTGAAATTTCGTCCATAGCCATTATTGAAATAAAAGATATGTCCATTAGGCAACGGAACAGCAGTATGGCACCCCCAAGGCCATTCAAAATCATCACAATTCTTCGTTCCGGCTATCACATCAGGATCAGTAATGGGAGTTCCGTCGGCATGAAGAGGATTTAATAATAATTTCAAATATCTATCTCTCCAATACCCATGAGGTGATATAATCCACTCAATGCCTCCGGCTTTATTAAATTTGAATATTCCTTGATAGCGAGCTGTAGCCAAATAATCATTTCCCCATTCCACTATACCATTATTATGCGCCCAATTACTGGCATTTTGCGCATAAGGATCAGCGGTAAGATTATAATCGGTCATACCATACCGTGCCGAATCCAGCATGTGCACCAAATCCCATTCTTGCAATATTTCCCCTTTTTCGGGATCCATTCTAATAATGAAATCGTTTATCCGTACATCCTTTCCATTGGCTATTTTAGCGGAAGTCTTGCTCACCGTAGCTAATATATTGCCTTGTTTATCTTGAGATATGGCATGATGCATAGTATATCCCCTTTCCAGCATATCCCAATTATGAATTGTATTTCCCATCATATCCACTTCCACCATCCGATGATGGTTTCCGTCACCGGTCATATAATGTCCGTTCTGCATCC